>Ga0137379_10004551_pt1 | contig 13037 bp, 9 predicted proteins | sample SagtaG_18_FD_104812 | JGI IMG/M metagenome (GOLD analysis project Ga0137379, IMG submission 104812) | Vadose zone soil microbial communities from Sagehorn Ranch, Mendocino, California, USA - Sage2_L_80_16 metaG | ecosystem: Environmental > Terrestrial > Soil > Vadose zone | place: USA...
AGATTTCATCTCACGCTTGAAATACCCGCTACTTTGCGGCTGGTGACAGCTTACGTAGCACTACCCCTTCACCCGGATCTCATCCGCCTGCGCATGAACCAGATCCAGCTTTCCGCTTTCGACCAAGGCCTGATGAACCTGCTCACAATGCACCCCCGCCCGATCGCGCCAACTCGCCACTGTTCGTTCATCCAAGCCAAAGGCTTGCACAATGGCTTGAACTGGACAGCCATAGGCGAGCCTCGTCACCACGATGACAATGACCTCCATCGGCTTGCGTAAGCCTTCGAACATGGTTCCTCTTCTGGCACTAAAGGTCTGTTTGCAGATCCTACACCGATAGCGTTGCCGAGTGCTCTCATGAATCCTGATGGTGCCCGCTCCGAGTTGGCCTCTTGCGGAACACGCCTCATTCGGGCAGAATTGCTTCGACGGTTCCATCGGCTCGGGTGTGCTCTTTTGCATGAACACATCATGCCAATGGGCCCTCTTTTTTTCAAGCCCCTCCCATTTCACCAGTTACTGGGGCTCTACCCCATACGCTGTTGAATCACTTCTGCTAGGTACGCCTCTCTTGACTGCTGGCTCCAGATCATCTCGTAACGCCCTCGCTGAGCATCGCTGGCCTTGAGAAGGAAGTACGTCATATTACTTGCCGCGGCGGTCTTCTCCGCAAAGGCGCGTTTCGCCACGACTACAGGTGCATCGATCTGGTTATCCGCTTTCACTTCGACGATGAAGTACTGGCCGTCCTCTTTTTGGAGCAAGAAATCGGGATAGTAGCTGCGAATGGTGTGGGACTCCGGGTCGATGTATTGGATGAAAAAGCCTGATTGGCCGTGTGTGAGCATGCCCGTGAAGTAGACCTTTTTCACCAGGTTGTCACGCAGTAGATCCGCAAAGAGCCGGAGTTCTGGATGTGAGTCAAAACAGTACGTGTCCAGATGAAAACTTTTCTCCGCGTGCGCTTGATAGGCCTGTACTCGGCTTACCAAGTCAGGCTTTGCGCTGACCTCGTAGTAGCCCCGCTCAGGCACTTTGACAAGATCGATGACCTGTTCTTCTTCGTTCTTATGCTCTTTAATTTCGTAAAGCTCCTGGAAGAGGCGCGGAATGACCCAGTCATAGAGGAGCTCGTTAAACTCGTTCGCGTGTGTGACAATGGTTTCGAGGCCATCCACTGTGCTGGCCAGGATCTGTTCTATTTCCAGGCAGGATCGGTTCAGGTAGCGTGCGACTTCGGCGACAAGGGTGAGCGGACTAAAGAGACGCCGCTTGCGTGCATCAGAGATGTCCTCTATCTTCATGGTGCGAGCGTCCGCGGAAAGTCCCTCACGTTCCTCATGCAGCATGCGGTACCGCTCGGTCGGAGCCTCATCCATTTTCAAATGTATATGCTCAGGGAGTGGTTTCTCTTTCAGCCGGAAGAGGCTGCGCACCCTGATCAGTCTCACTTTCTCCACTGGCAGCTTGACATGGACCTGGAAGGCCTGAGAGCCGCCACCGCTTGCTTCCAGCTCCTGTACCGTCACCCGGAAGTTTTGTTGCAGCTCGTCATCCAGAATCGATATATTCTCCTTGCTTAAGTACACCTGCCCAGTACGCTGGACCTCGCCGATGGCACGCAAGCAGCGCATGGAGGCCTGTAAGACGAAAATCTTCGATCTTGGCTTACGATAGAGCGCGACGGCGAAGAGCGAGCGGCAGTTCCAGCCTTCACGCCCTTTATTGACCAGGAGAATGAATTGTTTCTGTGAGTCGGGAGTGTCTAAGCGATTAAACTCGCGAATGTCCTCGTTGGAGGTGAGTTTAGAATCACCGACGTTGACAAGGATTTTATTTGTGGAGATGCCTCGCTCCTGCAGTGCGTGCTCAACTGCCGGGCGCAGTTCGTTCTGAAGCTCTTCAATAGTAGCGGCGAAGAAGGCCATTTTGGGATCATTCCCTCGTGTCGGTCTTCTGGTTTATTGTGTTCACAAAAATTTTGAATGGCGAGTTCAACGAATTCTGAGGTGCGAGTATTCTCGTAGCCATGAACGCGCACCAGCTTGAGGTACTGTTTTTGAATGGCGTCGGACAGGCCGAAGGCGTAAACGACTTCGGGGAGGATGCGGTTCTGGACGTAAGGAGTACCAGTATAATTGAAGCATGCGACAATATGGGAGCCTGCACGCTTCAGGCTGGAAGAAAGTTCGTCGATGGTCAGGCGCAGGCTCGTCCGGCTGCTGTCTGTGCCCATGTCTTCGGCCAACTGTTTGCCGAAGGCGTGATGGGCCTCGTCTACATAGATACCAAGCTGGCTAAGCCGCTGGAGCTTCTGGAAGCGCTGATTGGAGGTGAGTGCTTCCTCGCTATCCAGCTCGTCGCTCTCGTAGAGATCGCCGTATTGCTCATAGACGGAGCCCGCGGGGATGGACACTTGGCGACTCGACATGAAGAGGTCGAGGGGCGATTTGGCCTTGTGCTGCCGTTTCAAGATAACTTTCTGGGTGTTGGAGACGATCAGGTTGAAGCGGGACCGATCCAGGACATTGAGTGTCATGCCTGTCTCATCCAGGAAATGAAAGCGGATATTGGTATCGAGCCAGCTTACATACTCGGGCGGGACGACACGCGACTTCTCAAAAGTCTGGATCTCGCGCAGCGCTTGGAGCACCGTCGTATCAGGCGCGAAGACCAAGGCGTTGTGGCAATATTTGGGATCTTTCGGGAATTTGTTGGCGAGAATGAACTCGTAGAAGATGCAGGTGGCCATGAGAATGGTTTTGCCCGTGCCCATAGTCAGTGCGAAGATATAGTTGGGATAGTCACGCGTGTATGCCTTCAGGTGGTTATATACTATATCGTAGGTAGCTCTGGTTGGTTCCTCAAACATGCCCAGTTGAGCAACCTGACCGAGTCCTTCATATTCTGCGACAACGCCACGTTCTAAGAACTGCTCAGTTCGCTCTGACCACTCTTTGAAAAGCTGATGCACGGGTTTGTTGTCGAGAAACTCTTTGAGGAAGATGTACATTTCCAGTGCCTCAAATTGTGGCTGGCGCAAAAAGGCGTTGGCGTTCTCCGGGCTATTGAAATCCAAGTATTTTCTACTGAGTTCACGGTAGTGTTGGCGAATACGCCCGCGATTCTGCACATAGAAATCGCGTAGGTGAGCGTAGAAAGGAAACGTATCCTGAATTGCGACTGACTTAGCCATAGGTCAGCTCCATCTCAAGTGATTCTGAGAGCAGGTCGGTGATCTTGACGCGGATCGTGCCAGCGTCATCTGGCACGCGGTAGCGTCCGGCAACGAGTTCGTTCTCCTCGGGCACATCAATGACGACAGGTTGTAAGACAGCGCCATCATAGTTCCAATCGACCATCACCGAATCCACCAGCTCGCTCCAGTTTTCAACATGTTCCTGCTGGAGGCTCAGTTTAGCCAGCAGGTTCATAGGATAAAACTGCTCAATGATCAAGTAGCCATCCTGGATGACAATTCTTGCCTCTGAGTCGCGCTTGAACTGGAGATCTTGCTTGTCGCGGAGAATGTCCACCACCTCGACATCTAGCTTAAAGGGAGACATCTGGTGCTGGAGGTGCGCTGCGAGGTCCGGTTCGTGTCCCATGCAGACAAGCGTGACCTTCTCTACCGCCTGGTTTGGGTGTTCTGCCTGGCGCTTCTCGAAAGCTCGATAATCGAAGCCGGTGATCAGTTCATTGAGATCCTGGCGTGTGGCAATCCGATTAATAGGCATAATTTTGACCATACGCCCGTCTTTCTCACCGTCGAATAGGCTCCCAGCTTGGATGGGGTTAACTTCCAGTGCTTGTATAAGTAGTTCTTTCGCCTGAACTGGGTTGCGGAAAATATCGTAATTATTGACATTATAGACTTCGATGCCGGTATAATATGGTTGTATTGCGTCTTCCTCCAAACCTAAAGTGGGTTTTCGGGCCTGGATCTCGGCTGCGATTGAAAGTAAACGCTTTGTCGTGATCTGCACCGCTCCCAAGTTGATATCTGCACCCAAGAATTGGCGTCCTTGTTCCATTGCCACTGCTTGCGTAGTGCCACTTCCCATGAAGCAATCTAAGACAAGATCTCCTGGTCTGGAACAAGCCGTAACTATCCTTTCGATCAATTCTTTGGGTTTTTGAGTAGGATATCGCAAGTTCTCTGTATGGTCAGCTGGCTGCAACATGGAGATTCGCCATACATCGTCAATCGTCTTGTGAGTAGACTCAATATATACGACTTTCCCATCCTCATCCTTTGCATTGACTAGTTTCTGCTTTTCCTTGCTCCAAGCTCGTTTGATTTGCTTAATTGTTTCTTCACGAGCTTCTCGTACCTTTGAAAATGCATAGTTATCTGACTTGGTATACCAAAAGATTGTGTCATGATTAGAGGCGAACCTGTTAATATTACCTTGCATCTTGTTGTAGTAATACCAAATAATCTCATTCCTAAACTGGTCGCCGCCGAAGATTTCATTAAGTATGGACCTCAAATAGTAATTCTGGTGCCAATCACAATGTACAAACAAGCTCCCATCATCGGCGAGCAACTCTCTGAGCAGTATTAGGCGTTCAAACATGAATTGCAGATACTCATCGTTGGCCCACATGTCAGCATACTGTTTTTCTTCAAATGCAGAGGTGCTGCCAGATGCGTTCTCACCTCTTATTGTTATTTGCCTCTTATAATCCGCCTTAGAGTCAAACGGCGGGTCGATATATACGAGTTTTATCTTCCCACGGTACTCTTTCAGTAAATGACTCATAACCTGGAGATTATCACCCCAGTAAATCTTATTCCTCCAGCCTTCCACTTCAGGTCCATACGTTTCCTTATGCTGGGCTGGATAGTATTGAGTTGAAGTAAAAGGACGCTTACCAGCCCATTGGAGTATGGGATAGCCCCGAATGGGTTCAAATTTATATTCTTCGACCCGCTTGACTGCCCCAGTCTCACGCAAGCCGAGTTCTTGCTGATCTTGCTCTATGCTCATGGATTGTTGCTCCTGAATTTCCAATTTTTGGCGTCGCAGTAGTGGCGCATGTCACACTCTTTGCACAGTTTTGGCGGGCGCGCGAGGATGGCGAAGTCGCGTGCTTCAATGCGGCTTACGACTGTGTCAAAGGTTTGGATGGTCTGTTCGATAGAACGGCTGTCTCTGGTGAAGGTAATATACGGGTTCCCTGCTTCCTCACTCGTGTAGTAGAGGTGCGTCTTGCTAATTTTCTGTCCGGTCCGCTGCTCGACGATATGAGCATACACTTCAAGTTGACGGTGATACTGGTTTAATTTTTCACGATCCTTGGGATCGTTGACATCGAGCTTGCGCTCCGACTTGAAGTCCACCAGTTCCACGGTATCATGCTGACCTGTGATAAGATCCACTTTGCCCACGAGGATGTAGTGCTCCTTGACGAGTGAGACATCCACTTCGGCCTGGCGGATATGGGACCAGTTCCCGTTTTGACGACGGTAGTAGCGAAGCACCTGCTCTACGGCCAGGTTTCGAGCATACGGCGCAAGGTAGACGCGCTCGCGTTGAGTGATCAGGGCGTAGTTGGTATCAAACCAGATGTGGATGCGATCTTCGGAAAGGCGCTCTTGCTCACCACGGAGGACCGTCCGGTGGATATCCTCAATCGTCTGGTGGACGAGTGTCCCGAAGAGGATTGCGTTGCGGCGCACCGGCGCAAAGTCCAGTTCACGAAAGAAGCGATACTGCTCCGCACAGTTCTCGTAGACCGTGATGTGAGAGGTAAAGGAATACTCACGCTTGAGATTGGCCTGCTTCACCGTTTCCAGGGGCAGCTCTGCAACGCGGAGCGTCGGGTCGCGCCAGGAGGGGAGCCCCTGATAGTAATCCTTAAAGTAAGTTGACGGTGTGCGGCCCTGGCCTTCCTTTTCAGATGCAGTCAACACGAGCAGGTTCTGCGCGCGAGAGAAGGCAGTGTAGTAAAGCCGCCGAAAATCGTAGTGCTTCGTCTCTGAGAGCGGCTCAAAGGGTGGGCGTACCAGATATCCCTGTTCGAGCTTTTCATCGAGTTCGGTGTACTGCTTGCGGGGGACGGCACTCAGGGAATCGACAAGCACCACCGGGAACTCAAGCCCTTTTGCCTGGTGGATTGTGAGGAAGGAAACGTAGCCGCTGGGAGCATACTCGGCCTCGTCCTCGTACTCATTGATCCCGCCGTCTTTAAGGAAACGGAGAAATCGATTGAATAGGCTCTGGAGATTCTGGTTGAGGTACTCAGGATTGAGAACGGTGATGTGATGCAGGTATTCAAACTTGTTGAGCAACTGGGAGAAGAGCCCCAGGTTGCGCATCGCCCTGCCCTGTTGCAAGCCTTCTTTGAGCAGATCCTCCTCCAAATAGCGACTAAAGAGTGGAAAGCGCAATAACTCAAAGAACAAGCCGGAGAAGGCATAGTCGGCGTTTTCGACAAGGGGGAGATGCTGCTTCGCCTTCTGCCTGATCCAACGCAACAGATCGGTATTCTCAGGCTTGCGGAGTGCCTCGGCAAAGGGGACAAAGCACTCGTGATCGTAGTAATCCCAGATAGTGAGGTGCGCGTCATCTCGCCACTTGCGCGCCTCGGGAAACTGGGGAAAGAGAAAAATGAGCGCGCCGATCATCAGGCGCACTTCCTCGCGGTCAAAGAACTGGTTGGCACGCGGAGAGTACACGGGGATGCCATGTTGCTCCAGGTAGGCGGCCAGTGCTCGGACTTTGGGATTCTTCACAGAGCGGAAGAGAAAGGCCACCTGGTTCCAATCTGTTAGTTGCCCTTTAGTTCTCAGCGCTTGCAAGAAGCTGAGCACTTCTTCCTGCCAAGCCACCTCCGACATGGCGGAGACACGCACGACGGCTGGCATGGCGGGAAATGCGGCGGGACGTGGGGCAAGCTGCTTGGGATAGCGAAATTGCTGTCCCTTATACGTCCATTCCTGGCTGGCCATCCAGCGCGTGCAGAACTCGATGATCCCCTCGTGCGAGCGATAGTTGGTCTCCAGGGCCACGCGTTTATGGGGATCGGTGAAGGCCGAGCCGAATTGTAAAATATTGCGGATCGTTGCGCCGCGGAAGCGATAAATGCCCTGATCGTCATCCCCGACGACGCAGAGATTTGGGCTGTCTGTTCCGACAAGTTCCAGGAGGATGCGCTCCTGGATGGTGTTGGTGTCCTGATATTCGTCGACCATCACATACGCAATGCGCTCTTTCAGCGTATCTCGCACGGATTGGTAGTTGCGCAGCAGGTGCAGGGCTTCGCGCTGAATGGTAGAGAAGTCGAGCGCATTCTGCTCTTCGAGCAGCGTGTAATAAAGTTGCGCGCAGCGCCCCAGAGCCTGGATGGCTGCATCCGGGGCCGCGAGCAAGGTCTGGATATCGAGTGCTTCCTCTGAGACGGTATTGATCCACTTCACTAGTGATTCACTGCGCTCCCAGGTACTAGTCGTGGCGGGATTGCCGGCCAGGTGGGTAATGCCTTCGAGAGTCTCGAACGCGGCGAAGCGCTGGTAGACAAAGTAGTGCTGGTCAAATTCGTCGAAGACCGTAAAATTGTGTTTGAGCCGGGTATATTCTCGGTGATCCTGTAACCAGCGCAGGCAGACGGAGTGAAAGGTACCCAGGTACATCTCGTTCAGATTGAAGCGCGTGCCGAGCTGGTCGAGGCGATTGGAAATACGCGTGGTGAGTTCTTGCGCGGCCTTGTCCGTGAACGTCACGACCATGATGCGCTCTGGGGAAATGTCTTTTTCGGTCAGGAGGTAAACTACACGCTCCACCAGGGTAAACGTCTTCCCAGAACCAGGGCCTGCGATGATCAGCAATGGCCCTTCCGTAGTAGTGATCGCTTCCAGCTGCTGTGGGTTAGCCGCTGAGATCAGACTTGCTTTTGTCACTTAATATGATCCTTCTTAGTCGATTGCACTTACTACTAATCATTGCACCGCCTCCGTAAGTATGTAGTAGAGAGCACCCTATTTGTCAAATGGTATGATATAAATTGGCTGTGGAAGGTATTTCGTATCGCGCGTCAGATTGCAATTATAGAGTGAATATGAGCCTATTAGGGTTCTGTTACCATCAAAAAGTCTGCTCTTTACACTCAGCAATCCCGATGCACCAAATGTGACCACGAGCCAAGATTTATGTCAAACTATAATCGTTCGGCCAATTTGGATGGAGTTGCAATAGCTCCCACCCTTGCTTTCCTGTTAGGTCTTGCCGGCATGCCGTTTTCAGGTCAAATAGATTTTGAGGACCTTGCCAGATATCGGGTCTCAATGGATGCTGTGCCCAGGGGTTGTGCCAGAGGATCGGTGTTCTGCGGGCAATAGCAAGGGGCCACAATGCATCAACCAGCAAGACAGCACTGACCTGCCGATTCCTCACTCCTGAACGACCGAACCATAACCCATCTTCATCCTTAGAGCGACCTTGCGCGAAAGGCGCCCTGATCAGTCTGACCTGGCCAGTTTGTCGATCTAGCTCAACCAATTCTTTCCCAAAAAACACCTCCTCCATATCAGCGCACATCGCCTTCATTGCCAGAGCATTCAGGGCGATAACGTAAGGATACCCCAACCCATCTTTATAATTCTTTGCCTTGTCTTTCAAAGGTTTCAGTACAGCACTGCGCGGATCAACCCATTGGGGCTCATACGAACTGGAAGTACCGCTTTCCAGGGTTGCCCGCGACTTGGGGAGCAAAGAAAAGGTAATGTCCCAGCCGTCAACATTCAATCGCAGCTCAAGTTGACTATGGGTTTGAAGCCATTTTTGCAGTTTTGAACGCATCGTAGCAATAGAAGGTGAATTTAACGGTGCCTCATGTACATGAAATCCGATCCAGAAATTCGGCGAGGGAAGAGCATGGATCATTTCACGAATTTGGCGCAAATTCACTTCCTTTCCCGCGTCCGGATCTGACTCCACGGCAAGCGTCGCTTCTAAAAAACAAACAGGTATCCCAGCCAACCGAGCGAAGAAGTCAGGACGATGGCTTGAAGTTTCTACATGAGGCTCGATCTCGATAGTGAAATGATGACGGCGTAGCAAGGTGTAGCAATAGAGCTCAAAGAAGGCTGCCTGATGCTGCCGATCCCGTCGGGCTTGGAAGGCCGCACAGAAGCTTTTTCGGCAGTCCGTGCGATAGTCCTGCTTCTCGCAGTCAGACGTATAGTCATGAAACCACTGTTCCAGCAGGTTTCGGGCCTGCTCATGCTCTGGGAGAGTAGAGCGGTCGAGGAACGCATATTCTGACTCAGAAAGCTTTCTTGGGCTGCTCTCGCTTGAAATATGCTCGCGCGAAATAATGAGATTGTCCTTGTAAAATAGTGTATTCTCAGCGATAGATCGTGGTGACATGCTCTCCTCCGTTACCATGTTTCCCCAGCAGTATAACATAAGCGGCAAGTAGCGTAAGAGTTTATGTGGAATCCATCCCTTCACCACTCCTCTCTTGCTTGGCATTTTGTGAGCAACAATGATCACTCAGCGAGACAGCATAGAATGCACCATGTCTGGTACCTGCCTGGAGCAACATCTCTATGGGGGTCTATTTTTCTTCAGCATTTTCTTTGTGCTCTCACGCACGACTTTCGCGGGTGAGGCGACAGGGAGTGGTTCGTCCAAACACCTGAGTCCAGTTTCAAATGCACGTTCTCACACAATATACCCCTTTTTCATGTGGAGTGGTGCGCCTGCGGCCGCATGATGTTTCAACCTCGCTGATTCTGGCTCTGTTTACCTCTCAAAATAGCCAATGTTCAGCTTAATCGTGCTCATTCTCTTCTGGAGAGAAATCGACTGAGAGAATACAGCCGACCCTCGCTGATTCGGGATGTCTCTCAACCAGCCTGATCTTCTGAACCTGCTCTAGTAGAGGCTTCCTATTCTGAGACAACCGGTACAGTTCGCCCAAATCAGTGAGGTTGCGTAAGAGTCGTTTCATTATCAAATTGACGCTCCTGTACTTCAGGACGAACTTGTAGCTCAGCACGTTCTCGCAAAAGTGCTTGCATGGCCGCACTTCGTTGGTCTACCTTGCCTTGCTTCTTGGCAATTTGTGTCTCTATCTGCTGTAACCGTGCATTTACATCATCAGATGAAGTTGTGGGAGAGAGGCGCAATGGCACCTTTTTGTTAAAGTGGAAGGCTGGACCAGGAAGCGTCGGAGGTGGGAGATCCTCCAGTTTCATAGGAGCGTTACATCCTGCTTCGTCTTGTTCATTCAATTCAGCCACCATCTGAGGCGGAAGCGGGATCGGCACAGAGATCACGATAGCACCCTCGCGCTTCTCAATAGCCTCAGCTAACTCGTGGTCAATGAAAGCTTCACATTCGATACACATCAGTTGATGAATACAGCGCGAAAAGTGGGGATTGCCGCACATCCGAGGGCGACCATCAGGGCCATCTGTGAGATAGTAGAACACACACGGTTCCTGCTTTGCGTGAGCATTCGTATCAAGGATAGCCGCCACGTACCGTTCGAGAGGATTTGCTTTGCGGTATGCGCGGCCCAGATGATGTTTATCTTCACGCAGATACCAGGGAAGCGACTTCGCGGGATTCGTGTGTCCGAGGTTGCCGATATCCGTTGGAGCCATACCCATTTTACGCATCCAGGTGGCAGTCGTTGCGCGAGCACGGTGAGAGGTAATTCGTCCAACGATATCTGTCTGGCTTACTCCAGCAAGCTTACAGAGTAGAGGGATCGTAGAATCATTCAGGAATGTTCTGCCCATCTGCTCGTTCCGATATTGGAAGAGATAGCTCGTCGGTTTGTGCGTTTTTCGGTCCTCCAACATCTTCTGGTTTGGTGGCCGCACGCTTTCCCATACTTCGATGGCATCAGCGACATACGAGGGAACCGGGATGTAAAACTCGCCCTTCATTTTGTTCGTTGGGACACGTATGTAACACAGTTCTGTGGCAGGCTCAACTGGTTGACCATGCTCGTCGCACATTTCTGGTGCCCATTCCCGGCTCACGCACCCGACACTCAAACGCCGGATCTCGTCCGATCTTCGAGCAGCCGTGACCCAGATGAGGCTAGCAGCTCGATAATACGCAAGTGGAAAGTGAAGCGTGCCAGCAGCGTCTAATTGCTCTTTTGAGAGGGTACATGCTGTCCAAATCAATTTAAACCAAATGTCTTCCTGAATATCCCTCGGATTCGGCTGGATAGCGGCTCTGATGGCATCTGGCGTTTTAAAAGCCTCGCTTGGTAGCCAAGTGAGCTGAAGTTTAGGATAGTGCTTACCCTGCACGGTATAGGCCCGTCTTTGTAGATGAGAAAAAAAACATCTCATAGCACTAAGACGGTGATCGATGCCGGCGGGGCCCAGTTTTTGAGGCGTTGCCTGATATGTTGCATACAATCCGTTTTTCAGAGACATCTGATCTCCACGGAGCGCTTGACACGTGTAGGCCAAGTATTCAGCCGCAAGTGATTCATCCCACTCCGTAGGATCAGAGATCTCAGGATGAACTTTTTTCAGCCAACGACCTGCTGTGAGGAGGTGATAGCAGACATTACGGAATGTTCTGGCTGTACGGTGAGGTGTTTGCTCATAGAATGCGCTGATCCAGGCTAGCCATGTAGGATCAACTGTTGTGTCGCTTTGCCACGATGGTGGCGGAAAGACTAACTGCTCGCTCTTTGATGCCAGGATGGCTGGCTCATCAATGATGCCAAGATGGCATAAGGAGGCTTGGAGGTGTATGAGTTCACGTTGCCCTTCCGTTCTCGATTTATCTGGAATACGAGTAAGCAGGTCATTGATAGTCACGATGACCTGAGCAGAAAGTGCTTCAGCAGAGGGTGATTTATTCACTAACATCACCAACGTACACAGTCGGCGGAATCTCCATTTTCCTTGTGGCTGCTGAGAGTAGCCTAGCCCGGTGAGTGGTGTATAAAGCTTGTCAACCTCCTCGTCTACTCTATCCTTTCCGAAGAGGGTATATGCGATGTCTGTATAGGGAGTTAATGCATCTACATACAGGAAGTCAGAAAAGAGATAGGCGAGAGTGATCATCCAGATCCAGATTCCCGCGTTATGCGGTCTTGCTTCCGGTATCGACTGAATGACCTCAGCCCACGTCTCTTTCGACCAGGACCAGAATGCTGTCCGAGTTTGGACCATATATTTGAAAAGATGACGACGAGACCTCGCAACGGGTTTATCTGATTTGGTGCGCAACTGGATGGTATCGAGAAATGGCCTGTCAAACCGTTGAAGTTGTTCAAGCATCCCCTTTGCCTGTCCAGCTATCTCGTTCATTGGCGTCATCATGTAACGCTTCATAAGCGCCGCTTCTTCATCTGTCACCGACGGATCTCGATGGGGATAGCTTTCGAGTAAGATGGGCATATTCCATGTTGGAACGGAGGTGGGAACATCATGAGCTGCGTTAGACCTTGTCATGCTCTTCCCCCTGCATCCGCGCTAGCAACTTTTCAAGGCGTTGATGGGCTTTGTTGACATCGCGTGCCAGGTCAGAGAGATCTGTGTGGAGATAGATCTCTGTACTGGCAACATTTCGATGACGACCATAGCGACTTACGTCCAGGAGATCCATGCCACTTTTTTTTAACTCAGTGAGCATCAGGTGGCGCATTTTGTGAGGCGTGAGTTGAGGGATGTGGAGGTCGTCACGAATACGATCGAAAATATCCTTCACCGTCCACTTCGTGAGAGGCTGGCCGGGGTTTCGGTGCGAGTCAGACAAAAAAATTGGCCCATCCCAGTCAGCATGGTAGCAGTGAATGAGTGCTGCGCGATCTTCTGTGATGTATTCTTTGAGCTTGGTAGCAGCAGGATGAGAAAGGGCAATGATGCCAGGCATTCTGTTTTTTGTGATTTCTGCTCGGATCGCGATGGTGCGCGTTCGCCAGTCCCACGAATTGCGCAACGAGGTTGTTGAAGAGCTAATCCTAAGCTGAGGAGCGAAAGTCGTGCAGAACTGGAGATTGAGCCCGTGAGAGAGGGCAGAACCAGTGGGATGGAGAGCAAAAAG
>Ga0137379_10004574_pt1 | contig 12993 bp, 10 predicted proteins | sample SagtaG_18_FD_104812 | JGI IMG/M metagenome (GOLD analysis project Ga0137379, IMG submission 104812) | Vadose zone soil microbial communities from Sagehorn Ranch, Mendocino, California, USA - Sage2_L_80_16 metaG | ecosystem: Environmental > Terrestrial > Soil > Vadose zone | place: USA...
CCGCCGTTGAACGAGAAGTACTTCGACGGTGCGTAGTTCAAGGCGCCGGAGAAGAAGACCACCGGCGCGTCATAGGATGCGTGCCCGAGATACAGAATCGTGGTGCTCGCCGGAGTTACCCCAGGAGGCGTTGGTGAACCGCCAGGATTTGTGGCGGACCAAACGCATGTACCGGCGTTCGAAGCTCCCGGCGGAATGGGAGCGTTCACGTTCGGCTGAAAGACGTAGCACATGTCCGTTTGCGAGTAGACGTCGTCGTGGGCGAAGTTGAAGTCCAGACTGAGCGAATTCGTCGGAATGAGCTGCGCGGCAAAGCTGAAGTCGCGGTTATGCTCCGTGTGGTTCACCAGCGGATCGTCGTTCTTGCCGCTGAAGTCGTTCGTGGCAATCGCGAAGTTGACCCACTTTTTGGGAGCGACCGTGGCTCTCGCCTTTATGTGGTAGGTCTTATTCGGCGCCTCGCGTGTGTACGAATTGCTGGGAGTGAACTCGTCGGCGGACTTAGAGTTCATCGAGTCGTAGTTGATGTTGAAGCGGAACATCCGCGACGGCTGTATGGCAGCGCCGAGCAGCAATCCGTTTTGATTCCAACTCAGAGTTCCGTCATCGTCGAGCTTGATGTGACGCTGGTTATAACGCCAACCGCCAGAGAGCTTGACGCCCGGCGCAGCGTTAATGATGCCGACGATGGTGTTGCCGGTATTCTTCTGGGCAAGGAAACCGCCACGATCCTCGGTAGTTGTGTAATGGTGCAGGTTCGAGAGCGGAGTGTTTACGTTCAGACTCGAGGGAGGCACGGGTGTCGTCGTACTGCCGGGAACCTTGGTATTGTCCCAAATTTCCGAAACCAGATTGCTGGTGCTGGGCATCCGGAAATCCCAGAAGCTGATGGCGTCGGAGACAGAGATGTACTTGTTCAGTTCCATCTCAACTCCGTAATCGGCGTTTACGCTGACCCGCTTGTTATGCGCAAGTCGGCCGTTGGCAAGGCCGCCTGTATTGATCTCCTGGCGCAGGGTCGTGCGGGCGAGCAGACCGGTGAAGGTTTCGTTGAAATGGTTTACGTTGCTGATGCCGCCGCTGTAGGTGAGTCGGCCGTTCATGGCCAGCTTGTCCCAATAGTGCGAACTAAAACGAAGCTGCTCGGTTGGGAAGGTGGTGCGCGTGGGCGCAACCTGGCTCTGCACGAGTGTCTGGCTGCAATACGGGTTGACGATGCCGTTCACAACTTCCGCCGTCTTGTTTGCGCCGGCGCCGCAAGTTGTCGTTGCCAGAGTGTTGATGCCGACCGACGAGGGAGTTCCGTTGGCAAGTGTGAATGGGGTCGGCGCCAGTAGGTAAGGCGAATCCCCCTTGTAGAGCGCGTAGAACTGGTCGTAGCTCAGCGTGGTGCGCTTGACCAGCTTTACGTCTACACCACCTACGTAAGTATCCAGCGAGTTGCTGAACATCTGCAGCACTTGTACGTCGCCGCCGCCATGGACGCCGGAGTAGGTTGGGCCCTCGTGGGTGCCGTGATTGTAGCCGGCGCGGATGCTGACTCTGGAGATCGGAAACAGCGTGAGCAGCGTGTCGGTATTGCGACGAACGGGGTTGAAGAGATGCAGCGTATCCGGCTCCGGAATCAGCGCAGGATTTGCCGCAGTTGCCGTAGACAGCAGCGAATTGGCGAGGAGATTGTAGTCGAAATAATTGCGATCGCGCCGGAAGCTACCGTTGAAGTCGTACAACCGGCCCTTGGAAATCTTCAGGTAAGAAACGTCGATCGGTTCGCCACCATAACCAAAGCTGGAGGTAGAAAGAGTATCGAAGAAAGGCGTCTTGGAAGTATTGACCGAATGCAGTTCCAGAGACTGGCCGACGACGCGCATCCCAGTGCTCTCGTTGACCATCGTGGCCCACATTGCCCGGCTTCCATCCTTCTGGGTGAGATTGCCGCCCAGTTCAATGGTCGAATGCATCCTGTAGCCGGCCACAATCTTTTCTGCTGGCTCGGCTGCCGGCTTTTTCTCCGTTAACGGTTGTTCGGGTTTGGCTGCTTCCGGCTGGGCTTGCCCAAAGCCGGCGACCGCGCTGGTGACCAATATGGCCGCTAGGGTAAGGGTGCACAACCGGGAAATGCTGAACCCGATCGGCGACCCACCCAGACTGTTTGCGAATTCTGTCTGTTTTGTCATCGCTCGCCCCTTACTCTGTGGAGTTAAAGAAAACCGGGCTCGTATTTGAGCCGTGGATGCTGGTGTGGCAAATGGTGCATGCCTGGTACTGTGTCGCCTGGTTGTGCGCAGGCCCGATGGGCTGGGACGTTGAGAAGTTCGCCGATGGCGAATGGCACTGCAGGCAGATGGTGTTCACTGTGGCGCGATTCAGCAGGCGCGGATTCGGTCCGCCGTGCGGCGTGTGGCATGCGGTGCAACCCTCGGTCTTGACCACGGCGTGTTCATACACAAACGGTCCGGCCGTTTCGGTGTGGCACTTGGTGCAGACTGCGTCTTGTTGTGAGGAGGACCTCAGGTTCTTTTTGCCGAACGTTCCGTGCGCGTCGTGGCAATCAGAGCACTTGACGAGTCCCTCTTCCACTTTGTGATGGAAAGGCATGTTGAACTGCGGCTTGACGTCGGTGTGGCACTGGAAGCAGAGCTTGGGTTGCGAAACCTTGAGCAGATGTTCCTTGTCTTCCCCGACGTGGACGCTGTGGCAGCCGATGCAACTCACATTGGCTTCGCCGTGGGCCGAGCGCTCAAAGTTCGCGTGCTGTCCCTGGTGGCAACCAAGGCACTTTTCGTCCACTTCCTTAGCCGAGGCTTTGGCGGGATTGAAGATCTTGGTTGCGTCGCCGCCGCCGTCGACGTGGGCCTTGCCTGCTCCGTGGCAACCCTCGCAGGTAACTCCGGTCTTGCCATGCGCCTCAGCCAGCCTGGCGTGCGGGTTGGAGGCAAAGCCCTTCGAAACCTCTTCGTGGCAGGTTGCGCAGGTCTCCTGGCCCACAAAATCTCCAGGCGCGGCTGCGGCTTGACCGGTCTTTGCGCCAGGGTTTGCTCCATTTGTAGGAGCTGCCGTTGCCGTGGCGGAGAACAACCCCACACCGAGCACCAGCATGAAAAGGACTAGCAATCCCGGCAACTTGCCCGGAACCGCGACTTTCATCTTTCGCGCTTTTGGCCCATCTCTATGCATCAAATACCACCTTGGGAGCTCTCGTTGTGGCCTTCGATGTGGGATTGGCCAAAGTGCCGATTGAACTAGCTCCCGACTGCGGAGCGGGCAAAACCGGGTTCCGGTCTTTCTCGTACGAAGGCACACTCTGTGCGGAGCATCACCTTATGGGCTGCATCGTAACGTGATTTGCGGCGCCCGTACGGTGACATTCATCACATGCATTGAAGTCAGCGTTCTGCTTTTTAATTTCAAGTTCTATGGTGATGCGCACGAGTTTGGCCCCGTCGAGCCGTTCTGATTCGGGCTTGGCGTGTTCCGTGCCAGATTGCCAGGGCGAGGGGAGTTGACCTTATCGAGTCGCCCCAGTTCAACGTATCCTCGCCAGTCGATTCGATAATGCTCAGAATTGACCACGTTCGCGCGATTTTCTGGGATTTGCACGCTTTTCGTGTGTTCGGGGACGTCTCCATCACGGAAATCGCTGGTACGGGGCACAGCAGATAAGTTGTCCGAGTGGAATTCTGCAGGACGCGTTCTTCTTCATAGACGTGAGGCCCATCACATCCATAGCCTGACGAATTCGTCATTCTGATTGCAGGCAGGACAATGGCGGAGCTCGAAATCCCGACAGTCGCGCAACGACGGCAGAAGAATATTCCCCGTCAGTCGCCTGCCGGTTGTGCCGCTTGCGCGAACCGTCGCCCAGGTTGGTTTTGTTCTCTTGGCAGCGCAGTTCTGGCTGACCTGGAGTTGGTTACCAGTACCATCAGCCTCCCTGCACAGGCCTCACTTTTTACCCAAGGCGAAGACGCTCGCTGCCTTTATCTCATTTGCGACGGATATCTCAAGCTCACCGCCGGTCGCGTTCAAGATCGTCAGATGATCGTCCGCATCGCCGGGCCGGGATCCATGCTTGGCCTTTACGCCGCTCTATCTCATGGCGTGTATGAAGTTTCAGCCGAGTCGCTCACTCCCGCCCAGCTTCGCCCGATAGAGCGAGAGAGGTTCTTAAGTTTCCTGCGTATCCACAAAGAGGCGCAAATGCGCGCTGTTCAGTGCATTTGCCAGGAGTATCGCTTTGCTCTGCAGGATGCGTGCCGCATCTCCCTCTCTGAAACCGTTGCCGGACGCCTTGGACGCCTGTTGCTCGAGCTGGCCCATCAAATCGGTGAACATCTGAATGGCGGAGGCTTTCGTTTCCCGTTGCTCCTTACCCACGAAGAGATGGCCTCCATGGCGTGTACCACGCGTGAAACCGTAACACGCACACTCGGCCAGTTCCGCAAAGACGGCTGGATCTCAATCGAAGACTCGCTCATCACGGTGCACAATCCTGATAACCTGCAGTCGATTATTTAAGCCAGCTACGGCCTGCAAAGCACTCTCTACCTCCTTTTACCGCTCCCGCCAGCCCCTCCCCCGAGTCAAAGATTTATCATCTAAATGGGAGTCTGTGTGCGTATGACCCGTTTTGCAAATTGTCTCTCTGTTTTGCTTTTCTCCTGCATCGCGGTTGCCCAATCTCCAGTCCCGCCGCCAGCTGGGGAGCCGGTTACCTCTGCGGTTTCTCCTGAAATTCAATCTTTCCAGAAGATTGAGGACTCCTGGGCCGATTCCATTAATCGGCGGGACCAGTACAGCCTGGAGAACGTGCTATCGCCCCTGTTTGTAGATGTTTCCGCTTCTGGTGACATCACCACCCGCAACCAGCAGATCGCCTTCCTCATCACCGCAGACGACAAGACGCTGCACCTCGCACAGCGCGTGATCACTGTGCGCATGCTCGGCGACATTGCAGTGGCCAACGGCACTTACGTGCTGCACCATAAGGTCAGCTCCGGTCAAGTGGATGAAAAAGGCGTGTTTACACACGTCTTCGAGCGCGCTCGCGGCGGCTGGATGTGCATCAACTCGCAGCGTACCGGGCTCCGGGAGGATTCGAATGCGAAAGGCAAGAAGCAATCGAATGCCGAAATGCCCTTCCATATCCCACTGTTCTCAAGGAGCGATAAAGGCGACAAGAAGGATTAGTAAATCAATCGGTCCTTAACGGTTGTATTTCTTCAGCGCCTGCTGCAGCTTATCGTGGGGTAGAGCAATCACGGTGTGTCCGTCGATTCCGGTCATTGTCTTCGCGCCCACCATCGCATTCACAATGGCTTCTTCTGTGGCCTCTACCGTAGCGGAAAATAGCGGACTGATGCGCTCGTTCGAGACTGTTTTCACCGTGTTCGGTCCAGGTTCGACATTTGCAAGCGGGTTCGCGGTAGAGAATGCGATGAATATGTCGCCGGAACCGTTACCGGAGGTGGACCCGGTCCTGGCTAGCCCCATCGATGCGCGACGCGCGATACGCTTCAGTTGATGTGGCAGCAGCGGCGCGTCAGTGGCCACGACAATGATGATGGAACCAACATCACCGTTCATTTCGCCGCCAGGCAATGCAGCGGGATTTGTCAGTTCCGCGTAGGGCTCATTGCCTGGAATTTCCCTGCCAACCGGAACGCCGCGATGGTCAATTGCGGCCGGCGTCCGCAGTTGCATTGCACCAGGACACCTACTGTATAGCCGCCTTGATCGGCTGGCAGCACACGCGAGGCCGTTCCAGTTCCGCCTTTGAAACCGTAGCAAACCATGCCCGTGCCGCCACCCGTGTTTCCCTCGGAAACGGGACCGCTCTTCGCGGAGTCGAGCGCGGCAAATACGTCTTCGGGTTTTACATGAAAGCCATTGAGGTCATTCAGCCAGCCGTCCCATGTCTCCGCCACAACCGGCAGGGCCCACGGCTGCGCCAAAGCTCCGTGACTCAAACCCCACACAATCATGGAATCGCGCACCGTGCCGACGCTGTGAGTATTGGTGATGGCCACGGGGCCCTCGAGAAATCCCGACTCTTCGACCCAGCTTGTTCCGGTCATCTCGCCGTTGCCGTTGAGACTGAACCAGCCCGCGTAAACCGGATCGGTGCTCTTCGCGTCGCGTGGCAGAACGACGGTGACTCCTGTGCGGACCGGTCCTTCGCCAACTTTCAACGCACCTTCGCCGCGAATGAGAGTCGTCGATCCTACTTTCACTCCGGCGACATCGGTGATGGCATTCAACGGCCCCGGAGTTCCATCAAAGGGGACACCAAGGCCGCGCGCTCGAACAGGACCAGTTGAATTTTGGGCGTTTGCTATTGCGCCAATGAGGGAAAACAGGGCACTGAGAGCGAGGAGAAATCGCTTAAGTTGCGTGAGCATATCCAACTTTACAACAGCAATGGAATCGGTCCGCGGTCAGCCTACAGGCGCACTGGACCGCTTGTTTCCCTGCACACGAATTGATACATGTACCAGGCTGAGCGCAGCTGGCGTTACGCCCGGAATGCGGCTCGCCTGGCCAATCGTGATGGGGCGGACTCGCTCCAGCGTCTCACGCATTTCGCGGGAAAGTCCGCTGATGGTGTTGTACTCAATCCATTCCGGAATCGCCACAGCTTCGGCTGCCTTGAGTTTCTCAATCGCCTTCTTCTGCTGATCGAGATATCCGGCGAATTTGATTTCCGTTTCGACTGCACGCGCCTCGTTGCGGAGTGCTGCACGCGCCTCGGGGCTTTGGCCCTGTGTCGTGGTGAATTCAGTAAGCAGCGGCACGGCGGCTAGATCAGTTCTAAGCGCGTCCAACACTGGATCGATACTCACTTCGGGCCGCTTGAGCAATTGCGCCCATGTGAGGCCAGTGGTTGTGGTCAGTACGCTCAAGCCAGCGGCGGCCAACTTTTCTGCATCCACCCTGCGCGTGCTTAGCAGCTTCTCGAGAGCAACCATGCGTAACTGCTTCTGCTCGTACTCCGCCCAGGCCTCGTCGTCGATAAGGCCAAGTCGACGGCCGTGCGGAGTCAGCCGGCGATCAGCGTTGTCGATGCGCAGATGCAGACGGAATTCGGCGCGCGAAGTGAACATGCGGTAAGGCTCATTGGTGCCCTTCGAAATCAAATCGTCGATAAGGATTCCCGTATATCCCTCGGTCCGATCCATGGTGAATGGCGGTTCGCCGTTGAGCCAAAGCGCCGCGTTGATGCCGGCCATGATTCCCTGGCAGGCAGCCTCTTCGTAACCGCTTGTTCCATTGATCTGGCCCGCGAGATAGAGGCCCTCCATGCTCTTCACACGGAGCGACCGATCAAGCTCCGTCGCATCCACGCTGTCGTACTCGATGGCGTAGCCGGGGCGCAGCATCTCCGCCTCTTCGAGGCCGGGAATGGAGCGCACGATCTGCCATTGCACCTCCATCGGGAGCGAGGTAGACATGCCGTTGACGTAAACCTCGTGAGTGTTCAGCCCCTCCGGTTCGAGAAAGAACTGGTGCTGCGTCTTGTCAGGAAACTTGACGATTTTGTCCTCAATGGACGGGCAATAGCGCGGACCGATGCCCTCGATCTGTCCTGAGTACATTGCGGAGCGATGGACGTTTTCGCGGATGATGCGCAGTGTATCGGGTGTGGTGAAGGCGATATGACAGCTTATCTGGGGCTGCACAATTTTCTTTGTGCGGAAGCTGAACGGCGTCGGATCGGCGTCGCCGGGCTGCTCTTCAAAAGCGTCCCAGCGAATGGTGCGGCCGTCGAGACGGGGTGGCGTGCCAGTCTTGAGACGGCAGGTACGAAGGCCGAGGGCGCGAAGAGATTCGCCAAGCAGGATGGAGGCCGGTTCGCCACTGCGTCCCGCCGGATAGCGCTCTTCGCCGCAGTGTATGAGGCCATTAAGAAATGTGCCTGTCGTGATGATGGTTGCTCCTGCCATCAATCGCCGGCCATCGCGCAGCTTGAGGCCGAGGACCTTTCGACGCGGCCGAACTGGGCGCGGGATTTCATCTGCCTCTTCGAGGACTGCATCCGTAACTGCGGGAGCCTCTTCGATCACCAGGTCCACCACTTCAGCCTGGCGGATGTGCAGGCCGGGCTGGGCTTCGAGCACCTCGCGCATCTTCACGCGGTAGAGCTGCTTGTCGCACTGCGCGCGGGGACTCCAGACGGCCGGACCGCGCGATGTATTCAACAAACGGAACTGGATGCCGACGGCATCGGCTACTTCACCCATGATGCCGCCAAGCGCATCCACTTCGCGTACCAGGTGGCCCTTGGCCACGCCGCCGATGGCTGGATTGCAGCTCATCTGCGCAATCAGGTCGAGGTTCATGGTGATGATCGCGGTTTTCAGGCCCATGCGCGCAGCCGCCATCGCAGCTTCGCAGCCGGCGTGTCCCGCACCTACTACCACCACATCGTATTGTTCGGTGAAAGCCATCCAATCCTATTTTACGGAATCTGTGATTTTGGTGCTGAGTATTCCCAATGGCGCGAGAATTGGTGTACGGACCTCGAAAAGGTTAGGTCAACACGCGCTGCTGATGCGCGAGCGCTATCGATAAAATTCGGTGGCGCTACTTGTTCTCGTTGCCGGTCAGGCGGAAGGTGATGGTACCCCAGAAGAGGCGTGCGCGCATCTGCACCGGAAGGTGGCGCTCGTCGTCGGTATACCAGATCCAGATGTTGCCGCGATTCTTCACAACGCCTGCATCTGCCGTGGGCTGTACGCGTATGGTTTTGAAGGTCCCAAGGGTGGTTTTGATCACTTCACGTCCTTCGACCTTCATGGTCACGGGGACGTTGTGCATGGCGTCGACCACGGGCAGCACGAAGCTATGCCCCACTTCCATGGGCTGCGATGACGCATAAAAAACGCCGGTCAGCAAATCTGTCATGCAGCCAGGGATCGGAGACTCGACGTGCTTGGACTGCCCGGTCACCATATTCTTTTCGTCGAGAATGGACTTGGACGCGGCGTAATCCAAGCGAAGCGTGGAGTTGATCTGGCGGCGGCCTTCTACGGTCTGCTTGTCAAATTCATACGTGCAACCCTTGGCCCGATCGAAGGTCGACTGGAAGTGATCGCTGGCGTGAAAGAGCAGGTTGATGGCGCCCACGGTGTCGGCGCTGGCGGTGATGCGCTGCCGGTCGCCCACTTCTTCAAAATGCAGCACGGCAGTTCCGGCGGAAAAGACACGCCAATCCACCGAATAAGTCAGGGTCTGCTTCTGGGGGAACGTGAACCCGGCGCGTGGCGGCGCGAGTGGTGGAGTCTGTTGGGCGTGCGCAATTATCACTAAGGTTAGGGCGCAGAATAGCGTCGTAAGCGTTGTGCGCGTCTTCACCGTCGGGACTCTGCTCCTTGTACTTGACTCTTCTGGCGTCGGAACCGGCTAATGCGGGAAATGAACAAACGAGCCCAGAGCCGGCCGGAGGAAGAGCAGGCTGAGGTAGAGCAGTACGGCACCTATAGAAGCATTGTACTCGCGGTGTCTTAAGTAGAGCGAAAAGGAGAAGTTGCCGGACTGTACATTGGTTTTGGCGGACGTGATGCGAGGGATGAGCCGAGGTACGCGTTGGCAGTACGCGTCGAAGTCGGGAAAAGTTGAGCGTAGAAAGCGCTCCTCCGAAGCAATGACGGGAACATAGATCACGAGAAATCCCGCAGCAAGCACGAGCGCCACTGGCCATCTGAGTAGTGCGACGGCGAATCCGGCGGCGATCATCATCGAACCCAAGTAAAGCGGATTGCGCGTGTGCGCATAGGGGCCCGTCTGCGTCAGTTCGCGGTTCTTCTTTACATAGCCGGCGGCATAGCCCCGCAGCCACAGGCCGGGGAGAACCAATGCCAGGCTCCAGGCCACCGCAGCTGGTTGCGGAGCGCGGCGCCACAGTTCAAATAGATAGAGCGCGGCGGTGACGAAGCCGAGTGGCACGCGGATGCGCCGAGTGATGCGCTGCCAGCGGGCAATCCAGTCGTCCACCCCGTCGACGTGGACCTTTCGCTTGGGGCCTCGGTCATTCGGCGCGTTGGGGGTTTGGGTCATTGCGCGGCCTCAGGATAAAGCAGTTCCTCAGTGGCATGTAGCACGTCTTCCGGCGTAATGGTCAACAGGCCAGTTTCGGGCGCCTCGTGGCGCGTGTGAACGCGCCGGCTGAGGGGGCTTCGCAACACTTTGAATCGAGTGCCGAAAGGGCCGTTGCGACTCGGGTCGGTTGGTCCATAGATGCCGACGACCGGGCGGCCGAGTGCACAGGCCAGATGGAGCGGGCCAGTGTCGCCAGCGATCACCAGTGCGACCCGTCGAGTGACGGCAATGAGTTGCTCGATGGACGAGAGAAGTGGGATGGCGCCTCCTCCGGTCCTCTTAACGATCGTGTCGGCAAGGAGCGTTTCGCCGGGGCCGGCGTTGACCAAGACGCGGAAGCCGCGCCCCATCAAGATTCGAGCCACATCTGCATAGCGCTCGACCGGCCATCGTTTGGCGCCCCACCCGGCACCGGGATTGATGAGTACGGCAGGTGCGCCTTCAAATTCAGCCAGTAGATGAGTGGTCCATGCCTCGGCGGACGGATCAACGGGTAGCCACGGCTGCATCGGAGTGAGATCGTCGCCGGCTACGGCTGACGCCAGCTCGATATCTTGCTCGATCACATGTGCTCTTTGGGTTGCGACGCGATCGGTGAAGAGCCAGCGAGCGATTCGTTCGCGAGGCTCAGACTCGCCGATTATTCGACTGCAACCCGCCATACGGCCAATAACGGCTGAACGCACTGCACCCTGCAGGGCGAGAACGGTGTCGTAATCTCTGGCCTTCAGGGGCTTGCGCAGGAAGCCGATCTGAGCGTGCGTTTCGCTTGAGAACGGACTGCTGCGCCACTTTCTGGTTGCAGCGAAATGGAGCTCGTCCACCACCGGCTGTAACTGTTTCCCTCGGCCGTTACCGGAGAGTGTGTCGTACTGCGCTGAGAGTAGCGCGCGCCACTGTGGTTCAACCACCCAGCCGATGATCCAGCCTGGATGAGCGGTTCGCAGCGCCGTCACCGCCGGCAGCGCATGCAGAATGTCGCCCATGGCGCCGAGACGGACCACGAGCAGACGGAACTTGGACTGCGTGTGCAAGCTCTGATTTTCTCACAGGGGCTCGCCGGTCTTCCGCTGCGAAAGCCGAGTCGTGAGCCACTCCAAAGCGCTGGCTTCCTCCTCGATTTCTATGCGTAGACGAGCGTACTTGAGCGGCAGGTCTCGAGGAATTGACGCGGCAAGGCGGCCGAGCCGGGTTTGATCCTTTTGCGTTGTAATGAGCGCTTTGGCTCCTGCACCGCGGGCGGAGAACAGCAGGTGCTGAACGTCGCGAAGCGTGTAGCGGTGGTGGTCGGGAAAGGCAACCCGGGTGGCCACAGAGAGGCCGGCAGCTCTTAGGCCAGCGAAGAACTGCTCCGGACGGGCAATTCCGCAAAAGGCTGCGACGGGGCCGTCAATCCGCGGGGCTTCGATCTGACGGTGGAAGCGCCAGACCGGCCCCTGCCATCCCCAGGCTTTCAGCTCATTCTCGAGTTCTTGGTCAGTCGCCGGAATTGCGACGATCGCGGCCCGGTGAATTGCATGCCGTGGTTCACGAAGATTTCCCGCAGGCAGCAGACTGTCCTCCCAGTCCGCGCGATTCAGCAGCAGAATGTCGACGTCGCGGGCGAGCTGCCGGTGCTGAAAGCCGTCGTCCAGAAGATGCAATCCACGAGCGTACTCCTCGGAGTGATGGGCTTCGGCCATAAGGCCGGCGTCGTACCGCTGCGGAGCCACATAGACCGGCACCCCCGCTTCAAGCGCGATTAGCAGAGGTTCATCGCCGAAATCTTCGGCTGTGCCGCCGGGGCGAACGCGCGCGGGCAAGTGGCTGTGCCGGCCGTAGCCACGCGAAAGAACATCGACATCGAAGCCTTTCGCACTAAGGAGCCTTGCCAGCGCAATCACGAACGGCGTCTTGCCCACACCTCCAGTTGACAGGTTGCCGACGCTGACGACCGGCCATCGCAGTCGGCGAGCCGACTCCCATCCCCGGCGGAGGCGGAGTTCGCGCAAGGCGATGCCTGCGGAGTAGAGCGGCACGAGTGGAGCCAACCACGAGCGGTTCATACGGCTTGACCCTCTCGGGCAAGGAGCGTTGCAAGGGCGCGAACTGTGCGTTCTGTCGCGCCGGCCTGCTGGTCAAATACCTGCTTGGCGCGTGTGCCCATGGATGATGCGTCGGCCGGATCGCGCAGCAGGGCAAGCATCGACTCAGCCAACTCGTCCTCGGCAGCGATGCGGATGGCGTCCTGGGTGAGCAGGTCTTCCGTGATGGCACGGAAGTTGGCATAGTGTGGACCGATGACGATGGGAACGCCGAATTGAGCCGGCTCTAGAGGATTGTGGCCGCCAGCGGGGACAAGGCTGCCGCCGACAAAAGCGACTGTCGCGATGGAGTAGACGGACGCTAGCTCACCGATTGAATCCAGCAGAACGATTTCGCCAGCCTGCAACGAACGCAGTTCGCTTTCCGCCACCGATTTCCACTCGGACCGCCTGACCCATCGAACTCCTGCACCGCTTAAAAGCGCAGCCACCGCCGGGAATCGCTCAGGGTGGCGCGGAGCCAGCACCATGACTAAATTGGGATCCGCGGCGAGAAGGCGCAGCCAAGCTTCCAGAAGCGCCGACTCCTCTCCTTCAAGGGTGCTTCCCGCCACGACGAGACGCAGTCCCTCCACCCGATTTTTGAGAAACCGAGTTGCTTCGGCTTCAACCGTAGCGCGCACGTCGAACTTGAGGTTGCCGGCGACAGTGACTCGATCTGGATTGCAGCCGAGAGCAATTAGGCGCTGGGCGTCGACGGGGCTCTGAGCCAGAACACGACTCAACCGCCCGAGAATCGGCCTCCATAAACTGTGCAGCATCTGGTAGCGCGGCCACGAGCGGTCCGAGATGCGCGCATTGACGACGGCCA
>Ga0137379_10004577_pt1 | contig 12991 bp, 13 predicted proteins | sample SagtaG_18_FD_104812 | JGI IMG/M metagenome (GOLD analysis project Ga0137379, IMG submission 104812) | Vadose zone soil microbial communities from Sagehorn Ranch, Mendocino, California, USA - Sage2_L_80_16 metaG | ecosystem: Environmental > Terrestrial > Soil > Vadose zone | place: USA...
CTTGTGCCCTGAATGGCGATTGGTGACGTCCCGACGTTCTGAACTGGCGACTGACAACTACACTACTGACACTTCGCACCCGTTCAGTTGTCGTTTCCCCGTTATCCCGCACCGTCGGCCAGACGGTATGCCTTGCCGTCGTGCTCCACCCTGCCCCACGCGATGGTGGCGTCGTGCTCGAAGATGAGCAGCCACTGTTCCTCGAGCGCCTGCTTCAGAATCCCGCGCTTTGTTTCCAGCGTCACGAGTGGTTCGATGTCGTATCCCATAATCCATGGAAGCGGCAAGTGCGCGTGGGTCGGGACGAGGTCGCCAAGGTAAAACGCTCGCTCGCCCGCTGACTCGATCAGAATGCTCTGGTGAAACGGAGTGTGACCGGGAGTCGGAATGACCCGAATTCCTTTCACGATCTCTTTTTCGCGGGAAACGAACTCGATCTTCTCGGCCGCCTCAAGCGGTGTGTAGTTTCGCTCGAAATAGCTGGCCACCGTTCTCTCATTCGGACGCGTGGCGAACTCGTACTCGCCGCGCTTCACGATGTAGGTGGCGTTGGGAAAGCTGATTTCCAGGGATCCGTCAGATCGATTGCGCGTGTTTCCCCCAGCGTGATCAAAGTGCAGATGCGTGTTGATGACCAGCGTAACATCTGGCGGAGTGATGCCAATCTGCTTCAGGCCATCCTCGAGCAGGGTCGCGCCATCCGCGCCCTCGTTCTCCAGACCGTAGATCTCCTTGAACTTTTCATTTTCTTTGTTTCCGGCGCCCGTGTCGATAAGGACGAGCCCCGACGGATGCTCGATGAGCAGACAGCGCATGCCGAGTTGTATGCGGTTTCGCTCGTCGGCGCGGATGCGCTTTTCCCAGAGTGGCTTCGGAACGACGCCGAACATCGCACCGCCATCGAGCTTCTGACCGCCGGCCTGGATCGCGTGAACAGTGAAGTCGCCGATCTTGCGGCGCTCCACCAGCGGAGTTGGCGCGGTCACGCCGTTGTGTCGCGAGTGACTGGAGTCGGTAATCCCGACGGTCTGCGCTTTTTGCGGCGCCCGGCCGGAGCACGCAGTAATGTCTGAAGTTCACCCCACGTACCGCAGCCGCGATCGGCGAGATCCGACATCAGGCGAATCAGGCACTTGGCAGTGGCCAGCGCGTCACCGCCGGCGCGATGACGATTGCGGATCTCGATTCCGTAATAGCGCGCTACGTAATCGAGGGACCGACGGGGAAGCTGCGGCAAAACCTTACGCGCGATCTTCACCGTGCAAAGCTTCCTCCCGCGCAGCTGTCTGCCGGTAGAGCGTGACAGTTCCGTGGTCAGGAACCGCCAGTCGAAGTTTGCGTTATGCGCCACGAACACATTGCCCTCGAGCACACGCATGACGTCAGGCGCAACTCGGTCGAATGTCGGCGCGTCCTTCACCATGTCCCAGGTGATGTTCGTCAGTTGCGTTATGAACGGGGGAATGGGCCGCAGGGGATTGACGAGCGTCTCGTAAACCTCCGCGATCTGGCCGTCGCGCACGACAACCGCTGCGATCTCGGTGATGCGATCACCGAGCCATGACCTGCCACCCGTGGTCTCGGTGTCCACCACGACGTAAGACAGGCGATGGAGCATATCGTCTGCCGATTGCCCGATCGAGCGCGACCGGCCACGCGCAACGGCGTAGGAGTTCGGCGTCAAGGCAGCGAGCATCCAACGACCGTCGGCATTGCGCACGAACTGCGGTCGGCCGGCGAACATTGCGTGAGCCATGTGCTCGGCTACGATCCGCGGAGCGCCGGGAAGACTGCAGATGTGACCAATCAGATCGACTACGTCGGCGGGACCTGCCGAGAGATAGTTGAGAGCACGCGTTGTGAGCAGAGTCTCTTCGGGCTCGGAGTAAACTCCCCTGCTCAGCTCCACGGATCGTCTCTCGTAATCGGACAGGTCATACAGTGAGGTCCGCCGCCGCCGCGTACGAGCTCTCCGCCCTCGAAAGTGATTGCTGCACGCTGGTTCGAAGGAATCTCGTGAGCGTCAGACAAAAAATCGGATGCGGACACCATCTTGAATCCGGCTTTCTCCAGCTCTCTCAAAGTTGTCTCGTTTCGTGCATACGATGTGACGACGCCGGGACGGAGTGCGGTGAAGTTACAACCTGACGCCCATTGTTCACGGTCCTGGACGATTCTTCTTCCCCCACCGCAAAGAATCGGCTCCATGGGCAGACCACAGTCCTTGAGCGCCCTGAACAGATCAGGTTGCTCCTTCATATGAGTTTCGCCTTTCTGCCAGTGAAGTATCGGCAGTCGATACGGTCCAATGAAGTGGGGCGGATAAATTACGCACAGCTCACGATCGACGTGGGTGAAGATCATGTCGAGGTGGATTGCAGTCGCCTCCTGCGGCATCACCACGACGATGAGGTTCGTCACTTCGGTCTGCTCGAAGAGGAGCGTGGCGAGACTGTCAATGCCCGCCGGACTCGATCTCTCGCTGAAGCCGATCAACAGCACATCTTCGCGGAGCGGATGAACGTCGCCGCCCTCGAGAGTGTGGTTGAGTCGCCGTTCTGTCGATCCGTCGTACAGAATGCCCTTGTTCTGCAGCTTCGGGTGAGACGTGAACAGCGCCTTCATGATCAGCTCCTCTGTCCAGCGCGCGTGAAAGCGCATCGATCCAATCATCATGTTGTGATTGATCGCCATCGCCGAGTCGCGAGTGAAAAAAAGATTGGGCAGCGGCGGGAGCGTGTAGCTGCACTCGTTGAGAGTGCGTGACAGCGGACCGGGCTCTTCCTCCTTCCCTTCTATGAGAAGATTCACGACCGCTTCCGGGGGAAGCTCGCGCAGTTCGGCGGCGAGTGGTTGAAGGGGAACGACGTCGAGAGTCTCGCGAATGATCAGCTCGCGGACTTCACTGTCCTCGAGGACCTCCGTCAGCAGCGTGCGCACGTGCAGCACTTCGCAAAAGCGCTCCAGCACCTGGACGAAGCGGCGATGCTCGCGCTTGGCGAGATCGGCATCGACGATGTCGTCGTACAGGAAATCCGCGCGCGTGCTCGGCGTCACCGCAAGGAGCTCGTTGCCCGGGCTATGCACGAGAACGGTTCGTAGTGCACCGATTTCTGAGGTAACGTGGACTGGCATGCTCCGAAGATACGCCCCGGCCATGGTGTAACGAAGGGGAATAACTGCAACCGAACGGGCGGGAGGCGTCAGCGAACCAGGCGCGAGGCTCGAGGTCACGACGTCGGCGACGTTACTACTGCGCTTATGGCAACATGCAGTTGCTTGGGCTCCGAATGGTGCTAGTGACGTCCCGACGCAGTGACCTAACGCCTGGTACCTACATCGCTGACGCCTCCCGCCCGTTCAGTTGCAGTTGTGTTTTCTTCCCCTTCCCGCCCTCCGGGATTAGTTTGTGAATTACTTCACAAGCATCCTTTGAAGCGGATAGCTGAATCGACCGTACGACGCCTTTCCCTCTATCTGAGCTTCCTCGAGGGGATCGAGCGACAGGGGCTCGAGACCATCTCGAGCGATGAGCTCGCGCGACTTGGTGGGACAACGTCCGCTCAGGTTCGAAAGGATCTCTCTCTCTTCGGCTCATTCGGCAAACGCGGACTTGGTTACTCCGTCCCCGAGCTTTCCAAACAGCTGCGCGAAATCCTGGGACTGGGAAAGCAGTGGCGTGTCTGTATCATCGGCGCCGGAAAAATCGGCGCTGCGCTCGCTCGCTACCGGGGATTTGCCGAGCGTGGGTTCATCGTCACCGCCGTTTACGACATTGACGAAGCGAAGATCGGGAAGCGGTTCGAGTCGCTGACCGTCAGACCAATTTCTGAGCTGGAGAAGGACGCGGCGAAACACGAGTACGACATTGCGGTGGTTGCAACTCCGGCCGAGAGCACGCCGAATGTCGTGAAGCAGGTAGTCCGCGCCGGGATTAAGGCGATTCTGAATTTCGCGCCGGTTCAGATCTCGGTTCCATCTGACGTCACCGTAAGGACGGTGAACATGGCGATGGAGCTCGAAGGGCTATCGTTCGCGCTATCCAACCGCGGCGAATAGATCCCTGCAATTAGAAAGTTGGTCTTTCCGCGCGTACTATCTCGAACAACCTGGCGAACTCAACCGGTCCGACAACCTCCGGTCTGGCACTCGGATCGATCCCCACGCGTTCCAATACGGCGCCTGCCCTTTCGGGCGACAGCCCACGAACTGTGCGAAGCACGCGCACCATCTGCTTCCTCCGCAACCCGAACGCAGCCTGAACGAAAGTGCGGAATCCTTCAAGCGAGTCGAAGGGGACGAGAGGCTCCGCGCGCGGAGTCAGTCTCACCACCGCTGATTCGACTTTCGGCGGCGGCTTGAACGCGCTGGCTGGCACAGTCAGGACTTGCTCCACATCGGCGACGGCCGCGACGTTCACCGATAGCGCGCCGTAGCTTTCTGTGCCCGCGCCAGCCGCCATTCGTTCGGCCACTTCGCGCTGGACGAGAAAGACTGACCGGGCGGGAATTGGTGGCTCCAACGTTTTGAACACGATCGGCGTCGTGATGTTGTACGGGACGTTGCCGATGAGAAGAAAATCTTTCCCCGCCAGCGCGGTCAGATCAGTCTCGAGGAAATCTCCCTCGACGATCTCGACGTTCGGTCGGTCGCGGTATCTCTCGCGCAGCTGCGTGGCAAGCGCGCGATCGATTTCCACAGCTATTACTCGGCTGCTTCGCTCGGCTAAAAGATCTGTGAGTGACCCGCGACCTGAACCTACCTCGACGACGGTGTCGTGCGGCGTCGGCGCGAGAGCATCGACGATCGCCGTGAGAATCGTCTGGTCTGTGAGAAAGTGCTGGCCGAATTTCTTGAGAACTGGTGGGTGTCGGCGACGCCCGCCGGGCGCACCTGCCACTCTCAACTCCTTAGCACCACGAGCGTAAGATCATCGCGGAGGCTCACGGCTCGCGTATGCACCTCGAGCATCTTGAAAACTCTGTCAACGATTACCCGCGTGTCGTTGTCGCGGTTTTCTCTAATCAGCTCGAGCACGCGTTCTTCGCCTAGACGCTCGTTACGAAGGTTGCGCGCGTCACTGATTCCGTCGGTGAAGAGGACGAGCAAATCTTTCTTGCCGACCCAGCTGAGGGAAGCGGTGTTCGGAACGGCGTCGATCATGCCGAGTGGCGGATTGACCGCCGCGAGACGCGTCACCGTTCCCTCCTGACTGATGACGAATGCGTGCGGGTGTCCAGTATTGGCGTAACTAAGCTTCCCTTTCTCCGGATCGACGACGCCGTAGAAAATCGAGATGAACATCTCCGTCGTCTCGAGCTCTTCGCGCAAAGACCGGAGCAGCGCGCCGAGCATCTCACCGGGGTTCACGAAGTTCTGCGCGTGGATGGCAGAGGCGCTCATTGCCAGCGCCATGATGAGCGCGGCACGATACCCGTGTCCGGAAACGTCGCCGATCATGATGCCCGTCGCCCGCTCGCGAAGCTTGAACAGCTGATAGAAGTCCCCACCGACACTCTCGGCCGGGATCACTCGAGCCGTGGCCTCTGCCTCCGGCGACACGACTTCTGTAGATGGAAGGAGCTTCATCTGCAGGTCGTGCGCGAGATTCATCTCTTGCAACAGGCGCTGACGGTCGAGTGACGCGCTGACGAGTCTGGCGTTCTGAATCGCCGTGCCGATCTGAGTCGCGATCGCCGTCACGAGCTTCTGATCGCCGGCAGTGAACGGCTGCCGCGATCTTCGGTCGGCGAGATTCACCACTCCCAGGGGCTGCCCACCGGTCGGCGTCGTCCACATAATCGGGACTGACAACATCTCTCCGCGCCCATAGGGCGACTCACTTCCGAAAGTCACTCCCTTTCCGACAACGATCAGCGGATGCTGGGTCCGGAACACGCGCGCTGAGACGCTCACCGGATCATCGGCGCTTATTGGCGGAATTTGCTCCTTCGGCACGCCGAGCGCCGCCACGGCCTGCAACGTATTCGTCCTCGCATCGTGTACCAGAATCGACGCGACGCGGGCGCCCACCGTCTCTGAGATCTCGGTCAGAATTGTCGCCGCCGCATCTTCGAGTGTTACGGTTCGGCCGAGAATTTCGCCGATCGTGTAGAGAAGGTTGATCTCCTCGTATCGCTCGGCGAGCTCAGTCGCCGCGTGCTCGACCTCGAGCGCGGCCTGGGTGAACTGCGACACCACCGGCATCAGCAGCTTGATGTGCCGCTCCTCGGGCGAGAACGATGGATCACATGGTCCGACTGTGAGCCAGATCTTTTTTACGGATGGAACCCGCGTCACCAGCTGCGTTCCAAAATTCGTCGGAATGGATTGACCCGGCTCGTCGGGAAGGACGTCCGGCATTTGAACTTTCGGGCTCGATCGCGCGATGACGCTCAATGCCGATCGACCGTCGCCGCTTCCCCAGACGGCGGCCTCACAATGCGTCCCCTCGCGGAACGCAATGAGGACTGCCTCCAGCTCCTTCACGGCCGACGCAACGTCAGTCGAACGACGTTCCCTTTGTCCCGGAAGTTCTCCACGCGGTCCATCAGCTGCCGCATCAAGAAGAGTCCGCGGCCTTCCTCCCTGGTGAGATTTTCCGGAGTGGTGCAATCGACCGTGCACTCTTCGACGTCGAAGCCTGGCCCTTCGTCGACGACCTCGAAGACGAGATCGGTTTCACTGATAATTGCCCGAACGCGAACGTGCTTGCCGCCGGTCGCATCATTACCTCGAAGGATGGCGTTCGAGAGCGCCTCCGTAAGCGCGACGGGCACATTGAGCGAGCATTTGGTGGGAGAAAGCTTGATCTCGCGGCAGCGCTGCCTCGCGAGCTCGACTACGCCTTCTATGTATTCAACGTCGCTGGGGATCTGGAGATCGAACGCGACGCGCGATTCCGCCATTAAAAACTCTCTAGCGCGCGCTCCCGTGTGTCGGAGATCTGAAACAGAGTGTCGAGCTTCGTGAGCTCGAAGAGCGTCTGGAGGTCGTCATTGAGATTCGCCAGACGCAGCTCGCCGCCCTGTTCTCGAATCTTCTTCGACAACGAGACGAGCACGCCTAGGCCTGAGCTGTCGATGTATCCAGTTTGGCTGAAGTCGATCAGAAATTTTTTCTCTCCCTTCTCGAGCTCATCCAAAACTTTCTGCTTGAGCTCCTGGCGGTTCCCCACAATCAACTGACCTTCGACATCTACCACGACGACCTCTCCCTGTTTCTTGATCGAGAAACTCATTCAGTTTATCTCCAGTGTGGTTCTAACCGCTCAGCTCGCGCGAGACTAAGCCCGCCCGGCCGATTGCAGTGCTGCAATTGCGGCCACGTTAATAATGTCCTCACGGTCGGCGCCGCGCGAGAGATCGGCGACGGGACGCGCGAAGCCCTGAAGTATCGGACCCAGCGCCTGCGCGCCGCCCACTCGCTGCACCAGTTTGTAAGCGATGTTCCCGGCATCCAGCGATGGGAACACTAACACATTGGCTCTTCCGGCTACCGGACTGGATGGTGATTTCCGGGCGGCAACCGTCGGAGCCAGCGCGGCATCTCCTTGCAATTCTCCGTCCACTGCGAGGTCAGGTGCACGTTGTCTGATTATAGCAAGCGCTTCCCGTACGAGATCGACGCTCGGCCCCGCTGCGCTGCCGTGAGTGCTGAATGAGAGCAGTGCCACCCGCGGCTCGTCGCCCACTATGAGCTTTCGGTCGTGCGCTGCTGCGAGTGCAATGTCGGCGAGATTCTCGGCGGTTGGGTACGGTATCACGGCGCAGTCAGTGAAGGTCAGGACTTCACTCACGTCGGCGCCGACCGGGACAACCATGTAGAACGCACTCGAAGCAACGCGGACACCGGGTGCCACACCGACATTACGGAGAGCACTTCGTAACACATCGGCTGTCCTATAGACTGCGCCCGCCACGCAAGCGTCTGCTTCACCCGCGGCTACCAGTCGATGCGCAAACTCGAGCGCCGATCCATCCTCGAGCAGAATCGAATCAAGACCAGCTCGGGTGACGGCGTCGGCCACTGGCGAGCCATCAACGACCAGAACCGGAGTCGCCATTCCCGATCTGGCAATCTCGCTCGCGGCTGACATGACCCGCTCGTCCCCGCTCTCGGGAAACACTATCCGTCGTTGAAGCCTGGCCGCCCGCTGGCGGATTCTTTCTACGAAGGTCACAACGCACTCAACGCTTCGACCGCACCGGCCCGTTCTCGAATTTTTTTGCCAATGCCTTCGCGACGGCCGGATGTACGAGGCCTTTCAGATTTCCGTTGTGCTGGGCGACTTCACGCACGACACTAGAACTGATGTAGGTGGTTTCCACCGATGGAACCATGAACACCGTCTCGAAATTCTCGGACATGTGCCGATTCATGAGCGCCATCTGGAACTCGTATTCGAAGTCGCTCACTGCCCGAAGTCCACGGATGTTGAGCTTGGCGCCGATCTTCTTGGCGAAGTCGACGAGCAGGCCCTCGAACTGCGTGACTTCCACGTGCTTGTTGTCGGCGGTGGCAGCCCGAATGAGCTCGACCCGTTCGTTGGTCGTAAAGAGCGCTCGTTTCGAGGAATTCACGGCGACCGCGACAACGAGATGATCGATGAACTCGCAGCTTCGCTGGATCAGGTCCTCGTGGCCGCGCGTGATCGGGTCAAAGCTTCCAGCATAGATGGCTGTGATCACCACGTCACTCCTCGGTCCGGTAGAAGGTGATTGCCGTCGAGCCATACTTGCGTGTGTCTCCTCCGTCCGGCATCGCGATCTTCGCCGCGTGCTCGACGCTCAATACTCTGCTGAAGGGCAAATCTATCCAGCGTTCCGCCAGCTTCGCTGCATCGGCGGTTGCATAAGGTGGATCAGCGAAGGCGATGTCGTAAGCGAGCACTCCAAGCGCTTCCGCGAAAGGCAGCGCTGACTTTCGATGAATGGTCGCCACGTCTAGCGCGCCGAGCGCGTCGATATTCTCTCGCAGCACGCGAAGGCTTTTCGGATCCTTTTCGACGAAGTCGGCGGTGACCGCTCCACGGGACAGCGCTTCCAACCCGAGCGCGCCAGAACCCGCGTAGAGATCGAGCACCCGTGAGCTCGGGAGATCGAGCTGCAGGATGCTCATCCAGGCTTCACGAACACGATCGAGGGTCGGCCTCACACACGAGCCGGGCGGGGCGCTAATCCGACGCCCGCGCCACCGGCCAGCGACTATGCGCACCTCTCGCTCAGTCTAACGTCGGCAATGCGTGCCTGAAGGTAACTTTCTCCGCGATAGTCATCGCGCTCGAGCCTGAAGGCGACATCGACTTTCGTTCCGGGCTGAAATTCATTCGCGCGGTCGGCCAGACCCCACCCGAGCGCCTCGAGCGATCCTGTTCCGGTGTCGAGCACGAGCTTGAGTCCGTGCTCCCCGACCACTCTCGGTGGGCGCGCGATGATGACGTCGCGAGCGAGGAGAACCGGTGCTGGGTTCCCGATTCCGAACGGCTCGAAGTGACGAAAGAGAGACTCAATCCGACCGTCGAGCCCTTCGATACTCACCTCGAGATCGACGCGTATCTCCGGCACCAGATCAGCCGGAGTGAGCTCTGACCTTGCGATCTCATTGAATCGCGTAGCGAAGGCCGCGACTTTGTCTCGCGCGATTGTCACACCGGCCGCTGCACGATGTCCCCCGTATCGGAGCAGCTGTTCGCGCGCGCGCCCGAGCGCTCCATGAAGATCGAACTTCGGTATCGATCTGCCCGATCCTTTGCCTTGATCACCCGAAAGCGCGATCAGCACCGTCGGTCTCCCAAACTCCTCGACCAGTCGTGACGCAACTATGCCGATCACACCCGGGTGCCAGTCATCATCCGCCAGCACGATCGAGAACATCTCGTTGAGATCCATCGCCAGGACCTTCTCACGCGCCTGCTCGAGTGTGGCGCGATCGATCTCCTGGCGGCGGTGATTCAGTTCCTCGAGGTCGCGGGCGATGGTGTTAGCCTCGTGCTCATTTTCCGTAAGAAGAAGCTCGACGCCACGGATCGCATGGCCCAGTCTTCCCGCCGCGTTCAGTCTCGGCGCGAGAATGAAACCGATTCTTCCGGCCGTGAGCTGTCTTCGATCCAGGCCGGCAGCCCTCAAAAGCGCCCGCATTCCAATGTTGCGAGTCTCGGCGAGCATCCTCAGGCCGTAGCGAACGAAGACGCGATTCTCGCCACGAAGTGGCGCAACGTCAGCTATTGTCGCGAGCGCAACGAGGTCGAGCATCGCCCAGATGAAATTTTCGTTAGCGCCAAGCGCGCGGGCGAGGGCAAGCGCGAGCTTGAACGTCACGCCCACAGCGGCGAGATCCTTGTCGGGATACCCGCATCCACTACGCTTTGGATTGAGAATCGACAGACAATCCGGCAACTCGCCGCTCGGTAGGTGATGGTCGGTGACAATAACATCGATCCCCACTCGGCAGAGACGCGCAACCGGTGAAACAGCAGCCGTCCCGCAGTCACACGTGACCACGACCTTCGCTCCGGCGGCGATGGCGGCGTCGACTCCTGCATCGCTCAGGTCATAACCATCCTCAATGCGCCGAGGAATAAAAGGAGTTGCCTTGCCGCCCAGGACACGAATCACCCGAGTGAGAATCGTCGTCGAGCAGATGCCGTCGACGTCGTAGTCGCCGTGAATGAAGACCAGGTCTTGCTCTCGTACCGCGCGCGCAAGCCGCTCGACCGCTTTGTCCATCGAGAGGAAACTGAGGGGATCGTGCAGCTTATCGAGCTTCGGCCGGAGGAAGAGCTTGGCATCCTCCGCGGTTACAAAGCCTCGGATCAACAGCAGTCTGCAAACGATTTCTGGGAGCGACAATGCTTCCACCAGCGCGCGAACGGCGTCTTCATCGGGAGGTTTGGGAAGGATCCAGCGCGCTGGCCGAACTGGTCGCGTTGATGCCGGTGGAGCGGTTTGTTCCGAGGTGAGTGTAGTCACTGTCGCAAGTTAGAAAGTGCCACGAGCGGTCTCAAGCGTGATCATGCTCCCTCCGCATACAGCAGAACTCCGCACGCCTCGCACACTTCTATCTGTCCGCTTCCCGCCATGATGTTTCGCCGCTGGAGCGGCACCGCTGTGTCGCAGTTCCCGCACGAGCCGCCGCGAAGGGCATAGAGCGCCTGCGTTCGCTTCCCTCTGATCCGGTCGTACTTGCCGAGCATTGGCCGCGAAACCGAACCCGCCCTGCCATCCCGGTCGCGCCTGGCTTCATCGAGCTGTGCCTGAAGAGCGGACCGTTTCGCTTCGATCTCGGGCCGAGCCGCCTGCTGCTCTTCCTCCAGCGCGACAAGTGCCTGCTTCGACGCAGTTACGGCGGCGTTCATCTCATTTATGCGGCGTCCGAGAATCGCCAGCTCAGTTTCGTCTTCGGCCATCAGCCGTCGAGTGGACTCGACCTGCGCTGTTGCTGCGGTCGCTTCCCGCATCCGCTTCACATCCTCGAGCTGATGGAGATTCCGCTCCTGGAGGAGTTTGTGTTGCGCGAGCCGACCTTGGAGCTCACGCTGCTTTTTTTCCTCAACTTGCACTGCCGCCTCCGCACGCGCGAGTGCAGCGACAGCCTGTTCTCGTTTCTTGTCAAAATCCGCAAGCTGGGGATCGAGAGAGCGCAGCTGTTTTTCGATCTCCCGGATCTTCAGGTCGTCCTGTTGCAGCGCCAGCAGCGCTTCAACCTCCTGTTGCATCCGCCCTCCAAATCATCGTGCCCCCGTTCGTCTGAACTTCTTGAAGTAGTTTCGGCCCGTTGCCTTCAGTTCCTTTCTGATCTCGTCCTTTTCGGCTATCAGTTTGTCCTTTTGCGCTCCCTCAGCCAGCGGAATGATCCGATCGAGATCCGCGGCGCGCTGGTCCAGGTCGCGCGCTCTGAGCGTCGCAAGGCTGTCGCTGATCGTGCGGTCGACATCGATGTGTATCGCCCCTTCCGCGAGAATGTCCTCGAGCGTCGCGATCGCTTCCTCATCGAGATTCGCAGTAAGGTTTTCGATTGTTGAGTCTGGCCCGGCCGCTATTAGTGCCCGGTAGAGCGTCCGGTATTCGGGGTCACGAAAACGCCCCTCGCCCAGTTTCTCGACGATCTGCTCGACACGCGAGCGATTGAGCAGCATCGCGCGCAACAACTCGCGCTCCGCCGACGCCCCTCGCTCGGCGTACCCAGCTCGCCTTTCTCCGCGGCGTACCCTCGCTTCGGGAGAGATCCGCGGCGCTGGTGGTGAGGACGCAACGACTCTCGGGGTTGCTCTGCCTCGGATCTCTCGCTCGAGGACTTCGCGCGCCACTCCGCTCACCTCGCTCGCCCTCGAGATATAGAGATCGCGCATGATCTCGTCGGAAGTTGCGCGGACAGTTGGCAATAAGCGATCCAGAGCGCGCCGCTTTTTCTGCAACTCGGCGAACATCCCGGCGCGCTCGAGGAGCTGAATCTTTCTCTCGAATACGTCGATCGCATCTCGCATGCGGGCGCTCATCGCGGCGGCGCCGTGCGCTTTGACGAAGGTGTCGGGATCTTCTCCCTCCGGCAGCGTTACGACTCTTACCGCAACACCCTGACGCAATAACTCATCGCCGGAGCGGAAGGTCGCCTGCAAGCCGGGCTTGTCGCTGTCATAAAGCAGGAAGACGTTCTTCGTCAGCTTTCTCAGTGCCGCTGCCTGCGCATCGGTGAGCGCTGTTCCCATTGGCGCCACGACCGCCGAGAGGCCCGCGGTCATCAGGCGTACGACGTCGAAATATCCCTCGACCACCAGCGCGTGGTCTTCCCGCCGAATGTCGTTCTTCGCCCAGTTCAGCCCGTACAGCGTTCGTCCTTTGGAGAACGCCGCCGACTCCGGCGAATTCAAATACTTCGGCTCGCCGGGTCCGAGCAGTCGTCCTCCAAACCCAATATTGCGACCCATCGCGTCGAGAATCGGGAACATGAGGCGGCCACGAAAGCGTGGTCGCGGCTCGCTTCCGTCCTCGCC
>Ga0137379_10004578_pt1 | contig 12989 bp, 7 predicted proteins | sample SagtaG_18_FD_104812 | JGI IMG/M metagenome (GOLD analysis project Ga0137379, IMG submission 104812) | Vadose zone soil microbial communities from Sagehorn Ranch, Mendocino, California, USA - Sage2_L_80_16 metaG | ecosystem: Environmental > Terrestrial > Soil > Vadose zone | place: USA...
ACGCGTTTGAGCGCCTGCTCTATCTTGTTCGCCGGCGTACTGAGAATGAGATGGCGGAATCTGAGATCGAGGGGAAAGATGATTTTTACGTCCCTTCTTTCTCTTGTCGCACCATTATCTATAAGGGGCTGATGCTGGCGCCGCAGATTGAGAAGTTCTATTTTGAGCTTGCCAATCCGCTCGTAACTAGCGCACTTTGTCTTGTTCACCAGCGGTTCTCTACGAACACGTTCCCTAGCTGGAAGCTCGCCCATCCTTATCGTTACGTGGCGCACAATGGCGAAATCAACACCATACGCGGCAACATTAGCTGGATGAGCGCACGACAGTCTGTGCTCGACACCCCGCTTCACGGCGAAAAGATCAGCAAACTCTATCCCGTTATTTCACCCGATGGCAGCGACTCGGCTTCTTTGGACAACGCCGTCGAATTCCTTTTTCAATCGGGGCGTTCCCTTCCCCACGTGATGGCCATGCTGATTCCAGAAGCCTGGTCGGGCAATCCCGACATGGACGAAGAGAAGCGCGCTTTCTATGAGTACCATGCGTCGCTGATGGAGCCATGGGATGGACCGGCAGCGATCGCATTCACCGATGGTCGAATCGTGGGCGCAACGCTCGACCGTAACGGACTGCGCCCGGGCCGCTACATTGTAACGAAGGACGATCTTGTTGTGCTGGCATCCGAAGCGGGTGTTCTTGAAGTGCCTGCAGAAGATATTCGCAAAAAGGGCCGTCTGCAACCTGGCCGCATGTTCCTCGTCGATACCGTGCAGAAACGCATCATCTCAGACGCGGAGATCAAGAAGGCTCTTGCAGGCCGGCAGCCCTACGCGAAATGGCTTGAAGAGCAGCAGGTCACGCTGGACATGCTGCCAGAGCCTTCACGAGTGATTGCTTCCAATCCTGAAACTCTGCTGCGCCGCCAACGCGCTTACGGCTACAGCGAAGAGGATTTGCGCCTCCTTCTTGGACCGATGGGAGCACGCGGCGAGGAGCCGGTAGGATCGATGGGCACGGATGTGCCGCTCGCCTGCCTCTCTGACCGTCCACAGCCGCTCTTTAACTACTTCAAACAGTTGTTTGCGCAAGTCACCAATCCGCCGATCGATCCGATCCGCGAAGAATTGGTGATGTCCCTAATCAGTTACATCGGCACGGAGCGCAACATTCTGGACGAGGCTCCCGAAAACTGTCATACGCTGAAACTGCCACATCCGCTGCTTACAAACCGCGATCTTGAGAAACTTCGCCGCGTCTCCTCCGGCGATTTGCTGGCTACTACGCTGCCCGCGCTCTTCCGCGCCGAAGATGGCGAGGTTGGCTTGCGCCATTCACTGGAAGACCTGAGCAATCGCGCCGCACATGCAGTCGCATCTGGCTACACACTTCTGATCATTTCCGATCGCGGCGTCGATCCTACCTATGCGCCCATTCCCAGCCTGCTCGCGATGGCCGCCGTGCACAACCGCCTCGTGAAAGAGAAGACCCGCACCCAGGTGGCGCTCATCATCGAAAGTGGCGAGCCGCGCGAAGTAATGCATTTCGCTCTTCTCATTGGCTACGGCGCCAGCGCAATTAATCCTTATTTGGCCATCGAGACATTGCATGACTTGAAGAGAAGAGGTCTGCTGCCGCAAACCGTCTCAGCCAATCATGCCGAGAAGAACTTCATCAAGGCCATCAACAAGGGGCTGCTAAAGACTTTCTCCAAGATGGGCATCAGTACGTTGCAGAGCTATCGTGGCGCGCAGGTCTTTGAGGCTGTGGGACTGAATCAACAGTTGGTTCAGGCATACTTCCCCGGTACAGCTTCTCGGATTGAAGGCGTGGGCCTAGAAGTGTTAGCGCGCGAAGCGGAACTGAAGCATTCATACGCATTCCAACCGCTCACAGAATCCGAGACGGAACTAGTCGTCGGCGGTCACTATCAGTATCGCGAGGGAGGCGAGTATCACCTCCTCAATCCGCAAACCATCAGCAAGCTTCAACACGCCGTAATAGCGAACAACCCGGCCACTTTCCAGGAGTACACCGACCTGCTGGACGAGCAGAATCGCAACCTATGCACGCTCCGCGGTCTGCTGAAGCTTAAGTACTCTGACAATCCAATTTCGATTGAAGAAGTGGAGCCTGCTAAAGAAATCGTGAAGCGGTTTACGACTGGCGCAATGAGCTATGGCTCCATCAGCAAAGAAGCGCACGAGACGTTAGCAATTGCGATGAACCGCCTCGGCGGAATGTCGAACACCGGAGAAGGTGGCGAGGACGAAGATCGCTTCAAGCGAGACGCCAATGGAGATCTGCGCCGGAGCGCGGTAAAGCAGGTGGCCAGCGGTCGATTCGGAGTGACCACCAACTACCTCGTAAATGCCGATGAGTTGCAGATCAAGATGGCGCAAGGCGCGAAGCCTGGCGAAGGCGGACAATTGCCCGGCCACAAAGTGGACGAAGTCATCGCCAGGACGCGGCATTCCATTCCCGGAGTAGGACTGATTTCACCACCGCCGCATCACGACATCTATTCCATCGAAGATCTTGCCCAGCTTATCTACGATCTCAAAAATGTGAACCCGCAGGCGCGCATAGCCGTCAAGCTGGTTTCTGAAGTCGGCGTGGGCACGGTTGCTGCCGGAGTGTCGAAAGCTCATGCCGATGTAGTGCTCATCTCGGGCGACAGCGGCGGAACCGGCGCCTCTCCGCTTAGCTCGATCAAGCATGCAGGGTTGCCATGGGAACTTGGACTAGCCGAGACGCAGCAAGTGCTGCTGCTAAACGATCTGCGCGGCCGCATCAAGGTTCAGACCGACGGCAAGCTCCAAACCGGCCGGGATGTTGTGATCGCTGCGCTGCTAGGCGCTGAAGAATTCGGCTTTGCCACCACGCCGCTCATAACCATGGGCTGCATTATGATGCGCAAGTGCCATCTGAACACCTGTTCGGTAGGTATCGCTACGCAGGATCCGGTGTTGCGCGCTCGCTTTACAGGCCAACCTGAGCATGTCGTCAACTTCTTTTTCTTTATAGCGGAGCAGGTGCGCGAGCATATGGCCAAGCTCGGCTTCCGTACAGTCGATGAGATGGTGGGCCACGTTGAAAAGATTGACGCCGCCGTAGCGGACGCGCACTGGAAGGCAAAGGGTGTCGACCTCTCCTCCATCCTCTACGCGCCAACGGTGCCATCGCGTGTCGCACGTCGCAAAATGCAGGCGCAAGACCATGGATTGGATCAGGCGCTGGATCACGCTTTGATCGCCAAGGCCACACCTGCACTCGAATCAAAGACTCCAGTAACCGGTCACTTCGCAATTCGCAACGTGCATCGCACCGTGGGCGGCATGCTTGGCGGTGAGATCGCGCGCCGCTACGGTTCGGTTGGATTGCCGGACGAAACCATCCATTTCAAATTCGCGGGCTCTGCCGGTCAGAGCTTTGGCGCGTTCGTGCCCAATGGAGTGACACTCGAACTTGAGGGTGACAGCAACGATTATCTAGGCAAGGGTCTCTCTGGCGGCCGCATCATTGCCTATCCGCCGAAGACTTCCAGCTTCCTGCCCGAAGAGAGCATCCTCGTCGGTAACGTAGTGCTCTATGGCGCCACAAGTGGCGAAGTTTTCTTAAATGGAATTGCTGGTGAGCGCTTCGCCGTTCGCAATTCGGGCGCCACCGCAGTTGTCGAAGGCGTCGGTGACCATGGCTGCGAATACATGACCAAGGGCACGGTCGTCGTCCTCGGTGCCACGGGCCGCAACTTCGCCGCAGGCATGAGTGGAGGACGTGCTTTCGTATTCGATGACCAGGGAGACTTTTCATTGCGCCGCTGCAACAAAACGAGCGTGGATCTGGAACCGCTCGTCTTGGAAGAAGATGTTGCCGAAGTACGTGGTCTTCTCGAACGTCATCGTGATATGACCGGGAGCCCGCGCGCTGCGTGGATTCTGGAACACTGGGCGGATGCACAGGCACAGTTCATCAAGGTATTTCCGCACGAGTACAAGCGCGTGTTGGGCGTTCCGCGGGTTGAATCGGTTTACGCTTCTCCCACAAACTCGTCGCCTCTAGTGGCGGCTACCGCAGAGGTGCAACATGGGTAAGGTCACGGGATTCCTGGAGATTGAGCGCGAACAACCGGCTCGCCGAAAGATTGAGGAGCGGATCCACGACTGGCAGGAGATTTATCAGCCATTCTCTGAGGAGAAGCAACGCGAGCAGAGTGCTCGCTGCATGGATTGTGGCGTGCCATTCTGCCACACCGGCTGCCCGGTCAACAACCTGATTCCCGACTGGAACGATCTTGCATACAATGGCCGTTGGGAAAGCGCGATTCGGCGTCTGCATGCTACTAACAACTTTCCCGAATTCACTGGTCGCATCTGCCCCGCCCCGTGCGAAGCCTCGTGCGTGCTGGCCATCAATCAGCCTGCCGTCTCCATCAAGCTCATCGAACGCAGCATCGTGGAGCGTGCATGGGACGAGGGCTGGATTCATCCCGAGCCACCCGAGCACAACACGGGGAAGCGCGTGGCGGTAGTTGGCAGTGGTCCGGCTGGCATGGCGGCGGCCCAACAGTTGCGCCGCGCCGGCCACTCTGTCACTGTCTACGAGAAGAACGATCGCATTGGAGGCCTGCTGCGGTACAGCATCCCCAACTTCAAGCTTGAGAAACACGTGATTGACCGCCGCATCAATCAAATGCGTGCCGAGGGTGTCACATTCCTGACGAACGCGCATGTCGGCGGCAATGTTCCGGTTGAAGCGCTCACGGAGCACTACGATGCGATTCTCTTGGCAGGCGGCGCCGAATATCCGCGCGACCTCAAGATTCCAGGGCGAGCACTCAAGGGAATTCATTATGCAATGGAGTTTCTGCCGCAACAGAATCGCCGTTGCGAGGGCGATCTCGTTGATGCCGCGACTTCCATCCACGCTGAAGGAAAGCGCGTGCTTATCATCGGCGGCGGCGACACAGGTGCGGACTGCCTTGGTACAACCCATCGCCAGGGCGCCCGAAGCGTTCATCAATTTGAGATCATGCCCAAGCCACCCGATCAGCGCGCATCGTCGACTCCGTGGCCCCTTTGGCCGCTGCAGCTTCGCACCGAAGGCGCGCACGAAGAAGGCGGCATTCGCGACTGGAGCATCAACAGCATCAAGTTCACCGGCGACGAGAACGGCAACGTGAAGCAATTGCACGCGCTGCGCGTCGGGCCGCCGCCCAAGTTCGAGCCTATTGCGGGTTCTGAGTTCACTCTCGATGTCGATCTCGTCCTGCTCGCGATGGGCTTCCTCGGTCCGATCCGAAACGGCATGATCGAGCAGTTCGGCGTGGCTCTTGACCAACGTGGCAATATAGCTGCAAACGCTGAATACATGACTTCAGTCGACGGGATTTTCGCCGCAGGCGATATGCGCCGCGGACAGTCATTAGTAGTTTGGGCCATCTCTGAAGGCCGAAAAGCCGCTGCTGCCGTGGATCGTTTTCTCGCGGCGAAGTCATCTAATGTGCCGCAGTTCCATCGCGCGCGAGGATAGCACCGAACGAGGAATGAGCGGGTATCGGCACTCTATGACACCCGCTTATTCCTGGTCGTCAGTTGCTGTTGACGTTGCGAGGATTTGCTCGCCAAGCTTCCCTTATGCACCTTCCGGCATTCTCCGGTACTTCGTTCGTCCTTCCTCCTTGCAAAACTAACCAAATGTTCAATTTACGCATCTGATCTTGCGGAGATGTGCATACCGCACCTGGGAGGAATTCGTGAATGCTTCCCGCTCTGACATTCTGCGCGCGGCGCTGGGTCCGAACGACGCCGACCAGCTAATCAGAGCAGATGGATCCCCGCACAATCCCTTGACTGTCCGCCCCTTAAGCCTTCGGATTCCTGAGAAATAGACCTCGCGACGCTTGTGCCAAAGCCTTCCACAAACCGTTGGTTGAGATTCCTACTGAGGTCGCTCGGTCCCGGGGTCATCACTGGCGCCGCGGATGACGACCCGTCGGGCATCGCCACTTATTCCGTTGTGGGCGCTCAGCTTGGAACCTCGCTGCTCTGGACTGCACTCCTCACATGGCCTTTGATGGCTGCGGTGCAGATTATGTGCGCCCGGATCGGAATGGTGACCGGAAGAGGCATGGCCGGAAATCTGAAGCGTCGATTCCCTTCATGGCTGCTTAGCGTCATCGTTCTGGCGCTGCTCATTGCAAATACGATCAACATCGCTGCTGACCTGGCTGGCATGGCCGACGCGGCAGAGATGCTAACGGGTATCAACTCGCGTATCTTCGTGGCGAGCTTCGCGATTCTGATCTCCTGGGGCACAGTGAGGCTCCGCTATCAACAGATCGCGAGTGCGCTCAAATGGCTAGTGCTAGTGCTCTTCGCATACCCGATTACAGCGCTTGTCGTGGTCTCCAACTGGGGCCAGGTGCTGCGCGCCACATTCATTCCCTCGATGCCGCACTCAAGGGAAGAATGGTCAATGCTTGTCGCAATCCTCGGGACCACGATCAGCCCTTACCTGTTCTTCTGGCAGTCGAGCCAGGAAGTTGAAGAAGAGAAAGCAGCGGGTCAGACTACACTCAATTCGCGGAAGGGTTCAAGTCCCGAGGAGCTTAGCTTGAGACAAGTTGATGTCGGGGTCGGCTCATTTTTCTCTAATCTCGTGATGTATTTCATCATTCTAACGACGGCGATCACCTTGCATAGCCATGGCATCACGAAGGTAGACACCTCCCGACAGGCAGCAGAGGCGCTCGGGCCTCTAGCCGGTAGATTCGCCGCAACCCTCTTTACGGTAGGCATCGTCGGCGTCGGATTTCTCGCAATACCAACACTCGCTGGATCGGCAGCTTACGCATGCGCCGAAACATTCAGGTGGCGCCAGGGTTTGGATAAGAGCCTGAATCAAGCTCGATATTTCTATGCCACCATTCTGCTTTCAACCGCAGCCGCCGCTTGCCTTAATTTCACAGGAATCAACCCGGTGAAGGCCCTCTACTTGACCGCGGTCATCAACGGATTGCTTGCTCCATTTCTTCTCATCGCAATCCTGATTGTCGCATCCGACAGAAAACTGATGGAGTGGCAACCGAGTTCGCGCTTGGAATTTGCCCTCGTAACGATCACAGCAGCGGCGATGTTCGTAGCCGGATTTGCCATGTTTTTGGTGTAGTGAGCGTGTCTCAGAGATTGACCTAAACTCACATCTAGCCATTTTTCCGGCGTTCCCTGAAGAACTTCCAGAGACCGTATGCCGTGCCCGATGTTATGAGCACAACAAAAATGCTGACGACCGGCGTGGTCCAGCCTTTCATTTCCTTTTGCCAAAGTATGATGACGCGTCGACCATAAGAGTATCCGAGCCATCCAATGAAGCTGTAGCGCGTTAGCCGAGCCAAGCAGTACGACACAAGGAAGCGGATACGGGTGAGTCCGAGAGCGCCGGCTGCAAGCACGAACGGGAGCAGAGGCACTGGAGGCGGCAGCAGCGCGGCTATGCCGACAGAAAGCATTCCATTCCGCTTCGTCCATGCCGCCGCACGATGAGCAAATCGCCCGCGGCCAAGTTTCTCGATCGTGGCTTCGCCCCCTTTCTTGCCGGCTGCCCAAGTGAAATATCCGCCCAATACGGACCCTGCAAATGCCCAACCGACGAAGGATGCCGCTGCTGCCTTCGAGGAAGAGCGATAGGCGCTGAGCAAGAGGAGCAGCAAGTCGGTACTGCCGGGAAGCTCGATGGGGATTATGGATGAATCAATTACAGCGATTCCGAAGAGCCCAATGCCGCCGAGGCTCATCACCCAACGCAGCAAATGAGATGAGGATTTCGACGGAGCGTTGAGGGCCAAACGGGGAAAGCTTTCCGAGAGAAATTCCATAAAACTCTCCGCGCGTTTGGACGGTTCCGTTACGGTTGTTTGTGACGATGTGCGCGCGCTCGCACTCCCGCGCCGTCATACAAGTCAAATGCTGCATTGACGAGAGCGATATGCGAAAACGCCTGGGGGAAATTCCCCACCAGCCTCTGGTGCTCAATATCGTATTCCTCCGACAAGAGCCCGAGATCGTTTCGGAGCGTCAAGAGCCGCTCGAACAGGACTCGTGCGTCGTCTACGCGACCCATTGCTTTCAGGCTGCATACCATCCAAAAACTGCACGCAAGAAATACCCCCTCGCCCGGCGGCAATCCATCCCGGACTTTTGACGTGTCGTAGCGCAATACCAGGCCATCGGGCATCAACTCGCGCTCAATTGCCTCTACGGTGCTCTTCACCCGCGCATCGCTGGCGGGCAAGAAACCAACCAGAGGCATCAACAACAAAGCCGCATCGAGCTGGTCGGAGCCATAGGTCTGCGTGAAGCAGTTCTTTTCGACGTTGAAGGCCTTGGCGCAAATGTCTTGATGGATAGTGTCTCGAATGGTTTTCCATTTGTCCACGGGAGCTTTGTACTCCAACTGGTCTGCAAGCAGTACCGCACGATCAAAGGCTACCCAAGCCATCATTTTCGAGTGCGTGAACTGCTGCGGGCTCCCCCGGGTCTCCCAAATGCCTTGGTCTGGCTTCTGCCAAATTGTCTCCAGATGTTCCAGAAGTAACACAAGTACTCGAAAGTCATCCTCGGAGTGGCGGCCCACCTTGTGCTGCGCGTGGAAGAAGGAGTCCAGCATTTCTCCATAGATGTCGAGTTGCATTTGCATCGCCGCGGCGTTCCCGACCCGCACAGGTCGCGAATTCTCATAGCCACGCAGCCAATCCACTTCCCATTCCTGAAGCTGCCGTTCGCCCTTGAGCCCGTACATGATTTGAACCTGATCCGGGCTCCCGGCGAGCGCACGTAGTAGCCAATCTTGCCACGCCTCTGCTTCGTCGTAATATCCGCCATTTGCCAGAGCCAAAAGCGTGAAGGTCGTGTCGCGGAGCCAGCAGCAGCGGTAGTCCCAATTTCGCACGCCGCCGATGGATTCAGGCAAAGACGTCGTTACGGCCGCAACAATGCCCCCTGTCGGCGAGAAGGTCATTGCCTTAAGCGTAATGAGAGACCGCTCAATGACGTCGTGATACTGGCCCTCATAGTTAAGCTGCGAACTCCACTGCTTCCAGAAATGTTCCGTTTCTTTGAGAGCCTTGAATGCGTCTATTTGTTTCGGGGTGGGCTCGTACGAGGTGCCGTAGGTCAAGGTGAACCACTCTCGCTCGCCCTCTTCGAGGGCGAATTCGGCAATTGTCTTCAGATTCTCTCCGCGCATTTTGACAGATGAACGTAGAACCGCAAGGTTTGGGCCGGCTACGGCGCGGATTCCATGCTTGATACGTGTGACCCAGGGAACGGTTCGCCCATAGTCAAATCGAAGGACCAGTTCCATGCGCAATGGCAGCTTCCCACGAATGCCTTCGATAATGCGGACCACATCCGAGTTTTCGCCGCGGACCGGCATGAAGTCGATTAGCCGGACCGCGCCATCCGCATCTTCAAATATCGTCTCGAGAATGAGAGTGTGATCGCGATATTTCCTAGCTGTACGCCACTCACCCCCGCTCGGAGCTATGGTCCAATGGCCGTTGTCTTCTGTGCCAAGCAACGCGGCGAAGCAGGCGTCGGAAGAGAAGTTGGGCCAGCAGAGCCAAGCGATGGAACCGTTCTTATCAACCAGTGCAGCGGTTTCGCAGTCACCAATCAAGGCATAGTCTTCGATCTTTGCGGCCATATTTATCCTATTGCTCGCAACTTCGCTCTTTTGCTTGGATGCAGAGAGTTCTTCGAAGCTAACCTTTTGCAGATCTGAACGAGTCAGGAAGCGAACACTGTCAGATAGCAAGTGGGCACAATAGCTATAGAATGGCCCGTACTACCCTCCGAACGGCCTCTGTAGTCAGTCCATAGACTAAATGGGCTGCAAAGGGTGTTGCCAATGAAGAGATCGGTTCATCCTCCGACGACTGAGAAAGGTTCAAGGCTGGAACGGCGATGAAGTCAGCACCAACAAAGAGCGTCGTGCCGAACGCAGCGCCGAACCCCGCTGTCGTCGCCGGGAGAGCTTCGGCAATTGCACCGTAACAACCGCCCATAATCGCTCCAAACGCATAATGCACAATGGGTCCGCCCTTTTCCTTCCCCTCTAATGAGAGATGCCTACCCCCCGTTACCGCTGAGACGACAGCGTCTGCTGTTTTCATGGTTGCATCTTCGGTGGGAGGATCGTCTCGATGCGATTCCTTTTGAGGACTCCCATCCTGGCTCCCTTCTACCGCTCTCTTGAGCGTAGGTCCAACATCTTCAATGAACTCGTTCATCACCCACGATGCCACCAGACCACCCGCGATCCCAGCAAGAATGCCACTCGCCAAATGCCTGTTACGCTCCCCCATTTCCGGGTCCTCTCAAATGATTTCCCATATAGCCGCCGAGTTTCAATCCACGAGGATGTTAGCTATGCCGCATCTTTCTTCGCTCTTTCTCGTGCTGCCTGAACACGTTTTGAAAGCAACTTCTTCGCCTTTTCTAGCTCCGCCTTCCTCAGAGAGCTAAGCCTTTTCCCGCCACGGTTGATGAAGTAGTTGAGCATCCGCATGCCTGAGCCGGGGCCTTTGGGAGAAACCTTTTTCGACGCAAGTTCGCGAGCAATGGTCTCCGCATCTTTGGTAAACAGACCTTCGCGGGGATAGGTTGAAACTGTCTTGACTTTGCTTACCCACCTGTTTTGAGAAACTGCCATACTTTACTCCATTCGTGCACGCGTATGTCCGGCGCCGGTGTCGCAATCAGAACACTCTCCGCGCGCTCATTTCTCGGAGGACCCGGCCGGCACCAGTTTCCATGCACTATCGGCACCTCAATGCCTCTTGAAGTACTGAACCTCGCGTTCATGTTGCCTGGCCTTCTCCATAGTGGCAAAGGTGCCAAGATTGCGACGCTTCCCGGTTGAGGGGTTCTTCTTGCGCGAATACAAGCGGAATTCGCCGGATTTGAGTTTACGAATCATGAGTCATTGAGATGCTGTCAGCAAATTGGGCGATGCACATCACACCATTTCCCGTACCTTGTCGTAAGCGTTCGTCAATGCGATCGCTGTTCGATTTGGCTCGCCGCGAACGAGGGCTTCGGCAAGCTTCAGTGCCTGCGACGCCTTGATCTTAGCCGGCATGGGCGGCGTAAACGGATCTACGACCGCCTCAATCAGCACCGCACTTACACCCTGCAGAGCGGATTCCAACTGCGCGCCGCATGTCGCCGGATCTTCGATGCGAATTGATTCAATTCCCGCGCCTCGCGCGATCATCGCAAAGTCGGCTGGAAAGAGATCGCAAGCATATTCGGGATTCCCGAGAAAGACCATCTGCTCCCATTTGATCTGTCCCAGTGTATTGTTCTTGATGACGATGATCTTGATGTTCAGTTTGTAAGCCGCAACCGTAATGAGTTCGCCGAGCAACATGCTGAGACCGCCGTCGCCGATGATGCAGTATACCGGCCTGTCTGGATACGCGAACGCAGCAGCGATAGCATAAGGCAATGCACACGCCATGGTTGCCAGGTTGCCGGAACAACTATGCTTCTGGCCTCGAAGTGCAGGCACATATCGAGCCCACCATGTGGTTATCGTTCCAGAGTCTGATGTGACGATAGCGTTCGAGGGAATTCTCTTTCCCAGTTCCCAGCCAACAACCTGAGGCTTCATCGGCTTGTCGTCTCGGGTGCCTCGTTCTTCCATTAGCCTCTGCCAGTCTGCCTTCCCTTTCTGAGCTTTTTTGAGGAACGACGGATCGTGAGACTTGAGCAGTGGCAGCAGCGCACGCAGACAAGTCCTGGAGTCCCCGAGAAGAGCGACATCTGCCGCTTGTCGGAGGCTGATGCGCTGGGGATCGAGATCGATTTGCACGCATTTGACAGATCCGGGCGCTGGCAGGAATTCCACATACGGAAATGAAGTACCAATCATGAACAGGGTGTCGCAATCCTCCAGCGCATCCTGCGACGGTTCGGTGCCCAGCAAGCCAATCCCGCCGGTCGTATACGGACTGTCGTCGGGTACCGCTGCCTTGCCAAGGAGGGCCTTGATGATGGGCGCACCCAATATCTCAGCTGCTTGTTCCAATTCATCTGTCGCGTGAAGGGCACCCTGCCCGGCAAGGATGGCGATCCTTTCCCCGCGGTTAAGGATATCCGCTGCATGTTCGAGGTCGACAGGGGACGGCATCTGTTCAGACCAGGCTGGGGTCGCTGAAGTGTGGTGAGCCGGATTTCGCTCTGAGCGACCCTTCTTCACTTGCTGAGTTTGCACGTCACCTGGGATCGTGATGTGCGCGACGCTGCGTGATGTAAGAGCCGTGCGAATGGCAAGATCAGCAACGCTCTCCATGTGCGCACCGCTCATCACCCGTTCATTGAACGAAGCAACATCCATGAACAGTTTGTCGAGCGCCACATCTTGCTGGGTGAGGGTCCCGATGAGGTCGCTATGCTGCATGCCTGTAATGGCAAGTACCGGGGCACGGTCCAATTTTGCATCGTAGAGTCCATTCAAGAGGTGGATTCCACCTGGCCCCGACGTCGCGATGCAAACTCCAAGACGCCCTGTGAACTTCGCGTATGCGCAAGCCATCAACGCAGCAGACTCCTCATGACGGACATGCACGAAGCGAATCTTATCCTTCTCTTTGCGCAGGGCCTCGAAGACTCCGTTGATTCCATCCCCGGGAAGCCCAAAAATCGTGTCAACTCCCCACGCCAACAGGCGCTCTACCAATACATCCGATGCATCTGCCACAGTTTCCCTCGCATGTTCGTCGAACAGAACCCTAGATGCCTGTTAGCAGTGGGGAGTTTGCTCGCACATCGGACAACTCCTATTTCTGCAGAAACATCGAAAAACCAGACGGCGGCTGCCATCCCAATCCCAATGGAGCATGGCGCCTACGGGGAGGAACAGATGGCTGGTCGCCCTTTTTGGTCCGGGCAGTTGAGGATTTCGCTAGTATCGTTCGGAATCCA
>Ga0137379_10004587_pt1 | contig 12978 bp, 13 predicted proteins | sample SagtaG_18_FD_104812 | JGI IMG/M metagenome (GOLD analysis project Ga0137379, IMG submission 104812) | Vadose zone soil microbial communities from Sagehorn Ranch, Mendocino, California, USA - Sage2_L_80_16 metaG | ecosystem: Environmental > Terrestrial > Soil > Vadose zone | place: USA...
ACGGATGCGAATGGCGACTCACGTGCAACGCGCTCGCGCCAGAAGCGTCGCTCTCAACAGAAACGGCTCCGGATTTCCGGAGCCGTCTTCAATTTCGGCAATAGCTGGGGCGGGACTCGAACCCGCGACCCCGGCATTATGAGTGCCGTGCTCTAACCAGCTGAGCTACCCAGCCGTGTATCCAATTTTATTGCGCGTTAAACCGAGTTGTTCGCAGTCCGTAATAGGACTGTTCCAGTATTTGGTCAGTATTCTGACGCGAATTCACTGCGGAAGTTACTGCGGACTGCGGACTAAAGCGGGTATTTACTCGTCGAGATCACAGCAAAACGGCCGGCCCTCTCGGACCGGCCGCGCATGATCAAATTAGTGGCGGGGGCGGGATTTGAACCCGCGACCTTCGGGTTATGAGCCCGACGAGCTACCAGGCTGCTCCACCCCGCGATAAGAACTTCAATTTAATCATCGCGATTTGTCGCCGGAAGTGCCGGGAGCATCGCCAAAGCGATACAGAATCTCTTTATCGCCACGCACCATCCCGAATTCCTCGCGAGCGATGCGCTCCTGCGTGGCGCTGTCGCTCTTAACGAGCTTGAGAAAACGGGCTAGGGAATCGACCTGGCGCTGCAGCGAGTCCACCTCTCGTGTCAGCACACGAGTCCGACGATTCAGCACGAAAAGGTCACGCGTGCTGTACTCGCCGCCCTGCACCGCAAAAAAGATCGCGAGCGCGATCAAAGCCCACCAAATAATCCGTTTCATCACAGTTAGAGACTTCCACGGCGTTCGAGGTGCAACCGAACGCGACTACAGGCCGTAAATGGAACCGCCCGGATATTCAGCAACTGAACCAAGTTGTTCCTCGATTCGCAGGAGCTGATTGTATTTCGCTACGCGATCGGTGCGACTGGCCGAACCCGTTTTGATTTGCCCCGCCCCCGTCGCAACAGCGAGATCAGCAATGAAGGTGTCTTCCGTTTCACCTGACCGGTGAGAAATGATCGACTGATACCCGTTCGCTCTCGCCATCTCGATCGACTCGAGTGTCTCCGTCAACGTGCCGATCTGATTGAGCTTGATGAGGATCGCGTTCGCGACGTCCGACTCGATCCCGCGCGCGAGTCGCTCCGTATTGGTGACGAAAATGTCGTCGCCTACGAGCTGAACTCTGTCGCCAAGAGCGGCGGTGAGCTTCGCCCAACCGTCCCAATCGTCTTCAGCAAGCCCGTCTTCGATCGAGACGATCGGATATTCGTCGAGCCACTTGCGATAGAGCTCAATCATTCCATCGGAGTCGAGACTCCCGGCTCCGCTCTTCTTGAACGTGTACGTTCCGTTCTTGAAGATCTCCGATGCCGCCGGATCCAGCGCGATCGCTATCTCGCGACCGGGCGCGTATCCAGCCGCCTCGATCGCTTCGACGACAACGCGCAATGCTTCCTCATCATTCTTGAGATCCGGAGCAAAACCGCCCTCGTCACCCACTCCCGTCGACAGCTTTCGCTTAACGAGGACTTTCTTGAGGGCGTGAAACACTTCTGCCCCCATCCGCAGCGCCTCGCGAAAACTCGTCGCGCCAATGGGGACGACCATGTACTCCTGGAAGTCCACTGTGTTCGTCGAGTGCGCTCCGCCATTCAGGATGTTCATCATTGGGACGGGTAGCGTCCGCGCCATTGGACCGCCGAGATATCGGTAAAGCGGCAATCCGACGTCCATCGCCGCCGCGCGTGCCGTCGCCATAGACACCGCGAGTATTGCGTTGGCGCCTAGCTTCCCTTTGTTGTCGGTCCCATCGAGCTCGATCATGGTGCGGTCGATCGCCATCTGGTCGCCCGCGGGGAGCCCGTTCAGCGCCGGAGCGATCCGCTCTTCTACGCTCTGTACCGCCTGCTCCACGCCCTTCCCCAGATACCGCTCGGCGTCGCCATCTCTCAGCTCGAGGGCTTCGTGCTCGCCGGTCGATGCGCCGCTCGGAACAGCGGCGCGTCCAAAAGCACCGCTATCGAGTGTTACGTCAGCTTCGACGGTCGGATTACCGCGGCTGTCCAGAATTTCGCGCGCCTTGATCTCGATTATGCCTGACATTTCCTGTTGGTGGTTGTGCTAACGTGTCTCGGTTGGCTGGGTGTCGGAGGAAAGTATCTCGACCGATGATGGAAGTCGTGAGGCTGGGGTCGGCAGCGGTTCGACGCCGTAAAACTCGCGCATCGCGTCGGCCATTCTCGTTCTCACCGCCTGCATCAGCGCCTCGCGATGCTCGTAGTCGACCCCGGTGGTGCTGACCGGCTCGAGCAAATGTACATCAATCGTGCCCGGCTCAACCCGTAGTGATCCTTTCGGCATGATCTCGATTGTGCCGTGCACGATCACTGGAACGATCGGTACACCCGCCGCGATGGCGAGCACGAACGGTCCTTTCTTGAACGGACGCAGTGGATACGCATGTCCGCGGGTTCCTTCGGGAAACACGATGACAGAGCTCCCGCTACGGATTTTCTCTGCCGCGACATCGTACGCGCCGAAGGCGGCTTTTCGGTTCTCGCGCTGGATTTCGATCATGCCGACGATGCGCATTCCTCGACCGAAGATCGGGACTTTGAACAGCTCCGCCTTCGCGACGAACTTGTAGCGCGGCAGGATCTTGGCGAGTGCAGGAACGTCGAACCAGCTGATGTGGTTTGATGCGAAGATGTGCGGCTCTCCGGTTGCGGCGTTTCCCATCCCATGTACGCGCACCTTGATCCCGGCCGCCCATAGTACGGCCGAGGACCACCAGCGTGGCGCCTTCTCGAACAGTCCACGCGGCTTGTCCTGGACGCCGAGAAGCGCGGCGACGATCACCGTCGTGCCAAGGACCAGCGTGACTATCCCCGCAATGGTAAAGAGAAAAATCGTTCGAAGAAAAGAGATCATTTGCCGCGAAAGTGGTCGAAGCCGGGTTGAGCGCTGATGCGCTTTCCGGCTTGCAGAAGCGTAACACCGGGACGGCCAGCAACAACCCGCCCGACCTCCGTGAGCTCCAACCCGAACTCCTCCGAAAACTGACGGGTGTCGATTTCTGGCGCGGTAACCACGATCTCATATTCCTCCCCCGAGCTCGCCGCCTGAGTTGGAGAGACACCTTCGACTCGCGGGATTTGGTCAGCGTCGATCTCGATACTGACTTTGCTCGCCGCGGCAACGTGGCCGAGATCGGCGATGAGGCCATCGGAGATGTCGATGCCCGCTGTCGCGCCGCGTTCCGCCAGCCCGATCGCGGGCTCGATGCGGGGGACCGGATTCGCGAAGCGCGCGCGATCGCTCTCCGTGGGCTCCTTGCCTGCGCGCCACGCGCGAATCGCCGATGCAGGACCACCGAGTCGGCCCGTGACGTAGACGCGCTGACCTGCCTTCGCTCCGGATCTTGTAAGCGGACGGGCGGAGCTTCCCAGCGCCGTGATTGTGAGCGAAAGATCTCTTCCCGAGGAGAGATCTCCGCCGACAATCGGGCACATCACTGCAGACGCGCCTTCGCGGATACCAGTTGCGAACTCGCGCGCCTCGTCCACGTCACCTTTCGGAAGAGTCAGCGCAATCAGAATCCCGAGCGGACGCGCCCCCATCGCTGCGAGATCGCTGAGCGATGCCGCCGTCGCCCGGTAACCAATCTCGAAACTACTGAGCCAGTCGCGCTGAAAATGGACGCCCTCTACCGAGGTGTCGGTACTCACGAGGAGCCGTTCGCCTTTCGGAACATCGAGGACGGCCGCATCGTCGCCGATCCTTTGCGCAGCCTTTCCCCACTCGGCGAGCAGGGTGCGAACGAGATCGAACTCAGTGCCGGGCCCGAGATCGATGTTGTTGCGGCCCGCCCCATTGGCAGAATTACCGGCCGTCATCAGGCGACTGCTGGCAATTCCGCCAGCACGGGGTGCTCTGGTAACGGCTCGACCTCGTTCCAGGCGCGCGGAAGCGAGTATAGCACGTCGTCGAGTGTTGTCCCACGAACGTATTCGCAGAATTCCGCGGCGCGACCGTGCACCCAGGCGGCGCAGCAAGCAGCAACGGTCGCGTCCTGTGTCTGTGCGAGCATTGTTCCGGCAATGCCATCCAGAAGATCGCCGCTCCCTCCAGTTCCAAGAGCGGCGGTGCCCCGAGGGACGACATAGCGATCTCCCGCAGGAGTGAAGATCACGGTCGGAGAGCCCTTGAGCAGCACTGTGGCAAGCAGCTGACGCGCCAGATCGAGACCCACGTCGAAGCGATTTGTGAGAACCGTTTTCACGTCGATCCCGGTCAGGCGCGCGAACTCAGCGACGTGAGGGGTTATTAACGCCGGCCTCCCCGCGAGCAATGTTGCCAGGGATTTCGAGTCGCCCTCGAAAACGTTGAGTGCGTCGGCGTCAACCAGAATAGGAATCTTCGAGTCGCGTAGAATTTGCTCGATCAGCGCTCGCGCGTCATCCGATTTGCCCAGCCCGGGTCCGATCACCGCGGCATTGGCCCAGTTCGAGATGTCGGCGTTTATCTGATTTTCGTTCGACGGCCATTCGGAGATTAGCGCCGACGGTACAGCGGTAAGGACTGCGCTCACGTTTTCCGGTGCGACGAGAAGACGTACCATGCCAATCCCGCTTCGCAGCGCTGCACGCGCAGCGAGCACGACAGCGCCAGGCATGCCCTTCCCCGCTCCTACCATCGCGAGATGCTTTCGAACGCCTTTGTGCGCGTCGAAGCGAATCGATGGAATTCGCGCGCGGACCCATTCGCCGTCGACGAGCATCGGCAACGGTTGCCCACTCGCTCCGGGGTTTTTTGCGGTTGGGGACATGTCGAGTCCAATATCCAAGACGACGATCTCACCGCAGCAATCTCTCGCCAGCACCGTTCCTCGCTTCAAGTCGCCGAGGCTAAGAGTGATGTCGGCAATCACACACGCGGAGTGCTGCCCAGTTGTAGCATCGAGCCCGCTCGGTACGTCGAGCGAGGCGACGCGTGCCCCGCGCCCGTGTAGCTCGTTGATAGTTGCGATCGCTTCTCCAATCTTCCCGCGCGGCTCTCCCTCGAAGCCGGTACCGAGGAGGGCATCCACGACGATCGTCGCGTTGTCATCCACAGACTCGGCTAGCTTCACCAAAGGCATCGCCGCTTCTCTCTCGGCAACCGCGTCGGGCGACTTTCCCGCCGTCGGTCTAGCAACTTCGACGACGGTGACATCGACGCCGGTGTCGGCCAGAGTCCGCGCTACAACCCAACCGTCGCCGCCGTTATTGCCCGGACCTGTAAAGACGACCGCACCGTCCCTGAGTCTGTCCGTGTACCGTCGCGATATCTCTAGCGCGGCCGCGGTGCCTGCGCGCTCCATCAAATGGCGCGAAGGAGTTCCGCTTTCAATGGCTGCCCGATCGCGCTCCGCTGATTCCCTGGCGCTGACCACCCAGACGGGCATTGGTCTGAAGTTGGGAGTCTACGCCTGTTGCGCGCAGTTCCAGGGGTAATCGCGCTCGAATGCCAGGTCGAAGTCGAATACGTCCACGAACTCGTCGCGGGTGTCCTGAGGCTGGCTGAGAAGGAATCCCAGGTCGACGAGCGTGAACACGATGTCGCCGATATCGGCGGTGGAAGAGATTCCCCAGTGCTCGAGCACCACGCGAGCCATCACTCCGTACCGCTCGAGCGCGAGGTGCCGGCATGAATGCGCCAGTTCGATTCCGGTGATGTGGCGCCGGGCAGTAAGCTGCGCCTGACACATCTCCAGCGCCGAGAGGACAAACAGGTACGCCTGCTCGTCGAACCGCGGCTCGCGGATGCGAATCCGGTCCATGATGCCTTCGCGAAAAGCCAGCTCAGCCATTTGTTACTTTTTTTCCGCCATTGACGGGAAGGATTTGTAGAGTGGAAAGCGATTCGTCAAGTCGAGCACTTCCTCTTTGACGGACGACGCAACCGCCGCGTCACCAGCATTAGTGATAACCTGGTCGATGAGCGCCGCTATTCGCTCCATTTCCGGCTCTCTCATCCCTCGGGTGGTGATCGCCGGTGTTCCGATGCGGATTCCGCTCGTGACGAAAGGAGACTGGGTCTCCTTCGGCACGGTGTTTTTGTTAACGGTGATGCCAGCTGCATCGAGAGCTTTCTCAGCGACCTTTCCGGTGATGTTTTTGTTCCTTAGATCGACGAGCATAAGGTGGGTGTCGGTGCCGCCGGAGACGACGTCGAAACCGTGATCTATCAGCGCATTCGCGAGCGTCTGAGCGTTTCGTACGATTTGACCGCAGTACTCCTTGAACGAAGGCTCCAACGCTTCCTGGAACGCCACGGCTTTGGCCGCAATGATGTGCTCGAGCGGACCGCCCTGCGTGCCGGGGAACATGGCTTTGTCAATCGTTTTCGCGTGCTCCTCCTTGCAGAGGATCAACCCGCCGCGCGGGCCGCGCAGAGTCTTGTGGGTCGTGCTCGTCACTGCATCGGCGTGCGGAATGGGTGACGGATGATATCCAGTCGCGACCAGCCCGGCGAAGTGCGCCATGTCGACGACGAATTTCGCTCCAATCTCGCGCGCAACCTCCGCGAACGGCTCGAATTCGATGATTCGCGCGTAGGCGCTGGCGCCGGCGATGATCATCTTGGGCTTCTGCTCCCTGGCGATTTGCTGCATGCGCGCGTAGTCGATGCGCCCATCGTCGCCGACACCGTAATGGATGGCGTGGTAGAGCAGACCCGAAAAATTCACCGGTGATCCGTGCGTCAGTTGCCCGCCCTGCGATAGATCCAGACCCAGAACGACGTCGCCAGGCTTGAGGAAAGCGAGATAGACCGCGGCGTTGGCCTGAGCGCCGGAATGAGCCTGCACATTGGCGTGATCGGCGGCGAACAATTTTTTCACCCGATCAATCGCGCACTGCTCCACCATGTCCACGAACTCGCACCCGCCGTAGTACCGCTTTCCGGGCAATCCTTCCGCGTATTTGTTGGTGAGCGGCGTGCCCATTGCCTCGAGCACAGCGGGTGACACGAAGTTCTCGCTCGCTATGAGCTCGAGTCCGCTGCGCTGGCGATCGACTTCGAGGTCGATGAAACGCGCGATCTCGGGATCGGATTGCGCCAGGGTTCCCTCCGGCATGGCAATCTTCGGGGTGGACTTCGGCGGAGCTGCTTGGGTTTGAGGCATCAGATGTCCTTTGGCTCGATCTTCTCTACACGCCGCTCGTGGCGGCCGCCTTCGAATTTAGCATTAAGCCAGGCCTTCATTGTCTCGACGGCCTGCTCGTCAGACATGAAGCGCGCCGGAAGCACGAGAACGTTCGAGTCGTTGTGCTTGCGCGAGAGCTCGCCAATTTCCGGCTCCCAGGCGAGTGCGGCACGGACTCCGGGATACCGATTGGCCACGATATCCATGCCGACTCCACTGCCACAGAGCAGTATTCCGCGCTTCGCCTGCCCCTTCGACACTTCCTTGGCAAGTGGGTGAGCGTAATCGGGATAGTCGTCGGGAACCTGCGGATCCTTTCCGCCAATGTCGTCCGGCTGGTACCCCATCTTCTTGAGCTCCGATACGAGACGGTTCTTCATCTCGATTCCGGCGTGATCTGAAGCAATTGGAATCGTCTCGGTCATGTTGCCTCCGCCAGTCGCTGCTCGGCCAGACGATCAGCGGCCTCATATGTTGGAATGTGCTTGGCCTCGGCGATATCGAAGACTTTGAGCACCGTGTCGTAAATATCGTCTGCTTTGTCGAGAGCGCGCTGGGCATCCCAGCCGGAAACCTCACCATAAACGTTAATCACACCGCCCGCGTTGGCGACGTAGTCGGGCGCGTAGAGAATGCCGCGCTTCTGAAGCTCGTCGCCGTGTCGCTCCTCGAGCAGCTGGTTGTTCGCGCCGCCAGCTACGATCTGCACCTTGAGTTTCGGAATCGTGGTGTCGTTAATGATTCCGCCGAGCGCGCATGGGGAGAATACGTCGGCGGCGGCGGAGAAGATCGCATCGCCTTCGACGATTTTGGCTCCTGTCATTTGTGAAACTCTGGCAGCTTTGGCGGAATCGATGTCGGAGACGATTAGTTTGGCGCCGGCCTGGTGGAGCTCCCTCGCGAGGTGCGTACCCACGCTGCCACAACCCTGAATCGCAACTGTTTTCCCCTCGAGACTGTCCGAGCCCCACAGTCGATTCGCCGATGCCTGGACGGCGCGGAAGACACCGTGCGCAGTCACCGGCGAAGGATCGCCCGATTTTCCGGCTAACCCAGCGACGTGTCCTGTCTCCATGTGCACGTAGTCCATGTCCTTTGTGGTCGTTCCGACATCCTCGGCGGTGATGTAGCGTCCGCCGAGGCTCTCAACAAAACGACCGTGAGCTCGAAAAATCTTCTCACGGTCTTTTGTCTTGTTGTCCCCGATGATGATCGACTTGCCACCGCCCAGATGAAGCCCCGCGACGGCGTTCTTGTAAGTCATGCCGCGCGAAAGTCGGAGAGCATCTGTAATCGCTTCTTCGTCCGTTGCGTACTGCCAGAACCGGGTTCCACCCAGTGCTGGCCCGAGCTTGGTGCTATGAACGGCGAGAATTCCACGATATCCGACGGAGGGATCGCTGCACAGCACTATTTCCTCGTGTCCCATCTGCGCGAGACTCTCGAAGAGCTTCATTGACTCAGTGACCCGTGAATAGCCTCATGATTGCCCGTAGAGAGCCCTTGCGATCACGATCCTCTGAATCTCGGAAGTGCCCTCATAAATCTCGGTGACTTTCGCATCGCGCATAAGGCGTTCGACTGGATAGTCCTTCACATACCCATATCCACCGAAGATCTGAACCGCCTGCGTCGTCACCCACATCGCGGTCTCGCTCGCCATTAGCTTCGCCATCGAGCTGAACTGGCGAATGCTCTGTCCGCGATCCTTCGCTGCAGCGGCTGCGTGGAGAAGAGCGCGAGATGCCGCGACTCGCATCGCCATGTCGGCCAGCTTGAATTGGATTGCCTCAAATTCCTTGATCGCTTTGCCGAACTGCTTGCGCTCCGCCGCGTAAGCGACCGAGTGCTCGAGCGCAGCGCGCGCGATACCGATCGCCTGTGCCGCAATTCCCAGACGACCGTTGTCCAGCGACTGCATCGCGTACACGAATCCTTGAGTCTCATCTCCGAGAAGATTTTCAGCTGGGACGCGCATGCTGTCGAAGTTCAGCTGCACGGTCGGAGAAGCACGTAGGCCGAGCTTGTCTTCCTTTTTTCCGACTTTGAAACCGGGCAGATCCGGGGTGATGATGAAGGCACCGATACCGCGTGCGCCGCGACGCGCGCCGCGCGTATCGGTGCGCGCCATGGTGAGAATCGCTCCCGCGGTATTGCCGTTCGTCACCCAGGCCTTGGTGCCGTTGAGAACCCAGGAATTTCCGTCTTTAACTGCCTGCGTCGTGACGGCCGACGCGTCCGAACCGGCCTCAGGCTCAGACAAAGCAAAGGCGCCCAGTATCTCACCGCGCGCCATCTTCTTCAGAAATCGATCCTTCTGCGCCTCGCTCCCGTAGCGGAGAATCATCTGCGTCGGCAGCGAGTTGTGAACGCTCATAAGTACGGCAACAGAAGCGTCGGCCGCCGAAATCTCCTCGAGAGCGATCAGGTAGGTGCCTGTGTCGGTGCCGAGTCCGTCATACTGCTCGGGCAGCATCATGCCGAGGAATCCGAGCTCGCCGAGCTTTTTCACCAGCGTCGGCTCGAAGTAGGCTTTCTCGTCCCATTCGGCTGAATGCGGAAGAATTTCCGCACGCGCGAATTCGCGCGCGAGTTTCTGAACTTCTGTCTGTTCTTCGGTGAGTGGGTGGAGAGCCCAGGACACGTCGGCTCTTTACTTGTTGTAGGTATAGAAGCCGCGACCGCTTTTCCTGCCCAGCCATCCAGCGGCGACATACTTCTTGAGCAGCGGACACGGCCGGTACTTCGGGTCGCCGAGTCCATCGCGCAACACTTCCAGAATAGCGACGCACGTGTCGAGTCCGATGAGATCGGCGAGAGCGAGCGGACCCATCGGGTGATTCATTCCAAGCGTCATCACCTGATCGATTGCGTCCGGTTGAGCGACGCCTTCCATTAGGCAGTAAGCCGCTTCGTTGATCATCGGCATCAAAACTCGATTCGAGACGAAGCCGGGAAAGTCGTTCACCTCGACGGGAGTTTTCTCGAGCCGCAAAGCAACGTCGATGACGTATTTCGTCGTTTCATCGGATGTCGCGAGTCCACGGATGATCTCGACGAGCTTCATCACCGGCACCGGATTCATGAAATGCATTCCGATCACCTTGTCGGGACGCGATGTCCGTCGCGCAATCTCGGTAATGGAAATTGAGCTGGTATTAGTCGCGAGTATCGCGCCTGGCCTGGCAATGCGATCGAGATCAGTGAAGATCCGATACTTGAGCCCACTGTCTTCGCTAGCTGCTTCGATGATGAGCGGCGGTTCGGCTGCGCTTTCAAGCTCCGTGGTGAGATCGATTCGCCCGAGAATCTTCGCCTGATCCTCAGCCGGGACGGCTCCTCTTTTCACTTGCCGCTCGATGTTCTTCGCGATCGTCGATCTTCCCTTGTCGAGTGCTTCCTGCGAGATGTCGATCATTGTCACCAGAAATCCGGATTGCGCGAAGACGTGCGCGATACCGTTTCCCATCTGGCCAGCTCCAACAACCGCGACGCGGTCGGTCATGCTCTCCACTCCGCTCGGCGCAGGTAGCGCGCATAGAGATAAAAGATCGCGACAAACATCGCTGCCACAGCGGCGAGTCCTCCCTCAGGACCCCATGGTCCACCGGTCAACCAATCTGGACCAGTCTCGACCGTCCGGTAATCGGGATCACGCGAGGGGATTCCGCTGACCGCGATGTGCAGGGCGCCGGACATCACCCAGTTCCAAGCGAAATGCGCGGCTCCCGCCGCATACAGGCTGCGCGTTGCGAGAAGAATCGCGCCGAGGAAAAACCCCGCAACGACAACTGCCAGTATGGATTCCGCGTCAGCTCCGGGATTCCAGGCGTGCAGCAGGCCAAACACGACGCTGGTTACGATAAGAGCTGGTCTCCACCCAGCAGTACGTCGCAGAACCGAAAACGCGTAGCCTCGGATAAGGAGCTCCTCGAAGAACGCAGCGGGAAGCAGCACGATTGTGGAATGGCCCGCTTCACCCCACCAGCTGCCGGGAATGGTGCGATCGATGCGCAGCATGTGGGTCGCGAGGAGCAGCATGCTCGCAAGGCCAATCGTGATAGCTCCGTACGCGGCGCCTTTGATGATCACGGGCGGGGCGGCTGCTGCGCGGTCCAGTCCTACAGTGCTCCACGGCACCTTCTCCACTCGGCGCAGCATGATCCAGGTGGTAGCGACAACGCTGATGAGAGTAAGCCACTGGAACAGAGCTTCTCTCGTATCTACCGCCGCAGGCCCGCCCAGCGCGCCAGCGATAGTTTGCAGGACTCCGAGCGTGAGGAACCAGATGACGTAAAACGCGGCGATCAGCCAGAACGGTCGCAATGACCGCCTGACCTTTGACCGCGTGCTTGCCGTTGTCAATCGATGTTAATTCGCGCGCTCGACGCTCAGCGCAACTGCGTCACCGCCGCCGAGGCAAAGAGTCGCCAGTCCCTTCTTCGCGCCTCGCTCTTTCATGGCGTAGAGGAGCGTGGTCAGCACCCGCGCGCCGCTCGCGCCAATCGGATGTCCAAGTGCGATCGCGCCGCCATTGACGTTAACGCGCTTCCAATCCCAGCCGAGCTCCTCGCCATCGGCGATCGCCTGTGAGGCAAACGCTTCGTTGGCTTCGATCAGATCGTAATCGCTGATCTTCGCTCCGGTCTTTTTCATCAGATTTCGAACGGCCTTGATCGGCGCGAAGAAAAGATCTTCCGGATTGGTCGCGCCGGTCGCATAGCCGGTGATGCGTCCGAGTATCTCGAGGTTGTGGGTGTTGGCGTATTCCTCGGAGACAATCACGAGAGCAGCGGCGCCATCATTGAGGGGCGATGCATTGCCGGCGGTGACAGTCGGATCATCGTTGCTGCCGTTTTTGCCCGGGAACGCTGGCCGAAGCTTCGCGAGCGCCTCGAGAGTCGTGTCTTTGCGCGGACCTTCGTCGGTATCGACCGTGGTCGGTCCCTTTTTCCCAGGAATCTGAACCGGCACGATCTCGCTCTTGAACTTGCCGCCTTCGATTGCGCTCACTGCCTTCCGGTGTGATGCAACCGCGAACTCATCCTGGTCCTCTCGCGATACACCGGCTTTGCGCGCGGTGTACTCGCCGTGAACGCCCATATGGACATCACAAGTCGCACACCAGAGTCCGTCCTTGATCATGCCGTCGACCATTTTCTGGTCGCTGAGTTTTACGCCGTTCCGCATTCCGTAGACGTAGTACGGCGCGTTGGACATCGACTCCTGTCCGCCGGCGACGATCACTCGCGCATCGCCCGCCTTGATAGCCTGTGATGCGAGCATGACTGCCTTGAGTCCGGATCCGCAGACTTTGTTAACCGTGACAGCGGACACCGTCGCAGGCAGTCCGGCCTTGAGAGCGGCCTGACGCGCGGGTGCTTGCCCGGTGCCGCCCTGAATCACATGGCCCATTATCACTTCCTGCACGTCGTCAGCCGGAACCCTGGAGCGCTTCAGCGCTTCGCGGATCGCGATCGCGCCAAGCTCGGGTGCGCTGAGCGGTGAAAGCGCGCCGAGGAATTTGCCGATTGGGGTGCGAGCGGCGCCGACGATTACTGGAGTGCGCGATTTATCGGGCATCTTGAATCAACCGATGTTGAAGTGATCTGCTATGTGAAATTTAACGACCCGCAGAAGGCTTCTGCAGCGAAAAACACAGTCGGGATGTTTTGCCGGAACCTGGGGCACGATTACAATTACTTCGTACATTGCGCGTCGACTCGCCGAACTACTTCGGCCGGCGCGGCGCAACCTGACTAGAGGGCACCGATGCGTTCAGCGGCGGCAGGTTTAATGGGTAT
>Ga0137379_10004595_pt1 | contig 12969 bp, 6 predicted proteins | sample SagtaG_18_FD_104812 | JGI IMG/M metagenome (GOLD analysis project Ga0137379, IMG submission 104812) | Vadose zone soil microbial communities from Sagehorn Ranch, Mendocino, California, USA - Sage2_L_80_16 metaG | ecosystem: Environmental > Terrestrial > Soil > Vadose zone | place: USA...
ACGTTCAACAATAGAAATGCGACAACCAGAACACCGAACAGCGTGGGAATCGTCGCCAGCAGCCGGCTACCGACGAGCCGCAACACGAACCTTGGTCCAGCGCTGCCCGTTGAAGATCACCGGAATATCCCAGCCGTCGATCGACGGATGCTCCGCCCAGAGGTCAACGGCAAACCAGAGGTAGAGCCACGGCGCGGCGTCATAGACGCGCGTGTCGATGCGGGCGTACAGCGCCTCGCGCGCCGATTGATCCACAGTGCGGCGCGCCACCATGATCAGTGAGTCGGTGACGCGATCGTTGTAGAAGGCGTAGTTCCCGCCGGGGCCGAAGCTCGCGCTGTGAAACAGCGGGTAGAGGAAGTTGTCGGCGTCGGGATAGTCGGCCCACCAGTCGGTGATCGCCATGTCGGTGTCACCCTTCCGGACCGCTTCGCGCATGCTGGAGGCGTCGCGCGATACGATCTCGACCTGGATGCCAACGGCAGCGAGCTGCGCCTGAATCGCCTGGGCGACGCGACCCATTTCGACGTTCGTCCCCGAACGCCACAGCTGCAGGGAAAACCCGTTCGAGTATCCGGCCGCGCGTAGCAGGCGCCGTGCTTCAGTCGTGTCGTAGCCGTAGGGCCGGCGCGAGGGATCACTGCCGCCCAACGTTGGGGGAATCGAACCCGCAGCCAGGGCCCCGCGGCCATTCCACACCGTGCGCAAGATTTCGGGGACGTTCACAGCGTGATTGATCGCCTGGCGGACGCGCGGATCTCGCAACGGGCCGCGCCGGTTGTTCAGCGGCACGTAGATAGGGCGGAGCGCCGGTTTACGCTTCAGCCAGTCCGGATGCTCCTGCTCCCACTTCGCCGTCTCGCCGAACGGGATCTCGGCGACGGAGATGCGCCCCGCCAGGAACTCCGCCGCGCGAGTCAATGCCTCAGGAATGATGCGAACGGTGAGTGACTCACTGAGCGGTGCTCCACCCCAGTAGCTCGGATTCTTTGCAAAGCGCAGGTAGTCGTCGTGCTGCCACGCGACGAAGCGCCACGGACCCGTGCCGACTGGATGCTGGCCGAAGTCGGCCGGCAGCGCGGGGGGAACGACCGACGCCACAGGCATCGCCAGGAACTTCGGGAACACGGCGAGCGGCTCGGTGAGTGTGAAGGCGACTGCTGTGTCCCCGAGAACCTCGATGCCGCGGACCTCGCGCGCGCGTCCGTCTGCGAAATCGCCGGCACCTGCGATTGGCAGCAACGGCCAGACGCGGCCGCCGTGCGTCTGGGGGTTCAGCACCCGCAGGAACGAGCGCTTTACATCCGCCGCGACGACGGGGCGCCCGTCATGAAAACTGACACCCGCTCGCAGATGGAAGACGTACCGCCGGCCTGTGCGATCTGCCGTCCAACGGTCGGACAGGGCGGGGAGCAGCCGGCCGTCGCCATCGAATTGCGTGAGTCCGTCGAACAACAGGGCGATCATCTCGCCGGTGGTCACGTCGGTGGACAGTGCCGGGTCGAGCGAGCGGGGATCGTCGCGCTCGTAGTAGACCGGTCCCCGGACCTGCCCTCGCTCGCCGGATGGGTTGCAGCCGGCCAGCAAACACAGGAACAGGGTGCTCTTCGCGGTGTCGAAAAGGTTGACAGTGCGGTGCAAGTGTCGCAACATAGCCGAGATTGGCAAACCACGTCAATTGCGCGTCATACCTTGCCTGTTGCTCGCCGCCCTGGTGGCGACAACCGTCCTCGCCGCTCAAGAGCAGGAGCGGGTAGTTCGGGGTCTGTCGTTCGTCGGTAACCGGGCGCTCGACGACTACACGGTCGAGAGCGCGATCGCAACCACAAAATCGAGTGCTTGGGCCCGCTACGTGATCGTGCGCTGGCTCGGCCTGGGCGAGAAGCGCTACTTCAACGAGATCGAGTTTCGGCGCGACGTCGTCCGGCTGATTCTGCTCTATCGCCAGAGCGGCTACATGAACGCGGTGGTGGATACGTCCGTGCGGCGCACCGCGCGTGACGTCTACGCGACGTTCCGGATCCACGAAGGTGAGCCGGTGCGGGTCGCCCGGCTCGAGGTGCGTGGGCTGGACAGCATTTTCAACGTCGCTCGACTGAAACGCGACCTGCCGCTGCAAGTCGGAGATCCGTTCAATCGTTTCTTGATGCAGGCGTCGGCCGACACGATCCTCGCGCGGCTCCGCAACAGCGGCTATCCCTACGCCGAGGTCCTGCGAAACTTCGATTCGGAAGCGGGGATCCTGAAGGCCGAAGTCGAGCTCGATGCGCAGCCTGGTCCGCGCATGCGCATTGGCGAGGTGATGGTGCGCGGGTTGCGGCACGTGGACACCGGCACGGTCCGGCGCGTGATGTCGGTGCGTCCGGGCAACGCGTTCAATCAGGAGGTGTTCTACCAGACGCAGCGTGACCTCTACGGGATGGGCGTGTTCAATTCGGTCAACGTCGTGCTGGTGGACTCGGTCGCCCCGCAGGAAACGGTGCAGCGTGACTCCACCGTACGCGCGCTGATCCAGGTGCAGGAAGGCCCGGCCCACCAGGTGCGGCTCGGCCTCGGGTATGCCACGGTAGAGTGCTTCCGCGTGCAGAGCGGCTGGGCGGCGCACGACTTCCTCGGCGGGGCGCGCACGCTCGATCTATCGGCCCGGGTCTCCAAGGTGGGCGCCGGCACGCCCACACAAACGACGGGATTAAAGCAGTTCTGCAACCCGTTCGCCGGCACGTGGACGATCGACACGCTCAACTACACCTTCGGGATCACGCTGCGGCAGCCGGCGTTCCTGTCGCGCTCCCACGTGGCGACGCTCGGCTTCGTCGCCGAGCGGCGGTCGGAGTTCGGCGTCTACACGCGTGAGGCGGTCGGCGGCAACGCCGACGTCACGTTGAACGCGCGCGGGCGGCTGCCGGTCACCCTGGGTTACTCGTATTCCGTCGGCCGGACGACCGCGGCGGACGGGATCTACTGCAGCCTGTTCCGGCTGTGCGACGAGGCGAGCCGCAAGTTCCTCCGCGACCGCCGGCAATTCGGCGCGGTGAGCGTCAGCGTCGTGCGCGATCGGGTCAACAGCATCCTCGATCCCTCCGAGGGCAGTATTACCACGGTAACGTTTTTGTACGCGTCCCACTTCGTCGGCTCGCAGGCACCCTACGAATTCAACCGTGGGGAGATCGAGGTCGCCAAGTACTATCCCATCGGGCGCCGGACCGTGTTCGCCTGGCGGATCCGCGGCGGGGCGATTCTGGCGCGGAACATTCAGCTCACCGGGCCGCCCGTCGCCTATGTGCCCCCGGACCAGCGGTTTTACGGCGGCGGTCCAAACTCGGTGCGCGGCTATGGCCGTAACGAGCTCGGGCCGCGCGTGTACGTGATTCGCGTTCGTGATAGTACTGCGGTCGATCCGGTTGCGACGCGGCTGGCCGGGGATACAGTGTGGCGCGGCGTGATCACCGCGCCGACGGGCGGCAACACGACCGTCGTGCTCAACGCCGAGCTGCGCTTTCCGTCGCCGATCTTTGCGCAGCGGATGCGCCTGGGATTATTCGTCGATGCGGGACAGGTGTGGGAGCGGGGCGATTCGCTCACGACCATTCATGGCATGCGCATCACGCCGGGCGCCGGCGTGCGGTTCGCGACGCCGCTCGGCCCGGTGCGCATCGATGCCGCCTATAACGGCTATCCCGTCGAGCGCGGACCGCTCCTGTACCAGCCGCCGGCTCCCGATCCGATCGTGAAGATTCGCGATTCCTATCCGCCACTCCGGGCGCAGAAGAGCTTCTGGCAGAAGGTCGTGATTCAGATCGCCGTGGGGCAGGCGTTTTAGATGCGCCGCTCGCTCGGTGTCGCGCTCTGGTCCTTGGTCGGACTGCTCGCCTGCTTCCTCGGCGCGCTCAACGCGCTCGTGGGCACGCGTGCCGGCCGCACGCTGCTCGCCCGGGTCGCCAGCTCCGTGGTCGAGAGCGGCGTCGCGGGATCGATCGAGGTGGGTGAGGTGCGGGGATCCCTGCTCACCGGTGTGGTGCTGACCGACGTGCGGCTGCTCGATCCCGATTCGACGCTGGTCGCCTGGCTGCCGCGCGCTGAACTGGGCTACAACCCGATCGACTTCGCCGCTGGCCGCGTGGTGTTCATGGAAGTGCGGCTCGAGCGCCCCATCATCAACATCGTGCAGCACGCCAACGGCAGGACGAACTTCGACGAGCTGCTGCGCCTCGGCGAAAAAGACACCGTCCGGGTGAAGCCGCTCGGCCCCGCCGGCCCGCGCTCCCTGATCCTGCTCCGCAACGTGCAGATCATGGACGGCTCGCTGACGCTGCGGCTGCAGAAGCACGGCCAGGTGAGCAACGCCAACGAGGAAATCGAGTTCTCCGGGGAGGACGGGCGCTACCGGGTGCGGCGCTTCGAGCACCTCAATGCCCGGCTCGCCGCGCTCCGGATCCAGGCGCCGCGGGAGCAGGGCATCCGCATCGACGTGCTGCGCCTCGCGACCGAGAGCAGCGATCCGAAGCTGTCGATCGCCGACGTCGTGGGCACGGTGACGATCGACGGCCGCACGCTGGACGTGGACCTCTCGCGGGTGCGGTTCCCCGGTACCCAGTTCCGCGCGCGCGGCACGGTGCAGTGGCCGCGTGACACGCTGCTCTGGAACCTCGCGATGCGCGCCGATTCCGCGACCTTGACCGACATCCGCTTCCTCGATCCGCGCTTCCCCGAGAACGCGGTGCTGCACGGCGGCGTCACGCTCGCCTCGCATGGGGGCCGGGTGCTCGAGATCCAGCTGCGGCCCCTCGACCTGAGCTTCGGACAGGGCCGGCTCGTCGGGCAGGTCACCGCGTTCAGCGCCGCCGATTCGGGGCTCGTCGCGCTGCGCCAGGGCGATCTGGTCGCGCACGATCTCTCACTCGATTTCCCGCGCGTGTACATCGATTCGCTGCCGTTCTACGGGCGCCTGAATGGCCGGACGATCGTGGACGGGCCGATGAGTGCGCTGAAGATCGAGACCCAGTGGTCGTTCCGCGACTCGCTCGTGCCCGGCTGGCCGGAGTCGCAAGTGTTCGGGAAGGGCGAAATCGACGTCGGCGGCAGAGACCTCGCGTTTCAGCCATTCGCGGTGGAAGCAGGCCGCATCGATCTGGGCACGGTGCGGCGACTCGTGCCGGGATTCGATCTGCAGGGTGAGCTGGACGCGACCGGTACGCTGACCGGCACGCTCAAGAACGCCATGTTCAGCGGCACGTTGCGCCATCACGACGGCGACCGGCCCGCGAGTCTCGTGCGCGGGGTCGTCGGTCTCGATTTCCGCACCGACGTCCTCGGTGTCTTCGCCGACGTGCGCGCCGATTCGCTGTCGCTCGACGGCCTGACGGGCCGGGTCGCCAACTTCCCGCTGCGCGGCACGCTCGCCGGAACGATCCGCATGAAGGGCGATCTCACCGGCGTCGAGACGCATGCTGATCTTGCGATGCTGGGCGACCGTGGGGGAGGGGCGGTCCGGGGCGACGGGACGCTGCTCCTGGGCGCGCGCAACGAGCATCCGGGCTTCGGGGTCCGCGACTTCACGCTGCATGCGCAGGACCTGAACCTGCAGCGCTGGCTGACGCGCGGGAACGCGCCGCCCTCGCGGCTCACGTTCGCCGCCTCCGGATCCGTCGCGGGTGACAGCGTCACCAAGCCCACGGGCGCATTGTCGGTCGCGCTCGCGCCGTCGTTCTTCGCCGGCACGATCATCGACAGCGGCGCGACGAAGCTGCGCTTCGCCGACGCCCGGCTCTACGTCGATTCGCTGCGGCTGCAGCAGCCGGGGTTACTGACCCGCGGCGCCGGATCGCTGGGCTGGGAGCGGCCGGAGCGCGGCACCCTGGCGCTCGACTTCGATGCGGACAGTCTCAGCGTCCTCGATTCGCTCGTGACCTGGTTGGCGGGCCCCAACGTCGCGCCGTCGGGGGAGGACAAGCTCAAAGGCTCGGCGCAAGTGCGGCTCACGTTGGACGGCGCGCTCGATTCGATGTCGGTTGGCGGCGACGCGCACGTGCTGGATCTCCGCTGGCGCGGTTGGCAGATGCCGAAGGGTGAGGGCACGATCCTCTATCAGCCGGGCCCGGTTTCGAATTTCGAGCTCGACGCGAACGTCGATTCGTTGGGCTATGGGCGGCTCGGCTTCGGTGCCGCGGCGGCGCACGCCCGCGGCACGCGCGACTCGCTCACCTGGTTTGCGCGCTCGCGCGTGGGTGACCTGGGCGCGTTCCTAGCCGGCGGCCGCTATGCGCGACCGAGCGGCGGTCCTACGCAGCGTGCCGTGGTCGATTCGCTCGCGGTGCTGTTGCCGAGCGGTGTCTGGTTCCTGGAGCGTCCCACCGCGCTCGCCTTCGGCGACTCCGTGCTGCACGTCGATTCGGCGGCGCTCAAGAGCGCCGCGGGAGCGGGCCGGGTGCTGGTCACGGGTGATCTGCCGGCACGAGGGCCAATCAATGCTCGCGTCGCCCTGGACAGCTTCCCCCTGACCGGCGTCTACGCCCTGATGGAGAGCGACACGCTAGGCGTCGCGGGTGCCGTGACCGCCACCGTGTCGGCGACGGGGACGCGCGCGAATCCGCTCTACAGCGGCGCGTTTGCCTTCTCCAATGCCGCGTTCGGCTCATTCCGCGCGCCGTTCATGGACGGGATCATCGACTATCGGGGCCACAGACTGAACGGCGAGCTGCATCTGTGGCGATCGGGGCAGCAGGTCTTGAACGTCACGGCCCATCTCCCCCTCGACCTCGCCCTCGCGCCGGTCGCGCAGCGCCAGCTGCCCGACACGCTGTCGGTGCAGGCCCGCGCAGACAGCGTGGACCTGGGAGTGCTGGCCGCCGTCACGACGACGGTGCGAGAGGTCGAAGGGGTGTTTACGGCCGACCTGGGGATCGGCGGCACGTGGGAAGCGCCGCGGTTGCGCGGGGGACTCGAGATCGGCAGCGCGGCGGCCACCATTCCGGCGCTCAATGTGCGCTACACGGACCTGAACGGCAGCCTGTCGCTGCGCGGCGACACCATTCGGGTGGACAGCATCACGGCGACGAGCGAGCGCGGCCGGGCGGAGTTGACCGGGTTCATGCGGCTCGAGCGGCTCACCAAGCCGGTGCTCGCGCTGAACATCACGACGTCGGAATTCAAGGCACTCGATCTGCGCGGCTATCTCGCCCTGACGGCGAGCGGACGCGTGGCCCTGACGGGTCCCGTGTTCGGCGCTACGCTGACGGGACGCGGTACCGTCACGTCGGGCGTGCTGCACTTCGCCGATCTCGTCAACAAGCGCGTGGTGAACCTCGACGAGCCGTGGGTACAGGACCTCATCGATACGTCGCTGATTCGCACGCAGCGCCTCGGCCCGGAGTTCGAAAGCGTCTTTTTCGACAGCCTGCAGGTCAACAACCTGCAGCTCAGGATGGGCGAGGACGTGTGGCTGCGGTCGAACGAGGCCAACATTCAGCTGTCCGGGTCGGTCACGGTCAATAAGGTCCGCAACAACTATCTCCTGAGCGGCACGCTGCAGGCGCCGCGCGGCACCTATCGGCTGATCATCGGGCCCGTCACGCGCGAGTTCGTCGTGACCCAGGGAACGGTCCAGTACTTCGGGACGCCCGATCTCGACGCCGCGCTCGACATCCAGGCGAGCCACGTCGTCCATCCGCTGCCGGGACCGGGGCAGCCGCCGCAGATCACGGTGCTCGCACACATCGGCGGCACGCTGCGGCTGCCGCGCCTCACGCTGCAGGCAGAGCATGCCGACTATTCGCAGGCGGAGCTGATCTCGTACCTGGTCACCGGCAAACCAACGTTCGAGCTGAGCGGCGGCCAGGGCGCTTACATCCGCGGCGTCGCGGCGTCGCTCTTGGCGGGTGAGCTCGAGCGCACGGTCGTGTCCGATCTCGGCATTCCGCTCGACTATTTCGAGATCCGTCCCGGCGATCCGGCGAACCCGTTCTCCGGCGCCCAACTCGCCGCGGGGTGGGCCATCGGCGCCAAGACGTTCCTGGTTCTGAACGCGGGCTTCTGCCCACGCAGCCGCCAGGCGCGCTTCACCAACAGCCTCGGCGCCACGCTCCAGTTCCGATTCAGCCCCGAGTGGCGGACGGAGGCCAGCTTCGAGCCGGTGCGCAACTGCGCGATCGGCGATCCCGACCTGAACACGACCGCCGTATCGCGCCAGGTCGGCTTCGACATGTTCTGGGAGCGGCGCTACTAGATGACGCGCGCGCTGCTGATCACCAATCCGTTCGCGGCGCGCGCTCACGCGCGGGCCGTCACCACGATCAGCGACATTCTCCGCGGCGGCGGCTGGAGCGTCGAAGTGCGATCGACCACGGGTCCCGGTGATGCGCGGCGCATCGCCGAGGAGGCGCGCCCCATGGGGTTCGACGTGCTCGTGAGTCACGGCGGTGACGGGACGGCGATGCAGGTGGCGGCCGGCATCGCGGGCAGCGGCATCACGCTTGGCCTGGTGCCGGGCGGGACGGGCAACGTGCTGGCCGGCAATCTGCGGCTGCCCCGGTCCACCGCGCGCGCGGCGCGCGCGCTGCTCAATGCCCGGCGCCTGCCGATCGATCTTGGCGTGGTGGAGCGGCCCGATGGGCCGCATTACTTCGCGGTCGCCGCGGGCACCGGATTCGACGCGCAGCTGATGGCGGACACCGGGCTCCAGGCCAAGCGCCGCTGGAAACTGGGCGCCTATCTCGCGCGCGCCGCGCTGACGCTGACGTCGGTGCGCAGCGCCGGCCATCGCGTCACGGTCGACGGCACGACGCACGACGTCCGTGCCGCGATGTTGCTCGTGTTGAATTGCGGCAAGCTGCCGCCCGGTTTTCTGAACCTGCGCCGCGGCTTGGTGCCCGATGACGGCTGGCTCGATGTCGTGGCGCTCGATGCCGACGGCGCCTTCCAAAGTGCCAGTGCCGTGATCGAGCTGCTCGTGGGCAATGGGGACCGAAAAGGCCGCCGCATCTGGTGGGCCCGGGGCCGCACGGTGCGTGTCGAGGTTCCCGACGGCGCGCCGCGTCCCGTGCAGCTCGACGGCGAAGTGACGGGCGCGACGCCGTTTGAAGCTCGGCTCCTGCCCGGCGCGCTCGCGGTGCTCGTCGGACCCGCTTTCACGGCGCATCATGGCTGACACACTGCTCCTGGTCGACGACGATGCCGCCGTGCTGCGGGCGATCGGCGACTACTTTGAGCGCATCGGCTACGAGGTGTGGCGCGACGGCACCGGGGAGCAGGCGATGGACACGTTCCATCGGGTGCGGCCCGACGTGGTCCTGCTCGACCTGCATCTGCCGGACTCCAGCGGCCTCGTCGTACTCGAGCGGCTGCGCCGGGAAGGCGCGGCGGTGATTCTGCTGACCGGCCAGGGGGACATCGAGACCGCGGTGAAAGCGATGCAGCTCGGCGCCGAGAATTTCCTCACGAAGCCGGTGGACATGACGCATCTCTCCGCGGCCATCGCGCGCGTCGCCGAGAAGGTACGGCTGTCGCGGCAGAACGCGCGGCTCCGGGCGCTCGCCCACCAGGACGAGGGCATCGGTTCTCTGGGCGGCTCGCCCGCGATGCAGGACCTGGCGCGCCAGATCGAGCTGCTGGCCGCGAGCGAGCGGTCCACCGTGCTGCTCCAGGGCGAGAGCGGGACGGGGAAGGGCTGGGTGGCGCGGATGATCCACAATCTCTCGCCACGCTCGGCCGGACCCTTCGTCGAGGTCAACTGCGGCGGGTTATCCGCGACATTCCTCGACTCCGAGCTGTTCGGCCACGAGAAGGGGGCGTTCACCGACGCGAAAGAGCGGAAGGTAGGGCTGTTCGAGCTTGCCGATCACGGGACCATCTTCCTCGACGAGATCGGCGAACTGACGCTGGAGCTGCAGCCCAAGCTGCTGCACGTGCTGGAGACGAAGAAATTCCGGCGCCTGGGCGGAACGCGTGAGCTGACGGTCGACGTCCGGCTGATCACGGCGACCAACCGCGACCTCGTCCGGGAAGTCGAAGGCGGGCGTTTCCGCGAAGACCTGTACTACCGGCTGAACGTGATGCCGCTGACGATCCCGCCAGTGCGCGAACGCACGCGCGAGGATCGGCTCGAGCTGATCACGCGGATCATCAGCGATCTCAAGGCCGAGCTGCCGGGGTGCCCGAGCGATTGCAGCACCGACGTCCTGGACCGGCTGCTATCGGCGCAGTGGCCGGGCAACGTCCGGGAGATGCGCAATGTGCTCGAGCGCTCGATGATCCTGGCGCGCGGCCAAGCCACGATCGGCGTCGAGCAGCTGCCGCCCGATCTGCGGCAGCGCGCCATGACCGACCGGCGCTACACGGCGCAGTCGCTGTCGGAGGTGGAACGGCAGCACATCGAGCGGACGCTGCGGCATCATGGCGGGAACCGCACGCGGGCCGCGCTGGAGCTCGGGATTTCGCGCGCAACGCTCATCAACAAGATCAAGGCGTACAGTTTGAACCTTTAGGCGGTGAAGATCGCGATGCCAATGAGAATCGTGATCACTCCAAAGCCTATTCCCGCGCGCGGACCGAAGTACTTGAAACCGAGCACTGACGTCAACGCGATGCCGACCAGCGTCGCCACTGCGATCGGCAACGTCGCCTGCCGAACGGTCGAGTCCAGCCCGCCCAGCACCCAGAGCGCGACGATCGCCGGCAGAAACAGCGCACTCACGCACAGACCATTGCCCAGCCAAAACTTGAACCAGGTGGTATCAGCGCCTTGCCATTGGAAAAGCACGGACTTCATCTCGCCAAAGACACGGTCGGCGTCGGCGCCCGCCCGGGGCCCCCGGCGCGCGGTGCCCAGCATCCCGCCGAACGTGTGACCGAGTGTCGCCAGGAGCAGGAGGGCGGCGCTGATGCGATAGAGCATCGATGGCTCCTTGAAGAGGTGCTATCTTGAGGCTATGGAAAAACCGAAGCTCAAAGAACACGACGGGATGCAGTGCCGGTCCTGCGGGAATGAAGAGCGAGCGTCGGAAGGCTATCCCTGTTCGGACTGCGGCACGTTCATCTGTCTCATCTGCACGTTCCGTGGCGTGACGCGCTGCAAGGCGTGCGAGGAAAAGGCCAAAGCTAGCAAGGCCTGAACCCCCTCAAAAGTACGCCTTCAAGATTCCGGAGCAAACCGGAATTCCACCGGAATTCCGCCGGAATTCCGGAAAACCGAAAAGTACCGACATCGTAAACCGCTGATTGGCATGCACTTGTATTTTGGCAGGTTTGGCACGACGCCTGCTTTTATACGGCGCGACCTCTTCGTGAAGGTGTCGCGTGCGAGTGTACGCCTGTCGGTCCATTCTGGCCATCGCAGCTGGTTCGTTGGTTGCCGTGCCCGTCGTTGCTCAATCGGTCCAGGTAACACTCACGCCGAGTAGTGCAGCTTATCCTGTCGGGTGGCAGCTGGCCGTACATGCGCAATTCTGCATTACCGATCCCAACGAGCATTTTTTGGACGATGGGACGGTCACTCAAAACGGCAACACTGTGGCACTGGTTCAGTATCAGAGTCCCCCTCCTGGTTGCGTCGACGCGCGCGGCGCAGATCCGACGATAACGCTGGTAGATGGGACCAATACCGTCACGGCGACTATTCAGACGTATCTGGGCCCGTATGTGGATGTGGTTTACACGTGGACCGAAACAGGGACGTACACGACACCGCCCCCGCCACCGTTTGTCGATCTCTCGGTGCATAACGGATACAACCGCAACATCGCCATGTGCGCGATGGCGTGCTTCGACAATGTCACTAGCTACACGACGCCGGCGTATTGGACGCTGGATGCGCCGCGCGCGGCCACATTGCTCTACTCAAGCGGTCAGGTCGAGAGCCGACACATCGTCGAGTTCAGCGCAGCCACCATTTCCCCTGCTCCTCCAAATCAACTAACCGCAAAACTCCGTCGCGCCGACGGGTCCTACGTCACGCTCACGAACGGATCCACGGTCGCATCGTTCACACCCGCTGACAGTGCAGTACATCGCTATGCCATTGCTTTCGACGACTCCCTGCTCTCCACGGGTGCCTATAACTACACACTCGTTGTCACGGGGGTGTGGAGCGGCTCTGTAACTGAGTCGACCGTGCCCGTTCGCATTCTCGTTATAAACGAGCGAACCAGTCCGTATGGCGCAGGCTGGTCAGTGAGCGGTGTTGGACGCGTGATCGTGGATGCCAACGATTCTGTTGTGACGTACGACGGTGCGGGAACGCTTCAGTTCTGGGGTGCGCCGACGAGCTGTGCGAACTGGACCTGCACCTACGCCCCGCCGCCTGGAGAATTCGATCAGCTAAAGAGAGTCACGAATTCGGGCAATCCAGCGGAACAATGGTACTACCGCACTAACGTCGACGGGACGAAGCAGACCTTTTACAACTTCGTGGCCAACAAGCTGATCTCTATCGAAGATGTCTTCGGCAACATTACGCGCATCGCGTGGCGGTCGCACGACCCGGATCGGATCGACAGCATCGTTGATCCGGTGGGCAAAGCGATTGTCTTCACGTATGACGGCAGCAATCGCTTGGCATCAATTCGTGATGTCCCAGGCAACCGTACCACCACAGTCACTGTCGGCGCGCAAAACAATCTGACACAGATTCAAGACGCTGCCGCGGGGAAGCCATTCCAGTCAGCTACCTACGACTCCTTCCACAGGCTGCTGGGTTACGTGAATCGGCGCGGCGATCGCTGGGCCACTGGCTACGATAACGCAGGGAAGCTAGCTGTCGATTCCACCCCGTCGATAACCGCTGATACGACGTCTGGAATTGACAGCAGCGCGGTCTACCGTTCGCTCGTCACGACTTATCGCTCTCCTCAAGCCGCTGGTCTAAGTGCCATCGACTCGGGTGGCATTGGATCGGTGAGACCGGCGCTTGGCAGCTCGCGGATGATCAAAGTGAACGCCTTCGGGGCCGCGCTCGAAATCTTGGCGCCCCTCAGCGAA
>Ga0137379_10004599_pt1 | contig 12966 bp, 8 predicted proteins | sample SagtaG_18_FD_104812 | JGI IMG/M metagenome (GOLD analysis project Ga0137379, IMG submission 104812) | Vadose zone soil microbial communities from Sagehorn Ranch, Mendocino, California, USA - Sage2_L_80_16 metaG | ecosystem: Environmental > Terrestrial > Soil > Vadose zone | place: USA...
CCAGAGGCAGGTCATGCCGGGCCGCACGCTGAAGCGCCGCTCTCGGGCGCGCTTGTCGATGCGCCGCACGTCACGCAACGGCAGGGGGCGCGGGCCGACCAGGCTCATGTCGCCCTTGAGCACGTTCCACAGCTGCGGCAGCTCGTCGAGGTGCGTCCGTCGCAGGAAGGCGCCGATGGGCATCACGCGCGGGTCGCCCTTGCGCGACCACATCACGCCGCTGGTCGCCTCGCAGTTGTGGTACATCGAGCGGACTTTCCAGATCGTGAACGGCCTGCCGCTGGTCGGCATCCGGCACAGCCGGCTGCAGGGCACCAACGCGATGCTGAAGCGGGCGATCGACATCGTGGTCAGCGCAATCGCGCTCGTCATCCTCGCCATTCCGCTGCTGGTCGTCGCTGCGTTCGTGAAGCTCATGTCGCCCCGCGGTCCGGTGCTGTTCAAGCAGGAGCGCATCGGCATGAACGGCCGGCCGTTTACTGTGATCAAGTTCCGCACCATGATCCCCGACGCGGAAGCGAAGACCGGTCCCAAGGTGGCGGAGCCCGGTGACCCCCGCGCCACCCCGCTTGGCCGCATGATGCGCAGGCTCAGCATCGACGAGCTGCCGCAGCTGTGGAACGTGCTGCGCGGCGACATGAGCCTGGTCGGACCGCGACCGCAGCCGACGTTCTTCGACGAGCGTTACGGCGCCGAGGTGCCGCGCTACCTCGAGCGCCAGCGTGTGCGTCCTGGCGTCACCGGTTGGGCGGAGGTAAACGATCTCCGCGGTGCGGCGCCCATCGTCGACCGCACCATTTACGATGTCTACTACATCGAGAACTGGTCCCTCGCCCTCGACTTGAAAATCATGATGCTGACCGCTTTGCGCATGTTCTTCCAGCGCCACGCCTACTAAGACCCCCTACCGGCTCACAACACTCGCGGCTGCGCTGACCTGCGCGCTCGCGCCGGCGTACGTGGTGCGCTGGCATGTCGGGTTCTATCCGAGCACGCTGCTCGAGGACGCGATCGTCGTCACCGTCGTGATCTTCCTCATCGAGACATTTCGCGAAGGGACGATGTTCGAGGTGCGCAGTCCATTCCTGTGGCCGGCGATTCTGTTTGGCGTCGCCGGGGCCCTCGATGTGGTTACCGCGCCGAGCATGACCGCGGCGCTGGGCCTGTATCGCGCGTACCTGCTGGAGCCAATGGTGTTCGCGCTGGTGCTGGCCAACGTGCTGCGCAGCCCACAGCGCGCGATGCTCGTCGCGGGCGGTTTGATGGTGGGCGCCGCCGTCGCCGGCGTCGCCAACTCCTACGTCGTGCTGACGGGCCTCATCAACCACACCTACGACGTCACGCAAACGCCGCCCGTCGTGATCTACTTCACCGCCAACGCCGTAGCGCTCTACGTCGTGCCGCTGGTCGCGGTCGCGGGCAGCCTGGCGCTGCACGCGCGCCAGCCGGAGCGGCTCTTCGGCGCAGCGTTCCTGCTGCTCGGCGTTGTGGTCACGATGCTCAGCTTCTCGCGCGGCGGATACCTGGCGCTTGCGGCGGTGATCGCAGGTCTGGCATTCTCACACCGCCGCCGCTGGGTGCTGCTCGGCCTGGCTGTGCTCGGCATGGCTGCGCTCGCGCTCATCGAACCGATCCGCCACCGCGTGATAATCGAGACCGAAAACGTTTACGGCAACACGGTGCAGAGCCGTCTCGACTTGTGGACCGGGGCCATCAAGCTCATCGAGCAGCGCCCGTTGTTCGGGGCCGGGCTCTCCGGGTTTCAGGAGCGGGTGGCGCCTTTCCTCACGAACTTCCACGCCAGCGCTTTCTTCATCGATCCGCATAACATCGTGCTGAACTTCTGGGTCGAGACCGGCCTGCTGGGCGTGATCGCGATGGCATGGATCATCGGCGTGGGCCTGTGGGTGTCGTGGCGCGGATGGCGGTCGGGGTCGGCGGAGTGGCGACCCTTCCATCTCGGCGTGCTGCTGGCGCTGGTGGCGGTCCTTGTCCACGGCCTGGTCGACGTGCCTTACTTCAAGAACGACCTCAGCCTGGAGTTCTGGGCCCTGATCGCGATCACATGGGCCGGCCGGCGGTGGTCTTATCTGCCAGCAGCCCCTCGTACACCCGCTCGACCCGAACCACTACTTGCCCCCAGCTGAACCGGCGCTCGAGCTCGCGCCGGCCGTTTTCGCCAAGCCTGCCGGCCAGGCCGGGGTCATCGAGCAACCGCCGTATCGCGCTCGCGAGCTCGGCCGTCGATCCAGGATCGACAAGCAAACCCGTCTCGCCGTCGACGACGACCTCCTTGACCGCTGGGATGCGGCCGCCGATGACCGGTTTGCCCTTGGACCACGCCTCCAGGAAGACGCGTCCGAAAGCCTCGTTTGCGGATGGCAGGCACAGCATTGTGGCCGCCTCCAGCGCGTCCCACTTGGTCTGCCTGTCGACCGGCCCGAGGACGTGCAGCCACGGCCGCGCGTGGCTTGCAAAGAGCCGTCGGGAGAACGGCGTGTGCGGGCCGACGAACGCAACGTCAGCTCGGCGCTCGGCGGCGTTGATCGCGTCCATGGCCGCGACGATCCTCGCCACACCCTTGTACTCGTAGAGCTGACCGAGGAATACGACCAGCGGCCGATCGCCGGCTGCGATGCGCTCCCGGAAACGAACAGATTGTCCGGGCAGAGGATCGTCGGGTCCGCCCCCGACGACATGAATGCGATCGGGCGCCACGCCGAGGTCGACCAGCTGGCCGACCTCGGTCTCCGTGACCGTCAGCACGGCGTCCGCGTTCCGGTAGACGTCCGTCCAGGCGCTGTAGATATAGCCATGCCATTTCGGATGGTGATGCGGCGTCAGCACGAACGGCACTCCGCGTTTGCGGGCGACCGACAGGCACGCCATTGCGAAGAACTCTCGGCCGATGCGGTGGTTGTGGATAAGCACGTGCTCCCGGGTCATCAGGCGCTCGACGTGGGGGGCCATGATCGCTGCGATGCGCCGCGCCGCGACCGGGATGAGAGCGTAATAGCCAAGGGCCCAAGGAGCCATGCGTAGGCGCTCGCCCTCCGACCAGCCGAGGGTCACCGCGCCTGGCGGCGAAGCACGCGGGCCCAACCTGATCGTTGTGCCGAGCAACCAGTCAGTCCGGTTTTCCAGCCACAGGGTCACGACGTCCGCGCTGAAGCGCTCCAGCCGGCTGCACAGGTCGGCGACGTAGCTCTGCACGCCGCCGATCGACGGCGGGTAAGCGGTCGTCGTCATGAGCACGCGCCGCGTCATCGCTGCGAACTCGCAGCCTTGAGGATCTCCTCCATCTGGTCGCCGGTCCGGCGCCAGGTCCAGCTGCGCACCACCTCCTCCCTGCCCCGCCTGCCCATGCCGTCCACGAGCGAAGGATCGCCGGCGAGGCGGAGGATGCCGTCAGCGATCGCCTGTGGGTGAGGTTCGACCAGGAACCCGGTCTCGCCGTCGATCACTGATTCGCGATAGCCCGCCTCGCGGATCGCGACCACCGGCGTGCCGCACGCCATCGACTCGATCGGCGTGAGGCCGAACGGCTCGAGGCGCGCGGCGCACACCGTGGCGAGTGCGGTTTGGTAGCACTCGACGAACCTCCCCTCATCGACCCTGACTTCGACCGTCATCTCCACGTGACGCTCGCGCGCCAGCCGCTCGATCGGCTCGGTCCCGGTATGCCGGGGCAGGATCAGGCGCAGGGCAGGGCGCATGTCATTGGGCAGCAGGGCGAGAGCCTCGACGACCACCGCGTGCCCCTTGGCGCTGATGGGCAGGCCCACCGACACCACCTCGCGACGGCGAGGCTCGGGCTGGGCAGCGGGCACGAACCGTGTCTCATCGATGCCTAGGTAGCAGACCACGGCGTCGCGTGCGTACGCGGCCCAAATGCGCTCGCGGCTATAAACCGAGTTGACCACAATGGTCTTCGCGTGACGCGCGTTCGCGTAGTCCGCCTTGGCCAGCCGGTCGAGCGCCAGGCGGTCATCGGCGAGCCGCGCCCAACCGACCACGTGTGGCGATTCGGCGAGATGCTCCCGATGTGCCTCGAGGATCGACCTCTCGGTCGAAAAGCGCGGCGGCTCCTGGCAGTAGTAGACAGTGGGCAAGCCGTCTAGCCAGCGCAGCGCGTACGGCGACTGTGCCAGAGCGTCCTGATGCAGGAGGACGGCGTCGAAGTCACCGTTCCTGATCCGCATAGCGAGCCGGCGATGCGCCCTACGCAAGGGGCCGAACAGCGTGTAGGAGCGCGGGGCCAGGCTCATACGGGCGAGCCTCGTGTCGAGGGCGCCCCACAGCGGCCGGAACGATTCGACGCATACGGATTCGCTGACAGGCGCGAGGTCGAACGGTCCCTTGTCCGCGGGCACGCTGAGCCGGAAGAGATGAAGCGAATGGCCGTGCGCCTTCAGCTGACTTCCGATCTCGTAGCAACTTCGCAGAGCGCCCCCGGGCGGCAGGTTCTCGAAGACTGCGATCCGCAACGTCAGACCGCCAAGTGGTGCTCGCTGAGCACGTCGCGGTAGACGTCGATCGTTCGCTCAGCGCACTTCTCCCACGTGTACATGCGTGCGCGGGCGGTGCCGGCCCGGCGCAGCCGGTCGCGCAGCTCTGGTTTGGTCAGCACCCACTCGATCGCCCGTCCAACAGCGCGATCGTCCTCTGGGTCGACCAGCAGCGCGGCGTCCCCCAGCACCTCGGGTAGCGAACCGTGATCGGACGCGACCACTGGCGTGCCCAGGGCCATCGCTTCCAACGGCGGAAAACCGAAGCCTTCGTACAGCGACGGATACACGACGACCGACGACCTGGCGATCACGGCCTGCATGTCGGCTACGTGTCCGAGCCAGCGCACGCGCGACTGGAGCCCGAGCTCCGCGACCATCCGCTCGTACTGTGGGAAGTCGCTCGCGGTCGCGCCGGAAATGTCCAGCGTCGAGCCGCGCAAAGCAGGCGTGCCTGCCATCACACGCAACACCACGTCGAGGTTCTTGCGCCCGATGGGCGCGCCGGAAAACAGCATCGGTCCACTCATTCCGTCGAGCGTCGCCTCGCCTGCGGTGAGGTAGCGTGGGTCGAGGCCGTACGGCACCGCCACCACGCGGTCGGCCTCCACGCCGTACGCGCTGATCACCTCCTGGCGCGCGAACTCACTGCCCGTGATGACCCGGGCGGCGGCGCGAAGGCGTGATGGCATGAGCCAACGGTCGTAGAAGCGCCACTCCAGGGGATGGTCCTGAGGAAATCGCCGCGTGGCTGCATCATGCACGGTGACCACTAGGGGCACGTTCACACGCCACGGAGCGACGAAGCTCGGGCAATGCAGGAGCTCGGGCGGCTTCGCCATCATTTCGCGGCGCGCGTCACGCAACAGCCAGTTCATCGTGCCCACCATGCCCGACGTGCGCGGTCCGGAGATGACCCAGGCGGCGATGCCTTCCTTCTCCCGAAGGGCACTGAACAGTGAGCGAGCGTAAACGTGGGTGCCGCCCCGGTTCCGGTTGGCGAAGGTCATGTCGAAAGCTACGGCCAGTGCAGCCAATGAGCGCCTACGCAGCTTAAGGCATCAAACCCCGGCCGTCCCCGCAGCGCGGCCGCTGACAGGCACCTATTACTCGGCGGTCCGCTAGATTCATACCATGACCGATCGTCCCGCCACAAATTGCCTTGCTCATCCAGCCGGCACAACGGTTACGAGGGCATTTTCGACATCTGTGCCTAGGGCCCACGCTGGATGATTCTGTTCGTCAACAATGGCTGGGCTTATCGGGGAATTAGCGGCGGTGACCTCCATGTCATTGAGGTGGCTTCGCGCTGGTCGCATATCCAAGCAATCGGGATTGCCATGCCCCAGTGGGCTTATCAGCTCCACGCGGAGCGCTTGCGAGGAATACAACTCTTGCCGTCAGGCCTGTTCGAGGCGAAACCTCCCCGCTTTGCGACAACAATCCTACTGCGTTACCTCTTGAGGTCCGCGTCAAATCTTCGCGCTCGATCGCAGCTTGTGGTTGCTGCGTCGCATTATCCATACGACTTGATCCCCGCAACAGTCATAAGTCGCAAACGCAGAGTGCCTTTAGTTGTGTATGTGTTCCATCTCACGTCGATGTTTAGGAAGAAGGGCCCTAGAGCAGCCCTGACATCTCGGTGGGAGAACATCTCTATCAACCTGTTGCGGCAAGCGATCGTGCTCGCTGACAATGACGACGTCGTCAGAGAGTTGATTTCGCGGGGATTGTCAAGGAGCTCGGTACTGCGGACTTGGAATGCTCCAACGGTGAAGCCCGATAACGTACGAGAAACGAGGCGTCGAGACGAAGTTGTGTTTTGCCATCGCATCGCGGATTCCAAGGGCTGGCAAGATCTCGTTGTTATCGGCGAGCGGTTGCGCGAAAAGCGCCCTGGCACGTGTCTGCGGGTGTTGGGTGACGGACCACGCCGATCTAATTTGGAGCGGGCGTTACGCGATGCGCGGCTGTCCGATGTAGTTCGCGTGGAAGGCTTCGTGGACGAGGAAACCAAGTGGAGTGCGCTGCAGCGATGTGCGGTCTTCATTAGTACGAGTCGCGAGGAGGGTTGGGGAATCGCAGTAGGTGAAGCGCTTGCTGCGGGGGCTCCTGTCGTTGGATACGACTTGCCCGTCTATCGAGAGGTCCACGGCGAGCGAGGCATGCACCTTGTCCCATCCGGCGATGTCGAGAAGTTCGCAGACACTGTAGTTCAACTGCTCAACTCAAACCGCGCGACAGATTCCGTAGCACAACCTTCCGAAGTCGATGAATCGCCGACGACCTGGGATCAGATTGCTCACTACGAACACCGCATCGTCCGTGGACTGCTGGATGCCAATGCCGGCAAGCCCCCGACTTCGAGCTCCAGCGCGGACGACGATCACAAGAACGAACTAACCTAATCTCATTCCGCAAGGCGCCGCACTGCCAATCAAGCGCGACGCCTTGATCCCGAATTACTCGACGGGCCGCCCAGGCTGGTGGCTATGTCCCAACCTGGCCAATACGCACCTTGAGCAACGCTCGGGGCATTGCCAAACGGATGCAGTCCGCCCCAGCCATCCAAGACCCATCCCCCGCTCCCGCTACCACTGGCCGTCCATGACACCAGTCCTCGCGCTATGTCCCAACCGGGCCAGTAGGCTGTGGTAGATACCGCCGGGGCATTGCCGAATGGATGGACGCCTCCCCAGGCGTCGAGGGTCCAACCAGCTGGATTGGTCCGACTTGTGTCTGGTGACAGTGCGATGCTGCGAGCGAAGTCCCTGCCCGGCCAGTAGGAAAAGTTGCTGACGGCTGGTGCCCCGCCAAATGGATGAACGCCGCCCCAGCCGTCAAGCGTGTAGCCGGCGACTGAGGTTGGGGTACTGTCGGGAAGAATCACGATTCCCCTCGCGATGTCCCATCCAGGCCAGTACGCATAGCCCGCTACGGCCGGTGCGCCGCCGAATGGGTGGATTCCGCCCCAACCGTCGAGCGTCCAGCCTGCGGGGGAAGACTTCGTTGCCCATGGCGCCAGAACGACCTCGCGGGCAATATCCCAGCCTGACCAGTAGGCGAAGCCGGTCACAGGTGCAGCGGCTCCCAACGGATGGAGGCCGCCCCAGCCGTCCATCACACAGCCGCCAGAACCATCCGGCAACAGCGCGACGCTGCGCGCAATGTTCCATCCGGGCCAATACGCGCTGGTCGAAAGCGCTGAGGACGTACCGTCGGCGTGAAGGCCGCCCCAACCGTCCAGCGTGTACAGGTGCGCGCGATTGTCGAGCGCGCCCATGCCGTACATGGGGATGGTCTGCTGGCTGGCGGGCCCGTCATCATTGAATGTCAGCGTCGCCGGCAGGCCGCCAAAGACCGACGGGCTGAAGCTTAGCTGGACGGTGCAGCTACTTCCCGCCGCCACTGCCGTGCCCGTGCATGCGTCTGCGCCCTTGACGTAGTCGGACGCGTTGGTACCGGTGAAGGCCACCGTGCTCACGTTGACCGCGATCGACGTGTTGTTATGGAGGGTGACGGTCTGCGCGGCCGATGTGGTAGTGGGAGCTACGCCGCCGAAGTCGAGGTGCGACGGCGTCAAGGTGACGTTGCCGCCGAACGAGAACGAGCGCATCACGGTGCCGGACGGGACGAACACCTGGCCGCCTGCCTCGGACGGTGTCACGAACCGATTGATGCTGAAGCCCGAGCTGTGGAAGATCTGCGCACCGGTGGTGGCGTTGAACGCGTACAGCCCGCCGCCATTGTTCGCGACCCACACCGCGCCGCCGGCGACGATGGGTGGACCGAACGTCGTTGTTCCACCCACGTGCCAGTCAGGTGACGCGCATGTGTCGCAAGGGTTGAATGACGGTGTCGCGGTGTTGACGTTCAGCGCGACCAGTCCGTTGCCGTCGCACTCCATATAGACGAACGGAGCCAGGTAGGCGTATGAACCAAACGTCGCGTCCGAGTGGTTGCCCAAGCAGGTGTTGGCCTCTGCGTATGCAGCCGGCTTGGGAGTTGGAAACCGCTGACCGTCCATCCCGCCCAACGCGGTTGGGTTGAGCAAGAATCCGGTCCCCCACTTGCCCGACTGGAACAGCAAGCTCGAGCTCAGCAGTACAGGGCTTGTCGAGCCGAGGTCCTGGTCGTTGCTGCACCAGTGGGCCTGCCAGTCCTGCGGTACAAACGAGTCCTGGCGCACCAGAGTGCCCGCAGCCAGCCGGACAACGGCGTCGTTCTCAAACTTCGGAGTGCCGTCATTGTTCGCGTCGCAACCACTCGCCGTGCCGTTGCCGGAGGTGACAAAGACATTACCGGTGGCGTCGTCGATGGCCACGCCGCCAGCAGCCCAGAAACCGGCGCCCTGGCCAGGCGTCAGATAGTAGTTCCCGATCGCCCCGCCATTGGTGGGGACCGCGATCACCCAGCCGTGATATGGGCCGCAGTCGCCCGCCCGCCCGCCGAAGGGTACGTACACGTTCCCACCCCGCAGTCCCAGCGCACCGCGCTGCTGCTGGATGGTCCAGTCGAAGCCCGCGGGCAGGATCGTCGTGTTGAGGACGACGCTTCCGCTGTTGCCCAGGTCAAGCCCGAACAGGTGGTACGTGGTGGCGCCGGCGATCACGACTTCGGCGACGGCATACAGTCGGTTGGCGCTTGTGTCGATGACCGGAGTGCCAAGGATGCCGGTCGCGCTAATGTTGCCGCACCCCCACCCGAAGGTTTGTGGCGTGCCCACGTGCCTGGACCAGATGACAGTCCCGTCCAACTGATTGAGGGCGTAAACGGTGTCGTTGAGTGTCGCTGCATAGACGATGCCGTTGAGAATCAGCGGCTCGGCGTACACCTGTCCGTCCATCGCGGGCGTGGTCCACCCTGGGGTGGCCACCACGTTCGTAGCAGTGGGCGCAGACGGGTCGTAGCCCGTGCGCGCGTCGTCGTGGTGATAGGTGGTCCACGAACCGTTGGGCACGATCGCGGCTGTATGCGTCGTGCCAGGCGCGGAGGCGCGTGTCGAGGCTGCTGCAGACGTTCCCGGCAGCAGTGCCATGACCAGAGCTGCCAAGGTCAGCAAGCCTACGGACCGATTTCGCATCTCTCGACTCTCCTATCCTCTGGAGCCGTTGTGTCGACAAGAACAACTCCCAACGGCCGGACTTGGGTCGTGGTGGCTGTGCGCTGGAGCCGGCTTACGCTCAGACCCCGTCGAGAACACCGTCATCATCGGGCGAACCAGAGCGTGCCGTCAGAGCTGGAGCGGGCCCATCTCTTGACGAGACCGAAACCCATGCCCTCGAGACGCTCCACCAGCGCTGACGGATCCGACCCCTCGACGGGATGATATTCAACAACCACACGTCGGACTCGTTGCCATGACGCAGGGGCGCTGCCGAGGACGATTTCATATTCGGCTCCCTCACAGTCGAGTTTTACGAGCGAGATGTCGCCTGCGAATCCCTCTACAACGTCCTCAAATGTCTTGACGGCCACGCGTATTGAGCCTCCTGCATTTAGGTGCGGATGAGCATGCAGGGAGCTTGCGCCGCTACCGGGATCGGAGCGGAATAGATTTGCCTCGCCGGCGCGATCCGAAACTGCTTCCAAGTGGGTTTCGATGCGCGAGAGGCCGTTGGATTTGAGATTCGATTTCAAATACTCAGCGGCGGCTGGGTCTGGCTCGTACGCGACGCCCGTGATACCGGGATGTTGCTGCGCAAACCAAACCAGAAATGCCCCGACATGCGCACCAATGTCGAGCACGACCGGGCTGGACTCGATTTCCCAGTTGCATGCATAGGCCTCTGCAGCAAAGACATCAAGGACTGGATAGAGAGCACCTGCGTTCCGCTTGAGGCGCACACGAAGCTTGCTGCCGGCCCGGGTCGCTATCGTGATATCGCGTTCTGGAAGGGGCAGGAATTTGTAGAGATAGGCCAGGACGCTCACCGATAACCAGTTTCGTATCGCGCCGCGGACGAGAAGGAGTTCTCGAAAAAGACGCGCGTGGCGGCGAACCAATGTCGCGGTCGCCCTCTAAAGCCTCGTGACGCAGCAAGCCGTGCCTTCGTGGAGTTCCGTTCGAGTCAGGCTCCCCACGCGCATTTGGCGATGTCGCGGCCCGGCCAGTATGACTGGCTGGCGATCGCGGGAGCACCCCCGAAGGGGTGCAGCCCGCCCCAGCCGTCCAGCGTGTAGCCCGCACTCCCCGACCCCGGCAACAGCCACATCCCTCGGGCGATGTCCCAGCCCGGCCAGTAGCCGCTGACCGTGATCGCCGCCGGCATCGTGCTGCCGTCGCCGTTCACGTGGAAGGGGTGCACCCCACCCCAGCCGTCCAGCGTGTAGCCCGAGTGGCCTCCGTCCCCCGGCACCAGCACGATGTCCCGGGCGATGCTCCAGCCCGGCCAGTAGCCCGTCTTCACGATCGCGCTCTCTTTCAGCGGCGCCGGCCCGTTGATGCCGAAGGGGTGGATACCACCCCAGCCGTCCAGGGTGTAGCCCCCCTTGCCGTCGGCGAAGATCACCACCTTGCGGGCGATGTCCCAGCCCGACCAGTAGGCGAACCCGACCGCAGTCAGCGGCGCCGTGTTGCCGTTGACCCGGAAGGGATGCAGGCCGCCCCAGCCGTCGAGCACGAAGCCGCCTGTGCCGTCGGGCAAAAACGCGAAGTCGCGGGCGATGTCCCAGCCCGCCCAGTAGGCGGTCGTCTTGATGGTGATGGGGGCCCCATACGGGTGAAGGCCGCCAAAGCCGTCGAGCACCGCCCCAGATTGGGGCGCGTTGGCGCCCGGCAGGGCCTGCGCCGCTCGGGCGATGTTCCACTTCCCCCAGTTCGCGCTCGCCGCCAGCGGTGGGCTGTCGGCCGCGTTCACACCTCCGAACCCGTCCAGTGTGTACAGGCCGCTGAACGGATGCGAGTGCGTTGCGCTCGTGGCAACAGTGGTGCTGACCGTGGTCCACCCGCTGACGATCCCGGCCGCCGAGCGGGCACGGGCGCGGAACTGATAAGTGTGGCCGGGATAACCCTCGCCGGCCACTGTGGACGAGCCGGCGACGGGTTTACTTGCGGTCACGCTGAACCAGCCCTGGTTCAGGGTCGTATCGAACTGCTGCATCTCGAACGACGTGACCGAGCAGGTGCCGGCCGACAGGCCAATGCTGAAAGCGGTGGTGGTCACGGTCGCGGCGAGGTTCACTGCGACGGTGCACGAGAAGTACGTATTGAGCAGGGACCACAGCTCGGGCGCTCCGCCGCCGTAGTTGAGGTTCCACATACCCACGCCTCGCAGTCCGGCGCCGTTGACAAGGGCGTACTTGTGGCCCAGAGAGACGGTGTCGTCCCAGTACAGCTCCCGGATGCAGTTCAACGAGGTGTTGATCCAGGTGTCCCAACGCTCCTGGCCCACCGTGTCATGCGTGTCGCGATGAATCACATAGCTGCCGGCCTTGACGAGGCTCGACGTGTACTCCTGCGAGGCGTCGAGGTACGTGTCGGCGACCACGCCGCTGGCGGGGTAAGCGTTTGGTGTCGCGGATGCGACGCATGCCTTGCGGCCGTAATAAGGGACGCCGAGGATTACCTTGGATGCCGGCACCGCCGCCGTGTACTGGCTCGTCACCGACGCATCGTTGTAGTAGTAGCTGCCGAGCGGCGACGTCGGGCCGAGGCAGAACCGGCTGCAGTTGGTCGGCGAGCGCGCCCAGTTGGAGTACTCGAGGTCGTAGGCCATCACAAAGAACGCGTCGGTGGACGCGGCCAGGCCCTTGACGTCGAAGAAACCATATGGATCCACGGCCGAGCTCGCGTACGTGTCGACCGTCAAGTAGTAGCCGGAGGTCGCGGCGCGCAGGCTGCCGACTAAGTTCGTGAACGCGTGCCGCGCCCATGACGGGTCAGCGGTGCCGCAGCTGCCGTTAAGCCCTTCGTAGTCGACGTTAACGCCGTCGAGGCCCTTGGCCTTGATCTCGGTAACGGTGTCGGCGACCGTCGTGGCCGCGTGAGTCAGGCCCGCGCACATCTGCGGGGTGCCGGCGGCAAAGTCCTGCAGCACGATCGTGACCACCACCTTGGCGCCGTGTGAATGGGCAGCGCTCACGAGCGCCGGCAGCGCGGCCGAGTTGAACACGTTCCAGCCGGAATCAGTTGCGAAGTGACCGTCGCCGCTGTTCACGTGCAGGCCGAAGAACGCAACCGTCGTCAGCAGGGAGAAGTCCCAGCTCGGGTAGCCGACCGTGGGGTCGCTCAGCGAGCTGGCGAGCGCGAAACCGAACACCTCGCGCTGCGGCCCGCTTGGGCCGGCCGCGGCACGCGGCACTGTGGCGGACTGCGGAGGCGCGCTCGCGAACGCGGTGGTCGGCCCAAATCCAATGATGAGGGCAAGCGTTACCAATACGAGGATGAGGTTGCGGGACTTTTGCTGTGGCATAGGCGGGGCCGGTGGGCTCACGGACTCTACACGGCCGTCACCGG
>Ga0137379_10004600_pt1 | contig 12964 bp, 4 predicted proteins | sample SagtaG_18_FD_104812 | JGI IMG/M metagenome (GOLD analysis project Ga0137379, IMG submission 104812) | Vadose zone soil microbial communities from Sagehorn Ranch, Mendocino, California, USA - Sage2_L_80_16 metaG | ecosystem: Environmental > Terrestrial > Soil > Vadose zone | place: USA...
GGCGAACGCGTACCTGAACGACACGCTGATGCGCCAGACGTTCGGCTTCCAGGGCTACTTCACCGGCGACTGCGACGCGGTGAACGAGATCAACCAGCGCCACCACTGGCAGCCGGACGGGCTCGGGCACATCGCGTCGGTGGTCGAGCAGTTCGCGTACACGCTCGGATCGGGCGAGGACGCGGAGTGCAACGCGGGCTACAACGGCACCGGCAACTACCGAGGCCCGACGGCGCCGTCGACGACAGCGGGCGGGACGACGAACGCGATCGGGATGCACGTCACGACGCCGACCGGCCTGCACACCGTCAACGACCTCGACGTGTCGGCAACGCGCCTGTTCACCAACCGGATGAAGCTCGGTGAGTTCGACCCGAACAACACCGTGCCGTGGCTGACCCAGGCGGTCGCGCGCGACCAGTCCTACGGCGTCTATCCCTGGAACAACGCGACCGCCCCGACCGAGACGTCCGCGCGGCTCGCGTTGGCGCGCCGCTCGGCCGACGCGTCGCTCGTGCTGCTGAAGAACGCGACGACCACCCGCAAGGACGGCTCGATCGGCAAGCTGCTGCCGATGTCTGTGCCGCCGAGCGGCGGCTTCAAGGTGCTCGTCCTCGGCTCGTATGCGAACAACCCGAACTTCTATCTGGGCGGCTACTCGTCGATCCAGAGCGCAACCGGGCAAGCCAACGAGGTGACGCCGTACGCCGGCGTCAAGTCGGCGATCCAGGCGATCAACCCGTCCGCCCAGGTCGACTACCTGAAGGGCTTTACCGGGACGGGCACGAACGCGAGCAACTGCTGCACGACGATCGACCCCGTCGCGGTCGCGGCCGCGGCGAACTACGACTACGTCGTCGTGTACGCCGGCATGGACTCCACGTCGTCGAACGGCACGACCGGAACCGAGGACCGTGACCGCACGTCGCTGGCGCTGCCGGGCGTGCAGGGTCAGCTGATCAGTCAGGTCGCGGCAGTCAACCCGAACACGATCGCGGCCATGGAGACGATCGGCCCGCAGGACGTGACGTCCTTCGAGCCGACGACGCCGGCGATCCTGTGGAGCTCGTACAACGGCATGCGCAAGGGCGAGGCCCTGGCCGACGTGCTGCTCGGCACATACAACCCGAGTGGCCGCACGCCCGAGACCTGGTACCAGAGCACGAGCCAGATCCCGAGCATCTACAGCTACGCGCTGCGCCCCGTCGGCCCGAACGGCCGGACGTACATGTACTACAACGGCCCGGTCTCCTATCCGTTCGGGTACGGCCTGAGCTACGCGACGTTCGGCTACTCGAACCTGAAGATCTCGAACCACAGCCCGACCGCCGACGACACGGTCGATGTCAGCGTCGACGTCACGAACTCGAGCTCGCGCGACGGCAGCGAGATCGTCCAGATGTACGCGAACACGCCGAACGCCGATCCGGCGCTGGAGCGGCCGATCAAGCGGCTGGAGGGCTTCAAGAAGGTATCGCTCGCCGCCGGTCAGACGAAGACGGTGACGATGCCGATCAAGATCGCCGACCTGGCCTTCTACAACGAGGCGCACAAGCGCTTCGAGGTCGACCAGGGCGTGTACGGCATCCAGATCGCCACGTCCAGCGCCGACAGCGACATCCAGGCGCAGGACACGATCAATGTCAGCGGCGCGCTGACGCCGGAGCCGAGCGTCCTCACGGCGAAGCCACGCATCACGACGACCGACGTCGCGCGTGGCATCTCGCAGCGCATGATGTTCCCCGAGGGCGTCACGATCGACCCGGGGCTGACCGTGTCGATGAACGACGACACCCTCTACGGCTGGCTCGAGCCGGGCCAGAGCAAGCCGTTCCCGGCAGGGATGACGTTCAGCTACTCGAGCAACCGGCCGAACGTCGTCTCGGTGGACGGCAACGGCGCGATCCATACCGTGGCGAATGGCGTGGCGACGGTCACCGCGAAGGTGACCTACCAGGGCGTGACGCGATCGACGCAGTTCGTCGTGCGCGTCCTCTCCGACCTCGGCAACCTGCAGGTGAACGGGAAGCAGATCACCGGCTTCAACCCCGACGTGCCGAACTACGACGTCGTCGCGCCGGACGGTGTGAGCGGCGTGCCGCAGGTAACCGCCACGGCGCCGACCGGCAAAGTCGCGATCACGCAGGCGACGTCGGTGCCCGGAGTCGCGACCGTGACGTCGACCGGGCCGGACGGCATCGTGATGACGTACAAGGTCAACTTCGCGAGGCGCCCGTCCGGGGACGAGTTCAGCCGCTCGACGCTCGGCTCGCAGTGGCAGTGGGTCCGTGAAGCACCCGCCGACTGGAGCCTGTCTGCGAACCCGGGCTCGCTCACGATCACGCCCAAGACCGGCGACCTCACCACCACGACGAATACGGCCCAGAACGTCCTGCTCCAGCCGGCGCTCAACGACTGGACGCAGACGACCAAGCTCACGTTCAGCGCCCGGCCGAACACGGCGACGCAGCAAGGCGGGATCATCGCGTACCAGGACGACGACAACTACCTCAAGTTCGACCTCGAGGCGACGTCGACCACGAACATCCAGTTCAACACCACGCTCGAGGACAACCTCAACGGCGTCCAGGTCACGCAGACGCTGAACACCCTCAACGCGAACTCGATCCTGCCCGCGAACAACACGATCTGGCTGCGGATGACGAAGAGCGGACCGTATTACTCGACGTCCTATTCGGTCGACGGCGACACGTGGGTTCCGGTCTGGACGACCGGCGCGACGCTGACGAACCAGAAGGTCGGCCTGTTCGCGGTAAACCGCGCCGGCACGACGACGGACCTGAAGGTCGCGTTCGACTACTTCCACGTCAGCGAGCGGCCCTAGGAGACGCCCCCGCCGGCTCACCGGCGAAGGCCTAGTGGGCGGAAGGAACAACGATGCGCCTCAGCCGGAGCAAGTCAGGCAGGACGACTCTCGTGTTGTCTGCGGCATTCGTGATGCTCGCGGCCTTGACGGTATCGGCGCCGCCTGCGGTGTCGGCGCCGACGACGGTTGCATCGGATGACAGTTACAGCGGTTCGGACATGTGGCTGCATTACGTGCCGGTCAGCGATCCGGATCTGCTCCGCAAGTACCGAGATTCCGTTACCACAGTCGTCGTCGACAACGCCGACCAGAACAAGGTCTATCGCCACACAGCAGATTTGAGCATGGAACCGGGGTCAACCGAAAAGCTGGTGGACACCACCCTGGATGCCGCGAGGGACGAATTGGTCAGGGGCCTCGGCGGCCTGCTGGACAAGGTAGTACCCGTGCAAACCATCCCTGGCGACTACGTCCCCAACGGCTCCGTGATCGTGGGAACGCCTAACAGCTCGAAGGACGTAAGGCAGTACATTGCCGCGGACGATCTCGCTTCAGTCGGCGATGACGGCTACATAATCCGATCCCTGTCCAGAGGCATCAACAAATTCACTGTCATCGCGGGCAAGACGGAAGTCGGCGCCCTGCACGGGACTTTCGCATTCCTGCGCCTCATGCAGACGCAAAAGCCCATCACGAATCTGCACATCTCCCAGGCGCCCAAGATCAAGAATCGACACCTCGACAACTGGGAAACGACGCGCCTCTACGCCGGCAACAACGCGTCCGGAACCGGCGGGCTGAACGGCGAGAACGGCACGATCTTCGACTTCGCTTCCACCGGTGCCAGCGCCGGGCGGAACCTGCCCGTCATCCTCGACCGCTACATCGTGGTGGCGCGGGCTCTCGCGTCGATCGGGATCAACGGCATCGAGATCAACCTGGTCAACGCCAACAACGTCTACCTGACGCCGGCCTACATCGCGCAGGAGGCGGCGCTGGCGGACGCGCTGCGTCCCTACGGGATCAGGATCTCCCTGGCCATCAACTACACGGCGCCCACCGACCCCCGGTTCGCGCCGGACGTCCTGACGAATGCGCAGCTGGATCCGTACAGCGGGGACTTCCGAGGCTGGTGGAACCGCAGGGCCGGGCAGATCCGCGATTCCATCCCGGACTTCATGGGCTTCACCGTGAAGGCCAACTCCGAAGGCCAGCCGGGCCCGCAGGACTTCGGCTACGACCACGGCGACGGCGCCAACGGCATCGCGGCAGCCATAGCGCCCTTCGGCATGAAGGTCTTCTGGCGCACGTTCGTGTACAACGCGAGCGTCGACGAAGATCGGCTGAAGCGGGCCTACCTCGAGTTCGGCCACATCAACGACGAGCCCCAGCCGGACAGCACGACGGGACGCTTCGCGGACAACGTGCTCCTGCAGACCAAGAACGGCCCGTTGGACTACCAGGCCCGCGAGCCGTTCAACCCGATGTTCGGCCGCATGGGCAACACCAACCAGGCCATGGAGCTGGAGATCACCCAGGAGTACACCGGCCAGAACATCATGCTCACGTACCTCGCGCCCATGTGGGAGGAGGTCCTCAAGAGCGACACCCACGCCACGGATAAGTCCGGCGTGCTGCTCCCGAAGCGACTGGTGGGCAACATCGTGGACGGAACGGCCCAGGGCCAGTCGGACACCGCCATGGTCGGCGTGGCCAACCTCGGCAACGCCGACAACCTGACCGGTAACCACTTCAGCGCGGCGAACCTGTTCGCGTTCGGCCGCCTGGCCTGGGACTGGACGCTGGGCTCGGAGGGCATCGCGGACGACTGGACGCGGATGACCTGGGGCAACAACGACCACGTCGTCAACACCATCGTGAAGATGATGATGGGCTCGCGCGAGGCGCTGGCGAGCTATCAGACCCCGCTGGGCATCGGGCACCAGATGGGGGCCGGCGTGCACTACGCCCCGGGTCCGTCCGAGTGGGTCAACCAGGACGACCAGAGCCCGGTCTACTTCAACAAGGCCGACACCGTCGGCCTCGGGTACGACCGATCGCGCACCGGCAGTGACTTCGTCGACCAGTACTTCCCGACCGTGGCGCAGGAGTACGACAACATCGCCACCACCCCCGAGAACCTGCTGATGTGGTTCCACCATGTGCCGTGGGACTACACGATGAAGGACGGCAAGACCTTCTGGAACGAGCTGGTCTATCGCTACCAGATGGGCGTGCAGTACGTGACGTGGATGCGCGAGACCTGGGATTCGCTGCGACCGTATATCGGTGCCCGCCGCTTCGCGGAGGTGCAGGCCAAGCTGGCGACCCACGAGGCCGACGCCGCCAACTGGCGAGACACCACCGTCAATTATTGGAAGGAGTTCAGCGGCAGGCCGATCCCCACAGATCACGGCCCGCTCTCGGCCAAGATCGCGGTGAACGGGAAGGAGATCGGCGGGTTCAACCTGTCCGCCGCGTCGTACACGATCCCCGTGGCGGCCGGCGGGTCGCCGACGATCACCGGTGTCATCCCGGCTGATCGCGCGGCGAGCTATCAAGTCGTCTCCCAAACGGACAGCGTCCCTGGGCAGGCCGTCGTCAAGATCACGAAGGATGACTTCTTCGGGCCCCTCGTGAAGAACTACGTCTTCAACTTCGTCAACGACACGACGCTGAAGAGCGTGACCGTCAACGGCAACGCGCTCCCGTCCTTCAAGCCTGACGTCCTGACCTACAACGCCGTACTGCCGGCAGGCGCGGACACCGCGGACGTGCAGGCCGCCGCCAACGATCCGGCCGCGACCGTCACCGTCGACCAGGCGGCCAGCCCCACCCGCCAGGCGACGGTCACCGTGACGAACGGTGGCGCCTCGTCGGTCTACACGGTCAACCTCGACCGCGACCTCACCGGGAGCGACGAGTTCGACTCACCGAGCCTCGGCTCTCAGTGGCAATTGGTGCGGCCGGACGACAGCACGTGGCACCTGGCCGACGGGTCGCTGGTCATCACGTCGCAGAACGGCGACCTGCAGGGCAACGTCAACACGGCCAAGAACATCGCGTTGCAGGATGTGAACGGCGACTGGACCGAGGAATCCAAGCTCGTCTTCTCCCGGCCGCTCGCCAACAACAACGAGCAGGGCGGCATCGTCGCCTACAACAACGACGACAACTACGTGAAGCTCGCCTGGGAGATGAGCAACTCGGCCGCTCCGATCAACAAGCTCCGCGTCGTGCTGCTCCGCGAGCAGAACGGGGTGGTGAGCACGCAGCAGGTCACCGGCAACGACGCGCAAAGCATCGTCGGAGTGGCGGGGGCGATCTGGCTCAGGCTCGCGAAGAGCGGGAGCACGTACAAGGCCTACTACTCGAACGACGGGAGCGTCTGGAAGTTCATGGGTTCCACGACCTTGAACGTGGAGCCGGCGAAGGCCGGGCTGCTGGCATTCAACCGGGCCGGGAACTCCACCGATCTCGACGTCGCCTTCGACTACTTCCGCATCGCGAGCCAGGGAGGTCCGGTCCCGGCGCGGTACGCGCGAGCGTCGTAGCCGGTGGCGATCCACGGCCGCCGTACCTTGCGGTGCGGCCGCCTCGGCCTCGTACGACATTGCCGGAGGCGCCCGCGTTGACCCGCTTGAGCCTGTTGCGTAAACGCGCGTGCCCACCAGCGAATCCTCGCCGCCACCCACGGCACGGCCTGCCCGAGCAGGCACGCCCCGAACCAACCGCGCTCGCCTCAGGGTCTCTGGTGACGCCCCGGCGACCGTGTGATGGGGAAGCGCCGCCACAGGGCTGGCGTCAGTGGCGGCGCCGCACGGAGCATTTCGCCGCTAGACAATGGCAACGGCGAGCGTCTTGCAGTCATTGCTGGAAACCGGATCAGGAACGCTGCCCTCGTTGCTGGCACACGCACGCAAGGATACCGACGTCGAGGTGCCCGAAGGCTGAACCACGTAGGTGTCGTGCACGCTCTGCTTCGCACTAAGCGGTCCGGTCTCGCAACTCGGGAAATCGGGATTGATGCCAAAGCCGTTCGGGAGAACGCACATGACATCCACGATGGATCCGCCTTGCACGTCAGTCAGAGTCAAGTCGGCGGACCCGTCCGTTGCGAGGGGTCCCTTGTTCGTCAGCGTGAAGACAAACACGATCAGATGGAAGCTTTCGGTGGATGTCTCGCCTCCGGCAACCGCGCCGGTGGTAGCAAGATCCGCCCCTTGGCTCTTCGCTTGAGAGACACCGCTGGATACCAGCGCGACCCCCAACGCCAGGACCGTGATAACAACGATCTTTGCCCAGAATCGATTCATCGAACAACCCCCGATGCCCTCGCCGACGCCCCCCGCGGACGCCTGATAGCTGAAATACGATCCTCCGCGTGCGTACAGGTTGTCCACATGTCACGTACAGGTTGTCCACATCGCACGCAGGGATTTCCAGATCGATCTCGCGTAGAGGAGGTTGTCCAGATCTCGCGTCGATGCGATATTCCACGGCTACATCACGCACGTGCACAGCAGCTGATCCAGAGTCGCGCGGCTATGCGCCGCACGATCAGGGCGTTGGATCGCCTCTTTGGCTGCCGGAGTACTGCGGGGTGCCCGTGGATCACCCGCAGTTTCGACCTGAGGGCTCGTGGCCGGCCTCGTCGAGATCACCGACGAGCGCGTCCGGGGCCCGCATCCGCCACGCGTCGGCAACGAGCTCCGCCAGACGCTCGACGCCGACCTCCGTCAACCGCAGCATCACCAGCGGCCAGCCGTCGTAGCTAGGCGTGGTGAAGAAGGCCTCGGGCTCACCGAGCAAGAGTGCTTGCTTCTCTGCCTCGTCGCCGACGAACAACACCGCTATGTCGGTCCGGATGAGCCGCGACTTGCCCGGTCTGCGCTCGGGGTAGGACCAGACGAAACCTTTGTCGGCCACCCGGAAGTCGAAGCCGTCGCTCTCGATCTCTGCCACGTGTGGCAGGGCGAGTGCTATGCGCCGTACGTCGTCGGCGTCAGCCATCGCGGTCAGTTCCGGATCGCGTCACCCGCACAGGCTATGTCGAATCACCTCAGCTCAGTCGCCGATGGCGATGCCGAAGACGTGCATGGCCGGCACGCCACTCGTCACTGTCGAGCTCACGTCGGGCAGAGTCACACCGCTCGGCGTCTTGCCTTCCTGAAGCGGCACCTTCACCAGGAACACGTTGATCGCGTGCGCCTGCTGAGTGTTGCCGCTGCGGTTGCGGTAGGTCATGGTGATCGGCGGATCGCTGCCGCTAGGTGGGTTCGAGTACCAGTCCGGGACGGAGAGCGCGAACTGCTGCGTCGTGCCGTCCGCGTAGGTGATCCTGCCGGTGCCGGCACCCGGGCCGGCGTCCGCGCTCAGCCCGGCGGCCGCCGCCGTCGTCGTGATGGTGGCCGGCGAGCTCGTCTCGTTGAACAGCGCGACCAACACGTCACCGTTGGCCAGCGGCTTGGTCAGCACCCAGTGGCCGTCCGTGCTGCTGACGATCGTGCTCTGCTTGCCGAGCGGGTCCTGGTCGATCGCGATGACGTCGGCGTTGGTGTAGATCGCCAGGGTCGCCGGCGATGCAGAACGCAGGTCGGTGCCCGCGATCAGCGGCGCTGCCATCTCAGACCACAGGCTGAACTCGCTGCGGTACTCGGCGTCGGTCTGCCCGCCGTTGCCGATCTCGAGCATGTCCGGGTCGTTCCACGCGCCCGGCCCGGCCAGCGAGGCGAGCTGCACGTTGGTGTGGAAGAGCGACACCATCCGGCTGTACTGGTCGTGGATGTCGCCGGTAGTCCGCCACAGGTTGCCGATCTCCGGCCACGCCGAGTTGGGGACGCCGAAGTCGGTCTTCTCGCAGATGCTGAACACGATCGGCTGGCCGGTCTGCGCGGTCGCGGCGGCCAGCGCGTCCCGCATCGCGGTGTAGCGGGCGACGGTGGCCGGGATGTTCTGCTGGTCGGCCGGCTGGTTGCAGTCGTCGTACTTGAGGCAGTCCACGTGCCACTGCGCGAACTGCAGGGCGTCGTCGTACTCGTGGCCGAAGCTGCCCGGGAAGCCGTGGCTGCTCGAACAGGTCTTGGTGCCCGAGCCCTCGTAGATGCCGAGCTTGAGCCCGTCGTGGTGCACGTAGTCGGCGACGGCCTGTATCCCGTTGGGGAACTTGGTCGGTCGGGAACGAGGTTGCCGTTCGCGTCCCGCTGCGGCAGCGCCCAGCAGTCGTCGATGTTGACGTAGGAGTACCCGGCTGCCTTCATGCCGTTCGCCACCATCGCGTCGGCAGTCTGCTCGATCAGGTCCTGGTCGACGTTGCAGCCGAACGCGTTCCAGTCGTTGAAGCCCATCGGCGGTGTGAGCGCGAGGCCGTTGTCCAGAGCAGCTGCCGGCGCGGCCCTGGATACCTGAACGGCCACGGCGCCCAGGACGGCGAGAACGGCTGCGACAGCCAGCGAGGGCAGCTTGCGGGTCATGTCACTCCATAAGGACACGGGACGGCCCGATAAGGACATGGCAGCGCAGCCAAGAGAAACACCAGAGATCGGATGAGTCAATAGATTCGACGTAGGATTCTGATTGACTTTGGTGGAACCTGAGTGGATCAGTAGTTATCGAACCGCCTCGATTGGCCGGATCGTGGGGACAACCGCCTACACGTGCAGCACGAATGCCGCACCGAGCGCCCAGATCTACCCGCCGAGCCGATTGATGAGAGATCAGATGTCTCTGCGAGGTTCTCGATGGTTTCGTTGCTCCGCCCGATCTGGCTGACACGTGCCCACATGCTCTGGTCTGGGCGATTGACAGTCACATCGACCACGGCGTACCTTCCGGCCAAAACCTGACAACGTTGTCGTCCCTGGTAGCTGGGGGATCTGGCGTGTCCCTGCCATGGAGAGGAGCTGTCGATGCGAGGCACTCAGGGCTCATCCTTCTCGCGGTTGCGGGTAGTCGCCGGATTGGCCGCCGCCGTGCTCGGCATTGCGATGTGCCTGACCGCCGCACCGGCGACGGCCGCGCCGCCGAGCCCCAGCCCGAGCCCGGCCCCGTCCGCAAGATCGAGCGGCTCGACGGCAGCCGCACCCACGGACATCGTGTGCACCGCGGGACTGGACGGCCGTCCGGTCAACTGCCCGAGCGCGCTGCCCGCGTCCAAGCTGCCGGCCAGCGCGAAGAGCCAGGCCGTGGTCGCCGCGCCGGTCACCGATCCGGCCCAACTCGTCGACACTCGCACGTGGACGACCGGCGGCGGCAACACGTTCCCCGGCGCCGAGGTGCCGTTCGGCATGGTGCAGTGGAGCCCGGACACGATGCCGCGCCGCAGTGCCGGCGGCGGGTACTCCTTCGGCGACACGTCGCTGACCGGCTACTCGCTGACGCACGTGAGCGGCCCCGGCTGCGGAGCCGGGGGCGACGTCCCGATCCTGCCGATCACCGGCGCGCTGCCGAGCGGCAACCCGAACTCCGTCCTGACGTCGTTCAGCAACAGCGGCGAGGTGGCCCAGGCCGGCTACTACTCGGCGCAGAGCAACCAGCCCAACACGATCACATCGGAGTTCACCGCCACGTCGCACAGCTCGATGGGACGGTTCACGTTCCCGGCCACCACCCAGGCCGGCTTCCTGGTCAAGCTGCACGACAGCCAGAACGGCGAGTTCGCGCCGAGCACCGCGCAGATCGTCAACGACCACGAGATCGCCGGGACGCAGACGAGCGGCCATTTCTGCGGCGAGGCCAACAACGACGGCCAGCAGCAGGAGTACACGGTCCACTTCGATCTGGTCTTCGACCACCCGTTCACCGCATCGCAGATCATCACCCAGTCCGGTCAGAGCGAGCCGGCCGCCGTTTACCTGACTTTCGACACGACCAGCAACCCGGTGATCCAGGCCAAGGTCGGCACGTCGTACGTCAGCACGGACAATCCGAAGCTGGACTGGCAAACCGAGAACGCCGACTGGAACTTCAGCGGCATCAAGGCGACCGCCCAGCAGGACTGGAACGCCCTGCTCGGCAAGATCCAAGTCGACGGCGGCAGCGTCGCGCAGACCCAGCAGTTCTACAGCAACCTGTACAAGGGCTTCATCCAGCCGAACATCAGCAGCGACGTCAACGGCGAGTACATGGGCGCGGACATGAAGGCGCACACTGTCGGCGGCCAGCAGCACGATCAGTACGGGACGTTCTCCGGCTGGGACACCTTCCATTCCCTGTCGCAACTGCAGGCGATGCTGGACCCGGCCGCGGCAAGCGACCATGCGCAGTCGCTGCTGAACTACTACGCGCAGGACAAGATCCTGCAGCAGTGGGGCTACCTGAACCTGAACAACTACGTCATGGTCGGCGACCCGGCTCAGTCGATCATCGCCGACTACTACGCCTTCGGCGCGCGCGACTTCGACACCAAGGCGGCGCTGGCAGACATGCTCGCGCAGGCCACCACGGTCAACGACGTGCGTCCCGGTGAGGCCCTCGAGCAGCAGTACGGCTACCTCCCCGAGGACGGCAAGTACGGCTGCTGCAACCCGCACGGGTACGTGCCGACACTGCTCGAGTACGACGCCCAGGACCTCGCGCTGTCGCAGTTCGCGGCCGCGCTCGGCGACAAGCAGCACGCCGGCATGCTGGAGGCGCGGGCCAACAACTGGCAGCACGTGTTCGACCTGGCCAACAACCTGCTGAACGGGCGCAACCAGGACGGTTCGTTCGTGCCGGGCATCACGCCGACCAGCTCGACCCGCTACGTGGAGGGAAGCGCGTACGAGTACCTGTGGAACGTGCCGAACAACTACGCCGCACTGTTCTCCCTGCTCGGTGGCAACGCCAAGGTCGCGCCCGCGCTGCGCGAGTTCCTCTCCCAGCCCGACGCGGGCGGCATGCACGCCTTGCTCACGAACGAGTTCGGCTTCGGCGAGCAGTACGCGCTGAACTACGCAGGCGATCCGGCAGGGACGCAGCTTGCGGTCAACAACATCCGCAACACGATGTACAAGCCCGGGCCGAGCGGCCTGCCCGACAACGACGACCTGGGCGCGAACAGCTCTGCGTTCGTCTGGGAGATGCTCGGCATGTACCCGGAGAACTCGGGTAGCGACAACCTGGTCTTCAACAGCCCTGGCTTCCCGCACGCGTCGATCACCCTGCCGAGCGGCAGGACCATCACGATCAACGCACCGGGCGCGTCGCCGACGACGTTCTACGTCAAGAACCTGAGGATCGACGGCGACGACTACGACCACCTGTACGTCCCGTTCTCGCGGCTGAGCCACGGCGCCACCCTGGACTGGACGCTCGGCACGACGCCGGGCACCTGGGGCACGTCGCCGAACGCGGCGCCGCCGTCCTACCAGAACGGCCAGGACGCGGTGGTCGCGTCCGTCGATCCCGGTTCCGTCGTCCTCCAGCCGGGCGGCTCGACCACGGCGACGCTGACGGCGGCGAGCATTGCCGGCACCAAGCAGACCGTGTCCTGGACCGCCACCGCCGACAACGGGCTCACGATCAGCCCGGCCCAGGGCTCGCTGACGCTCAACGCCGGCAGCCGAGCGACTGCGAAGGTGAGTGTCGCCGCCGCGGCGAACCTCGCCGACGGGCGCTACCACGTGACGTTCCACGTCACGGCGGGCAGCGAACAGCACACGGTGTCGCTCGGCGTCGCTGTCGCCAAGCCGGGTGAGCTGTGGCCGTACTACACGAACGCCGGTATCACCGACGACAACAACACGAGCGCCGCAACCTACGACGGCGGCGGCTGGAGCTACTCGGCGCAGGCGCTCGCCGCTAAGGGCGTGACACCGGGTGGCACCGTCACGGCCGACGGTATCGACTACGACTGGCCGGACGTGCCGGTGGCGACGCTCGACAACATCGAGGCCAACGGGCAGACGATTCCCCTTGCGGCACCGGCACATGCGTCCAAGATCGGGTTGCTGGGCAGCTCGACGAACGCGGGCGGTTCCGGCGCGGGCGGCACGGCGACGGTCACGTACACCGACGGGACGACCTCGCAGTTCGCCGCGAAGTTCAGCGACTGGACGCTGGGCGGGGGCGGCGGCACGCCGCTGCCGGGCAACTTCGACGCGGTCGCGATGCCGTACCGCAACTTCAGCGGCAACCAGCGCGACAACGTGAAGACAC
>Ga0137379_10004601_pt1 | contig 12963 bp, 14 predicted proteins | sample SagtaG_18_FD_104812 | JGI IMG/M metagenome (GOLD analysis project Ga0137379, IMG submission 104812) | Vadose zone soil microbial communities from Sagehorn Ranch, Mendocino, California, USA - Sage2_L_80_16 metaG | ecosystem: Environmental > Terrestrial > Soil > Vadose zone | place: USA...
AATAGTTTTTCGTTGCTGTCTCTTTAAGAAACTTGTCCAGGTCCGACCGGAACCTGGGCAGACCCGCCGGCCCCTGGAACGACTCATTGAAGCCAAAGAAGGCGAAGATCACGTCCGCCTGCGTCTTCTTCAACCAGTCGTCCGCTGAACCGAAGTTCTCCGGGCGGTGGCGGACGGCAACTTCATCGCCCGCAACCGCGAGGTTTCGTATAACTAAGTCGTGGTTCGGATACTGGGCATGAATGAACGTCTCAAGCCAGCCGGAGTGCTGGAAACGATCCGCCAGGGCATTGCCGATGACTGCCACGTGATCGCCGGGCTTAAGTTCCAAGGCTGGCGCCTTTGGCAATTCGGCTGTGCCGACACTTGTGAAGGCGCAAGCGCAGAACAATACCGACCAGGTTAAGAGTGGTTTAATGTTGGGCGTCACAGCAGAACTGTACGCGAGCCATCCCGCCCTCGCCAACATAATTGGCGCTTTCTGCCAGTTTTTTCACACCTTCTGGCCCGGTACGGCGAAAAACGCTCGGCACTTGTCCGTCGCCGCCAGGTCTGGTGGATTGGATTAGGAGAGATTTTCGGCGCGATGGGAGGCAGGTGGGTGTCCTGGCGCCTCGAGGGCGATGGACCTGCTATTTCCTGGCTGTTATGCACGGGGAGAAATGGTTTTGGTTTAACTAGGTTTAACTAGGTTTAACTGACTTTAACTGGCAAGACGGCAAGCAGTGGACCTCTTGGGGGGTGCTGGAGCCGTAAACCCGTAAGGAGGCGCATAAACCTGGGTCGTTTTTGAGCTCCAACCCGTAAGGTGACCCGTAAGTAGCCGCGCAAGTGCTTGGAAATCAACAAAACCATACTTCCATGCGAAGAGGTGGCCCGAAGGGCTGGGGATTAATGAGAAAGATCGGAGTTTTTTGAACTCGTCGCGGGGAGTCCTCCAATTTGAGAATCGGCAGCACCGCGTTTGAATCATTGTTTTTAGTTACTCTCACGCGGTCCACCATACGCGCGAGGGAGGCGGCGGTCCAAGACTCAGAAGACTCAGTGTGCAAAATGCACGAAGAAGACTCAGAAGACTCAGAGGACAAGATGCACGAAGGGTGGGAGATGGAAGATAGAAGCTGGAAGATGGGAGACGGGCTTGGCACCAAGGCTGGTTCCTGGATGAATTTCCTCGTGGAAAGCTTGAGTTGACGGGGGTAGATGAACCCACACTCCTCGAAGGCCGTGCGTTGCTGCGCCCAGGGACACGCGCCCTCCGCCCCGCCGTCACTGAGAAGCCGCCGAAGCCGTCGCAGGAAACGGCCATTCAGGCGCCGGTTCTATCAACGTTTCCGAATCTCGGAAAACACGATACAAGTAGAGGAGTACGCTTCCTGATGATATGGAATTTGCGGAATACCAAAAATGTGTCGAGCAGGTGCCGTTTGGGAAGCGACTGCCAGGGGCGCTTTATGTTCTGCGCGAGGAGGGCTTCAAGTTGGAGGAGTCTCTGGATGCGCTGCTTGGACGGTTGGTTGCGAAATACCAGATTTCGCCGGAGTTCAATGTCGTCAAGTTCCGGACTGATGAGTTGAAGGTTTCCTTTCTGGCGTATCCAAGGTTCTTCACCGAGGCGCATCCGGCGCTGCGGCACGCGATCACGGTGGACCTGGTTACCGGACGGGCGCGGCATACCGACTATGCGGACAATATCAACCCGCCAATTCTGCATCGAAAGGAGAGCTTCGTTCCGGCTGATCATCCTCGCAGAGCGGAATTCGAGGCTTTAACGAAAGCGGAGGAGAAGGCGGGGCTTTACGAAGACACAACGACTATTGGGTTCAAGCTGAATTGGCAGAGGCTGCTTGCGAAGAGGAGACTGAGGATTCACGGGCACAGTCTGAACGCAGAGCGGGAGAGCACAGCCGGAGGAGTTGAACCACGGATGAACACGCATGAACACGGATTTTTAACAGAAGGAGACGAAGGAAGCGAAGAGAGAAGCCAGGAGGGGCACAGGCTGGAGGGTACGGATTGCGAAGTGCGAAGGGCGGAATGTAAAAGCTCGCCCTCACCCCGGCCCTCTCCCCCAGGAGAGGCAGAAACGCGCTGCGGACAGGTGACGCAGATGGTTGTCCAGCGGCACAAGACGGCTTTGACCCGGTACGAGCTTTCCAAGCCGGTGAAAAGCCTGTTGGAGTACGGCCTGCTGAAGCCTGGCAGGAGCTTTTTCGATTATGGCTGCGGCCAAGGTGCGGATTTTCGAGGGCTGCAAGGCCTCGGTTATCAAGCTGATGGCTGGGACCCAATGTTCCGCCGGGAGGCGGGGAAGCGAGAAGCCGACCTGGTGAACCTCGGATATGTCCTGAACGTAATCGAGGATCCGGCAGAAAGATTGGAGGCGCTGGTTGATGCTTATCGGCACACAAAGCGCGTGCTGGTGGTCTCGACCATGATCAGCCAGAGGATAGAAAGGATGGGACCCCTGAGCCCGACCCTCTCCCCTCCGGAAGGGGAGAGGGCGTGCGCGCAATTCAATGATGGCTTTCTTACGAAGCGGAACACATTTCAAAAGTACTTCGAGCAGCAGGAGCTTCAGCAGTACATCGAGGATGCGTTGGAGACAACGGCCGTTCCTGTGGGGTTGGGGGTTTTCTACGTGTTCCGCGATCCGTCGGAACAGCAGGATTTTCTGTCGGCGCGGAGCAGACGAACGATTGATTGGACTCAGATGAGCGCCCGGCTGGGGCTTGGTGGTCCGCCGAAAGTGCTCTGGGAAGCGCTTTATCGCGACAATAAGAATCTTTTGGATTCGTTCGGGGGTGTGGCGCTCCGGCTCGGCCGCTTCCCGGCGGCAAGCGAGTTTGAGCGATTGGGTGAAGTGCGGCATAGGCTCGGCTCCGAGAAGCGTGGCTTGCGAGCGTTCGTCCAGGGTGGCGGTGCACCAGGGCTTAGTTGGGCGGAGGTCGCGCCAAGGTTCGGCGTTGGGGTTTCGGCACGGCCCAAGTGGGAGCTGTTGTACGAGCAGCAGAAGGACTTGTTGGAAGCCTTTTGGAATCTGGCATTGCAACTTGGCCGCGCGCCGGCGCCGGAGGAGTTTGCCCGCTTCAGCGAACTCACCGAAGCGATTGGGTCTGCAAAGCGAGCGCTGACTCTATTTATGCGCCGCGGTGGGGGCGAGGCGCTCAAGCGTTCGGCTGAAAGCCGCCGAAATGATTTGCTGGTGTACGTCGCGCTTGCAAATCTGCGGAAACGGGTGCCGTTCGGGCATCTGTCAATCAGTCTGCGCTTGGACATTCGGGAATTCTTTGGAAACTACACGCGGGCGCTGGAGAAGGGATTGGAGCTTCTTTATGCTGCCGGCGACCCAGGAGAGATCGAACTGGCGTGCGAGGATCTGAATTTGGGGTTGCAGGATGAGCAGGCGTTGTACGTGCATCGGACTTTATTGGAGCGGCTGCCTCCGGTACTGCGGGCATACGTGGGTTGTGCGACCGCGTTGTTTGGTGACGTGGCACAAGCGGACGTTGTCAAAATTCATAAAGCTTCGGGTAAGGTGACTTTCCTGGCCTATGACGATTTCGACGGCAAGCCGCTGCCGCAATTGCGGTGGCGGGCAAAAGTGAACTTGCGAACCAGATGGGTGCAGGTCTTTGACCACAGCGCCGAAGCCCAGGCGCTCGCTTCCAAAGAACGGTTTCCTGGCAACTGCGTGAGAAAGGTATGCCATAATGAGGCCACCCGGTTCATTACCTTGCTTCCGGACAAGACATCTCTCGATTCTGGTTTTGCAGCAGAACATCGCTAAGAGTTATTTGTCTGCGACGCTCGTCGCAGCGCCCGAACGCGTGGTTCAGCCGGCCACTTTACCTCGAACGGTGAGCCACAAGGATCGGCTGAAAATCTCAGTGGACGCCCTCGACGCGGTCCAGGTAAACGTTTACGAGTTTGTGCGTCTTTAGCAGGGCCTCGACCTGCGGCCAGGCCCGCGCGAGCCGGGCATGAAACTCGACACGCCGCAGGTTGCCGAACCGCAAATGCACCACCCACGGCGGCGGGGTGCTTAGGATGATCCGCTCCGAGAAGTCTGCATCTTTCGAGACTATGACTAACTCTCGCTGTCGCGCAAAATCCCACACCTCGGTGTCTGTCGGATTAGAACCAAGGTCGGACACCGGGAGCAAAGGCAGCCGCGGAGTAAATCGGATGTGCGAGGGCAGGTTCTGGTCGAAGAGGAATCCCTTCATGCCAGGGGCACAACCGAGTAGCGATTCGCCATCAACTTCGAAGCGTAGTCCAGGCAGGCCTGCACGTCCTCTCGTTTAAGCGCGGGGTACTCCTCAAGGACATCCTCCGCAGAATCTCCGGCTGCCAGAAACTCCAGCACCGTCTGGACGGCGATGCGCGTGCCCTTGATGACCGGTTTGCCGTTGCAGATATCTGGATTGATTGTGATGCGCTCTGACATGTAATCCACCTTACCACACCCGGCCCCTGCGCCAAGCCCGAAGACCAACTCCGATTTCGACGGCAAGCCGCTGCCGCAGTTAAGGTGGCGGGCAAAAGTCAATCTGCGGAGGATGTGGGTGCAGGTCTTTGATCACGCTGCTGAAGCACAGGTGCTACGCGACAAGGTGCGGTTTCTCGCTGATACGGGCAGAGGTGTTTCAGCGGCGGCTCGGGAGGCGGGCTTTGCAGCTCGCGCGGGACCAATCGGGGAGCCACTCGGCCAAGTGAACCGGCAACGGCTCACAACAAGCTGGCCAGATCCTCCTTTGTCAAGCCCGCTTGATTGAGGATATCACTGAGCGTGCCCGGGCGGATCTAGCGGTGCATTGGTACCAGTGTTCGCCAGTAGCCTCCAGTGGCGCGTTTTTCCATGGAGACGTGACTGCCCTTTTGACGCAAAACCACAAAACCGGTGCGGCGGAGCGCTGGTACTAGGTCTCGACCTGAGAGCGCTGGCAGATGCCGGCTCATGCGGCTACTTCCATGCTGGTCAAATAGACTTCTTTAGCAGGGCGGAACTTCCTCGATCCACCCCAGGTCTGCAGATATAGCTCCACTGCCTCTTGCAGATTCTTCTTCGCGGCGACGAGCGTTTTGCCCTGCGTTGTCACCGGCAGGTCGAGGCAGCGGGCGATGAACCACTTCCCGTCATTTTGGAACACCGCATGGATTGTTTTCATACGGCTGCCAATGTGTCTCTCATGCCCCCGCCTGACAAGCATTTTGAAACCGCCCCCGGCCACACCGGTCTCTTTACTTCAAGGAGCGGTTCGTCGCTTTTTAGCAACCCAGAAAATGAGACGTGTCGGCGAAGACCGACCTCATGACTTCTTCGGATGGCCTTTTACGTAATGGGCGTGATTCAAGGCGTAGTCCTTGGGCCAATGCGGCCGCGGGGGCTCGGAAACATTAAGCGCGGCGCTGATCAGATGTGTGACCTGGTCGAGCGGTTGGTCGAAGAGCAGTTTCTCGAACCGTCCGGCCACCTTTTCCCATTCTTTTTGGGCAGACTGGGAAAGTTGATGTGCGTAGGCGTTGAAACCCTGATGGAGCAGACCGATTGTGAAGATGGGTTCGGAGCCGCTACGGGTGGCGAGTTCAGCCAGTTGCTGGAGGAAGTAAACGTCCTGGCGTTCTGGGTAGAGGGCCGCGAATTCCAGGAATTTGCCCAATTCATCAATCATGATGAGGAGGCCGGAAGAGTGCCCTGTGGCAATTAGTTCGGAGTTGGCCTCGGAGACGAGGCGAAGCGATTCGGTGTCGGCGAGTTCCGCAGCAGGCTTGGCAAGGGCGGAGCGGAGTTGAGAGGATAGCTCGCCGCCCTCACCCCGGCCCTCTCCCATCGGATGGGAGAGGGAGGTTCGCCGCCCGACCGTTTGCAGCGGACGACCTATGGTAAGCTGGACGGTCTGTGAAAGGGCTTGGAGGACGGCGCGACCGAGAGGCTCGCGTGAGCCGGTGATAAGGACCGGCGTGAACGGGGCTTGCCGGACCTTGGCCCTTGACAGGTCGAGCATCCGGCGGATTTGGGAAATTTGGTGCGAGTCGCGGCCCGCGAAGATATTTGCCAGGAGCAGGGCGAAGCTGGATTTGCCAGAGCCGTAGTCGCCGGTGATGCGCCAAGCGCGTTGGCCCGAGCCTGGCATCATCCCTCGCCGGATGCGATGAAAGTTACTTTTTATAGCGGGCGTAAGAATGTAACCGTCGAGGGCTGCGGGGTCCTGGAAATCGCGCTGAAGGTGGGCAGAGCGGAGATACCGGCGTTGGATATGTAGCAGTTGTGAGATTCTCGGTGCAGCCATGGGAGTGCTCATTATCGGGCAGATCGTCCTTTGATTCGGTATGGGACGCCGTCCTCTTTGATATGGAAGCCGATCTCGGGTCTAGGCGGCATTGGCGGCGGCTCAAGAAGAGGCTTAAGTTTGTGATAAATCTCGCGCAGGGCGAGGTTGTGCATGAGCAGAGTTTTGTCAATGTCAGCAAGGCGTTTGAGGATTACGGCATTGGCGGAAAGGCCTTCGCGCATCTTGACGAAGGCGCGGATGGTATAGATGCTCATGGCGACAGCCTTGGGGCTATTGAGGACAGTGGAGGCCATCAGTGCCCCGTGTTCGGTGAAGGCGTAGGGACGGTATTTGCGATGCTGTCCGCGTCCCGGTTTTAAGGTCACAATTTGTGACCTTAAAGAGATGAGATGGGAAACCTCTTGTTCAGAGAGTTGGAATACAAACTCCTCGGGAAATCTCGCGTGGTTCCGCTTGACTGCCTGGTTGAGAACTTTTGTCGAAACGCCATACAAGCCGGCGAGATCGCTATCGAGGATCACCCGCTGGTCGCGAAAGGAGTAAATCAGCCGTGCAAGATCGGTGGCCGCAATTATTTCAGTCTGGTCTGTCATGATGGGGGTAAATATTCTCCAGAAGCTGCCGGGATTCGCCGGGTTTGAGACGTATCAGTTGCTGGATCGCCGTTGACTCTTGAAACTCGAAAATGCCTCCAGAATCTTTGCGTGCGCTTTCGAGGCGGTCGCGGACTGATGCCTCCGGTAGCTTCAAAATCTGGCCTGGGCTGCCGTGCCCGACGGAGATTTCCCGGAACGGCAGCGTTTTTTCATTCTTGTGACGGCTTTCCCAAAAATCGTTGACGCAATAAATAAAGAGCTCGGGGGAGATTTCAGGTTTGTCCTCCATGCGAAAGGCATAGATGGGCTCGCGCCGGTTTGAGTCGGCATTGGACCTTTCACCTACCTGGGTAATGAGGTTTAATTCGGTGAGAGGGCAGTCCAGGTTGTCCTCGACAACTTCGCCCTTTTTGCCCCGTGTTGGGATATAGGTGTGAAGGAATGTAGAAAAGTGGGTGTCCAAGGTCACCGAGGAAAGTGACTTGCCCTGTCGGTTGGCCTCCTCTGCGAACACGCTTATGACTTCCGATCGGCTGAAGTCCGGCTGGTGCCAGAGGTTGAACATCCGATCCCAGGCGAAAAGGGGTTCCTGGACGTTCGTTGAGATTTTCCAGTGAATGAGCCAAAGGGTCTTAATGTCCTCCAGATATTCGTCATGGCCCTTAGGGCCAAGGAGGTCCTCACCAAACTGTGAGGGGCGAAGGCCGCTAGACGGTGGCTCGTTTGGGATGGCGATATGTGAAGCGTCTGCCCAGAAGCGGATGGCGCGGACCATGTTTTTTCCCACGCCGATCGCCCGCCGGTCAGCACCGGCTTGCTCAACCGCGCCAGCACAAAGGTCCGAATGTCATTGCGCTTCACATCAAACGGAGAGTTCTCACTGTCTCCATAAGAGCAGAAAAGTGGATCGCGGTCAAGCCATTGTCTGGCCTGCTGCTGGTGTTCGCGAAGGTCGAGAGCTTCCGCGTGCTGCTTGGGCAGGAACTCGTCGAATTCCAGGAAACCGGGCACTGTGCCAAGAAACAGCAAGCTGCCTTTCCTTCTAGAAAGTGTGCGGTCCACGCGCGTTGCAAGTTGACAATTTGAAGCGAAGTGCGACGATGCCGAGAAGGGACGAAGTTTGTCCCTCAGTTCTTCATAGATAAGTCTGTCTCAATATTGCTGTCATTACTGTCGGGCATATCCAATGCGCATAGCAGCAAAGTTCGGTTGGACAAAGGCTTTTGAGCTACGGTGGCGATCTGCCGCCGGCGGTCACGGCCCGGGCTTCACTCTGGTAGAGTTGCTCGTGGTCGTGGCCATAATTGCCTTGTTGGCGGCCCTGTTACTTCCGACTCTTTCTCGTGCCAAAGCCGCAGGCTATAGCGTTGCCTGCCGCAATAATCTGCACCAGATCGGGCTGGCCATGGAGATGTACCTGGGAGACAACCACCGCTATCCCCTCATGTGGTTTGGATACGAGGAGATTTCATTGCAAGAACCCAATCCGGGGCAAGTCATCAGCAGCAGTTCAGGCATCCTCCCATACCTGAGTCAGTCAGGACGTGGCCTGAGCGTTTTCTTCTGCCCGGTGCAGGAAGAATGTCCCTTGCGGGTGTGGGGGGACCCGGACGCTCGCTTCTCGGGCTATGCCAGCAACGCCCGCGGTACGACAGATCAGTTCCCTGGGTTGGGGTTGAATCCGGGGTCTGGGTCTTTCCATGAGGAGGTCCCCGAAGGAGCAGTTCGCTCTCCGGCGGACATGATCGCTTACGGGGACGCCTTCACCGGAGCATGGTCCCTCTCCCCCAACGGCACGAACCGCTGGAGTTGGACCTTCCCCGGCCTTGCAAGTGTGCCGTCCTCTCGTCACCGTGGCCAGGGCAACCTGCTCTTTTGCGACGGTCATGTGGAATCGGGAAAGCCGGCTCAGTGGATCGAGGCTACTGACCGGGCACGTCGCCGATGGAATAACGACCACGAACCTCATCCAGAAACGTGGCAATAGACGCGCCCAACGAGGAAATCAGAAAGACTCCCTCTAAGAAGAGCTAGACCCCTCAGAGCGGGAGGTCCGACCTGGATACAACTTAAGGCGGGCTCGAAAGCTTGCTCCGAGTATCCGTCTTACCTAGCCTTGCGCTCACCTCATGTCCCAACGGCTCAAAGTCCTGATGTCAGCCTATGCCTGCGAACCGAATAAAGGCTCCGAACCCGAGGCGGGCTGGCAATGGGCCCTGCAGATGGCCCGGTTTCACGACGTGACGGTGCTGACCCGCGCCAACAATCGCCCGGTGATCGAGCCGGCGCTGGAAGTCATGAGCAAGGAGCGGCCATTGCCGACATTCGTTTATCACGACCGGAGCGCGTTTTTCCTGGGCCTCAAACGGCGCTTCAAGGCGATCCAGTTGTATTATTTGCTATGGCAAAAGTCGGCCCGGCAGGTCATCCGACGGTTGCATGAAGCGCATCATTACGATTTGATGCACCACGTCACGTTTGCCAGCTTCCGGTATCCTGTGGCGATTTGGGGTCATGGAGCGGCTTGCATTTGGGGACCTATTGGCGGGATCGAATCCATCCCCAGTCAGTTGTTGCCGTGGCATCATCCGGTTCCGCTGGCGTACGAACTGTTCCGGAACGCGAACAATCTGCTGCAAGCCACACCTTACTATGTTCTGCCAAAGCGCGCGCGCGCGACGACGCTGATCCTGGTTTCGACGCCTGAGATGCAAGAGGCGTTCGCCAAAATCGGTTTTGAGAGCCAGCTTATGCCGACGATCGGATTGCAGACGGGCGAACTGCCTTATCAACCGCGCCGGGAGCGCGCAGGGCCTCTCAAACTTCTGTTTGTGGGCAATATCATTACGCTCAAAGGAGTGGATTTGGCTGTGGAAGCCTTAAGGGAATCGCGGAGCGATGCCACCTTCACCCTGGTTGGCGCTGGCAATTATCTGGAGGCGGCAAAAGAGCAGGCAGATCGGCTCGGCCTTAGCGATCGGCTCGCCTTTCGCGGTCTCCGGCCACGGCAAGAGGTGCTGAGAATGTATGCGGATTATGACGTGTTCCTCTTTCCCGGCCTGCACGACACTGGCGCCAATGCCGTGATCGAAGCCATGTTTAATGAACTGCCGGTGATCTGCCTAGACTGCGGCGGGCCGGCAGTGGCCGTCCAGGGCAATTGCGGCATCAAAGTTCCTCTTGGCCGGCGCAAGAAGGTCGTCGCGGACCTGGCGGCGGCCATCCGTTGGTATAATGAAAACCGCGCCGCGGTCCTGGCTAATGGAAAAGCTGCTCGCGAGGCTGTTTTGACTCATTACGATTGGGACAAGAAAGGAGCGCAAATGAATGAACGTTATTTGGAAGCCCTTCACCGGCACGGCCTGACGCGCCAAGCCGGGGCCGGCGCATCGGGTTACACGGGAATGGGCGGCCCCACCAATTTGTACGCTTAAAGGCTGCGCCCCGGCAAGGTCCGCGCTACGAACTCGTCCACCGCCGTCCAAACCTCCTCCTCGGAAGCGTTCACGACGCAGTATGGGACAGCGAAGCGGCAGTAATCCGAACAGGGCTTATAGGGACAAGCCTTGCCTTCGATCCACTCCGAGGCCGGATGCAGGGGCGCAAACCATTCGGGCAATTGCGGGCCGAACAAGGTGAAAGTTGGCACGCCGCAGAAGGCGGCCAGATGACCCGGCCCGGAATCGTTTCCGATGAAAAGACCGGCGCGGGCAACCAACGTGAGCAACTCGCGCACAGTGTGCGGGCAGCAAACATTTTGTTCCCCGGCGTGCAACCACCAGTTCTCCTGGTCCGTATCGCAGGCGACCTGGACGCGATAATCTTTATGACGGAGCCTGCTGATTAGATGGCGGTAGCGATCCAGCGGCCACACCCGCACGGGCTGGCCGGCGCCGGTGTGCACGAGGATTTCACCGCCGGGAGGGAACCTGGGGATAGGAAGTTTTTCACGTCGAGGCAGTTCGAAGCCCAGAGCTTGTGAGAGCTGGCGCCAATTCTCGAAGCGATGCGAGCGCGGCGCAGGCCGAGCCAGTGGCTGGGTCAATAAGCACTGACTGCCCAGGCGGGGAAAACCGATGCGGCTCCTGGCCTGCGCCAGCGTCAGCAGCAGGTGGTCGCGCGGGTCCCAACGAGCGGACAAGCCGAAGGCAAAGTGTTGGGCGGCCAATTGGTTCCGCAACCGGAACATTTCCCACCACGGCCAGGCGAACAAGCGGTATTTGTGCTTGAAAGCGGTCCACGGGGCAACGAAGGGAAGCACCTTGACGCCCGGCCAGAAGTGGGCTTGCAAGTCTTTTGCGTAGGGTTTGGCCAACAGGGTAACGGCGTACTGTTGGCTGGCAGCCTGCAGGAAGGGCGTGGCGATGACCAGGTCGCCCAAGCCCCACAATTCCACCACTAGAAGTTTCGGTCTCATGGCGGGCGGCAAGCGATCAGATAGGCGGACCAGCCAAGCCAGTGAATGCGCGCGGTAAACTTCTTGCGGCTCGGCGGCAAAAAAGCGAACACAGGATAAGCCGCGGCAAACAGCCAATTGCGTGAAATCCCGCTGGCGAGCACGCGGAGCCCCGCCTGGCTCGCCAGTTGGGCCAGCGCGCCGACCGCCACGGGCCGGACATGGGTGGGATCATCGAAGAAATTGAGGGTAAAAGTGCCTGCGGCGGCGCCTGCCGGACTGGAGAGCGCGAGCGATTTGGGATGGGGCGTCTCAAAATAAATTCGCCCGCCCGGCTTGAGCAGCCGAGCCGTCTCCTGCAGCAGCAGACTCAAATCATGCAGGTGCTCGATCAAGTGCATGCAGGTGATTGCCTCCATGGAGCGGTCGGCCCAGGGCAACTTCTCCCGCTCCAGATTAGCGCGTTGGAACTGGCATCCGGCAGGATAATTCTCCGGCTGACCCGCTTCGTCGGCCGCAAAGAGGCGCAAGTCTGGGCGCAACTGGGCGAAATGCCGCAGCGTTTCTCCATCCGAGGAGCCGAGATCCAGAAGGGCGGCGGCGGTCGGGATGGCGGCCACAAAAGCCGCGCGGGTATCGAGCCACGGAAAATGTCGCAGACAGGCCCAATTCATAACGTCCGTTGCCGGTCTGGTTGCCGATTCAGGTTCAACGCCCGCTGGACCTGAGCTCGGAATCTGGGCCGGCGAACCTGGAGCAACTCCCTGCGATCCGGGCTTTGGCGAGTAAAGAGCTGATAGGAAAAAGGTTTCTGCATATACATTCCCCCAAATAGCCGGCGCAGCCGGTGGTGGACGATGAATGCCGGTCTGAACTGGCGCGCCCACCACGGGGCGCTCTGGAGCAGCTCCTGCGCTTCGCGCCGGGCGTTGGCGCCGGCGCTCATGTTAGAACCTGTCTGAGTGAAAGCGGAGGTGAAACGTCCAAGCGCCGCCATTCTGACTCTGCGCTGGAGCAAACGCAGGATCCACTCGCCGTCACCCACGTCCCGCCAGCGGGGGTCAAAAGTCAAGCCGTCTTCCAAAACGAGCCGGCGTCGAAAAAAAGTCGCGCAACTCAACGTGGACAAGTGGCAGGTCCAGGTGTGGAACTTGAGCGGAGTCTGAACTTTGCGGTGGTAAAGGTAATGGCCTTGAGTGTCAACCATGACCACGTCGCCAAACAGCACGTCGATCTCCGGTCGCTGCTCAAAAAAACCGGCAACGGCCATCAAGGCGCCCGCCAAATACTGCTCGTCACAGTTCAAGCAGGCCAAAATCCCGCCACTGGCGCGGCGCAGACCGCGATTGAGCGCGTCGTACATGCCCTGGTCTGGTTCGACGAACAGCTTGACGCGGCCATCCTGTGGCAGCCAATCCAGCGTTCCGTCATCGGAGCCGGCGTCCTGAATGATGTGTTCGACTCTAACTTGCTGGTCGGCCACCGAGGCGATGCAGAGTTTGAGCCAGGCCGAATTGCGAAAGCTGGGTGTGATGACCGAAATTGCAGGCAGCTTTGGGTTCGGAGTTTCGGTCATTCGGAATTGCTTTCTGTCAAATACGCGCGGCGCCGGCCACCGAGGACCCAACCGGGCGGCGCGCACGGAGTGACGCGCCCTACCTCCATTGGCCCTGGT
>Ga0137379_10004602_pt1 | contig 12963 bp, 10 predicted proteins | sample SagtaG_18_FD_104812 | JGI IMG/M metagenome (GOLD analysis project Ga0137379, IMG submission 104812) | Vadose zone soil microbial communities from Sagehorn Ranch, Mendocino, California, USA - Sage2_L_80_16 metaG | ecosystem: Environmental > Terrestrial > Soil > Vadose zone | place: USA...
ACGACGCCGGCATGCTGGTGCAGGCGGCCGACGTGGCCTGCGCGCTGTCGGTCGAGGCGCTGCTGGGCACCGACCGGCCCTACGACGAACGGGTGCAGGTGATCAGACCGCATCCGGGGCAGCTGGTCAGCGCGGCCAACCTGCGCGGGCTGCTGGCCGGGTCGCCGCTGCTGGCCAGTCACCGGCACAGCAGGCACGCGGTGCAGGACGCGTACTGCCTGCGCTGCGCGCCGCAGGTGCACGGCGCGGTCCGCGACGTGCTCGCCTTCGCCCGCCAGATCATCACCACCGAGCTGGGCTCGGTGGTGGACAACCCGGTCATCGTGCCGGACGGCGAGGTCATGACCACGGGGAACTTCCACGGGGAGCCGCTCGCCTTTGCCGCCGACATGCTCGCCATGGCCGTGGCCGAGCTGGCCTCGATCAGCGAACGGCGGGTGGACCGGATGCTCGACCCGGCGTTCTCCCGCGGCCTGCCGCCGTTCCTGGCCCCCGCGGCCGGCACCAACTCCGGCTTCATGCTGGCTCAGTACACCGCGGCCTCGCTGGTCAGCGAGAACAAGGTGCTCGCCCACCCGGCCAGCGTGGACACCATCCCGACCTCTGGCAAGCAGGAAGACCACGTGTCGATGGGCTGGCACGCGGTCCGCAAGCTGCGTGAGGTGGTTGGCAACGTCCGCGCCTGCCTGGCCGTCGAGATCTGCTGCGCCGCCCAGGGGATCGACCTGCGGGCGCCGGTGGCCGAGCCGAGCGTTCAGCTGCGCGCCGTGCACGCCCTGGTCCGCTCCTCGGTGCCCCGGATGGACATCGACCGCGAGGTGGCCGCCCAGCTGGCCGCCGTCGACGATCTGTTGCCCGAGATCTGCCGGGTCGCCGCGGAGGGCTTCCCCGGCTTCCGGTAGGGCGGCGAGGGCCGTAACGAAAAGTAACCCCGGCCCGCCACGGGAGTGGACCGGGGATGGTCTCGGGCGGCCGGGGCCGGGCCGCGACGCCTGGCTACGCCTTGCGGAGCAGGTCGTTCAGCTCCGTCTCAATGTCGATGTAGCTGCTTTCCTTGCCGGCCGGCACGATTTGATAGGTGCGGTGAAGGAACGCCGACATCGCCCGGGCCGGCGCCTCGAAATGGGCCTGGCCGAATGGCGACGACAGCTCGATATTCAGGACCTTTCCCCCGGTTTCCGCCGGCCTGGTCACATCCAGGCCATCGGTTTCCGCGCAGGAAGCCGACGACGGCCACACCTGGACGTCTCCGTCGCCCTGGCGGGACTCGATCCCGGCCGCCAGCAGGTCCCTGGCAAAGATCCACTCGACCGGCTCATCGGTGCCGACATGGAACGCCATGCGCACCGCGTAGGGGTCGCTGCCGCTGTAGTACATACTGGCCACAAGCGGAACAATCGTTTGCTGTGGGACAACGAGCCTGAGACCGAGTTCGGCCGAGATCGTGGTGCTGCTGCTTCGGCTCATCGCTTACCACCTCTAACCTAGCCGGGTCCCGGACAACCGGGCTCTGCCAATCCAACGCGACCGCCCGGCAACTATGACGCGTACGGAGGGTGAAGTTTTCCCAGGTCGTGAGCACTCCGTTTTGCGCCTTTCGTTCCCTGCCGGGAGACGGGCCCTCATCATTGCCTTGACCTGGACAAATGTCGTTCGGCCTAGGCGATGACGTTGATGCAGTTTAGTGTTTCGGTACCTCGATTGCATAGCCTGTGACGCTCATCTCACGCATTAATCTACGAGGCGTTTCAATAACAATACTGAGCGTAATTAAAGACGTTCCGATGCGCACGTTTGCAGGATTTGACCATTACTCAGAGTGATTGACGGCCTGGCAGCGCCGGCGCGCCGCGCTGGACGTGCCGCGCACGATGAAGATGCGCTAACCTATGGGAGCGCCGGGACGCAGCCCGGCGGCGGGCGATTGGCTCAGCGGGAGAGCGCCTCGTTCACACCGAGGAGGTCACTGGTTCGATCCCAGTATCGCCCACAGATGTAAGGCCAGCTCAGAGGCTCCACGGACAGCTCTCATCCTACGCGTCGGATGGGAGCTGTCGCCGTATTGGGAGAAATTTGGGAGATTGCCCTCTCCCGCAGGCTGCCCGACTCCTGTGCGTGAAGGTAACCGCATCGATCGTGTCGGCCGTGCCGACAAGGCCGATACGGCGCTGGCGCGTAAGGTGTCGCGGGCTGCTGCACGCCGGGTCGTCGGCATGCTCGTGATCACAGGGGTATTCCGGCTCCTGGTCAGGTGGCAGCAGCTGACTGGCGACTATCCGGCCGCAGCCATCCCAGCTGACCAGCTGCTTTGTGTACTTAGCGTCCCGAGCCTTATACTCTCCGTTAAAAGGGATGCGAAGGCTAACACACATATTTCTCAGGGTCCTGATGGAACGAAATCTCGTACAGGTCGATTACGAACACAATTATAACTGGTACAGCGTATCCGGTTATCGTCTGAGCGACCGGCTGATTTTGACAGCTAGTGCCGCCTTCGCTGCGTCAAATCCGCCATCAGGCATCAGCGTGACAATGGCGGATCAGCAGAAAATTCCAGCAGTCCTGAAATGGAGCGACCGGCGTAACGGTGCCGCCTTGCTTAAGATCGACGGACCGTCGCCGTCTCCGCCCGTGACGGCGTTCCAGTGGGGTGAGTTGGGAACAGCACACGGCAAGCTCGGCTGTGAAGTGCGCTACCGGCAGCCTGGCCTCGCCGCCGTCCAGCATTTTCCTGCTTTCCTGGATCCACGCCGCCGGGACGAAGAACATAACTACCTGCTTGATGTCCACAGAAGGCCGCGGACCGTATCAGCACCTGACGAGCCAGATAACCCCGGCTACCACACATAGCCAGGTTATCTGCGCAGGCATTTTACCTCACCGACGCCATGTGCAAGGAGCAAATAATCGGCAGGGATCTGTCACATGAATCTTGAATCAGCGACGCAGAAGGTACCGTCCGGTTCGGGCTGGACGGCACGGAATACAGTACCTCGACCCCATCCGGGCGGCGGCCGAAGCGATCCGTCGGGACGCCGACGCCGCGCAGGTCACCGTGATCGACTCGTGACCACGGCCGGGCTGACCGCCGGAACCGGCACCTGCCCCGCCGCGTCTTAAGGGGTGCGTCTACTACGGGGAGTCATGATGTTGCCTAGCATCTCGCGCGCCGCGGCGGTTCTCGTCGCGGCCCTGGCCGTCGCGGCCTGCGGCTCACAGCGCGCCGGGCCGTCCGTCACCACCCACGCCGAGCCGCCGGCCGCGGGCCAGACCGGTCCGGCCGCCTTCGTCGCCCGCGCCGGGCAGGTGACGGCCCAGTGGGACCGGTCTCAGGGCGCCCTCATCTGGCGGACCGGCCTTGTCCTGCTGGACTCATCGGACCTGACCCCGGTACCGCGCGATAAGGGCTTCAGGAGCCAGCGCGAGAAGGACGCGTTCGGATCCGGGCACTTCAGGCTGGCCGGGGCCCTGCCCGCCGGACCGCTGCCGGGCGTGGTCCGCTGGGCCGACGGCACCACGCTGCGGCTGCCGTTGCTGACCGCCAAGGCCGCGTTCGCCGCACTGGCCGCGCAGCGCCCCTGCGGCGGCCCCTACGCGTGCGGCCAGCTCACGGTGACCGGCGCGCAGCCGGGCATGGTGACCGTCCACACGAGCCGGGGTCTGGCCAGCGTGCCTGCCTGGCGTTTCACGGTGGCCGGGCTGGGCTGGCAGGTCAGCGAGGTCGCCGTCACGCGCAGCGCTCTCGTCGTCCTGCCCGGGTACGGCCCGATCCCGCCCGCGGGCCGGAACACGCCCGGAGTCAACGGGCTGACCGCGGTCTCCGCGGACGGCCGCACCCTGACCCTCAACTTCGTCGGCTCCGCGTGCGACGCGGCCTGGGGCGCCTACCGCTACGAGAGCGGCGGCACCGTGGTGGCCGGCTCGTGGGAGAAACCCTCCGCAGGTAACACGCCCTGCCCGGCCGTGGGCATGTTCCGCACCGCCCGCGTGACACTCGCCCGCCCGCTCGGCACCCGCGTGGTCCTGGACGTCGCGTCCGGCCTGCCCCTGGTACCGGGATACCAGCTGCCGTGATCGCGCCAGCGCGTCCCGGCCCGCAGATCGGCCGGTCTCGAAGTCAGCGAGTTCTTCCGCTAAATGAGTTTCGAGCGCAACCGGCATCCCTTATCGGCTGGTCATACCGGCAAAAAAGGACGCCAGCGTTTGATTTGCTGGCAAAGGGTAGGAAGCCAGAATCCAGGAAAACGAAAGGAACGTCAGGATGCGCGGGCGCGTATCCATCCTATGGGTGTACGAATGAGCAGAGAACTCGGAGCAGATGTCATGCCGGAATTCGCCGGCCCGGTGGATCTCAGGGAACTGCACGGCGCGCTGGTCAACAGCAAGAGCGTCGAGCAGTTCCTGCACGAGATGGCGGTGCTGGCGGCCCGCCTGGTCAGCGGCGGCCTGTCGTGCGGGATGACCATGCAGCCCAACGGGCGGCCGGTCACCGTGGCGTGCAGTGATCAGGTCGCCGCGCGGGTGGACGAGCTGCAGTACGAACTCGATGACGGCCCCTGCCTGCACGCGATGCGTGACGGCCACTTGGTGCGGATCGAGGACACCGCCGACAAGGCGCGCTGGCCCGAGTTCGAGGCGCGGGCGGCCTCGCACGGGATCCGGTCCTGCCTGGCCCTGCCGCTGCACGCGGACGGCAAGCCGCTCGGCGCCCTCAACTTGTACGCGCGGGAGGCCTCGGCGTTCGGCACGGCCGCTGCGCGGCGGGCCGAGAACTTCGCCGAGAATGCCTCGGGAGCGCTGACGCTGGCGATCAGGCTGGCCTCGCACGCCGCCCTGATCGAGCAGTTGCGCTCGTCGCTGGCCTCGCGGACGGTCATTGACCAGGCACTGGGGATCATCATGGCCCGGGAGCAGTGCACGCAGGCCCGCGCATTCGCGATCCTGCGGTCCGCCTCGCAGAACAGCAACACCAAGCTCAGGGATATCGCCAGCGCGATCGTGACCAGCGTTACCGGTGAACCCGCGCAGCCGGGACCGCCGTTCGAGGACGGGCAATCTTAGGCGCCGCCGCCGTCGGAATCGGCTGTCGCGGCGGTATTGTCCGGCTGACTCGGCTGGCCAGACTGGCCCGCCAGCGACGCCGCGACGCTGGGATAGACGTCTACCAGACGATCGACCCCGGAGATCGAGAGCACCCGTTGCACGACGGGGGTGCTGACGACTAGCCGCATTACGCTCGCGCTGGCGCTCGCCCGCCGGAACGTGCGCACCAGGGCGCTTACTCCGGCCGAATCGCAGAAGCTCGTTTTACTCATGTCCGCGACCAGCAGAACCGCGCCCTGGTTCATGACAGAGAGGAGTTCCTCCCGGATCATATCGGCATTGGTCACGTCAATCTCCGCTGGCAGCGTGACCACGGCTACCTGGCCGATCCACAGCACTGGATAGCTCTCGTGAGACACGCACCACCACCGTCTTCCTGCGCGAAAAGTAAGCAGGCCGCGTCTCTGGACCTGGAAGAGCGGCTAACCGCTGGGCTTCGCCGCGCAGCGAACATTATTCACGCATGCGCAGGTGCGGCGCAAGGCCAGCGGGGCGGGTTCATCCCGGCGTTTCGCCGCGGCAAACAAGACCCGGAAGAAGGGCTCGAAGTCGCACCCGTTCGGATCAAATGACCGCACATTGGGATGAGGTGGACCTATGGGTCCGGCCCTAGGCTCATCGCCGTAACCGCAGAAGCCGTAACGGGCGAGCGGATCTATTACAACGCTTCGACCTCCGACCGAGCGACCCGGCTTCACTCGCCCGGCTTGACCATGACTTTGATGGCGGTCGGGTCGGAGCGGGACGCCGTCAGCGCGACTTCCACGTCCGCCAGGCCGAAGTGGCCCGTGACCATGGAGTCAAGGTCAACCCGTCCTGACGCGGCGAGCTCGATGGCGGTCGGCCAGGTATTCGCGTAGCGGAAAGCACCGGTGATGACCAGCTCCCGGTCTTGGACGTAGGACAGCGGTAGGCGCACCTCGTCGCCGCCCATCCCGACGAGGACGACTGTGCCGGCGCGGGCCATCACCGACACCGCATCCCAGGTGGCGCGGGCGTTGCCCGAACACTCGAGCAGGACGTCCGGCTCGACCCCGGCCTTCGCGAGGGACGTCCCGGCTACGTCGATTGCGTTCAGACCCAGCGTCGCGGCGAGCCGCAGCCGGTGCGGGTTGACGTCCGTCACGGTGACGGAGTCGGCGCCGTATGCCCGGGCCGTCTGCGCGGCGATGAGACCGATCGGCCCGGCACCGGTCACCAGCACGATGCGGCCCGGCGAGACCTGGGCGCGGCGGCAGGCCCAGACGCCCACGGACAGCGGCTCCAGCAGACCGGCCGCGTCGTCGCTGATGCTGTCGGGCACCGGGAAGACGAACTGCGCCGGCATCACCACGTACTGGCTGAAGGCTCCGTCGTTCGGCGGAGTCGCGAAGAACTTCACGTCGGGGCACAGGTTGTAGCGCCCGGCGAGGCACTGCGCGCAGGCTCGGCACGGCACCCCCGGCTCGATCGACACCCGCTGTCCCACCGAGAGGGTCGTGACACACGGGCCGACCGCGGCCACCACGCCACCGGCCTCGTGTCCCAGCACCAACGGCGACTCCACGACGTACGGGCCGATCCGGCCGTGCTCGTAGTAGTGCACGTCCGATCCGCAGACCCCCACGGAACCGACCTCGACGAGCACCTCGCCCTCGGCAGGCCGGGGTGTTTCCCGCTCGACCACCGCGACGTCGCCGACACCGCGCAGCTCGCTGACCCGCATCACGGCCATCACCTCTATTATGCTCATATGAGCCATCTTGGAGTCTCGATGCTCTGACGTTACCGTAACCGTCAATGAATGCTCGTTTGTATTTCGGAGGCGCTCATGGGCCAGGGACCGATCTCGGCGGTGGCTCGACCCGATGACCTGATGCGGGCAGCCCGGGCCGCCCGCCTCTATTACTTCGACGACCGCTCCAAGATGGAGATTGCCTCCGAGCTGGGCGTCAGCCGGTTCAAGGTCGCGCGCCTGCTCGACCTGGCCCGCAGCAGCGGCATCGTGACTGTCACCATCACGGGGCCGGGTTCGTTGGACCTGCATCTCAGCGACCGGCTGCAGGACCGGTTCGGCCTCCGGTACGCGATCGTCGTGGGCACCAGCCAGGACGACGACACCCTGACCCGCCGGCAGCTGGGCACCGTGGCGGCGAAATTGCTTACCGAGATCACCACCCCTCAGGACGTCCTCGGGCTCGGCTGGGCACGGGCCGTGCTCGACATGGCCAGCGAGCTGCGCGAGCTAAAGGTCGCCCGGGTCGTCCAGCTGACCGGCGTCCTCACCCGGCCCGACGTGGAGGTCAGCTCGGTGGAACTGGTCCGCGACGCCGCCCGCCGGGCCCAGGCCGAGCCCTCGGTCTTCTACGCGCCGATGATCGTCAGCGACACCGCCGCCGCGCGAGCCTTCCTGCGCCAGCCGCATGTCAAAGAGGCCTTCTCCCACTTCGATGCGGTCACTAAAGCGGTCATCGGGGTCGGCGGCTGGAAGCCGCCTAACTCGACGCTGTACGACGCGCTGAGCGAGTCGGATCGGGAGGTCATGGGGAGCAGCCGAGTGCACGCCGACCTCTCCGGAGTGCTGCTCGACGCCTCCGGCCGCCCGGTGCAGTCCCCTCTGCGCGACCGCATCATCGGGATCACGCCGGCCCAGTTGCGGCGGATCCCGGAGGTGATCGGCATTGCGTACGGCGTGGGCAAGGTCTCCGCCGCCTATGCCGCCCTCCGAGGTGGCTACCTCCAGGGCATCGTTACGCACACCAAGTTCGCCGAGCAGCTTCTCGAGTTCGGGGACGACCGGCCACCCGGCCGGCGCGGGCAGTCGGCGACGCCGCGCTCATCGTGGCGGCGGTCTGGCGGGCCGCCGCGCGGCTAAGTGCCGATCATGCTGGTGACGTTGAACTTCAGAGCAATGACTTCAGCGTCGCCCGGGCCCCGCGCTGTCGCAATGAGGCCAGCGCGGAGGTGTAGGCCGTGACGAACCGCTCGTGGTCGGCCAGGTCGCCGAACAGGTCCCGGTTGGCGATGAACGCCAGCGGGTCCTCGCGCTGCCGGGCCAGCGTCATGAGACTGTCCCGGAGCCGGTCGACCACCTCGATTGGCTGGCCCGCCTCGTCGACGCCCTCCGCGTAGCGGGCCCAGCTGGCCACCACGGCGGCCGAGCGCCTGATCTCGCCACCGGTCGCGAGCTGCTGGCGGACAACCGGCAGCAGCCACTTCGGGATCCGGTCTGAGCTTTCCGCACACAGCCGGGCGATGGTGTCACGGACCTGCGGATTGGAGAAGCGCTCGATCAGCGTGTGCTTGTACTCGGTCAGATCCACCCCGGGCACCGGCGGCAGCGTGGGGGTGGCCTCCTCGTTCATGTAGCCGAGCAGGAAGGCCTGGAACAGCGGGTCCTGGGCGGCCTCGTGCACCAGCCGGTACCCGGACAGGTAGGCGAAGTAGCACATGGCCTGGTGACTGCCGTTGAGCAGCCGCAGCTTCATCAGCTCATAGGGTTCCACCTGATCGACGACCTGCACTCCGACCTGCTCATACGGTGGCCGGCCGGCCCTGAAGGCGTCCTCGAGCACCCACTGGGTGTAGGGCTCGCAGACGACCGGCCACCGGTCCTCGATCCCGAACCGCTCCCGGACCTCGGCCCGGTCGGCGTCGGTGGTCACCGGGGTGATCCGGTCGACCATGGAGCTGGGGAAGCGCACCTCACGCTCGACCCAGTCGCCGAGTTCGGGGTCCCGCAGCCGGGCGAAGGCGGTGAACACCCGCTTGGTCAGGTCACCGTTGCCCTGCAGGTTGTCGCAGGACATGACCGTGAAGGGCGCGAGGCCGCGCTCGCGGCGGCGCCGCAGCGCCTCGGTAATCAGGCCGAACGTGGTCCGCGGAACCGCGTCCGGTTCCAGATCGTGGATCACATCCGGGTTGGTCGCGTCGAACTCGCCGGTGACGTCGCTGATGTTGTATCCACCCTCGGTGATGGTCAGCGAGACGATCCGGGTCGACTCCGCCGCCATCTTCTCGATGACCGCCTCCGGATCAGCGGGCGCGAACAGGGTCTCCACGATAGATCCGATCACCCGCGGTTCGTACGTCCCGTCGCTGTGCTTGATCACCAGGGTGTACAGGCCGTCCTGTGCGTCCAGGACCTCCTTCATCAGCTGGTCCGCCGCCATCACTCCGACGCCGCAGATGCCCCAGTCAAGCGCGGTACCCTCGTTCATGAGGCGGTCGTGGTACATCGCCTGGTGCGAGCGGTGAAAACCGCCCACTCCGAAATGGACGACACCCGGCGTGACGAGGTTGCGGTCGTAGGCTGGCAGCGCCAGCCGGTCGCTCCAGTACTTCAGCGTGCGCGCGTTGAGCGGTTGCGGTTTAACCGGCAAGGCGGGCACCTGTCACCGGATGGAAGGCGAAGACGTCCTCGGGACGCACGCGGAACGTGACCTTTTGTCCGGGCGACAGGGAGACCCGTCCTTCGGTGCGCGCGACCACCAGGTTCCCGCTCTCAGCCAGGCGCACATGCAGCAAGGCGTCGGCACCTAGCTCTTCTATCAGCAGAACCTCGCCGGTCAGCTCCCTGGAACCGGCCAGATTCCCGGAACCTGTCAGCTCCCCCGAACCGTTGGCCACGTGCAAGTGCTCTGGCCGTATGCCGAGCACGAGTTCCTTGAGGTCGGCCCGACTGGCCGCGGTGCGGACGGCGGGTGGCAGTGGGAGCGTGGTCCCCGCTATCCGGGCGCCGCCCTCGGCGAGCGGAACCGTCTGGAGGTTCATCGCGGGCGAGCCGATGAACCCAGCGACGAACTGGTTGACCGGGTTGTCGTATAGGTGGCGTGGCGTGTCGACCTGTTGCAACAGCCCGCCGGCCAGCACCGCCACCCGGTGACCCATGGTCATCGCCTCGACCTGGTCGTGGGTCACGTAGACGGTGGTGATCTCGAGGCGGCGCTGCAACTCGGCGATCTGGCTGCGGGTCTGCACGCGCAGCTTGGCATCCAAGTTGGACAGCGGTTCGTCCATCAGGAAGACCTTGGGCTCGCGGACGATGGCCCGTCCCATCGCCACGCGCTGCCGCTGCCCGCCGGACAGGGCCTTGGGCTTGCGGTTGAGCAACTGATCGTCGAGGTCCAGCAACCGGGCGGCCTCCCGCACCCGGCGGGCCCGCTCATCTTTGTGGACGCCGGCCATCTTCAGCGCGAAGCCCATGTTCTCCGCGACGGTCTTCTGCGGGTACAGAGCATAATTCTGGAACACCATCGCGATGTCCCGGTCCTTGGGCGGGACGAAGGTGACGTCCCGGTCGCCGATCTCGACACGCCCGCCGTCCAGGGGTTCCAGCCCGGCGAGCATGCGCAGCGCGGTGGTCTTGCCCGAGCCGGACGGCCCGACCAGGACCATGAACTCGCCGTCCTTGACATCCAGGTCCAGGGCGCTGACCGCGGGCGGCGCGTTCTTCGCGTACACGCGGCTCGCCGATACGAATTTCACCTGAGCCATCGGGGACCTCCGTCCAGTACGGTGCCGGATGCGCGGCCGTTCATGTGATTCACTTGATGGCTCCCATCGACAGGCCGCGGACCAGCGAGCGCTGGGCTATCCAGCCCACGAGGATCACCGGAATCGAGGCCACCACCGCCGCCGCCGACAGGTGCGCGAGGTAAAGACCCTCCTGGGGGACCGAGCTGATCAGGAACATCGGCATGGTCGCCGCGTTCGTGACCGTCAGGTTGAGCGCGAGGAAAAGCTCGTTCCACGCGAAGATCACGCAGATGAGCGCGGTCGACACCAGCCCGGGGGAGATGATGGGCAGGATCACGCCGCTGATCTCCCTGATGCGCCCCGCGCCGTCCAGCCGAGCCGCTTCGAGCAGTTCCTTGGGCACCTCGAGCATGAAGGACCGGATCATCCAGATCGCGAGCGGCAGGTTCATCGCGGTATAGAGGATGATCAGCAGCCAGATGCTGTCGAGCAGGTGCGTCTTGAGGGCGATGACGTAGAGGGGACCGATCGCGGCCACGATGGGCAGCATCTTGGTGGAGATGAAGAAGAAGAGGCCGTCGCGCCAGTTCTTGACCGGATGCACGGACAGCGCGTACGAGGCGGGGACGCCCAGCAGCAGCACCAGGAGCGTGGAGACCGCCGTCGCGATCACCGAGTGCGTCACGAACGGGCCCCAGCCCGAGAACACCAGCCGGAACTCCGCCAGCGTCGGGCTGAAGGTGAACTTCGGCGGCCAGGTCTGGGCGGCGGACTCCGGCTTGAACGCCGTGAGCACCATCCACAGCACCGGCAGGAAGAACGCGATCCCCACCACCCAGGCGAGGACTCCCCAGCCCACCTGGCTCGACATCTCGCGGAACCTCTGCGGCCTGGGTTCACGGCCTTTAAGGGGCCGCACCGGTACGGCGGTCGCGGTCATACGCCTCCCTCCTCGAACTGGAAGACCCGGGCGAACATCCGCAGCGCGAACGTGGCCACGATGATGGTCAGGATGACGGTGACCACGCCTGTCGCGGCCGCGTCGCCTATGTCAAACGCGTTGTTCACCTGTTGGTACAGGTAGTAGGGGAGGTTGGTGGTGGAGGTCCCCGGGCCGCCCTGGGTCATCGCCTTCACCGCATCGAACACGTTGACCAGGTAGATCGAGCCGAGCAGGACCCCCAGCTCGATGTAGGGCCGCAGATGCGGGAGCGTGAGCTCGCGGAACGTGGCCAGGGCCCCGGCCCCGTCGACCTTCGCCGCCTCCAGGGTGTCGGCCGGCTGGCTCTGCAGGCCCGCCAGGATGATCAGGGTCATGAACGGGGTCCACTGCCAGATCATGACCACGATCACCGAGCTCAGCGCGTGCGTGCTGAGCCAGGCCACGTGATGGACGCCGAACGGCTGCAGCAGGTAGTTCAGCAGCCCGAAGTTCGGGTCGAGCATCGGGCCTGCCCACACCAGCGCCGCCGCCACGGGCATGACCAGGAACGGGGTGATGATCAGCGTCCGGACCACGCCCCGGCCGAGGAACTTGCGGTCCAGCAGCACCGCGAAGGCCACTCCCAGGAGCATGGCGACGATCACGGCGGTGGCGGTCATCACGACCGAGCGCACGAGCGCGCTCCGGAAGGCCGCGTTGGTGAAGACCGTCTTGTAGTTGCTCACCCCGTTGAAGTGCGCGGGCGCCGGGGTATTCCAGAAATAGCTCTGGAAGCTGTACCACAGCGTCACCACGAACGGGATCTGGGTCACGACAATGGTGTAGATCAGCGCGGGCAGCAGGGGCAGGCGGCGCTGCCACTTCTCACGGCGGCTGACCCCGCGCGGCCGGACCTCGACCTTGGGAGGTGCCACTCCTTCGATTACTGTCACGAAAACGCCCTTCTCGCGACCTGGCACGATTGATGGATGCCTAACCGCCGGACAGTTGCGCCGGGGTGTACGCGGAGGCGTCGGATTGACTTGTGCTCAGCGCCTGGCTCACGCTCTCGGTGCCGGCGATCGCACCCGCGATCTGCTGGGCGACCTGCAAGCCGAGGCTTTCGAACTGCGGGATATCGACGTACTGGACGCCGACGTAGGGAGCCGGGTTCAGGGTCGGGTGCTGCGGGTCTGTCGAGTTGATCGAGGCCAGGGTGATGTCGGCGAACGCCTTGGCGGCCTGCTGGTACTGCGGGTTGCTGTACAGGGAGGTCCTGGTGCCAGGCGGGACGGCGGCCCAGCCGTACTTGGAGGCGACCAGCTGGTCGTACTGCTTCGAGGTGGCCCAGGAGACGAACTTCCAGGCGGCGCCCGAGTCGGAGGCGCCCTGCGGGATGCCCAGCGACCAAGCCCATAGCCATCCGGAGGACTTGGTGAGGTTCACCGGCGCGAGGGCGTACCCGGTCTGGGCGAAAACGG
>Ga0137379_10004621_pt1 | contig 12946 bp, 12 predicted proteins | sample SagtaG_18_FD_104812 | JGI IMG/M metagenome (GOLD analysis project Ga0137379, IMG submission 104812) | Vadose zone soil microbial communities from Sagehorn Ranch, Mendocino, California, USA - Sage2_L_80_16 metaG | ecosystem: Environmental > Terrestrial > Soil > Vadose zone | place: USA...
AGGTCATGCTCGCCTTCGTGGAGGGCCGGGCGGACGTGCTGGTGGCCACCACCATCATCGAGAACGGCCTCGACATCCCCCGCGCCAACACCATGGTCATCAACCGCGCGGACCGCTACGGCCTGGCCCAGCTCTACCAGCTCCGGGGCCGCGTCGGGCGCTCCGACCGGCGAGCCTTCGCCTATCTTCTCGTCCCTCCCGACACCGTGCTCTCCGAGGTCGCGCGGAAGCGCCTGGCCGCCATCCGCGAGTTCTCGGACCTGGGGGCGGGCTTCCGCATCGCGGCCCTGGACCTCGAGCTGCGGGGGGCGGGCAATCTGCTGGGGGGCGAGCAGAGCGGCCACATCCAGGCCGTCGGCCTGGACCTGTACGTCAAGCTCCTCGAGCAGACCATCCTGGAGCTGAAGGGCCAGGAGCCGCGGGACGGCCCGCGCGCGGCCCTTCACCTGCGCCTGGAGATGCGCATCCCCGAGGCGTACGTTCCCGAGGTCCACCAGCGCATGTCGCTCTACAAGCGCCTTTCCCAGGTGCGGGACGCCCGGGAGATCGATGCCCTGCGAGCGGAGATCCGCGACCGTTATGGAGCGCTGCCCCGCGAGGTCGACGGCCTGCTGCGCTACGCGGCCCTGCGCCTCCGGGCCGAGGCGCTGGGCGTGGCCCAGGTGGATCTGGTGGCGCGGACGCTCCATCTCCGACTGGCGCCCGAGACGCCGCTGCGGCCCGAGTCCCTGGCCACGCTCGTCCAAGCGCATCCGGTTCTCGCGCCCACGGTCCGGGGCCTGAAGGCCGCGCTCGGGGAAGGGCAGGACATCCTCGAGGGCCTGGCCGCCCTCTTCGGCCGCCTGGAGGCGACCCTGGCCCCGCATCCCCCCGGTCGCCCGGATCGCCTATAATCCGCGCGGGCTCCAAGCCCCCCACCATGCCGGTCCCGAAGCTCCTCCCTCCGCTCCTGGCCGTCCTCGCCGCGGCGTCCTGCCGCGGGGGGCGTGCGCCCGATCCCGTCATTCTCGAGCTCGACCAGCAGCTCGTGAGGCGCAGCGACTTCGACCGCCACCTCGCCGAGGTGGAGGCCCGCGGCGGGGTCCCCCTCTCGCCGGAGGTGCGCCGCGGCCTTCTCGACGCGTTCCTGGAGGAGCGCGCGCTCGTCATCGAGGCCCGGGGGCGGGGCCTGCTGGGGGAAGGGGCGGGCCGGGAGGACGAGCAGAAGGCGGTGGCCGCGCTCTTGTCCCAGGCGGTGGTCTCGCTGGAGATCACGGACCAGGAGGTGGCGGCCTATTACCGCGACCACGCGGCCGAGATGGCGGTCCCCGAGACCGTGACCCTGCGCCAGATCCTGGTCCCGACCTTGAACGAGGCGCGTGAGGTGCGGCGCCGGCTGGCCCGGAGCCCCCGGGATTTCGAGAACATCGCCCGGCAGGCGTCGAAGGCGCCGGAGGCGGGAAACGGCGGGCTCATGGGGACGTTCGCCCGAGGCCAGCTTCCGGCCGAGCTGGAAGCCGCCGCGTTCGCCCTCCCGGCGGGCGGCACGAGCGACATCGTGGAGACCAGCCTCGGGTATCATGTCCTGAGGGTGGAGGCCCGGCAGGAAGGCCGCGGCTCGACCCTTCAGGAAGCCCAGGGGCGCATTCGCGGCCTTCTGACCCGTGAGAAATCGGACCGGAGCGTGCGCCAGTTCGTGGCCGACCTCCTGGCCCGGGCCAAGGTGAACCATGCTGCTGCGACACGGCTTTCTCCTTCCTAGCCTCCTCTTCCTTTCGGGGGCACCCCTCTCGGCCGAGATCCTCGAGCGCATCATCGTCAAGGTGAACGGCGAGATCCTCACCCAGACCGAGTTCCAGGCCCGTCAGCTCGCGGCCGCCCAGGCCGCGCGGGTGGAGCCCGACCGGGTGGGGCAGTTCCTGCGCGAGAACAACGCCAAGATCCTGCAGGAGGCGATCGACGACATCCTGCTCGTGCAGCGGGCGGAGGACGCGGGCCTGCGCCTGCCCCCCCATTACATCGACGACGTGATCGACGGGATCAAGAAGGACAACAAGATCGAGAGCGAGGCCCAGTTCCAGGAGCAGCTCGCCCGGGAAGGGATGACCATCGAGGACCTGAAACGCAACATCGAGCGCTCCATCGTGCGGCGCCAGATCCTGAGCCGGGACGTCGAGGGCAAGATCACGGTCAGCGAGAGCGAGGCCCGGGCCGACTACGACCGGAAGATCGCGGACTATACCAAGCCGCCCACCGTCTCCCTGCTCGAGATCCTCGTGAAGGACGAGGGCGCCGACCCCCTCGCCCGGGCCCGGGAGATCCTGGCTCGCGCCCGCGGGGGCGAGGACTTCGCGAGCCTGGCCCGCATCTACTCCGCCTCCCCCACAAAGTCCACGGGGGGCGACCTCGGCCGGCTGGCCCACGGCGACCTCAACCCCGAGCTCGAGAAGATCGCCTTCGCCCTCGCGGTGGGCGCCATCTCCGACCCCATCCCCTCCGGAGGGGGCTACCGCATCCTGAAGGTGACCGAGAAGACCGAGGGGAGCGTGGTTCCCTTCGACCAGGCCAAGGAAGCGATCAAGCAGCGCGTGATGCACGAGCGCTGGGCCAAGGAGTACGACGTCTACATCCAGGATCTCCGGAAGAAGGCGATCGTGGACCTGCGCGTGCGCGAGGTCCCGCTCCAGCTCACCGGGCCCGTCCCCTCTCCTCCCGAGGGCGGGAGCCTGCTCGACAAGGTCCCCGACGCGCCCGTGTCCGGCGCGGAGCCCCCGGCGACCGCCGCCGCGGTGGGTCCCGCGCCCCCGCCCCCCGCGGATCCCGACGCGGAGATCAGCACCAGCGGATCGGCCCAGCCCGAACGCGTGGTGCCGCCCACCCCCGTGGTCCGCCCCGGCGAGCCGGAGAAGGACGAGAAGAAGACCCCGCCCCCGCCGCGGTGACGGACGGTTTTTTCGCGCGCGTCTACGCCGCTGTCCGGCGGATCCCCCGGGGCAGGGTGGCCACCTACGGCCAGGTCGCGCTCCTCCTGGGCGTCCCGCGCGGGGCGCGGGCGGTGGGCTGGGCGCTGCGCGCCCTCCGCGGTCGGTCCGCCGCCAGCGTGCCCTGGCAGCGCGTCGTGGGCGCGGGCGGCCGCATCTCGCTCCGGGGCGTCTCCGGCCCGTTCGTGCAGAGGAAGCGGCTGGAGGCGGAAGGCGTGCGCTTCGTCGGGGGAAGGATCGACCTCGCCCGGTACGGGCTGCAGCAGGGCCGCCGTCCACGGCGACCAAGACAAAGGCGCTAGCGGTCTGTAAACCAGCAGGACTTGAGTTCGCGGGTAGATGCAATTGGCCAGTTGTGGACATTAGGTGTTGAACTAAACCGCTTCGCGGTGGAGTTTCCGTAGGCGGTCTTTCCTCGTACTCCGACTCCTTGTGAAATGCCGTTGGTGTCTCACAAGGAGGGGACGATGGGAGCGATGAGGGAAGCGATGCTGCGGGAGATGGCGCTGCGTGGGCTTGCCGCGCGGACGCAGCGGTCTTACGTGGGATGGATGGCCCGTCTGGTTTCGGCGACGCGAGTGCCCGCCGACCAACTGCTCGAGTCGAAGGTCCGCACCTACTTGGCGGATCTGTCGCGCCGTGGCTTGTCGTCGTCGACGTTGAATCAGGCGATCAGCGCGGTGCGATTCTTCTTCGATGGAGTCTTGCACAGGGACTGGTGGGACTGGGAACTCGAGTTTGGCCCGCACGTTTACAAGCGGATGGACGACCGCGGTTTCAATGAGCTGGACCTGCGCGCTATGCTTGAGGCTGCCACTAGGTACCGGAAGGACGTGGCACCGGGGCGATGGGTCATCGAGGCGAAGCGCGGTCGCCACCCATGGGAACTCATCGTCGAACCTGACGAGTCATTGAGGATCCTCGTGGTCATCACTGCGTACGCCGTGTGAATCCGATGAACGAAGCCTACCTGGAGGTCACCTATCGTCATGGCCGGCCGCTGGCGGCGTACTACTATCTTCCGCGGCGCGCCGGGGATCGCGCCCAGCGAACGGTCCGAGGTCCTGCCGGCTTGCTCATCGACTACACGCGTGGGGGACGCGCCATTGGTATCGAGATCACAGCGCCTTCCGTGCTCTCACTTTCGGCGATGAACCGGGTTCTTCGGGAGGTGGGACACAAGCCGGTGAAGCGGACGGAGCTATCGCCGCTGCTCGCGGCGTAGGAGCGGCAGGACGCATGCCGTTTGGGCGTTAGACCAGGCTCACCCGCGGCAGTCTCAGGAACTCCCGGGCCCGCTGGCGCCGGAGCCGCAGGACCGCGTCCTCGAGGGAGGCCGCGTCGACCCGGCTGCGGTGACGCTCGGCCGCCCGTTCCGACTCCGCCTTCACCGCCGCCGCCGTCTCCGCGGGCAAGGCCTCCAGGGCCGCGCCCGAGACTTCGTCGTCGATCTCGCGCAGCTTGCCGCGCAGGTAGTCCCAGTTCGGCTTCGCCGCCACTGCCACCAGGTCCTCCAGCTCCCGCAGCTTCTGCAAGGGCAGGGCGAAGCTGCGCCGCGGCAGCTCGAGGAGGCGCTCCCGGAGGGCGGCCAGGATCTCCTGGACGTCGGCCAGGCTCGGCCGCTCGACCTCGAGGCCGGAGCGGCTGGGCCGCCGCTCTGCGCCCACGGCCAGCTCCTCCACCCGGCGGCGGCAGAAGGCGAGCGACGACGCGTTGGGCTCGCTGGCGAAGGCGTGGTCGATCCCCACCAGCACGGTGGCGAGAGACACTCCCGCCTCGTGCCAGCTCTTCGCGAGGGCGAAGTCGCGGGGGGAGAGCGCGTGGTCCCGCCCCCGGCGCGCCCGCAGGGAGGCCTCGATCGCCTCCACGTAGGCGAGGAGCTCGGGGTCGCTGGCCGCCGACTCGCCGGGACCGGTCACAGGGGCACCACGTCGAACTGCTCCTGGTGCAGCAGGGGGTCCCCCTGGACCGAGATCTCCCGGGCCACCAGGCCCGTGAGGTCCTTGAGCACCGCCGCCTCCTCGCCCCCGAGGGCCCGGGCCACCTCGGGGTTCACGCGCAGGAGCAGGCGCTGGCCGTCCATGTCGGCGGCCACCTTCTTGACCTCGTCGTAGATCTCGGAGCACACGGTGGCCACGCTCTTGATCATCCCGCTCCCCGTGCAATAGGGACAGGCCTGGCAGAGGAGCCGCTCCAGCGACTGCTTGACCCGCTTGCGGGTGAGGATCACGAGGCCGAACTCGTGCACGGAGAGGACCTTGGTCGGGGAGCGGTCCCTGCGTAGCTCCTGCTCGAAGGCGAGGAGGACCTTCTGCCGGCTCGTGCGCTCCTCCATGTCGATGAAGTCCACCACGATGATCCCGCCCAGGTCGCGCAGCCGGATCTGGCGCACGATCTCCCGCACCGCGTCCAGGTTGGCCCGGAGCAGCGTCTCCTCCAGGCGTTTCTTGCCCACGAATCGCCCGGTGTTGACGTCGATGGCGACCAGGGCCTCCGTCTGGTTGATGACGATGTAGCCGCCCGTGGGGAGCCAGACCTTGGAGCGGAGCGCCCGCTCCAGCTCCGGGGAGACCTCGTACTCCTCCAGAATGGAGGCGGTCCCGTGATGGAGGCGCACCCGCGGGGCGAGATCGGGCAGGAGCTGGGTCACGAGGTCGAGGGTGCGCTGGAACTCACGCTCGTGGTCGAGACGGATGTGCCCCACGTCTCCCGCCAGCAGGTCGCGCAGGAGCCGCTGTACGAGCGAGGGCTCACGGTGGAGAAGGGCAGGGGCGCCCTGCCGGGTGGCCAGGGCCCGCGCCTCGTCCCAGGTCTTCGAGAGGTAGCGGCCGTCGCGGAGGAAGTCCTCGCGGTCGCGCCCCTGGCCCGCGGTGCGAGCGATGAAGCCGCCCCCCCCGCGCTCCTGGCGGATCTCCTTGAGGACGGTCTTGAGCCGCCGCCGCTCCTCGTCGTCGGTGATCTTCCGCGACACCCCGACGTGCTCCACCGTGGGCATGAGCACGACGTAGCGGCCGGGCAGGGAGACGTGGGAGGTGATCCGCGCTCCCTTGGTGCCCAGCGGCTCCTTGAGCACCTGCACGATCACCTCTTGCCCTTCGCGCAGGCGGTCCTCGATGGGGCCGCTGCGGGCCGCCTCCACCTCCTCGGGAGCGAGCAGGTTCTCGGGCAGCTCCTCGAAGACGTCGGCCACGTGCAGGAAGGCGTCGCGCTCCTGGCCGATGTCGACGAAGGCCGACTGCATCCCGGGCAGGACGCGGGTCACCCGCCCCTTGTAGACGTTCCCCGCGATCCCCCGGTGGGTCTCGCGCTCGATGAAGATCTCCGAGACGACCCCGTCCTCAAGGAGCGCGACCTTCGTCTCCTGCGGGGTGGTGCTGACGATCAGGTCTCTGGTCATGGAAGGTCCCTTCCATGAGCCCTCGTCGTCCGGGGGACGGATGGCGGTCCGGGTCCGGAAGAAGGGCTCCTTGGGGATCGGTCCGGCGCGCGGCCGGGCCTCCGGCCCCGCGCGCGGCGGCCACGCGCCGCGCAGAATCGGGGAGGCGGACGCGTCTTTCAGTTCGCGAAGCGACGCATCCTGACATTGAGAATGAGACCCACGGCGATGAGAGAGGAAAAAATGGACGACCCGCCATAGCTCATGAGGGGCAGCGGTAGTCCCTTGACGGGCACGAGGCCCGCCACCATGGCGACATTGTACACGACCTGGAAGGTGAAGGTCGCCGCGAGCCCCGCCACCAGGAAGGCCCCCACCCGATCGCGGGCGAGCTGGGCCGTCTCCAGCATCCGCCAGATCACGAGGAGGTAGAGGCCGAGCACGCTCACCACCCCCAGGAACCCCATCTCTTCGGCCAGCACGGAGAAGATGAAGTCGGTGTGGCGGGCGGGGAGGTAGCCGAGCTGGGCCTGGCTCCCCTGCTTGTAGCCCTTACCGAGGAGCCCGCCCGATCCCACCGCGATCTGCGACTGGATCTTCTGATAGCCCGCTCCCTGGGGATCCAGGGAGGGGTCGAGGAAGGTGTAGATGCGCGTCCTCTGGTAGTCCTTCAGGTACGGCCAGGCGAGGCCGGCCACGAGGAGCATGACCAGCAGGAGGCCGAGCACCGCCTTCATGCGCAGCCCGGCCAGGAAGGCCGCCGCGCAGAAGAGCGGGACCAGACAGGCCGCGGTGCCGAGATCGGGGCCGCGGGCGATGAGCACCGCGAGGATCCCCACCGCCGCCCCGGGAATCAAGACGTCGCGCAGGCCCATCGACTCCAGGCGGGACTCCGCGAATACCTTGGCCACGAAGAGCGCGGCCGCGATCTTCACGAACTCCGAGGGTTGGAGCTGGAAGGAGCCGATCTGGATCCAGCGCCGCGTCTCCTTGATGACGGGAGCGAACCGCATCACGTAGAGCAGCACCAGCACGGAGGCCGCGTAGAGCACGATCGCGCGGTCGGCCAGCCGCCGGTAGTCGATGGCGAGCGCGATCACGAGGCCCAGGAGGCCCAGGCCGATGGCGTAGATCTGCTTCAGGTAGAGGCCGGAGAACCGGCCCGCGGGCGTGGCGGAAGCAATCATGGCCACGCCAAGGCCGGACAGGAGCAGCACCGCCCCGAGCAGCACCCAGTCGATGTTGAAGAAGAGACGGCGGTCGATCATGCCGTCACTCCGCCTCCGTGTCGGTGACCCCGGGGGTCCCCGGCTCGGGCCGGGAGAGCCCGAAGAACGCGGCCAGGATGTCGTGGGCCACCGGGGCGGCCGCCTCTCCCCCGCTGCCGCCATGCTCCACGAGCACGGCCAGGGCGATCCGGGGGGCGTCGGCGGGGGCGAAGGCCAGGAACCAGCCGTGGGGCAGGATGGCGAAGGCGGTGGGCGTCTTCTCGAGCCGCGCCTTCGCCACCACCTGGGCCGATCCGGTCTTGCCCGCCACCGCGATCCCGGGCAGTCTCGCCCGCCAGCCCGTTCCCTCCGCCACCACCGCCTTCATGCCGCTCTTGATGACCTCGAGGGTCGCGGGCTTGAGGCCGATCTCGGCGGGCTCCATCCCCGGCAGCGGCTGGCCGTCCGCCGAACGCACCAGGTGGGGGCGCACCAGCTTGCCGCCGTTCGCGATAGCCCCGGCCAGGCGGGCCATCTGCAAGGGAGTGGCGCCCACCTGCCCCTGGCCGATCGCCACCGAGACCGTCTCCCCGCCGTACCAGGGAGTCTTGAAGATGCGCATCTTCCATTCGGGGCTCGGGACGAGGCCCGCCAGCTCGTAGGGCAGGTCAACCCCGGTGGGGGCGCCCAGGCCGAGGCGCTTTGCCCAGGCCGCGATGCGTCCGATCTCCAGCCGGATCCCCGTCTGGTAGAAGAACACGTTGCAGGAGAGGGTGAGGGCGTGGTGGACGTCCATCACCCCGTGGCCCGCAGCCTTGCAGCGGAAGACCGTGTTGTAGACGGAGAGGTAGCCCGGACAGTAGAAGGTCGTGGAAGGCGTGATCACCCCTTCCTCGAGAGCGGCGGTGGCGATCACGAGCTTGAACGTGCTCCCCGGCGAATACTGCCCCTGGATGACCCGGTTCATGAGGGGAGTCCCGGAGTCGCTGATCAGGCGGGACCAGAGGGCGGGCTCGATGCCCGTGGTGAACTGGTTGGGATCGTAGGCGGGGGTCGAGGTCATGGCCAGGATCTCGCCGGTCCTCGGATCGAGGGCCACCGCGCTTCCCGCCCGGCCCGCGAACGCCCGGTCCATGGCCGCCTGGAGCCGGCTGTCGAGGGTCAGGGTGAGGGGTGGTCCATCCACGGGCGGCTGCCTCTCCAACTCCGCCACCTCAAGGCCGCGGCTGTTCACGATCACGCGGCGGAAGCCGTCCGTGCCCATGAGGCGGCGGTTGTACTGGGACTCCAGGCCGGCCTGACCCACGAGGGCCCCGGGGCCGAGGCCCTCGTACTCGGGGAGCTGGAGCTGGCGTTCCGAGATCTCCCCCACCCGCCCCAGGGCATGGGCGGCGGCCGCGGCCAGCGGGTAGGAGCGGAGCGGCACCACGTCCACGCTCACCGCGGGCAGCTCCAAGTGGCGCGCTTCGAGGGCGGCCACGTCGGCCAGGGCGGCGTCGGCCTTCACGACCACCGGGCGGAAGAGGGTCCGCCGCGCCACCCGTTCACGGATCTGCGCTTCGCCGATCTCGAGGGCGCGGGCGAGCCGGGACACCTCCGCGTCGAGGTCGTCGGCGTGCTCGGGGGTCAGGAGCACGTTGAACGAGGGCCGGTTCTCCACGAGCACCCGGCCTTCGCGGTCGAGGAGAGGGCCGCGGGGCGCGGCCAGGGTCACGGAGCGGCTGCGGTTGTTCTCGGCCAGGGCCCTGAAGGTCTTGCCCCGCACGACCTGCAGGTTCCAGAACTGGATCCCGAGCAGGGTCATGAGGCCCACGGCCAGGGACTGGAGCACTCCGAGCCGCGCCTGGACGACCCGGAGATCCTCGTAGATCCTCACCCGGGTGTCCTCATTCGGCGAACCGGCGGGCCAGGCGGCGGTCGAGAAGCTCGAAGAGCACGGCCCCCACCACGGCGTTGACCGTGGCCCGCGAGGCGAGGGCGAGGGGCGAGAGGTCGAGCACCCGGACGTCGAACACGGCGGCCAGCCACTGGAAGACCAGGGCGTCCGCCAGGGTCGCGAGGAGAAGGACGAGGGCCCGCGCCGCGGGGCCCACGATCAGGAAATGGCCGCCCCCCACTCCGACCGCGTAGCCGACCAGGAGCTTCGTGAAGGCCGAGAGGCCGAGCACGGGGCCGGCGAAGTGGATGTCCTGCACCCATCCCGCGCACATCCCCGCGAGCATGCCATGGGTCTCGCCCCCCATGAGCGAGCAGTAGACCGTCACCAGGAGGAAGGCGTCGAAGAGACGGGGACCTCCGGGCACGAGGCGGCCCAGGGCGGTCTCCAGGAGCAGGGCCATGAGGATCGTGAGGGCTGTCCAGAGCCAGGTCTTCATCGACCCCCCACCCTATCGTTCATCGACCCCCCACCCCATCCCTCCCCGCGTAGGGGGAGGGAAACGCTGCTGCGGGTTCGGCCCCGCGCGGTTCATCGCACCCTCTGGTTTAGGGTGAGGGGCGACTTCACCTTCCTCACGACCAGCACTTCTTCCACCTGGTCGAAGCGGGCCGAGGGCTCGACCAGGATCTCCTTGAAGAGGCCCGAGCCCTTCCCCACCGACCGCACCCGCCCCACCACCAGCCCCTTGGGGTAGACCCGATCCTGGCCCGAGGTCACCACCACGTCGCCCGCCACGACATCGGCGAGGTCGCGGACGTATTTCATGACGAGGTCGCTCGAGCCCGTGTCCGAGAATCCCACCTGCCCGGAGACGACCCCGCTGACCCGGCTGCGCTCGATGAGCACCCCCGCCCCGCTGTCGCGGTCCTGCAGGAGCTGGACCTTGGCCGCCCGGGGACCCAGGGCGATGATCCGGCCCACCACCCCGGTGGGGCTGATCACGGGGGCCTCCAGGGCGAGGCCGTCCTCGCTCCCCTTGTCGATCGTGATCGTGCGGTACCACGGCAGGCCGTCGCGGGTCACCACCTCGGCCACCACGGTGTCCAAGGGAAGGATCTCCCGGAGCCCCAGCAGCTCGCGCAGGCGCTCCGCCTCCCGCGCCAGGTGCGCCCGTTCCTGGAGCAGGGTCTCGAGGACACGCACGCGCTCCGCGAGGCGGCCGTTCTCCTCGCGGGTCCCCCGGAGGCTCACGTAACCCGTCCAGGCCCCGGAGATCCCGCGCACCACTGCGCTCACCGCGTTCTGGAGCGGGGAGAAAACCCCGAAGATCGCCCGCTGGAGCAGCGACGCTCCGCCGCCCCCGTCCACCTGGTGGCTGATCGCCACCAGGTGGAGGAGCACGAGGCCCACGAGCAGGAAGCGGCTCCTGCGGGCGTCGAGGACGGCAGCCACGCTAGTCCAGGCTGATCTTGCGGAGCAGGTCGAAGTCGGAGAGCATCTTTCCCGTCCCCAGCACCACCGAGGAGAGCGGGTCCTCGGCCACCGAGACGGGCAGCCCCGTCTCCTCGCGCAGCAGGCGGTCCAGGTTCTTGAGCAGGGAGCCCCCGCCCGTGAGGACGATCCCGCGGTCCACGATGTCGGCGGAGAGCTCGGGGGGCGTGCGCTCCAGGGCCACCCGCACCGCGTTCACGATGAGGCTGATGGGCTCGGAGAGGGCCTCCCGGATCTCGGCGTCGGTGACGGTGAGGGTCTTGGGGATCCCCTCGATCAGGTCGCGCCCCTTGATCTCCATGGTGATGGGCTCCTCGAGGGGGAACGCGCTGCCGATCTCCAGCTTGATCTGCTCCGCGGTGCGCTCCCCGATCAGCAGGTTGTACTTCTTCTTGATGTACTGGATGACCGCCTCGTCCATCTCGTTGCCCGCCACCCGCACCGATTTCGAGTAGACGATCCCCGCCAGGGAGATGACCGCGATGTCCGTGGTCCCCCCCCCGATGTCCACCACCATGTTGCCCGAGGGCTCGGTGATGGGCAGGCCCGCCCCGATGGCCGCCGCCATGGCCTGGTCCACCAGGTAGACCTCGGAGGCCTTGGCCTTGAGCGCGGAGTCCTTGACCGCGCGCTTCTCGACCTGGGTCACCTCGGAGGGAATGCCGATGATGATTCGCGGCCGCACCAGGGTGTTGCGGTTGTGGGCGCGGCGGATGAAGTGGCTGAGCATCTTCTCGGTGATCTCGAAGTCCGCGATCACCCCGTCCTTCATGGGGCGGATGGCCACGATGTTGCCGGGGGTCCGCCCCAGCATCTCCTTGGCGTCCTTGCCCACCGCCTCCACCTTGCCGGTGACGCGGTTGACGGCCACGATGCTGGGCTCGGAGACCACAATCCCCTTGCCCTTCGCGTAGACCAGGGTGTTGGCGGTGCCCAGGTCGATGGCGAGGTCGCTGGAAAGGAAGCTCAGGTTGAAGACGGAACGCAGGTTCATGAAGTCGCTCGTTCTCCTCTCGTGGGGCCCACGCTGCTCAGACCGCCACTTCGATGCCGTTCTTGTCGCGCTCCTTGACCCGATACATGGCCTGGTCGGCCTTCTGGATGAGGCCCTCGGGGGTCAAGGCGTGGTCGGGATAGGAGGCGATGCCGAAGGAGGCGGAGATCCGCGCGGAGAGTCCCTGCCCCTGGAGGAAGCCGTGCTCCTCGATGGCCTTGCGCAGGCGCTCCGCGATCACGAGCGCCCCCGAGGCCGGGGTCTCCGGCAGCACCACCACGAACTCGTCGCCCCCGTAGCGGGCCAGGATGTCGGACTCCCGCACCGCCAGGGCCAGGATGCTCCCCACCTCGGCCAGGGTGCCCGAGCCCGCCAGGTGGCCGAACTGGTCGTTGATCCCCTTGAAGCCGTCCAGGTCCAGGAAGATCACGGAGAGGGGGATCCCGTGCCTTTTGCAGCGCTTGATCTCCCGGCTGATGTAGAGGTTCAGGTAGCGGGAGTTGAATAGCTTGGTCAGGTCGTCGGTGATGGTGAGCTGCTCGGTCCGCTGGAAGAGGATTGCGTTCTCGATCGCGATCGCGCAGGGCTCGACCAGGGTGAGGAGGACCTCGAGGTCGCTCTGGGTGAAGCGTCCCCCCAGCTTGTTGATGATCTCCACCACCCCGATGGTGCGACCCCTGGAGATGAGGGGGGCGCAGAGGATCGACCGGGTGCTGAACTGGGTCTTGGAGTCGAACCGGGGGGCGAAGCGCGGGTCCTTCTGGGTGTCGTTCACGATCGTAGGCTTTCCGGTCTGGGCCACCCAGCCCGCGATCCCCTCTCCAATCTTGATGCGGAAGGCCGAGACCTCCTTCCCCTTGGCCCCCAGGGCCAGCTCGAAGGCCAGTTCCTGTTTCTCCTCGTCCACCATCAGCATGGACCAGGCCTCCGAGGGGATGAGCTGCTGGATCTTCTCCATGATCAGCTCGATCACCTTGCGGGGCTCCAGGATGGAGTTGGCGGTCTTGACGATGTCGGTGAGGATGGCGAGGCGCTTGG
>Ga0137379_10004627_pt1 | contig 12937 bp, 11 predicted proteins | sample SagtaG_18_FD_104812 | JGI IMG/M metagenome (GOLD analysis project Ga0137379, IMG submission 104812) | Vadose zone soil microbial communities from Sagehorn Ranch, Mendocino, California, USA - Sage2_L_80_16 metaG | ecosystem: Environmental > Terrestrial > Soil > Vadose zone | place: USA...
CGTGCCCGCCAGCCAGGCCGGACTGCAGGCGGAGCGCCTGTGGCGCACCGGCCCTCTGCCCGTGCCGCCGCGGCGCCGGGGCAGGCTGCGCCGGCTGCTCGGTTCAGCGCTCACCGTGATCTTGCTCGCGGCGGCTGGCGTGGTGCTGTACGTGCGGTTCCATCATGCGCCGTTTCACGTGACCGGTGTGGTCATATTCCAGCAGGCCAAAACCGGGTGCGGGGTCGATGTGACCGGGCGGATCACCACTAATGGTGCGGCCGGGACGGTCTCCTACCAGTGGGTGTACCGGCCGGAGCGGCAGCCGCCCCATCCGCTCAGCGAATCGGTCGTCGCCGGGCAGAACACCGTGTACGTGACCGGCCCCGTCGAGGGCCAGGGCCACGGCAGTGCGTCGCTGACGGTCACGCTGCAAGTCCTCGGCCCGGACACACGATCCGCGTCGACCGCCTGGTCCTCAGTTGCTGATGGAGGCCGGCGGGCGGTCCGCCTTGTCTTTGGATCTGCAAGGCGGTCTGCTCACCGCGGCCTCCTGTCCTTGACCGGTGGGATATGGTGGGCTGCCGTGGGGTCCCGGTCGGCGGGCGCCAGGTCCGGAGTACTGACCGGCGGGCTTGAGGCAGCAGTGCGCGACCCTCAGGTCAAGACCCCAGCGCCAGGCTGGGTAACGGAATCGCATCCCAAGAACCCCGGCGTAACGGGCAGCCCGCACCCGCTGTCCCATCCCAGGCCCGCACCTGCTGCCGCTCCGGCCTGCCGCCCCGTATCCGTCTGCACCAGATAGGTGCCCTCTCCGCTGAGATGATCATCCATTCGCAGCGATCATCATCCCAGGCCAGAGGGGCACCTATCGGCATCTGCACGGTCGTGTGGCCGGCTTACTCACGGAATCGGGTCAGATCACGTGAGACAGACGTATTCGAATCGGGTGGGTGAAGTTGAGGTGCCGCCCGGGGCGGTAACGGTGACGTTCACGTAGGTGCCGTAGCCCGGGCCGGGCGGGCTGGTGGCGGTGATCTGGTTGCTGGAGTCGACGGTGAACGTTGCGGCCGTGCCGCCGAAGCTGACGTTGGTGGCGCCGTCCAGGCCGGTTCCGGTGATGGTGACGGTGTCGCCGCCGCCGCACTGCCCCGTGCTCGGGGAGATGCCGGTGACGTCCGTAACCGGAATCGGATTAGAGACCGTGATCGTCTGCTGGACCTGGGGTGCGGCCGCGTAGGTGGCGTCGCCGGCCTGGTTGGCGTCGATGACGCAGGAGCCCGCCGCGGTGTAGGTCACCAAGCTGCCGCGTAGGGTGCACACCCCCGCGTCGCTGGCGGGGTCAACGGAGAACACGACCGGAAGGCCGGAGCTGGCGGTGGCCGCCAGGGTCCCCGAGTCGCCCACTTTATCGGGGGACCATGGGGGGGTGAAGGAGATCGACTGGGGTATCCCGTTGACCGTGATCGTCCCCTGGACCTGTTGTGCGGCCGCGTAGGTGGCGTCGCCGGCCTGGTTGGCGTCGATGACGCAGGAGCCCGCCGCGGTGTAGCTCACCGTGCTGCCGGACACGGTGCACACCCCCGCGTCGGGGTTGTCAACGGAGAACGCGACCGCAAGGCCGGAGCTGGCGGTGGCCGACAGGGCCGCCGACCCGCCCGCCGTCCCGGAGGCCGGGGGGGTGAAGGAGATCGACTGGAGTTGTTGCTGGGGTGGTTGCTGGCCGCCGTTGACCGTGATCGTCCGCTGGACCAGGGATGCGGCCGCGTAGGTGGCGTCGCCGGCCTGGTTGGCGTCGATGATGCAGGAGCCCGCCGCGGTGTAGCTCACCGTGCTGCCAGACACGCTGCACGCCCCCGCGCTGGCGGGGTCAACGGAGAACGCGACCGCAAGGCCGGAGCTGGCGGTGGCCGACAGGGTTGCCGAGCCGTCCACGGTCCCGGAGGCCGGGGGGGTGAAGGAGATCGACTGGGCTTGTTTCGTGCCGTTGTTGCCGCCGTTGTTGCCGCCGTTGACCGTGGTTGCGTTGACCGTGATTGTCCGCTGGACCTGGGGTGCGGCCGCGTAGGTGCCGTTGCCGGCCTGGTTGGCGTCGATGACGCAGAGGCCCGCCGCGGTGTAGGCCACCGTGCGGCCGGTCACGGTGCACACCCCCGGGTCGCTGGCGGGGTCAACGGAGAACACGACCGGATTGCCCGAGCCGCCGCCGGTGGCCGGCAGGGTCGCCGAGCCGCCCGCCGTCGCCGAGGCCGGGGGGGTGAAGGAGATCGACTGGGTTCGTTTCGGGTGTGCGGTGTAGGTGTAGCGGCCGGCGGCGGGCGTTGACGTGCCGGCCGGGGTGGTCACGGTGATGGTCACGGTTCCCGTGCCGCGCGGGCTGATCACGGTGACCTGCGTACTCGAATCGGCGGTGATCTTGCCGGCGGCGGCGCCGAAGCGGACCCCGGTGGCCCCGGCCAGGCCGGTCCCGGTGATGGACACGGTGGTTCCGCCCGCGGTGCTGCCGCCGTCCGGGGACACGCCGGTGACCGCCGGCCGCGGGACGGTATAGGTGTAGTGGTCGGCGGCGGCGGGCTTTGAGGTGCCGTCCGGGGTGGTCACGGCGATGTCCACCGTGCCGGTGCCGGGCGGGCCGGTCCCGGTGATCCGCGTGCCCGAATCGGCGGTGATGACCGCGGCGGTCACGGTGATGCCCACGGTGCCGGTGCTGGGCGGGCTGGTCACGGTGACCTGCGTACCCGATTCGGCGGTGATCGTGCCGGCTACGCCGCCGAAGGTGACCCGGGTGGCGTCGGCCAGGCCGCTGCCGGTGATGGTGACCGTGGTTCCGCCCATGGCGGTGCCGCCGGCCGGGGACACGCCGGCGACCGCCGGAACCGTGCCGGGAGGCGGGCTGCCGTGCCCGGCCAGGCCAGCGGCCAGGGCCGTGCCTGCCGCCACGACCGCGACCGCGGCGCCGGCGGCGACGGCCGCCTTAACCGCCCCGGCACGCCGGCCCCGGCGATTCCGGAGATGCAAGGAATGCCGCAGGTGCCGGACATGCCAAAGATGCCAGAAATGCCGGGATTCCTGCGCATTCCGGGACAGGTTGACCCGCTCCACCGCGGAACCTTGCAGCGCGGCCGGGGCGCCCGAGGGCCACAGCGCCGCCAGCAACAGCGCCGCTTCGCCCAGGTGCGACCGGCCGCGCTCGGCCCAGTCCGGGCCGTACGCGGCTGATGCGACGGCGTTGAGAGCGGTGACGAAGGTGGTGGCGTCGGCCGGCCGGTTTTCGGGCTCCTTGGCCATCCCGGCGATCACCAGCGGCCGCAGCGGCTCGGGCACCGGATCCAGCGGCACCGGCTCGGTCAGGTGCTGGTACAGCAGCCGCTCGGCCGTGTCCCCGGTGAAGGGCGGACGCCCGGTGAGGCACTCGTAAAAGGTGGCCGTGGCCGCGTAGACATCGCCGGCCGGGCTGGCCGGGGTGCCGGCGAACTGCTCGGGGGGCGCGTACAGCAGGGAGCCGGCGGCAACCGGCTCCTGGCCGGTGCGCGCCGCGATGCCGAAATCGGTCAGCTTGCTGTCGCCGTTCCCGTCGACCAGCACGTTCTCCGGCTTGTAGTCCCGGTGCACGACACCGCGGCGGTGCGCCACCGCCAGCCCCAGCAGCGAGCCCCGCAAGACCACCAGCGCCGCCTCCGGCGTGGTCCCGCCCTGATGAGCCACGATCTCGCGGACCGAGAGGCCGTCCACTAGCTCCATGACGATGGCGGCACCCGACGGGGATTCGACGTAGTCGTACAGCCGGACGATGTTCGGGTCGTCCAGGATGGCCAGCACCTGCGCCTCGGTGCGGAACAGCTGAGCCCACTGCGGGTCGGCCAGGAACTTACGGCGCAGGTACTTGATCGCAACCAGGGTGCCGGAGGCGTCGTGCCTGGCCAGCACCACATCACCGGATCCGCCCGAGCCAAGGGCCTTCAGCTCGGTGAACCCGGGAACGCTCCACCCGGCCACACGTGCCTGCCCGCCGTCGTTTCCAGCGCGGGTCGCCTGGTCGGTGATCAACGTGTCATCGCGCATCGGTAAGCCTCCTTTTCACGCCGCTGCACCAGGCCGCGATCGGGCCTCCTGCCTGCCGGTGCTGCCGCGTGACGGCCGACCGTGTAAGCGGCAACACCTCCGCGAGCCCGACGCTCCTGTGCCACCGGTGGTGGCTGCGATCCACCGTGCCGAACCGTGGCGCGGGTGTCAGTCACCGAGCTGACACCGCTGGTGTCGGCTTGCCGACAGACCCCGCCCTCACCGGCGCACTGTCGTGGCGGCCGGGGCCGACATGTCGTGGACCGCGTCTTAAGGGCACGGGGGAGATCGGTACAGCCGTTGGCACTAGCGATGATCTTGGCCGGGCCGCCAGTCGGCCTGGCGTAGGGGAAACGACCGTTAAGACCGACATCCACCGGGGGTGGCGGGAGGCCTCTGGCACGCCCTCATCGCGTAGGGAAACAATGTAGGCGAAACTATGTCGGCAAACCAATTCTTTACGCTACACTCCTGGTTATGGCTGCCTACACGTGGCGGGGCGTCACCCGGCGCGGCGGCGGGCAGACCGGCGCGATGGACATCGCGCCTGCCGACCTGCCCGCCCGGGTGGCGGCCCGCTACCGGCAAGGCTGGCGGCACCTGGTTGTCACCGCCGCCGGCGACGGCCGCGAGGCCGCCGGGATCGGCCCCGACGGCGACGCCGGCCGCACCTGGTACGCCGAGCGCGCCTGATGGCGAAGATCGGCTATGCGCGGGTATCCAGCCGCGCGCAGAACACCGACAGCCAGCTCGATGAGCTGGCCGCCTACGGCTGCGACAAGATCTTCACCGACAAGGTGCCCGGCAAGCTCGCAGCCCGTCCGGAACTGGACAAGGCGCTGGCCTACCTGCGCGAGGGCGACGTGTTCGTCATCACCCGCCTGTCCCGCGCGATGCGGTCGCTGAAGCACCTCCTCGCACTCACTGATGAGCTGCGCGAACGCGGCGCCGGCCTGGTGGTCCTCAAGCAGCAGATCGACACCACCACGCCGGCCGGCCGGCTGGTCTTCCACCTCCTCGGCGCGATCGACGAGTTCCAGCGCGAGCTGATCGTCGAGGGCACCTGCGAGGGGCTCGACGCCGCCCGGGCCCGTGGCCGCTCCGGGGGTCGCCGGCCCAAGCTGAGCGCCGCCAAGGCCGCCACCGTGCGGCGCATGTACCAGGTCACCGGACCGGACGGGAAGAGGCTGCACACCGTCGCCGACATCGCCCAGACCGTGGGAGTCCACCGCACTACCGTTTACGACTACCTCAAGAGGGAGGGCTGACATGGCCGCCGACTCGCAGGATGTGCCCCGGCACGCTGGGCAGGTCGTCCGCCGGGTGCTGCTCCGCCGGAACATCGCCGTCGACGCGGAGACCGCGCAGCTCGTCGCCGCCGCGCTCCAGGCCAGCGCCCCAGCCCCGCCGGCGCCCGCGTGTTCCCGCCGCCGACAGCGAGCCGCTGTTCTGACCTGGCATCGGCCATCAAGCTCATTGCGGGCTGGTGACACGTTCTTCAAGGACCGGGCAGGGCTACTTTGCGGCTCGCCGTAGCTGTAGGAGTTCTGGGCCCTTACCCCGGGCTACGGCAGTGCCGGGCCGGATCCCGACCGGCTGCACCGCCAGCGCCAGCCATCCGGCCAATCGTTGGTTTTTCGCTGGAAACTACCGGCAGTCCGACCGCCGCGCCGACCGGCCAGGTCCTCGTAATACACAGCGTCCACGTCTCACCCTCCAGGACGTTCAGGCCAGCGTGGGCAGCTTAGGCGCTGGCGCGTCCGCGAGCTGGCGGCCCGCGGACGAAGTCCTCGGACAGCAGCGGCCAGCGGCCAGCCAGCATCGCGGTCCACTCGTCCTCATCATCCAGCGGCCACCAGCCATCCCGAGGCGCCACAGCGGTACTACGGGCGCTGGCGTACTGCCGGAGCCGGGCCTGCCAGCTGGCCCGATCCTGTCGGCACCGTTCAGCCCGGTCACGGTGCAGCGCGACCGCGCCGGTGGCCTCGGCGACGTCGTCCAGGACGGCGGGCCCGCGTCGCCAGCCGCGTCGGCCGCGCTCGGCCGCGTGCAGCGACAGGTTCCGTCATCCGAACTCCACCACAGACGAGCCGGAGACCATCGCGGCCTGGCCGAGGGCCAGAAGCACCAAGCGGACGGCGATCACCCGACCGCCCCAGCGCCTGACCGGCTCTTGATCCTCCAGGGCAACCAGGACAGCGGTCAGCCACTGGCGGATCAGGCCGTACTCCGCAGCCAGAGCCGAGGCGGGTGCAGGGGGCGTGAGACCTGGTCGCTAGTGGGTCTACCGCGAACATTTTTCTCCCCGGTGAGGTAAGCGATCGTTTTTCGCCACTCCAGAGGCAACAGCCGGTCCATCCGGCCGGGCTCGGAGCGCCGCTCGTACAGCTGGGCCAGGCCTCGCCAGGCTCCGGAAGCCACGGGGGCGCGGACGTCGGCGAGCTGCCAGCCGCACGCCGCAGCGGCGGTCAGGACGGCCATGCGGGCCTCAGACCGGCCGCGGCCCTCGAGTAGCAATGGAACGGAAAGTCCCGCCAAGCCGCCGAGCCGGTCTTCCTTAACGGGACTCCTCGTTCCAAAGCTCCCGGTACGGTAAAGGTTCCGGTGTTGCGGCAGTGGCCGGTGATGCGGCCTCGTATGGTGCGGGGCCATGCCAGTTGAATTCCTGACCGATGAGGAGGCCGTGTACGGCGCCTACCAGGGTGTTCCCGGTCGGGCTGACCTGGAGAAGCTGTTCTTCCTCGATGCCGCGGACAGGCGGCTGATCGCCAGGCGGCGTGGCGACAGTAACCCAGCGGTCCTCAGCCGCTATCGCCACTGGCCGTTCCGTTGTATCAAGCCCCGTCCTACGTGCCGGTTGATGTCCCGTCCCACGTCCGGTCGATGGGCAGCACGATGTGCTGGTCGATGTCCCGCTTGGTCCCACCGTCCATGGGCGAAGCCGCCAACGTGGGCGTGCGACAGCCGGATGCCCACTGACCAGAACCGCGAGGATGGCTGCTGATACGACGAGGAGTCCACCGATGAGACGCTTGAGTGGCACCGTGATCGCCCTCCGTGCAGAAGATCGCACGGTAAGCGTTCCGGACCGCGATGTGGTTGTCAGTCACCCGGCTGACACGGTTCCTGTCGGTTTGCTGACACCCTAGGTCCCGGCGAACTGGGCCAGCGCTGCCGCCTGCATCATGGTCACGGCTCTGCCACGCACCATGGGCCCGGCCGGTAGTAATGCGGCTGGCCGGGGGCTGGTCGGCCCGGCCGGGGCCAGGTAGACGGCGTCCAGCACGGCATCGTCGTGGTAGTCCTGCGGCGCCGTCCGGGACCCGCCCCAGATAGGTGGCCAGCAGGGAGCTCAGCGGTTCCCGGTGCGCGTCGAGTTCCCGGGGCGGCGGGCAGGCCCTTCAGTGCGCTGGTCAGCGCGACCCGCAGATGATCGTCGGGTGTCGGCAAGCTGACAGCAGCGGAGTCAGCTGGGTGACTGACATGCGTTTCGCGGTTGGGCACCCTCTTAGAGGCCAGACCAGGTCGGCTCTGAGGAGGGGACAGAGGTGAACTGGTTCTGGCCCAACATGCCGCTGGCCACAGCATTCTTCGGGACCTGCGCCAGGGTGCCGATGTGGCTGGTCTTCAAGCGCCCGGACCGGGCCCAGGGCGGCTGGCGGTGAAGGCCCCCGCCAAGGCCCGCCGACTTGCGCCTGCCTTGCCGGAGGTCGCGGTAGTCCCGCAGCGCAGCGAGGGGCTGGCCGACGTTTGACGACTGCACGCGGCTACCGGTGACCCCCGGCTGGAGCCATCAGCCGGGGGTCTTTGCTCGTTGTACTCGACGTCCCGTCCTTCCGGGAGGGCCGGTCGTGATGTGTGGCGGACTGGCGTCGCCGCGAGGATTCAACAGTGTGACCACGTAGGCCGCGGGCTTGGTCGTCTGTGGCATGAGCTCGCAAATGTCGAGGCCTGGGATAAAGCAAGCCGACGCCGGGCGCGATCGCGGGGGGATGGGCTGCCGCCAGCTTGCCCAGCCCGCGAGATGGCTGACACGCACCCTGCTGACACCGCCGCTGTCAGCTTGCCGACACCTCATGACCGGCGAAGTGCCGCAGTGCTGCCGCCTGCTTGATGGTTACGGACCGGTCGTGCACCTCAATCCATCCCCGTCGCTGGAAGGCGCGCAGCGCGGCATTGACGCTTTGCCGGGTGCCTCCGACCTGATGCGCGAGTTCTTCCTGGGTCAAATTAAGCTGGATGATGCCGTCCTCACCTGGGGCCTGGGTGAGCAGCACCTTGGCGACGCGGCGGGGCAGGTCGAGGAAGACCAGGTCTGACGTCACCTCGGTGAGCCGCCGCAGGGTGGCCGCGAGCGACCTCATCACCGCCTGCGCCGCGGGCGGCACCCGTGCGCAGATATCCTGGACCGTTTCCCGCGGGATGAGCAGCAGCTGGCATTCTTGCAGGGTTTCGGCGTCGGCGGACCGGGGGCCGCCATCGGCCACGCTAAGCTCGCCGAATACCCCGCCCGCTTGGATGACGGCAAGCGTCAGCTCACCGCCATCCGCCGAGCGAACCACCACCTTGACGCGGCCGGAGACCACCACGATCAAGGTGTCGCTTGGATCACCCGCGGTGAACACCACCTGACCGCGGCGGAAGGTCCGCAACCGAGACGCAGCGGCGATCGCCTGAAGGTCCCCGGGCGGCACCGACCGGAGCAGAGCGGTCTGGCGCAAAACGCCCGTCAGATCAGTCCTCATCGCTGGCTCCTTGGGCCACGGCGTGGCCGGCCACGGCCCCAGCACGGTTCTGACCTCGTATGGCAGCCTTGAGCAGCATGCGCAGGGCGTCACCGACCAGCAATACAGTGCGCCGCGAATAGCGGTCGGCGACGGCTCCTCCGAACGGGCCAAGCAGCACATACGGGAGAAGTCGGCAGATGGTGGCGGCGCCAACCCAGTCGGCCGAGCGGGTCGCGCTGTACACGTATCCGAGCAGCGCGGCGTTGTACAGCCAATTACCGATCTGCGAGGCGGCGCTGGCCCCGATCAGTGCGCGGGCGCCCGGGATAGCCAGGACGTCTCGATACGCCACTCGCACATGGCTATCCTAAGCGCCATCGATGGAGATGACATCAGCAGTTCGCGCGGCAGCTCTGATAGGGATTTGCTTCGGCGCCGTGGGTGCATACAGACCGCGACGTAGGGTGACCCGCATTGCGCGGAAACCGCGCGCCCGCACGTCGGCGCGCTTGGAGAACTTCATCGCAAGCGATCGGCGCGAAGCAAAGGAGTCAGCGACCGGGCTCTGCGGTCCCGCTTGGGACCGAGCCTCGCAGGCCGCGGCCGCGGGCTTGAGCCCTAGTCCAGCAAGCTGTATTGCCAGCAGTCCGGCATTGCGTGCTGGGACAACTGTAATTATGTGACAACGCAGCCAAAGCCCTGGCCAGTTACCTGCGGAAATGTCTTTGATACCTGGTCGTGATCCCGGCGGGTCCGGTGATAAAATTTTGAAATGGGCGAGCGAATTCACGGACTGGACGAGATATCTGGCGGTGCGGTCGCGGCCGGGTGGCATTCTTGAGGCCGCGGTGGAGATATTCTTCTGCGGCACCCGGGGGTCGACGCCGTCACCCGGTGCGGCCTACCTCCGGTACGGGGGCCACACGTCCTGCGTAGCGCTGGCACATGATGGGGCTCCTCCGAGCCTGGTCCTCGACGCGGGGACCGGGCTCGCCAACCTGGACCGGGTGCTGGCCGACGCCCCCTTCCGGGGAACCATCCTGCTCGGTCACCTGCACTGGGACCACACCCACGGGATGCCGTTCTTCGCCGCCGGCGCCCGCCCCGGCCACCGGGTGCAGATCCTCCTTCCCGAACAGGGAGAGGAGGCCGAGCAGCTGCTTGCCCGCGCGTTCTCACCGCCGCACTTCCCGGTGGCCCCGGCCGCCCTCGGCGAGGGCTGGTGGTTCGGCACCCTCGAGGAGGGAGAGCACGAGATCGAGGAGTTCTCCGTGCTCGCGCTGGAAATCCCGCACAAGGGAGGCCGCACCTTCGGGTTCCGGGTGAGTAACGGCACGAGCTCCCTCGCCTACCTGTCGGACCATGACCCGCTGGCGGCCGGGCCGGGCCCATCCGGCCTGGGTGAACTGCATCCCGCCGCCCTGGCCCTGGCCAAAGACACCGACCTGCTGATCCACGATGCCCAGCTGCTGGTCGGCGAACTCCCGCGGCTTTCCTATCTCGGCCATTCCTGCTCGGAATACGCCATCGGCCTCGCCCAGGCGGCGGGAGCCCGTCGGGTGTGCCTGTTCCATCACGCCCCCCAGCGCACCGACGGTGAACTGGACGAACTGGCCAGCAGGTTTGCCGGCGGCGTGGTACCGGTCATCATGGCCGCAGATGGCCTCATCGTGCGGATGGGCTCTTCAGCCGCGGACGAGACCGCGCCGGAGGTGCGTCGGCTGCCGGCAGTGCCGACGTGACCTCGCGCTTCCTACAGCACGGCGGTGAGCTCTCCCTCGCCCCAGGCTTCCTGGTCGGCCGCGACGGCGCCTGCAGGATCGAGTTGCGCGAGCTGTCACGGGCTGACACGGCGCGGGTCCTGGGGAACCTCATCGACGACCGGCGGCTGCCTGCGAGCCTGGAGGCCGTCATAGGCGCGGCGGGTTGCCTGCGGGGCTGGTGGCGGCGTGCGAGCAGGCGGTCACCGCGGCGGCGCTGGCCGCCGCGGCGTGCCTGAGCGGGTTCACGGAGATGGTGCAGGCGCTGTCTGCGCTGGTGGGGTAGCCGCGTCAGCATCCGGGGTCAGCCGGGTCGGCTGCGTGCAGGGCTGCCGGGCACTGCGGCGCGCTGGGCGGTCATGGTGTTGACGCCGCATGTGCGAGCGGTGTCGGCGTAGCAGCAGATGTCCAGCCGGTCCTGGTGGCTTCTTTGCTGGTGAGCCTGCCAGGTGAGACCTGGTGCGACGTATCTGCCGAAAACGGGACGAAGCTCCGGTATGACATGAGGTCTTCCTGCAGATCCGTGTCATCCCCGGGCTTCGCCGAGGTCCAGTGAGTACGTGGCCTCGATCGTGAGTCGGCGCGCTGGGTTGACAGGGTCGACGTGGGACTTTGTCAAACCGCCTATAACCGGCACGTTGTGACATCGTGCCGGCTGCCAGCCCAAAGCTCAGCCCCTGGACAGCAGGCGCAGGGCGCGCTCCTTCTCGAAGTCGAGGGCGCGGCCCGGGGTGGCGGGAATGCGGCCGAGGCGGCGGCCGAGGTCAGCGACGGCCGCCTGGACCGGCGGCTCGGCCAGCACCCGCAGGCCGAACGCCAGCGACGCGGGGCTGACGTCGTACCGGCGCTCGAGGGTGAGCGCCGCCGCGACGGCCTCGAGGTCCGCCTCGGTGAACTGCCGGTGGGCCGCACCCCGCGCCCCGCCCGCCGCCGCACCCAGGCCAGGCGCCGCACCCAGGCCAGGCGCCGCACCCGGCCCGCGCGGGCCCGGTGCCACGGCAACGGCACCCCCACCCGACCACGGCAGCGGGTCGCGGACCGGCGGCAGGAGGCCGAGTTCCTCGCGATAGCGGAGCATGCGAGCCGACGTTCCCAGCCGCCGGGCGGCCTCCGTGATGCGCATGGCACCAATTCTAACAATTTTGTGTCAAGAACACCCAGGAAACGATGCGGCGACCGTCGGCACTCCCCTAGCGTGTAAGCCAAAGACCAGAAAGACTCTCAAGGGGAGAACGTATGTCCGCGGATCAGCTTCCGTTCCAGGTTGCCGACCTGGCGCTCGCCGCCTTCGGGCGCAAGGAGATCCAGCTGGCCGAGCACGAGATGCCCGGGCTGATGGCAGTGCGGGAGGAATACGCGCCCAGCCAGCCGCTGCGCGGCGCCAGGATCACAGGAAGCCTGCACATGACGATCCAGACGGCAGTGCTGATCGAGACGCTGACCGCGCTGGGCGCCCGGGTCCGCTGGGCCAGTTGCAACATCTTCTCCACCCAGGACCACGCGGCCGCCGCGGTCGCGGTGGGCGCGGACGGCACCCCCGATGACCCGAAGGGCATCCCCGTCTTCGCCTGGAAGGGCGAGACGCTGGAGGAGTACTGGCGGTGCACCGAGCTCGCGCTGACCTGGCCGGGCGAGGATGGCCCGAACATGATCCTGGATGACGGCGGCGACGCCACCCTGTTCGTGCACAAGGGGGCCGAGTACGAGAAGGCCGGCGGGGTCCCGTCGCCCGCCGAAGACGACCCGGAGGAGTGGCGGATCATCCTGGACCGCCTCCGCAACTCCCTCGCCGACCACCCCGGCAAGTGGACCAGGGCCGCCCAGAGCATCAAGGGCGTGACCGAGGAGACCACCACCGGCGTGCACCGCCTCTACGAGATGGCCAAGAGCGGCTCCCTGCTGTTCCCCGCGATCAACGTCAACGACTCGGTGACCAAGTCCAAGTTCGACAACAAGTACGGCTGCCGCCACTCGCTCATCGACGGCATCAAGCGCGGCACGGACGTGCTGATCGGCGGCAAGGTGGCGGTCGTGTGCGGTTACGGCGACGTCGGCAAGGGCTGCGCGGAGAGCCTGCGCGGCCAGGGCGCCCGGGTCGTCGTCACCGAGATCGACCCGATCTGCGCGCTGCAGGCGGCGATGGACGGCTACCAGGTGACAACGCTGGAAGACGTGGTGAGCACGGCGGACATCTTCGTCACCGCCACCGGCAACCGCGACGTGATCACCGCCGAACACATGAGCCGGATGAAGCACCAGGCGATCGTCGGCAACATCGGCCACTTCGACAACGAGATCGACATGGTCGGCCTGACCAAGCTCCCCGGCGTCCGCCGGATCACCATCAAGCCGCAGGTCGACGAGTGGACCTTCCCGGACGGCCACGGCATCATCGTGCTGTCCGAGGGC
>Ga0137379_10004633_pt1 | contig 12933 bp, 15 predicted proteins | sample SagtaG_18_FD_104812 | JGI IMG/M metagenome (GOLD analysis project Ga0137379, IMG submission 104812) | Vadose zone soil microbial communities from Sagehorn Ranch, Mendocino, California, USA - Sage2_L_80_16 metaG | ecosystem: Environmental > Terrestrial > Soil > Vadose zone | place: USA...
CGGCTACGCACTGCAATGAGCAACGGGCCAGGAGGAGACGGCCGTGGAAACATTCGTGGAAACACGTTCCGCCGGTCCCCTGCGCATTCTGCGCTTTCCGGGCGCTCCGGTGATCGCTCTGTGCAGGCAGAGCGCTCCGGGCGTCCGAACGCCGGACTTTTAATCCGTAGGTTCCGGGTTCGATCCCCGGACGCCCGACCCGGTTTGAGCTGGAAGAATGCTCGCTCTACTCTTTCCGGCGAGGCGTGTCGGGCTCTGCCTGCGATGACAAGCGCGTAACAGAACCGATGTCTGTCCAAATCCGCCTATCTCATGATGGTCAATATAGATCGGGCAGTCCTACTTGCGCCGTCGTGGTGATGGCGACCCAGACCCGATGCCCGGCGGCAACCAGCCCCGCGGGCCCGACAAGCCGAAGTCGCTGCCCGGCACGGTCCGCACACAGCTCCCGTGGCCGCGTTCACCTCGTCACTGAGCTGTATCTGACTAGCGACCATCCAGCTCTCCTGGCCACGGTCAGCCGGGAGGGCCTGCTCAGCTGGATCCAGGCCGAATAGCCTCATCCACGGGCGGCTCGGTAAAGCTCGCGCACCAGCCAGGGCGCCAGCCACCGCACTCCTTCCAGAGTCAGGTGGATGCCGTCCCTGCGCACCTGCACGCCGTCCACGGTCCAGGTGAAGGTGCCGTTGGGGCAGAGCTTGCGGTTGAGGTCAAGCACTTGGGTGCCGGGATGCGCGGCGACGACCGCGCGCAGCAGCCGATTCCACACGGTCACCCGGATTGGATTGTCCTCCGGATAGAGGCTGCCGTCCGGCTGCTCACCGCCTCGGTTGTACGGCTCGGTGGCCACGACGACGCGCGCGCCGGTCGAACCCAGCAGGGTAATCGCCTTACCGAGCAGAACGGCCAGGTGAAGGTCGTAGGCAGGGTCGCCGAGATGCTGCCACCGGCCCTGGTAGTAGTGGTCCATCGTCTCCCAGCGGCCGACCATGAGCAGCACCTCATCGGGGCGGTCGGCCCGCAGCTGTCGCAGCCAGCGCCGCGGCCACGCGTCGCAGATGGGGTTGTCCGGCCACTGGATTCCGAAGACGCGATAGGGGCCGCCGGTCACGATGCCGCAGCCCAGTACGGAGTGGTCGGTGAACCGGATGCCAGGTTCCGGCGGCATGTAGAGCATCAGCGTCAGCGAAACGGAGTCCCCGAACACGGCGACACTGAGCGGGCGATGCCGGCTGATTGTCCGCGGCGCAGCTGCGGGCAACCGTGGCGCCAGCTTGGCCCGCACCGAAAGGGGAGGAACACTGAGCCCGCTCGCGGGCGGCGGTGCCACCGCGAGCTGCCGCACCCGGGCGGGCGCCGTGCAGGCCGCGATGACAACTACGGCGGCGACGCCCGCGGCGGCGGCCGGGAGCACCCGCCGCGGACGCACCCGGACGCGCTGCGCGGGACGTTCGATCAGCACGAACGAGGCGCCGGCGAGCACGCTGGTGACCGCGACGCGCAGCGCGGCGAGCACGTAGCCGTGCAGGCCGCTGCGTTCGCCGTCGAGGGCGAGGTAAACCGGCCAGTGCCAGAGATACAGGCCATAGGAGATGCGGCCGATGCCGACCAGGTGGCGGGTCGACAGCAGCCGCGCCACCGGCTGCCCGGAATCGAGGACGACGCCGGCCACCAGCGCCGCGGCGGCCAGGGCCGTGAGCAGCAGCAGGCCGTGCCGGAACTCGCTGGGGGCGCCATCGGCGGCCGCCGCGACACCGGTCAGCACTGCGAGCCCGCAGACCGACAGCAGTAATGGCAGCGGCCGGCGTGCCGCGAGCTGCGGCGACCGCATGCCGAGCGGGGTGGCGGCCCGCCATCGCCAGGTTGGTGCCAGCAGCGCGGCCAGAGCCGCACCGACGAGCAGTTCCTGGGCGCGCGTATCGGTGCCGAAGTAGACCCGTCCCGGGCTGGCCGCGCCTGCCAGGACATACGTGGCCAGCGCGGACACCGCTACTCCCGCCAGAGAAAACGCCAGCAGGCGCCGCCGTTTGACCGCGCAGCACGCGAGAAGCAGAAGCGGCCAGACGAGGTAAAACTGCTCCTCCACCGCGAGCGACCAGGTGTGCTGCAGCGGCGACGGCGTCCCGCCCTGCGCGAAGTAGTCCGTGCCCTGCAGCGCCCAGCGCCAGTTGCCAGACCACAGCGCCGTCGCGATCGCGTCCCCGCGCAACGCAGCGACCGAATCCGGAACGAACAGCGGGCGCGCCGCGACCACCGCGACGATCATGACGAGCGCCGCGGGCAGCAGCCGCCGGGCACGGCGTGTCCAGAACCCGCCGAGGTCGATCCGTCCCGTGACTACCAGCTCGTCGCAGAGCAGGGACGTGATCAGGAAGCCGCTGAGGACGAAGAAGACATCGACGCCGACAAAGCCACCAGGCAGGACCGGGATACCGGCGTGAGCGGCGAGCACCGCCAGGACGGCAAGAGCACGGATACCGTCAAGCGGGCGGATACGACGATCCAGAGCCACAAAAGCGCGCCTTGCATAGGTCTGCCTAGCTGCCTTTCAGTTCCGCCATCCTAGTGACGTTATTCCCGACTTCCGCGGCGCGGCTTGCCTGGGGCATCGACCAGAACGCCCGCGCCGCCCTGGAAGAAGAGCTGTTCGGCAAGCACGTGCTCATCACCAGCCACGACGACTGGCCTGCTGCCGAGGTGATCGCCGGCTACCGGTCCCAGTCCGAGCCGAGTCCGGCTTCCGCCAGCTCAAAGACCCGCACGTCGTGTCGTTCTCCCCGATGTTCTGCTGGACCGAGCACAACATCCGCGTGCACGCCTTCACCTGCGTGCTCGCCCTGCAGCTCGCCCACCTCATGCGCCGCCAGGCCGAACGCGCCGGGCTGCACATGAGCGTCCGCGGCCAGAGATAAGACGATCGTCATATGGTTCGCGCCCCAGCCAGGCCATACCTTCGTCGTCAGAATCCCGTCGAGGAAAGGGAAATCATGAACCGACGCTCCTCCCTGCGCCTGGCTAGCGCCGCAGGCCTCATCGCGCTCGCCGCCTCGGCCTCCGGGCTGCCCTCCAACGGGTGTCCGGACGGGTACACCCTGCTATCGGTGCAGACGCTGCTGGCCGAGGGGTATCACGCTCCTGCGCTCGTCGACAGCCCGACCAGCGGTGTCCTGTCCTTCGGCCGGCCGGGCAACGGCAACGGCTGGGTTTGCGGCGTTCGGCTCGGCAACCAGACCACGGCCTTCGGCGGTCCGCTCTACAACTTCATCGACGACCAGCTCCCGGCCTGAGATCCGCGCCTTTCTGGCGTCGCGTGGCTGACCAGCCGACCCGCGTTCCCGCAGTGCTCGGTAACGATCTTGTCGGTCCCAGGCTGAGCGCCCTGAGCAGCGCCTTCATCCACGGGCCGTCAGCGCTGGCGCGCGTGAACCTGTAGTAGCCGAGCCCCGCGGCCTGGTTCCCGAACAGGTCGCCGACCAGTTCGCGTGACCTGGGGCCCTGCACCTGCAGCGGCGCCGCTTCGGCCTCGCGGATCTCCACGTCCGGGGCGCCGTGCGCGGCCAGCCGCTTAGCGTAGAACAGCACGTCGCTGGAGGCCAGCGAGAACCAGAACCGGTCCTCGTCCAGCCGGAACGGGTGGCTGCGGTGCTGACGTTTGACGATGTCCTGACGTGTGCGGGGGTCGCGCCGGCGAGGGTGCGGCTGGTCCGCCATCAGGATCATCGCGTTGCCGGTCAGGGCGTGTACGCGGCATTCCGTCAGAAAGGCATTGCGATGGTGGAGGCCTACCAGGCTGTTCAGGCCAGCGAGGTCTTCGAGGTCGGCGGGTTCGTCGCGAGTTTCGTGGCGACCCCGGCCGCCGCGGAACGAGACGCTGTTCGTCGGCCTGTATCAAGTGCAGGGCGTCACGACCTGCGAACCGGGAACCAGAGACGAGCTGACCGGCCAGGATGTCACCGGGTACTACCGGTACGACCTGCATTATGACGACCGCATGGCCGAGTACGTCCAGAGGCTGTCGAACGATTGGGGCAGCGGTATCCGCGCCTGGTGGCAGCACGCCGCCCGCAACCCCAAACCAATCCACTCCCTCCGCGACATGGACGACCCGCCGTTCCCCGAAATCGCCCGGTTCCGCGTCGACATCAGCGACGTACTCACCCTGCCGCCGACCTGGCAGCAACGGCTCCGCCAGGAGAAAGTATCTACCTCCTCGTCGACAAGGACACAAGCCAGCAGTACATCGGATCAGCCAAAGGCGAAGACAGCCTGTGGGGACGGCTCAGCGAATACGCCCGCACCGGCCACGGCGGCAACATCGAACTCAAGAACCACCCCGAGGCCCGCTACCAGGCCTCCATCCTCCAGTTCGTCGACCAGCAGCTACCCGACCACCGCATCGAACAGATCGAAAGCTGGTGGAAAGACAAGCTCATGACCATCAGCTCGATCTGCACCACATGCCTGGCGCGGGATTGCGCTGGCTGGGTCCCGGGGCGGCAATTCTGGCGAGTTGAGGTCGATCACCGAGCGAACTCGCGCGCGGCCCGAGCCGCCGCGCACGGAGCGCACAACGGCACATCAACATCGCCCAGCAAGTCCGAGCTGTACTGGCCCGAAATCACCGCGTCGAAGTTCTCGCAGATGCCGCGGTCAGCCGGATGAGCCCTCGGGCAGAAGCAAAGGCAGGGCCTGCGCCGCATGGCCTTCTCAGCGCGTTCGAACACCGCTCGGACCTCTGGACGGTTCGCCACGTCCGCGAGCGCATCGAGGGCCGGCCGCATGCGCTCAAGCGCGTCGGTGATGGCCTGCCCGACTCTTCGGCCGACCTCTGCCAGGGTATCGGCGAGTTCAGTGTCCCTGTCATCGCTCACGGTCGCATCCTCTCACTGCCAAGGGCTCAGAGCCAGGGCACGTTGACGCAGCTCAGACACGTCAGCGACATCGTCTGCTGACGGGTCAGACAGTCACAGCCCGCGCGGCAGGCTAAACATCATTAGCTGACCGTCACCGGCAGCGGCGAGCGCTGGCCCGCCGTCGGAAAGGAGTGTCGAGCGCGGGCCGGGCGGGGCGACGCCGGTATGCGAGGGTTGCATCATGGCTAATGGGGCGGCGCGGCAGCTGGTGCTGTTTCGGCACGCGAAGTCGGCCGGGCCCGATGTCGCCGACCACGAGCGGCCGCTGGCGCGCCGAGGCCGCCGGGATGCCCCCGTCGCGGGACGGTGGCTGCGGGCGGCAGGCCTGGTGCCCGACCGCGTCGTCTGCTCGACGGCCAGGCGTGCCCGCCAGACGTGGCAGCTGGCTGCGGGGGAGCTTGATTCCTCTCCGGCGGTCAGCTTTGACCACCGGGTCTACGAGACGTCAGCCGGCGAGCTCCTGGATCTGGCTCGCGAGACCGCGCCGGGGACGCGCAGGCTGCTGATCGTCGGGCACGACCCGGCCATGCAAGAGCTGACAACGGCGCTCGCCAGCGGCCGAGTCGGCGACCCGGGTGCGCTCGACCGGGTCAGGGTCAAGTTCCCGACTGCCGCGATCGCGGTACTGGAGTTCACCGGAACATGGCAGGAGCTCAGGCCAGGACAGGCCCGGCTGACCGCTTTCGTGATCCCTCGGGACCTCCGGTCCGGCACCGCCGGGCGATGACCAGGGCGCAGGATCAGGCCGGGATGCTAGCCGGGAACGACGGGCGAGGCGGCCAGGGTAGCGGCCGGAGTAACGCTGGAGCACCCCGGACGTAGCCTCGCTGCCGGCGGCTTCGGCGCGGCGGGCCCCGAACAGGCGCAAGTGATGCTGCCGGCACCAGGAGGCGTACTGGCGCAGGTCCAAGGCGTAGGCGTCGCGGGTCAGGCCGGTATAGCCGGCCAAGAACCCAGCCAGCGCGAGTTGCTCCGGCCCGGTGAACACCGGCTCGGTGACGGCGATCACGGCAGAAGCGGACATGGGCGTGGTGGTCGTCATCGGGCGCCTCCCGGGTCGGGCTGAGGCCCGGCAGGCTGGGCCAGCCACGGCCCCAGCGACGATTGATTCACCTCACCGTCAATCCGCCCCGGCGATCACGCAAGGTCACCGCGGCGTTCCAGATCGTTGCCCGTAGCGCCGAATCCGCACGGCGGACGACCGTCTCGCGCGGCTGTGCGCGGCTGTGCGCCGCGGCATTATGCGCGCGTCGACTTCGCCGCATGTGCCCGTAAGGGATCGGTTTGCGGGCCTGAGACAGAACTAGCGCCGCCCGGCGCAGTCCTCGCGACGGCCGGCTACCCGGGACTGGGTTCCTAGGTTTCATTAAGGTCACTGGAAGGCTGATCTTGGGCCCCGTCGTTGGACTTGGGGGCATCCCCTTCGAGGAGAGGAGCGCCCCATGTCAGTTCGCAGCCGTCGTCTCGCCGTTGCCGGAGTCATCGCCACGACGGCGATCGCCGTTCCCGCCGCCGGGTTGGCGTCCGGGTCCGGTTCACCGTCCGGCAAGCCAGCGCCATTGCAGGCGTCTGCGGCCAGCGCCAAGAATTCCGAAGCGCAGTCCCAGACCGTGCCAGCGGTGGTGAGAGCATTCGCCACGCGGCTGGGCGTCAGCACCAGCGCGGCAGGGCCCGCGTTGAAGCAGATCGCCGCGTTGAGCAGCAAGAACGGTGGTGTCGACCCGGCCAGCCCGGCGTTCGCCGCGATCGCCCACGATCTCGGCGTGAGCCCGGCACGGCTGGCCGCCGCCTGGGACGCAGTAAAGCAGAGCGTGCCCGGCAGGTAAGCCGGGTCGGTCGGCGCAAGTCCCGCGCACAATGAGTCCCGCGCACAATGGGTCACGTGCGGGTCCTGGTGGTCGACGACGATGCGGCTGTGCGCCGATCGCTGTCCACCGCGCTTGGGCGTGACGGCTACGAGGTGGTGGCCGCCGACGGTGGCAGCGCGGCGCTGGCCCGCCTCGCCGCCGGCAGTGTCGACGCGATTGTGCTCGATGTGGCGATGCCCGAGCCGAACGGCCTGGAGGTGTGCCGGCGGCTACGCGCCCGCGGGGACCGGACACCGATCCTGATGCTCACCGCCCGCGGCCTGGTCGATGATCGCGTCGCCGGGCTGGACGCCGGCGCCGACGACTATCTGGTCAAGCCGTTCGCGCTGGCCGAGCTGCGGGCGCGCCTGCGCGCACTTCTGCGCCGCAACGCAGCCAGCGCGGAACGACTCAGCTACGGCGACCTGGTGCTCGACCTGTCTGCGGCACGGGTAACCCGGGGCGGGCGCGAGGTTTCCCTCACCCGCACCGAGTACCTGCTGCTCGAACTGTTCCTGCGCAACCCTGGCCGGGTGCTCAGCCACTCGCAGATCTTCCAGGCGGTGTGGGGCTACGACTTCGGTATGCGCTCGAACAACCTGTGGGTATACATGGGCTACCTGCGCACCAAGCTCGAGGCCGCGGGTGAGCCACGCATCCTGCATACCGTGCGGGGGCTGGGCTACGTCCTGCGAGATAAGCAGTGACGTTGCGGAACCGGGTCTCGGTGGCGGCGGCAGTCGGCGTGCTGATCGTCGTCGCCGCGGTCAGCAGCGGGCTGTACTTCTCCTACGCCGCGAGCCTGCGTTCCCGCGTCGACGCCACCCTCCTCGACACCGCACAGCAAGCCACCAGCATTCTCAAGCGCATCAAGCAATCGGCCGCCGACAGTCAATCCAACCCCGACTTCAGCAAGCCGGTCACCATCGGCAGCGTGCAGGTCCAACTGTTCCCGGACCCGGCGGCCGGCCGGCCCACCCGGTTCGGGCCGCTGGACAGCCGCGATGTCGCGGTCGCCGGGCACGCGCAGCCGCCCTATTTTGCCAGCGCGCGCGCCGGCGGCCGGCAGTTTCGGGTCTACACCGCCGCCTGGCCCGGTGGGCTGGTACGCACCAGCCGGGCCGCGAACGCCGATAACGGCGCGCTGCTCAATGCGGCCCTGCTCCTTGCCGGGCTCACTGTGGCGGCCGCCGCCGTCACCTACGGCGCGGCGCGGCTGACCGCGGGCCGCATCCTCCGGCCCATCGCCGAACTCACCGCGGCCGCCGAGCACGTCACCCAGACCCGCGACCTCACCGCCCGCCTCGGCGCCGCCGGGACCAACGATGAGGTGGGTCGGCTCGGCTCGTCCTTCGACACCATGCTGGCCGCGCTGCACGAATCGGTCACCGCGCAGCGCCAACTCGTCGCCGACGCATCACACGAACTGCGCACCCCTCTGACCAGCCTGACGACGAACCTGGAGTTGCTCGAGGACGGTGCCGGACTGGCCGACCCGCAGGCGCCCGCCCTGGTGCGCGCAGCCCGGGAGCAAGCCGGTGAGCTGGACCAGCTGATCACCGACCTGCTCGACCTTGCCCGCTACCACGAGTCCGCACCGCACCGCGAGACCGTGCGCCTGGACCTGCTCACCAGCGAGGCGGTGCACCGCGTGCGGCAGCGCATGCCGCATGCCGCCATCTTCGCGGACCTGCATCCCTGCCTGGTGCACGTCGATCCCGCCGGGGTCGACCACGCCATCTGCAATCTGATCGACAACGCGATCAAGTGGAATCCACCCGACGGCGCGGTACACGTCGTCGTCGCCGATGCGCATGTGTCGGTCACCGATCACGGCCCCGGGATTCCAGACGAGGATCTCCCGCACATCTTCGAGCGCTTCTACCGGGCCTCGGCCGCACGCGGGATGCCCGGCGCCGGGCTGGGACTGGCCATCGTGGCCCGCATCGCGCAGGCCAACGACGCAGCGGCCGATGTGCGAACCGGGCCGGACGGGTCGACATTCGCCCTCGCATTCCCTCCACACCCGCGCGCCGCGGAAGTCGTGCAGCACGAGCAGGAGTAGGCGCGTCGCGTTGGTGCCCAGAAGCGGCGAGTCAACCCAAGACGAACTGCAGCCACGCGGGTGACGCGCTGACGAGCCAGAGGATCTCAGCGTCCCGCAAGACACCCCGTACGCAGGCGGTGGAGGTCCCTGACAGTGTCGTTGTGGTGTGAGTTGTGCTATGCGGAGGGCTCGGGTTGGTTGGTGGACGACGTCACCGTGACCATGTCGGCGGAAGGCAACGGCCCTCCCGATCTTGATCGCGCATATCGGCGGCGATGAGCGCCTCGCGATTGCTGGCGGGATCACTCTCGGTGATTACTCGCAAGCGACGGAGCGCGAGATCGCCGATTGCCGGCGTTGATGCGTGTGCTTGCCCTCCGGGCCAGGCACCAGAACATCTGGCTCGGTTAGATGGGTGCGGTCGGAGCCATTGTGCTGGTCAGGTGATCTAGGCATAGGCGCGCTCGCCGGCCGGTGTCGCTGCCCAGCTCAGCGGGGGGCGCATAGCCTGCGGCCTGCCGAGTATGGCTGCCGGTGATCGGCTCGACTTGGTCGCACCGACGATGTGCTGGCTGGCCGACGCGCAGATGACGATGCCGTTGGACAGGGTGGCTCTGTCTCGCATGCAGGGCATGCCTCAGCAGACAGTGTTCCGGCCACGGTGCCTGAGCTGGTCAGCACGGCGTTCCGTGGGCTGCCGCCTGGGCCGGGGATGGCCGTATCGTCATGCTTATCGTCGCGCTGGGGAAGGGCGGTGGCAGGCGATGGCGATGGAACCGGAGATCAACCTGGTTGACCCCGATGTCTACCAGCGCAGCGGCGCCCCGCACGAGCAGTTCGCCTGGCTGCGCGAGCACGCGCCGGTGTTCTGGCACGCCGACGGCGGCGGCGCCGGCTGGCCCGGGTTCTGGGCGGTCACCAAGCACGAGGACGTCGCGCAGGTCACCCGGCACCCCGAGGTCTTCTCCTCGGCCCGCCGCACCGCGGTGTTCAGGGAGTGGCCAGACCTGGCGGTCGAGCGAATGCGGCTGATGATGATCAACATGGATCCGCCGCAGCACACCCGGCAGCGTGCCTTCGTCAACCGGGGATTCACGCCGCGGATCATCGGCCGGCTGGAGGACCACATCACCCAGATATGCCGCGGCCTGCTTGATGACATGGCCGGTTGCCGCGAGGCGGACTTCGTGCCGGAGATCGCTGCGCCGCTGCCGACGCAGGTGATCTGCGAGCTGGTCGGGGCGCCGGCCGAGGACAGGAGCCGGATCTTCAAGTTGTCCAACCGCGTGGTCGGCTTCGATGACCCGGAGATGGCGGCCTCGCCCGCCGACCAGATGCAAGCCGTGGCGGAGATGTACGCCTACGCCGGCGAGCTGGCCGACAGCCGCAGGAAGCAGCCGCGCGACGACATCGTGACCCGGCTGCTAAAGCCCGACGACGCGGGCCGCGAGCTGACCACGCTGGAGTTCAATTTCTTCTTCCTGCTGCTGACGGTCGCGGGCAACGAGACCACCCGCAACGCAGCGGCCGGTGGCATGCTCGCCTTCTTCGACCACCCCGAGCAATGGCAGAGGCTGGTCGCCGACCCGGCTCTGGCGGCCCCGGCGGCGGAGGAGATTGTCCGCTGGGTTAGCCCGGCGAACCTGGTCCGCCGCACTGCGATGCGCGATACCGAGCTGTGCGGCCAGCGCATCGCCGAGGGAGACAAGGTGGTGGCTTTCCTCACCTCAGCGAACCGGGACGAGGACGTCTTCGCCGCGGCGCAGGAGTTCGACATCGGGCGCGACCCGAACCCCCATGTCGGCTTCAGCGGCGGCGGCCCGCACTACTGCCTCGGCAGGCACCTGGCGGCGCTCGAGCTGCGGGTGCTGCTGAAGGCCCTGGCCGAGCGGATGCCCGCCATCGCGCTTGGCGGCCAGATCAGCAGGCTCCGGTCCAATTTCGTCAACGGCATCAAGCACATGCCGGTGCGGTTCGCGGCAGCCGGCCAGGGCTAGCCGGCGGGCGGAGCCGGCAGTCAGATAAGCCCGGTTCCGTAAGGGGCCACGGCACTCCCCGGCCTTGGCTCCCAGCCCCGTCCAGCGGCCCTGACCCGGCGGCCACATCGGCTAGCGATCTGTCCTGCGTAGGAACTGCGCGCAGAATGGCCGCTCGGGTGCGGCACCATGATGATGTCGGCCCACCGGGAGCGGCGCTATTAGGCGGTTCGGCTGCGTCAAGCGCACCTAAGGCTCGTGACGGGACGTGACAGGCCGATCGAATCGCCTGCGGGCCTATCCGGCGGCGCTCTCCCTGCCGATTCAAGCGGGTGACTGCCGTGACGGCTGCGTGGGTGGCCGCGCCTCGCACGGGGCAGCGATCATCGCTGAGAGGGTGCCTGCCGGGCTGACTGCTGCGCCGTGCGGCGGGCACGGCCGGATGGCAGGTTCGCTTCCACGAGCGCACTCGCCCCGGCCGGGTGGGTGCTGACGTCCTCACATCGTTCTTTGAGCCGGTGCAGTGACTCGCTGTCGCCGAGCGGACACGCCGCCTCCGGGCGTGCGCAGTCTTGCACTTCGGGGAGGTCGAGGACCGCATCGACCAGGCTCGCGCGGCTGCCCGGAGCGATGTGCCCGGACTCGGCGCGCAGCGACGCCCGGGCGGTTCCTCCTGGTGAGGTGGTCACCTCGGCGGCCGCGACGGTGCGGTCGCCGTCGCTGATCTCGACGTGCCGATGCAGGTCATGCCCGGCCATGCCATGCCTCCTGCCGCGGCTCGCCGCGCAGAGGCGGTCGTAACCGCAGCGAGCCCGTCTCTTGCCGAAGAGCCGGTCCGCCTGGCACGCACAATCGGGCGGGGAGATGCGTTCTCCGACCGGGAAGCCTGACCTGCTGGCCCAGCCTGACGGATGGAGCAGTCTTGCTGCCGCGCGGCTGCCCCCTCACTGCCGGGCAGCCACTTCCCACCCTGGGAGCCGGTGTTACCCCGCTTTCCCGGACCCCCGGCCCGGGGCCACTGCGATGGCCGCCGCAGGGGCGTCCGAGATGCCCGCACCCAGGCCGCCGGGGTTTTCGCCGCCGTGCCGCCGCGCCGGCCCGGCTGCGGAACAAGCCGATCGCCCGGACCGCCAGGGACCGGGGATCGCCGGATCATGCCCGCACAACCGATGGCCCGGGCCGGCGCCGACCAGGGCTGGCCCGCGGGCTCGCTGCGATCGTGACGGAGATGACCCGGCCGGCCATGGCCGTGCGCGTCACTCGCGCCACGGCGACGGCTTGCCCACGCCGGGACCGAAGGTGACCCGGCGGGACCTGCCCGCGGGGCTGCGCCGCTGCCGGGCGGGTCCGGCGGCTTTCCGCGGCCAGCGGCCCGGCCAGGCCGGTTATCGGAGAAGCCGGGCGATCGCGGCGTACTGGCAGGCTGCAGCGGCGCAGACGAAGGCATGGAAAACCTCGTGGTAGCCGAACACCGACGGGCAGGGGTCGGGACGGCGGCGGCGATAGCACACCGCCCCGGCGGTATACAGCAGCCCGCCGGCCAGCACCAGCCCTGCCGGCCCCGCGCCCGCGTGGATCCACACGCCCGGCAGCGCCAGGCCCGCCGCCCAGCCCAGTCCCGCGAACGTCGCGCCGACCAGGAGTTCAGGCGCGCTCATCCACCTCAGGTGAATGGCTGCCGCCGCCACGGCCAGCGTCCACACCACGATCAGCCAGGCCAGCCCGAACGTCCCGGGCACGGCGAGCAGCAGCACCGGGGTGGCCGTGCCCGCGATAAGAAAGAAGATCATCACGTGGTCCAGGCGTTGCATCCGCCGCCGCCACGCCTCGGTCCAGGTGCCCCGGTGATACAGCGCGCTGACCCCGAACATCGCGGTGACGCTGGTGGCGTAGATGGTCCCGGCGGTGATCCGCTCCGTTCCGCGCGCACCGGCCACCAGCACGGTCCCGGCCGCCAGCGACATACCGAACCAGATCAGGTGCAGCCAGCCGCGCCATGCGGGCCTGGCGTAGTAGATGCCGCGGCGGGCGTCGAAGAAAACCTGCGGCGCTGATCGCTCCGGCCGTCCCGGCGCGGAATCCGTCCATGTCACCGAAGGCCTCCGCTTCGCGCCCGCCGGCGGTCCAGCAGACCGCCAGCCCGGTGTCAC
>Ga0137379_10004643_pt1 | contig 12920 bp, 6 predicted proteins | sample SagtaG_18_FD_104812 | JGI IMG/M metagenome (GOLD analysis project Ga0137379, IMG submission 104812) | Vadose zone soil microbial communities from Sagehorn Ranch, Mendocino, California, USA - Sage2_L_80_16 metaG | ecosystem: Environmental > Terrestrial > Soil > Vadose zone | place: USA...
CCGGACGGGTCCTGGCTGGCCAGCGCCGCGCAGGACCGCACCATCCGGTTCTGGGATCCGGCCACAGGTGATCCGGTCGGCGTGCTGACGGGGCACACCGAGGGGCTGACCGCGCTGGCGGTGTCCCCGGACGGGTCCTGGCTGGCCAGCGCTGACGGCGACGGATTCGTCCGCGGCAGCGGCGTGGTTCGGCTGTGGAACATGGCGGACCGTACGCTCACCGCCGCGCTGACCGGGCATTCCGAGGGGATCCGGGTGCTCGCGGCGGCGCCCGACGGGTCCTGGCTGGCCAGCGGTGGACACGACGGGACCGTCCGGGTGTGGAACGTGACGGGCCATCACACTCGCGCCAGGTCGGTGGGACACACCGGGAAGGTCACCGCGTTGGCGATGGCGCCGGACGGTTGCTGGGTGGCCAGCGCTGACGTCGACGGCACCATCCGGCTGTGGCACACGGCCGACGGTACCGAGCGAGCCGAACTCCGGGGACACACCGGATATGTCAGCGCCCTCGTCGCGGCGCGGGACGGGAGCTGGCTTGCCAGCGCCAGCCACGACGGCACCGTCCGGCTTTGGCACACCGCCGATGGAACCGAACGGGCGGTCCTCAAGAGGGACGAGGACAGTGTGTTCGATTTGGTGTCGGCGCCAGATGCTTCCTGGTTGGCGGCCCGCGTGTACAAGGACACGCTCTGGCTATGGGATATCGACACCTGCGAGTTGGTGACCGCGCCGATCAAGTCCGATCTCTCGTTGGACAGTGGTCTGGGCGTCGCCGCCGATGGCTCCTGGCTGGCTTGCGGGGGCGACGGCGGCACGGTCGGCCTGTGGCGTCCAACTGACGGCGCCTACCTGGGCACGGTGCAGAGCCTGACGAGGCACGTCCATGCGCTCGCCTCAGCGCCGAATGGGTCCTGGCTGGCCGTTGCGGGCATAGGCGGGGTGATCGAACTCCACGATGTCGCCACCGGAACACGCAGAGCTGTTCTCATCGATGAGACGCGCAAGGTAGGCGGGGTACTCAAGCTCGCGGTCGCACCGGACGGCTCATGGCTGGTCACCGTCGATCCCGATCACGTGGCCCGGGTATGGGACCTCGCCGCGGACGTCGAACAGGCCTTCATCGACCACTCAGGAATGGTAGCGGTCGACGTCGTCATCGAACCGAACGGAACCTGGCTGGCCACCGTGGGCAGAAACGGCTCGGTGCGGCTGTCGGACCCACACGGTTACGTGTGGGCGGCGCTGCGCCTGGACAGCCAGTTGAGGTACTGCGTCCTCAACCCCGCCAGGCCGCAGCTGGTTGTGGCCGGCTCACACCACGTTTACTTTCTCGACATCCACTCCGACTGACCGAGCAGCGAGCAGTTCAGCAAGGTGGGGGCTGGGCAATACCCAACCGACGTTGACCAGTTACCTGGAACCTATGCCTGCCGGCGCCGAACTTGCCAACATATGGACAGGCAAAGCTTTCGATTATTGACGTTGGTTCCTGATAGTAAGCTGGTTCTTGAGGAGTGGGTGGCGAAACTCGTAAACTGTTCCAACCTGGCGCAGTATGCCACGTTCACTGGCGCCTGTCCTGGTCGAAAACGCTGCCACTGGCTGTGAGCTGCGGTTTTAGGCGGCGGGTTGGTATTCGTTGATTAGTCCTCCGAGGCGTCGCCTGCGCTTGATCCGGTCCGGCGTGATGGGCAAAGGGATCACCGTCGGGTCACCAGGGTCGGGCGCGCGTAACCCGACGCCCGACCCTGGTGACTACGGCCGGCGTTGTAGTGCTCGACGTAAGCGTCGAGCACATCGCGGAGGTGGCTGCGGCCTGTGATGAGAATCCGGTCGGTGCACTCGCGGCGGACGGAGGAGATCCACCGCTCGGCGATCGCGTTCATGCGGGGTATCCGGACTCCGGTCAGCACGGTGGTGATTCCAGCGCTGCTGAGGATCTCGTCGATCAGCGTGGGGTACTTGGCGTCGCGGTCACGGATGAGCGACGACGAGCTGATCAAGGTCGAGCCGTGGCCGGTGGAGCGCGGCGCCGACTTGGTACGAACCGTTGCCGGTGATGTGCTCGGGAATGTCTGGACGGCGGAGACCCGGGACCTGCTGACCGCCCACTGACGGCGATTGCGGTCGCTGCCCGGCTACGTGCTGGCCGGGACACGCGGGTGTCGCGATTGACCTTGCTGGACGATCTGGCTCGAATCATCCTGGAGGACGAGCGTCCGGAGCAGGCCACCCAGCAGATGTGGGACGAGTTCGCCCGGTTGGCGGTTCGTATCTTGACCAGTTCCGCCCCGGTGACGGCCGCGTCGTTTGGCAGCCAACCCGTGGTGTGGAACCGGGCGGGGTGTGAGTTCTTTCCTGCAAGCTTTGGAACGTGTATTAGCGACGTAGCGAACGCCCAACCCGCAGTGGTAGGTCATCTTCGGTTGCGGGTCGGTGGCCTGCGTCTGGGTTGTTCGACTGCGGCGGCCGTGCTGCGAATCAGGACTCGTGGTAGACCGCACGCGGCACCAGTTTGCCTGGCCGCCCCGGCTCGGCCAGGATCTCCTGTACCACCACCTGTTTCCGCGCGTCTGCGCCGTCCTCGGCGGACCCGCTGGATTCGGGAGTCGCGAAGTCGATCGGGCCGGCGACCCCGGGGTACGCGTCGGCGCCTGTGGTGGCCGCGAGAGATGCCTGCACGTGGGCTCGGTCGACGACGGACGCCCGGTTGGCCGCGTCGAGCACCAGGCTCACCGCGTCGTAGGCGAGCATGATCTCGCCGTTCCAGCCGGTCTGGAATGCAGCGCCGTTGTGTTTCGCCCGTTCGTCTGCGGCGTCTGTCGCGTAAAGCGAGGTGAACTTGTCGTTCGTTGCGCAGGCGGCGTTGTCGGTCATCGACAGGTCCGGGCAGGCGGCTGCGAATGACGTGTAGTACACGTGCCCGCTGACTAGGGCGGGCGGGGGAAGCTGGCTCAGGTCCTGGTAGTTCTCGGTTTCAGTCTGGGTGAGGTCGTCGTCGCCGATCAGTACGGCCTGCGAGCCGCAGCCGTCGTCACCCAGGTCGCCGACTAGGGTCGGGAACTCGTTTGCGCGGCCGGTGTAGATGACCAGCGGGTTCGATGCGGCGGTGCACACGTTCCGTGCGACGTTGTTGATGTCGTAGCCTGCAGTGAGCGAGTCCGCTCCGTACTCCTCATGCGTGTGCACCGACAGCGAGTCCGCCTGTAGCGCGGAACTGTAGTTGCCGTCCAGATCGGAGCTGTACGGATCGGACGGATCGTAGACGACGAAGATCCTGCGCCCGGCCAGGTCCGGCCTCGACCGGATGAAGTCGGCTGCGACTTGTGCCTGCCGACTGTCCGTCGCAGCGGTCATGAAGACGTCGTGCATGCCCACGAACTCGTTGCCGGTCGGTGCGGTCGTCACGATCGGGATCCCCGACCAGGAGTCGGCGGGGTTGCCCAGCGTACGTGCGGCGGCCAGGGTTTGGCTGCGTGTCTGGCCCATGCCGGTCACTGCGATCACTGATGGGTTCTGCAGACTGTAGCTCTTGATCTTGTCTGCGGTGTCGGTCGCGTAGGCAGAGTCGCCGCCGAGGTTCGCCAGGGCGAGGCGGACGAAGAACTTCGGCCATAGGTTTGGGTGTCGAGTTGGTTCCACTGCTGCTGCGCCAGGTATGCGCCACGCAACTCGTTGACGCCGAGGGTCAGGTCGCGGTAGGGCTGCGCGTTGACAGTGCTGAGCATCGTCGCCACGATCACGGTCACCGACCGTCGGCCGTTCTCCGCGACGATCCGATCCACGTCTTGGTTCTCCTGGTAGATCAGCCGGCTCAGCTCGGCGATCTCGTTGAGGTCCTTGGCTTCCGTGGGGTCGGTCGGATTCGCGCGGTCGCCATAGGCGAACACAGTGGCGCTTGTGGTCAGACCGATACATTCGCCGCTGGACTCGCGGGCCAGGTGCAGCGTGGGATCGATGAATGAGCCGACCACGGTGGGCGCATCCATCGGGCCGCTGATATCGCAGTAGCCTCGTTGCTGGGTCACGAAGACGGCGGCGTAACCCGCGATCAGCAATCCGACGGCGGCCAGGCCGATGCCGTTGCGGAGCCGGCGCGGCGGCCAGGGTCGGGGATAGGCGACCCGCTGGTCCCATCCGCAGGCGGCGGGCAGCGGCGTGATCGTCAGCTCGCGGCTGTACTCCAGCACCGAGTGCGCCATTTCTCGGTAGCTGGCCTCACGTTCCTTGATGGCCTGGTCGTTGTGGACATTCAGTCGCCGGCCGACCGCGTCGTAAGCGTCGGCGACTTGGCCGAACAGCCGGGGCAGGTACGGGTTCGTGCTGGTCGCCGAGCGCAGTTCCCACGTCGCTAACACCAGGTCGTGCACGGCTGCGGTCTCCGGCGCGATTGCGTACACCGCATTGTCCCACGCCTTGCGCACACGCCCGACCAATCGCCCGTCGTCGTCGACCGGCGGCGCCTCCGCGATGCTGTCCAGCATCGCCGGCCATGCCGGATCGCCGGACCGGGCGCGATCGCGCAGTTCCCGGGACACTAGATCGTCCTCGCCCAGCGCGAGGCAGTGGTACAGCTCGTCGGTCTGGTTGCGAATGGACCGGTAGCGGTCGCGCAACTTCTGGTGCACGCTGCGATACAAGGCGCCGCCGTTGCTGGCCAGTAGGTGCCGGACGAGCAGGTCGCGCAGCAACGGGTGCAACGTTAGGAATTCCTGGCCGTCCACAACAACGGTGTTGGCGAAGCTGTACTTGCGAAGCCGGTCCAGTACGTCCTGCGGATCGCGATCCGGCACGAGCAGCCTGATCGTCCTGACGTCGATCCGGCGCGCGGCCGCCAGTCGGGCGAGCAGTTCTTGGGTGCGCTGCCGCTCAGCGATGTCGTCGCCGCCGCGGAATCGTTGCAGGAAACGGAACAGCAGGTATTCGCCGATGGTCAGATCGGGCTCGGCGGTGTGCTGACCCGCGGGCAGGCGTCCCGCGAAGGCGCCCCGCACGGCGGGCCGGGCGTTGTTGGCGCGAAACCGCAGCCCGGTCGCGCGCGCGGCCAGTTCGACGGCCAGCGGATGGCCGCAGGTGACCTGGTGCAGTTCGCGGATCAGGGTCGGCTCAGCGACCGGGTAGTCCTGCGTGCGGCTCCACTCGGCCAGGAATTGCGCGGTCTGGTTCGACGTGAACGGCAGCAGCGGCACCGACAGGTACATGTTGCGCGTGGTGCGTTTGTCGCCGAACCGTGCCAGCCACGCCTCGTAGCGCACCCGGGCCGCGTGCTCCGGATCGGCCGAGGCGGTGTCGGGGTCGGCGGATCGGTCTGGCCTGTCCGGCTGGGCTCCCGTTTACCTAAATGTCGCCACAGTTCCACGACGGCGGCGGGCGCCTTGACCGGAGGAGTCAGCCCGAGCAGATTGTCCCGGATGGCGACCGTTTCGTACCATCGCAGCGCCTTGGCCAGCCGGGGACCGACCAACAGTGGCCGCAGCCAGCGTGGTGCGCTCACCCCGAAGCTGGCCGCCATGCTCAGCGCTGGCTGGAGGCCTTGAAGACCGACCCCACCATTCCTGGCATCAAGTCCTCGGCGGCGGCGATCACCTGCGGCACCTTCGGCAGTTTCGTCAGCCGTACGGCGAGGAGGTTGCGAGCCAACGTCTTGCGGTCGGCGTCGGCCGCGTTCGCCTCAGCGGCCGACGCTATGGCGAGGCGCGCCAGGGTATACCGGGGCAGCCGGAAGCTGCCGAACTCCGGGTGCCCGTAGTTCCGGAGGCCGTCGACGATGGCGGCGAGGACCTCCTTGCACTCGGTCGATCCCATGCCGTCGAGGTTGACCCGGGACACCGGCCAGCCCCAATAGCGCCGCTCTATGTGGTCCAGCAGCGCCGACTTGCCGCTGCCGCCGGGCCCGAACGCGAGCAGAATCGGCAGCGGCCGGGAACGCACCAGCAGTTCGACTAGCGCAACTGTTTCGTCCCTACCAACAAGCCCTATTCGCTGGTCGAGAACCATTCATCCTCCGTAGAGACCAAACCGCCGCAGTAATCCGCTCACCCTACTCGGACAACAGATGTCACCTTTTTGTCCAAGATGAGCTAGCAACGCATACCCCAGATGTCCGTTGATTCGGTAACCGTCCGAACCGTATCACCAATCCGGTGGTGTTGGCTGTGACGGACGGATATGCAGTTGTGCCGCCACCTTGTCCCACGCAAGCAGTGGCCAGCCGGTCAGCTTGGCTATCGTCGGCCGGCGACCTGGGGTGACGCTGACCGGGACAGGGTCTGTGCTTTGGATGCCGGTGCACGAGTCGGTCGTGGACGGCGTTGCGGCGTTCGTTCTGCTGACGCCACCAAACTGTTGGCCTGCTCCCGCGCGCCGAGATCACGTACTTCGTCCTGACCCAACTGCTCGTCGCGCCCTGGGGTGCGGCGCAGTCGGCCGGCAGTGTGCCTGGTCCTGGTGTTCGCGGCCGCGCTGCTGCAATGGCTGGCTGCGCGGGACATCAACGCGCTGCTCCCGGCGGACGTGGCCGTGCTGGCCGTCACTGCGGCAGTCGGCTACGGACCGCCGTAGGCGCGCCGACTCGCGCTGTGGGCGGGCCTGGCCGGGGCGCGTTGGGTTGCGTGAACTGGCTGGTGTTGTCCACCACCGTGTTGCCAGGACATTCTGACCGGCCAGGTGCACCGGTGGGAGCGTCGTTCGGCCGGCGCGGGCAGCAAAGGCCACCGGCTCTACGACTGGGCGATGCACGCGGTGCGGGTGAAGGGCCAGGACCCAGCCGACGGGTACGGCCACACGCTGATGATCCGACGGTCCAAGGAGATGAAGCACCGCAAGGGCCGGCCCGCGTCCTATGACATCGAGTTCTTCCTGGTTCATGCCCTGGTGGGTACGCCGATGGCGGTGATGGTGCGCACGGCGGGTGTGCGGTGGAAGATCGAGGAGGACAACAAGACCGCCAAGGACCAGTTGGGGATGGATGCCTACCAGGTCCGTAAGTGGGTGGGGTGGCATCGGCACGTCACGTTGTGCCTGCTGGCTCAGGCTTTCCTCGCGGTGACCCGTGCCAGCCAGGGAAAAGGCGCGCTGCTGCAGGAGGGTCAGACGGTCTGCTGAACTCGGTGGTCCTGCCGTTGTCGACCGCGGCGATTCGTGGGCTGCTGGCCGCGACCACGCTGCTGCGCGCGGTGGGTGTCGCGGCTGCGATCGCCCGTGCCTGGTGGCGACAAGTCCATCAGACCAGAGCCATGATCAGCCACTACCGCAGACGAGGTGACCCATTCCCGCTCGATCTCGGAATGTAGTACAGGTCTCCTGTCGTGCCTGCCCGGCATTGGTTCCGAGCACCTGCATCTTTGCGGATCAGCACGTCGATTGCACGAAATCGCGGATGGAAGTGAGTGACCAGCCGAGTGGTTCATTGTGGTCGCTGATGCTCGTGCCGAGGGCCTTGACCCGCCGGGAGCCCAGCCAACGGAGTCCAGTTCGCGCCGCCGCGGGCGGCTTCGTTCATGCGGTCGTAGGCATCGAGGACGAGTCGGCGGGTGCGGTACTCGCCGTGGTCACGCTCGTCGTACTTGCGGACAACAGGGAAGGAGTCGAGGACGTGCTCGGCCTCTGGTCTGGTCAGACCGTACACGTGCAGGAACGCGGCATCGAGGTCGGCGCGTAGCAGCGCTCTGCGGTCGGGATCCCACCGGAATGGCGGTCCGTTGTCATGCATTTCATGTGCGTAGGGCTGTAGCCGCCACGAGGTGTAGGAGAGCTCAAGAACGTATGGTGTGATCCACTCAGCGAGGGTATGAGCAGGCTGCCAGCGCGTTGGCTCGCCGAAGGTCGACGGTGTGGGACACGCGAGTTGCTCGACGACAAAGTAAGTCATTCCCGTGCCGCTAATCTTCTGCCGTGCGATGTAATCAAACACCATCGAAGACCAAAGACTGTGGAGGAGTGGGCCATGGGCAGGGTTCGCGGGGAAGGCCAGCGGAAATTTGTGCCCAACGGCGGTAGATGGCAGAACCGAGGGAACGAATGTCCGTGCTTTCTCGGCGCCGGTGATGTCACGCCAGCCGAGCAGCCATCGTCGGTCCCACCTTCCGGCAAGGGCTTCGAACACATTCGATCTGCTGACCCAGTATCGCGCGAGCGGCTCGTAAGACGGATCGTCGTGCTCCATATCGGAAGGTCTCGGCAACGTCTGCATTTTTAGCTGCGCTTGGGTCGCCTCGTGATATGTGGAAAATCGGTGATCGAAATGCCAAAGCATCTTCGCTTCGTAAAGGGGGAGATACTCGCGACCTGATTCTCTGTAGGCCCAGCCGTCAAACTCGGCTGCGCCCATGTCTACTGCTTGATGGAATAGTTTTGAGTCGTTGGCCATGTGGAACATTGTGCTGAATGTCAAAGACCACGGATTGCGGTGGGCATCGGCCTGGCCAATGAGCACGGAATTTTGACGATAAATCCGGAGTGTGATGTCCGCATCGACGCGACTGCGGAACATTGGGAGAGTGCCGGTGTTCGGGTTCATCGTCAGTACTTCATCCGGCGCTAGCTCGAACCGACGGTCGGTAACATCGGCAACACGGCGGAGGAGGAAAGCGAACCGCGTTCGAATCGTGAGCCGTTCCGCTCCGGTAATCGCCGTGACGGCGAAACGGAGCGCATGATGGACGTTTGAGAATATCTTGCCTTCGTTCTCAAAATCGTAGAACGCTAACAGTTTTTTGTGGCCGAGCGCATCGGCGAGGAAAAGAGAAGTTGTTTTATCTGTGGCGAGCCCGGTCGGTGTGATGAAGCCTACCATTCCGGTCGCGGTGGTGATCATCCGCATGGTTTCGGCAAACACGCTGTATGTGTTCACGTCACCCCGCCCGGTGAGGGGGTAGCGACCACTGCGCAACAGGAGGTGAGCCGTGCCATCAGAGATCCGCAGAGCTGAAGTATAGGCCCCGTAGAGCGCTGGGTCGTTCTCCGCTAGCGCGGTGATCATATTGGCGCGGATAGTGGAGGTCTTGGCGTCGGCGATGTCGTTGCGGCCGACTCCGCTGAAGAACTCCTTGTCCTGGATCTTCACGCGTTCCCAGGGAGGGTTGCCGACCACGCAGGAGAATCCGCCTTGCCAGCCGGTGGTGGGGTCGACGTCGGTGGTGCCCGACTCGGGGACGGTGAAGATTCCGGGGAATTCGAGGTGCCAGTGGAAGAAACGGTACTGGCGGGCGAGGTCACGCACGGTCGCTATGACTTGGGACGTCACGGTGTCGGGGTTCTCGACGATGCGGCGGAGGGTGTCGTGGGTGATGCCCTGGCCGGCGTCTTTGGTCTTGGGTTGTACGAAGGCCGCGCACCATGCGTCTGCGGCGAGTTTTCGTGCGGTGAGGTCGGGATCGTGTTCGAAGCGTCGCCAGGCGTCGGCGCGTTTTCGTGCCGCCATGAGTGTCCCGACGCTTGCTTCGTCGAGTTCGCGGGCGCGTTTGGTCAGAGCCGTGGTCTCGACGTCGAGGAGGTCGCTATCGAAGATGCCCAGTTGGCTTGTGCCGCGTCGTTCGGACTTGTTACGGGCCTTGAGTTGGGCTGTCCACCGGCTGTCGTCGCCGGTGATTGTTCTGAAGGCCGCGTCGGGGATGTTGTCGCGGAGTAGCGCTGGAGTCGTACCGAGTAGCGCGTTGCCGACTTTGAGGTGGCCGTCGAGGAACGGGAATGGCCGAGTGCCGTCGAAAGCTTCGAGCCAGAGCGCGACTTTGGTGATCTCGATGGCGAGATCATTGAGGTCGACCCCGTAGATGCATCGCTCGATAACGTCAGCGGTGGCAGTGCGCACGGCCGCAGGTGTGGGCTCGGCATCGCCGGTGCGGACGGCCGCCAGCTCCGAGGCGATACGCCGGGCAGCGGCGACGACGAAGTGCCCGCTGCCGACGGCGGGGTCGACCACTGTGATGGCCATCAGGGCTGCCTCTGGATCGGTTGCGCGGCGGGCCTGTTTGATGAGTGGGTCGAGGGCTTCGTCGAGGACGAGGGAGATCAGGCTGGATGGCGTGTAGTAGGAGCCGGATTTCTTGCGGTCGTTCCCGGCGGCGATGTCCAGGCTGAAGGTGCGAGCGGCGCAGTCGTAGCGTGGGCTGTAGGCGAGCAGGCCTTCGTAGACCCCACCGAGTTCTTCGCTGTCGAGGTTGCGGTAGTCGACCGGCCGAGGGACGCCGGTCCTGGGATCGACGATCTGCGCGAGGGCGCGGACGGCGGCGAGCAAGCTGCGGTTTGGTAGGTCGGCGTCGGCGAGGATCCCGAGACTGTCGCGTGAAAAGAGCGTGGCGCCGAGGCCGGGGAGCGCGAGGGCATCGAGGCCGTCGCCAGCCAGAGCTTCGGTGACGATGAGGTGGGCGTCCCACAGGTCGGTGTGGCGGGTGCCGGCGCGGGTGGTGGCGAGTTGACGTAGTCGTGCGGTGGAGAAGTATTGGGTGTAACGGGCTTGGGCGTCGGTGTCTGTGCTGGCGGTGTGGAGCAATTCGCGGTCTTCGGCAACGAACAGGACGATCAGTCGGTAGGCGATCGTGAGCAGTGCTCGGTGTAGGTCTTTGCCGGCGTCGGGTGATTCGGCCAGTGTCGCGATCAGCTCACGGTTGCCTGGGTGGGACACGAAGCCTGTGCCCAGATGTGTCAGTGCTGCGGCGACGCCGTCGCGGAGTGCGTCCAGCGCTCGCGCGCCATCGGCGATGGCGACGGTCCGCCACTTCTCCAGCCAGCAGCTGTCTGGTACCAGTGCCGTGGCTTCCTCGTCAGCGTCATCGTCTGTAGACAGGGAGGCTGCGGTCGCGACGGGCGTGAGGCGGCTGGCGTGGACGGTGAGGAAAAAGAGTCGAAAATCTGCGTAGCGTTGGTTCTCGAAGATGTCGTCGAGATCGAATTCGACGTAGGACTGCTTTGTCAGGCTGGAGGCGTCGCGCAGGATCCGCAGGATGCGCCCGTTGGACACGATGCCCCATAGGTAGGGTCGGGCGCGGTTGAGCAGGTCCTGCATCATGGACTGTGGTGCTCGGGCCGTGACTCCGGGAGTACGGGAGTCGAGAGCCACACCCCCGCCGACGAGGTGTAGCGGCACGCCCGCCGCGGCGTCACGGGAACGGGCGGGCCAGATCACGCGGTGTGAGAGCGGAAAGTGGACGGTTTCGGTTTCACCTAGGCCAGGCGGTAGATCCATCCCGGCCGGGAGAGGTTCGGGTCGGCCGTAGCCGAGTTCGTAGAGCAGAGGCAGTAGCCATCGTTCACGGGTCAGCTTGATCGCTGGGTCGCCGTCCGGGAGACGCTCCAGTGCCGACTTCCACGCGCGGTGTGCGCCGAGGGCGGCATCCCACGCGCGGGCCGCGGCCGCGTTGATCGTCATGCCGGGGGTGAACTGGTAGTCCTCGGTGCTCTGTCCGGGCATGCCCAGATCGGCCGCCCTGGTCAGGGCTTCTGCTGGCAACACGGTGCCGACGGTGCGCAGCGAGCGGAACATCGACAGCGTGGTCATGAGCCGCTCCGGTCGGGCAGGTAGACGTAGACGCCCAGCACATCGGGCGGTGGGAGCAGCCGGGCGTTGAGTCCGCGTAGCGCCAGCCGGGTAGTGCGTCGTACAGCCCGGTGCGCGTCGACCGCGTTGGCGGCAACGGTGTTACCGAGCCGGTCGAGGTGCTCACGTACGGCAGGCAGGCGGTCGAGAGCGCGTTGCAGTTGGGTGCGGGCGAGGTCGTCGTTGACGTTGCCGGTCGGGCGTGCCGCGAGAAGCTCGTCGGCCGTGGCGGTGTCGAGCCACGTGATGTCGTCACCGTTGGCGCTGTAGGCGAGGAACTGAGCGTCTTCGGCGACCTGGGTGACCGTTTGCCTGGACCCTGGAATCGTTAGTTCCATCCGGAAGCGCACCACCAGCAGAGTGGTGACGGTTCGCACAGCGGTGGTGCGGATGACCGCGGCGCGCCGGGCCGGCCGGACCGGCCCGGGGAGCAGCGGGTCGAGCGCGGCGTCGAGGACGTAGCGGGCCAGTGCCTCGACGGTGGCGTCAGTGCGAGTCAGCAGAGGCTGGCCGGCCGGAGCCGGCAGCGAGCGGTGAAACCGCAGCGTGGCGCCCTTAGCGGGAAGGAGCTGGTCGAGCAGGGCCCGGGGAAGGGTGTCGGTACGCACGGTGAAACCGTCCGGGGTGTCGGCGATCTGCCCGGACAGCAGAGCCAGCGCGTCGCGAGTGAACCGCTCGGCGTCTGCTGGCCCGCCCAGAGAGCGCCGGACGTCGGCGAGTGCGGATTCCACTTCGTCGGGACGCAAGGTGGCCTGACGGAACCGGGATCGAGACGCTTTCTCACGTTCGGCGGCGTCGATCCATTGCTTGAGGACGGCGTCGCCGGTCGTGCTGCTGGTGGAGGCGCCCAGGTCGAATGAGAGCTGTTCGGGATCGGTGCCGCGCAGCAACAGTGATTCCCAGATCGCCGCCATGACCGTGCTCGAGTCGACCGGGACGGGGACGGACACACCAGTACTGCGTTTGATCTTCTCGTGGCGTCGGATGAGGACGTCCAGTACGACGCCGTCGATCTTGTTGTCGGCGCCGTAGTACGTGACGGCTCGGACGGTCGGGGCGAGTTGCCCGAACCGGTCGACGCGGCCTTCGCGTTGTTCGTGACGGGTGGGATTCCAGGCCAGGTCGTAGTGCACGACAGCGGTGAAGCCTTCCTGGAGGTTGACCCCCTCGGACAGGCAGTCGGTGGCGACGAGAACCCGTGGCCCGTCGTGGGCAGTCAGCTCGGTGACACGGGCTTCGCGTTCTTCGGGCGGCAGGGTGCCGGTCACTGACTCCACGCGCGCTCTGCGGTGGGTTTTGGCGAGCGCGGCGGCGAGGTGTTCGGCGATATACTCGGCGGTGGGGATGTAGCGACAGAAGACGATGGGGTGGTATCCGTCGTTGA
>Ga0137379_10004650_pt1 | contig 12912 bp, 10 predicted proteins | sample SagtaG_18_FD_104812 | JGI IMG/M metagenome (GOLD analysis project Ga0137379, IMG submission 104812) | Vadose zone soil microbial communities from Sagehorn Ranch, Mendocino, California, USA - Sage2_L_80_16 metaG | ecosystem: Environmental > Terrestrial > Soil > Vadose zone | place: USA...
GGCCCTTCGCCGATCACCACGAGTCGCGCGTTCGCCGGACCTTCGCCCGGGACGGTGTTGGTGCGCCCGTCGCAGAGCTTGCACTTGTGGCACGCGGCGACGAGGGTGGCGACGTCCTCGAGGCTCGCCGCCTGTTGGATCGGATCGGCGGCGAAGAGATCGGCGCTGGGCGGATCGAAACTCAGGCCGGCCGGTGGTGCGTCGGGATGCGTGATGGGAGATGCGGGATGCGTAGCAGCGGGTGCAGTCACGTTTCCCGCATCCCGCATCTCGTATCCCGGTTTCTCGGGGAGGATCACCGAGTCCCCGCCGAGTAGCCGCTGCTGTTTTAAGTATTCAGCCGCCAGAGCCCGCGCGTCAGTCAAAGCGCCTCTTCCACGACGTCGAGGATGCGTTCGGCCACATCGCGCTTGGGCAGCAACGGCAAGTCGACTTGCGTACCGTTACGTCCCAGGATCGTCACGCGATTGGTCGTGACCTCGAATCCGGCGCCGGGCTCAGTGGCGTCATTCAGGATCACGAAATCAAGCGCTTTATTCTGCATCTTGGACCGCGCGTTCGCGAGGCCGTTCCCCGTCTCCAGCGCGAACCCGACGACCACCATCCCCTTGCGCCGCTTGAGCGAGCCGAGTATGTCGGGCGTCGCTTCGAGCTCCACCGTCAGCGCTCCGGCGGACCGCGGGCGCTTCGTGTCGGCCTGATGCTTGGGCCGGTAGTCGGCCGGCGCGGCGCTCATGATGAGGGCATCGGCGTTGGGGATTAGGTCCTGCAGTGCCCGCTGCATGTCCTCGGTCGTCTCGACTTGCGTCGTGTGCAGCCCGGTGGGTGGCGCAAGCTCGGTTGGCCCGGTGACCAGCACGACTTCGGCGCCACGCGCGCGCGCCGCTTCCGCGAGCGCGTACCCCATCCGGCCGCTCGACGGATTCGTGATCACGCGCACCGGGTCGAGATGCTCGCGGGTCGGTCCGGCGGTCACGACGACGCGCTTGCCCGACCACTTGCTCGTTGTGCCGTGACCGAGCAGTCGCTCGGCGGCCGCGAAAATCGCTTCCGGCTCGCTCATGCGCCCCGGTCGCTCACTTGGCCCCTCGGCGAGGGCGCCGATCTCCGGTCCAATGAACTGCCACCCGCGCTGCGCGAGCGCCGTGAGGTTCGCCGTCGTGGCCGGGTTCGCGTACATCGCGTCGTTCATCGCCGGCGCCGCCAGCACGGGCCGGTCGGCGCGCGCGAGCAGCAATGCCGTCAGGAGGTCGTCCGCCATGCCCATGGCGCAGCGCGCCAGGATGTTGGCGGTCGCCGGCGCGACGATGATGAGATCGGGATGTTTCGCGAGATCGATGTGCGCCAGCGCGCGCCCGCGCTCCCACAGCGAGGTGAGCACCGGCCGCCCCGTGAGCGCTTCGAAGGTCAGCGGCCGGACGAACTCCGCAGCCGCGGCGGTGAGGGCCACGTCCACGGTGGCGCCCGCCTCGGTCAGGCGGCGTGCCAGCGTACAGCTCTTGTAGCAGGCGATCCCGCCCGACACGCCGAGCACGACGTGACGGTCGGTGAACGGCATCAGGCTTCCTGCTGGCGCCGCCGCCGCACCAGGCGGTACTTGAGGCCGCCGCGGACGAGCTCGTCGAACGCCCGCGTCGTGAGCTTCTCCTCCCAGTCCACCGAGCGATCGCGCGGGAAATCGTTGACGAAGCGCGCGAACTTGGCGGCCACGAGCACGCCCAGGTACTTGTTCTGTGTCTGGCCTGCGACTTCTGCCGGTGTCACGATCCGCATTGCTCAGCCTTTCTGATGATGCAGTTCATCGTAAAGGCGCTGGGCCTCGCGCTGCAGGCCACGCCCATAGTTGATGATCCATTCACGGTCTTTCTCATCGCGTACGCGGCCAGCACCGCCGTCGGCGATACTGATCACCTCGGTGACCGCGGTCGCGAGATCATCATTGCGAATCAGGCGGTCGAACGACAGCGCCTGTTCCATCTCGTATCCCGCGCGATCCAGACGCCAGCGGATCTGGTCGATGGACTCGCTCTTGCGCTGCCGCAGCCGATCGAGCAACACCCTCGGATCGCTCGGCAAAATGAATATCGAAACCGAGCGAGGTGGCGCGTACTGCTGTCGGACCTGGCGCGCGCCTTCGACCTCGATGTCGAGCAGGACATGCTTACCCGACGTGAGCACCTTCTCGACTTCACTCTTCAACGTCCCGTACAGCTCACCGCCGTACTCCGCGTACTCGAGGAACTTACCCGCCCCGACTCCCTCGAGAAACTGCGTTCGCTTCTGAAAATGATAGTCGACGCCGTCTCGCTCACCCTCGCGCGGCTTGCGGGTCGTCGCCGACACGGAGAAGCCGAACCGATCCGGGTGCTGATCCCGCACGGCTCGCGCGATCGTCGTCTTACCGCCGCCTGACGGCGCGGACAGGACGGTTATGCGCGGAGTCACTCGAGATTCTCCAGCTGCTCCCGAAACTTCTCCAGGTCCCCCTTCATCGCGATCACCGTCTGCGTGATGCGCGCGTCGTTCGCCTTGGAGCCCATCGTATTGACCTCGCGCAACATCTCTTGCGCCAGGAACCCGAGCTGCTTTCCGACCGTCTGATCGGACCAGAGCGCGGCGCGGGCCGCCGCGACGTGCGAACGGAACCGCACCAGCTCTTCCGTGATGTCCACCCGATCCGCCAGCAAGGCGATTTCGAGCGCCAGCCGCTGCTCGTCCACGCTCGCCTGGGCCGTCAGCTCGGCGACGGCCCGCTTGAGTCGCGCGTGCTCCGCCTTGAGACGGGCCGGAGCCTGCTCCTCGATGACCTGCGCCGCTGCCTCGAGCGCCGCGAGCCGCGTGCTCAGCTCGGCGGCGAGGGCCTTCCCCTCCCGCTCGCGCATGGTCACGACGTCGCGCGCGGCGCGCTCGACGATCGCCTGGACGTCCGACCACTGCACGGGTTGCTCACCGCCGCCGTTCGTCGCCGTCATGACGTCCGGCTGCCGCGCCACGAACGCCAGGTCCACCGTGCCCTTCAGCTTCAACTTCTTCTTCAACTGCTGTGCGGCCGCCATCACCTGCTTCGCCCGCGCCAGATCCACGGCGACGGCGCGCTCGGGACCGGGGGCCTCGACCCAGCGGGCCGTCACCGCCACGTGCCCACGCTCGAGCAGCTGGCGCAGCCGCTCGCGCATCTCGATCTCGACCCCGGCCAGGTCAGCCGGCAGCTTGAGCTGCGGGTTGAAATAGCGGTGGTTGACGGTGCGGATTTCGACGCGCAGCCGTCCGCGGAGCACTCGATCTTCGGCCGAGCCGAAGCCTGTCATACTGCGCGGCACAGGGGCTTAAATGTAGCGGGGTGCGCTAGTTCGTGAAGAACCAGCGGGCGCCATACTGCTGCGCCGCCTTGGGATAGCCCAGTCCCTCCACGTAGCTCGACCGCATGATGTTGATGTTCTGTACGCTCCAGAAGAGCGTGACCCCCGCGAGCTGCATCTCGACGTTCGTATCGACGAAGCTCGAGCCGGTCATGGCCCGCTGCGCGCCGGAGCTGTCGAGCCCACCGAGGGCGGAGCGGCTCCAGGACTCCATCGCCACCTCGCCGCGCAGTGCGAAGATCCCGCTCTTGAAGACGCGCCAGAACTTCGAGTAGAACGTCGCGGATATACGCCCGTGGCGTGGCGGCTCGAAGTCTCCGCCGCCGACGACCGGGTCGAAGTACCAGGCGGCCAGCTGGAATCCGGGCACGAGCCTAAGCGTCGCGTGCGCCGCGACGAACTCTGTCAGCGGCGTGGGATTCAGCGAATCCACGGTCTTGATACCGACCGCGAACCCGAGGGGCGCAAACGGGTCGCGCCGGCCGCGGCCGACCTCCACGGTCAGCCGGCGATTCTCGAAGCGCAGCCAGCCCGCCACGTCCAGCGTCGGCTGGACCGGATCGGTGGTGACGAACGGGGTCTGCACATCGCGCTGCCACGCGACTTCGGCCCGCGCCGAGAACCCGAGCGGCAGGGTGAGTCCGGCGGTGCCATACGCACGCCATCCGTATCGATTGCCAATGTAGAAACTTTGACGGAAGAATCCGGCAAGCGTGATGGGCGGGAGCGGCATCCACCCTCCGCTGGCCTCTAGCTGCTGCGGCGCCCCGGCGGCACCGAATCGTGCAACCCCTGAAACGGTGGCGGTGGGCCACGCCTGGCTCACCGCGACGCTCGCGGCGGAGACGTTGCGTTGCGTGACGAGCGTGTCGTGACTGATCCCGCTGGTGCCGACCGTCGCCGTGAGTCTCCACCCCAATCCATCGTCCCGCTCCGCGACGAACAGGCGCAGTTGCCGGTCGCGGCGATCCTGCCGCCAGCCGTCGACCCGGCCGTCGGGCGCCGCGGCGCGATGCCAGCTCGAGCTCGAAACCTGAAACGATGCGCCCACCCGTCCTCCCGGCGGGACGTAGTCGGCTTTCAGCCAGATATCGCTGGTCCCGAACGGCGGGGTCGAGTTGCCGGTGGGACCGATGCCGATGCTGGCCCAATCCGCCAGCATCGACACCCCAAACCCCGATCGCGTGCGCGTCGCATACCCGGCGCGATAATCGGCGATGTCCTGCTGGCCCGTGACGATGCCGACCTGCGTCTGCGGCGTACTCGCCCGATGCTGCGCCGTCACCAGATACACGCGCAACGACGCGGGCAGCACGATGACGTCCACGCGCTGAATCGGTCCGAGCGGAATGCGCGCCGGATCGAGATAGACGGAGTCGCGGCCGAGCGGCAACATCGGCACGCCGTCCCAGTAGATCTCGAGCGAGGCGGGCCCGCGGCCGCCGTACAGCAGAATCTCCGGTTCCCCGTACCAGCCGCCGCGCGCGATGTAGACGCCGGGAATGTGGCCGAGCAGATCGCTCAGGGTGCGCGCGTTCGACAGCAGGACGGAGTCCGTCGTGAAGGTGTAGCGCGTTCCCTTGGGCAAGGGACCGGAGAGAATGGTCGGCTCGAATGTCGGGAGCAACGCCGGGATCGTGTCGCGCCCCGTGGTATCCCGCGCCGAGGTGTCTCGTGCCGGCGTGCGCCGAGCCGTTGAGTCGACCTGGGCCGCCAGCGCCGCAGGGAGGAGCGCCAGGGCGAGAAGCCCCGCGCGAATCACGCGCCGGCGCGTTTGAGCAGGAATTCCGTGAACAGGCGGACCCCAATCGCCGTCGGCCCCTTGGCGTGGCCCGCCCCTTCGCCCTCGAGGTACGCGGTCCCGGCGATGTCGAGATGCACCCACGGGAAGCTGTCGACGAACTCGCGCAGGAACCACGCGCCCGCGATCGTGCCGGCGGACCGCCCGCCCGAATTCTTTACGTCGGCGACATCGGACTTGAGCAGCTCGCGGTATTCATCCCACAGCGGCAGCGGCCAGCAGCGCTCGCCGGCGCGCTCGCCCGCATCGCGCACCTCGGCCAGCAGCGCCTCGTCGTTGCCGAGCATGCCGATGGCGTGATGGCCGAGCGCGATGACCACGGCGCCCGTCAGCGTGGCGGCGTCGATCGCGGCGGCCGGTTTGAAGCGGCGGGCGTACGACAGCGCGTCGCACAAAATGAGCCGCCCTTCGGCGTCGGTGTTGATGATCTCGATCGTCTTGCCGAGGTGACTCTTCACGACGTCGCCGGGCTTGATGGCCGTACCCGACGGCAGGTTTTCGGTGGCCGGGATCAAACCGACCACGTTGATCTTTGGCTGCAGTCGTCCCAGGACCTCGAACGCGCCGAGCACGGCGGTGGCGCCCGACTTGTCGAACTTCATGTCCTCCATGTTCAGCGCCGGCTTGATCGAGATCCCGCCGGAATCGAACGTGACCCCCTTGCCGATCAGCGCGATGGGCGCTCCAGTACCGCCCTGATACTCGAGCACGATGAAGCGCGGCTCCTCGGCGCTGCCCTGGGCCACGGCGAGCAACGCTCCCATCCCTTCCTTCTTTATCTGGGCCTTGTCGAGGATGGTGACGGTGAACCCGTGCGCTGTCCCGAGCTTCCTGGCCTGCTCGGCGAGATAGCTCGGCGTGCAGACATTGCCGGGCTGCATCTGGAGATTGCGGGTGAACAGGTAGCCGGCCGCGATGGCGTCGCCGATGCGGCGGCCCGCTTCCGCTTCGTTTTTCTCCGAGGCGTCGACCACCAGCTCGAGCGACTCGACTTCGGGCTTGGGGTCTTCAGGCGGCTTCTTAAGCTCCGTGAACTGCCAGCCGCCCTGCGCGGCGCCTTCGATGACCACCTGCGCAAGCTCGGCGGCGCCGAGGCCGCCGCGCGCTTCTTGCGCGACCGCCAACGCGATTGACTTGGTGCCGATGCCGCGGGCGCGCTTGGCGGCAATCGCCGCGGCGCGGCGGATCGCGCTGCGCGTGATCTCCCCAGCCTTGCCCACGCCCACGAGCAGAATCCGCTCGGCCTTGCCGCTGCCGTAGACCAGCAGCGTCTCGTCCTTCTTGCCCTTGTAGTCCCCGGAGGCGATCGCTCGCTCGAGGCCCGCGTCCTTGAGCGGCGCCGGTTGCCCTTGTCCGACTACAACCGCGAGTAAGGGTGTCTCCACGTTTGCCAGGGGACGCGTCGAAATCAGAGTCTTCATGGCAGATGCTCGATGATGGCGTCGGCGAAGGCCGAGGTGGAGACCTCGGTGGCACCCGGCATCTGCCGCGCGAGATCGTACGTGACGCGCCGCGCCCCGATCGCACCTTCGAGCCCGCGCACAATCGCGCGGGCGACGTCGTCCCAGCCCAGCTCCTCGAACATCATCACGCCCGAGAGGATCACACTGCTGGGATTGATCTTGTCCTGCCCCGCGTACTTGGGCGCCGTCCCGTGTGTCGCCTCGAACACCGCGTAGCCGTCACCCACGTTGCCGCCGGGCGCGAGTCCCAGGCCGCCGACCTGCGCGGCGGCGGCATCGGACAGGTAATCGCCGTTGAGATTGGGCGAGGCGAGGACGGCGTATTCGTCCGGGCGGAGCAACAACTGCTGGAACATGGAATCCGCGATGCGATCCTTGATCATGACCTTGCCGGCGTCTTCTTTGCGCTTGCCACCCTCCGCCTCCGGTACCGTGTTATCGCCGAAGCGTTCCTTCGCGATTTCATATCCCCAGTCGCGGAAGGCGCCTTCGGTGAATTTCATGATGTTGCCCTTGTGCACGAGCGTGACGGATGGCAGGCGCCGCTTGATGGCGTGCTGGATCGCCTTCGCGACGAGCCGCTGTGATCCGAACTTGGACATCGGCTTGACGCCGATCGCGCTACCTTCGCGGATCTTCGCGCCAAAGCGCCGGCTGAGGAACTCGATCACCGCATCCGCCTCAGCACTGTGCGCCTTGTACTCGATGCCCGCGTAGACGTCCTCGATGTTTTCCCGGAAGATGATGATGTTGAGCTTGCTGGGCTCTTTCATCGGGGACGGCACGCCCTCGAAGTAGCGGACGGGCCTGATGCAGGCGTACAGGTCGAGGATTTGCCGCAGCGCGACGTTGAGCGAGCGGATCCCGCCCCCCACCGGCGTCGTCAGCGGCCCTTTGATCGCGACGCGATGCTCGCGGATGACCGCGAGTGTTTCGTCCGGAAGCCAGTTGCCATTCTGATTGAACGATTTCTCGCCGGCCAACACCTCGCGCCACACGACACTGCGTTTGCCGCCCGACGTCTTGGCCACCGCCGCGTCGAAGACCTTGGCGGAGGCCCGCCAGATGTCGGGCCCCGTCCCGTCGCCTTCGATGAACGGGATGATCGGATGGTCGGGGACGACCCAGCGGCCGTCCCGGTAGTCGATTTTGGCGCCGACCGCCCCGCCGCGGCGGCCTTCAATCTGTGTTGGCATGGCCCACAGTTTACCACAAAGAGGTGACCTGAGGGAACCACGCCGGAGTCTCATGGGTAAGGCGAGATATGCGAATTCGATATTCGAACGTCGTTCGAGTCCTGCTTACCGCCGTCGCCAGTGCCTGCTTCACCGGCACCGGTTCCGGCCTCACGGGGATCTCCGGTGGCGACAACGGCGGCAGCACCACAGCGCCGGTGCTGGGGTTCTTCGTCCAGCCAAACTCCGCGAACGTCGGTCAGGTCATCTCGCCGCCGGTCGAAGTGGTCGTGCGCGACTCGGTCGGGAGCATCGATAGCTCGTTTACGGAGAGCGTCACGGTTGACCTGGCGTCGAACCCGACAGGCGCGTCGCTGAGCGGCGCTACGCTGGTCAGACCGGTCAACGGGATCGCGACCTTCAGCACGCTGAGGATCGACAAGGCGGGCACCTACACGCTGCAGGCGAGCGCCAGCGACGCCGCCACCGTAACCAGCACGGCGTTTTCGATCGCGACCGTTACGACGCCCTGAACGGGCGAATGATCAATGTCCAATGATCAATGATCATTGGACATTCGGCTTTCAGAGCCGATACGCCGTTAACGTGCCGGCCGCCGTCTGCAGGAACAGCATCCCTGAAATATCGTCCACCGCATAAACGGGCTCGCGCTGCTTGCCGAGGTCTACGCGCGAGCGCGGCTGCGCGGTGTCCTTATCGATTTGCAGCAGCACGTTGCCGTTCCCATCTGGTGAGCGAGTCAGCATAAACACCGATCCGGGTGTCGCGAGCGAGGCCTTGAAGCGCTTCGACGCCAGAGCAGACGCCTGGCTCGAATAGCCGGTCAGCTGTGCGCCGCCCTGCGAGTACGCCGCTGCCAGCTGACCGGTGAGCCGCTTCGCGGTCGTGTCGGTCGCCTGGCGGGACATCTGCGCGAAGGCATCGCCGTAGGCCGATGCGGCTGCGCCGTACAGTCCGGCGCGCACCGAATTGATCCGGTACAGCGCCCGCAGCAGTCCCGGCAGCTGCGGCGCGGGATTGTACACCTGCTGTTTGATCTGCCCGTCTCGCGCGACGATGACGAGGTTCTGCGACGAGATCAACACGACCCCTGAGGGGCGGAGCTCGATCGCCGTCGGATCTTCGCCTCCCTGGAACTTGATCTCACCGCCAAGCGCGCGATATGTGCCGTCCTGGCGATTCACGGCATAGAGGTGATGGTCTCGACCCGCGAAGACATACAGGCTCGATCCCTCGACAACGTGGAGCAGCCCCTCGCCCGCCGCCTTACCACCCTCGATCGCGTCCTTGAACTTCTGCTCGCCTCGCGCCAGGTCGATCACGTTCACTTCCCCGTTTGTCGCCGGGTCCGAGCGTGAGATGTACAACAATCCCGCGGGCGTCAGCTCGGCGTAGTCGAGCCGGCCCTTGATCTTCACGTCCTTTTCGAGCCGCACCGTCGCGGTGGCGACATCGAGCACATTCACGAAGGTGCGCGACTCGGCATCAACGGCGAGGACGGCGGAGCCGCCGGTGATCATCGCGTCGGTCACGGTGCCGCGCATGCGCAGGGGCTTGGGGTTGATCGTCGCGCCATCCTCATAGCGAGCCACGCTGAGTCCGGTTTGCACGACGCCGTTGATGACACGTACGTTCCCAGTCGCTTCGTTGGGAGGCGGTGATTCGGGGAGGATGATGATTCCGGCAGGATGCTGGACGATGTCGTGCACCCAACCCTGGATCATCGCGGGCTTGGCCCAGAGCGGTTGCCCATCGGCGAGCCGGTACGCCATGAGACGGTCGTCGAAGCCGACGTAGATGCGATCGGGCTTATCGAGCGACGGGAAGAGCCGCACGTGTTTGGCAGGATTGCCCGCGCGGGCGGTCGGCAGCGTCGCCGACCAGCGAACGGCACCCGTCTTGGCATCGAGCGCGCGCAGCCCCATCAGCGTATGCACGACGATGACCTCTGGCCCGGCCTGGAGCACTTCCAGTGTGGTCGCTGCCGAGGCCATGCGCACAAGGCCCTGCATCAAGCCGCCGAGGCCGCCGCGTTTCGGTTCGGTCTGTTGGAAGAGCGATTCGCTGACCCAGCGCTGATTGCCGGTCTTGAGGTCGTACAGCGCCACGACAGGCGGACCCGAGGCGCGCTGGCCGTGCACCAGCAGCGTACCCGTCTGCGGCAGCACGCGCCGCGTCACGACTCTCGTCAGACTCAGGAGCCGAGAGTCGAACAGCGCCGTGCCCGTGACCGGATCGAAAATGATCGACAGTCCTGGCTTCGCCGCTTCCATGAGGAGCGAGCCCTCCACCATATGGACGCTGTCGACCGGGAGGCCGCCCAGCTCCGGTTTCTGCCAGGCGATCTGACCGCGCTCGACGTCGACGCCGGCGAGGGCCCCGTCGCTCGAGACCAGGAGGGCGCCCGCGGGGGTGATCTGCTGCCACCGAATTTCGCCGTTGAAGTGAAGCGTCCAGGCCGCGACCGAGCCGGGCGTCTGGGCGGGCAGCGCGGTTGGGTGAGCAGCTTGGAGCAGCGCGAGGAGCAGCAGAGCCATGGATGACCTCCTGGGAGGCCCCATATCCCCCCACGGGGGCCTGCGGCGCAAGTGGCTAGGGCGGAGGTGGTTGGCGGCTGAAGCGGACCTCGACCGTCCGCTGCGTCTCGATCTTCGGCCTCTGGCCGAATCGGTAGGTGGTGATCACGGTGAGAAGGTCCTGCAGCGAGACGTTGCGCGCGACGCTGCGAAAGCGCGTACGAAAGTTTACGGTGCGCAGATTGTTCAGGGGGGATCGCTCAGGTCGGGTCAGTGAGGTCTCCGTATAGCGCAATTCAAAGGTGAGCGAATCGAGATACGCGGCGCCCGCCATGTCGGCGGGACCGATGCGTGTGGCCGGTTCAAAATTGATGCGCACCAGCCTCTCCCCACCAATCGTGTCGCGTCCCGCCAGGCGGAAACAGTGGCTGGCGACGAAATCTGGGTTACCCAAGTCGTGCAAATCGGCGCTGTGGATCACGTACACGCCGTCGCCCCCGTCCCCCCATGGGCCCCACGCGGGCTCGACGACACGGCCGACCGCGTAAGGGTGATCGTGCTCCTCGCCGCTGGTAAGGCGGATCGTGTCCACGGTCGATCCCCCGGTGTCGCCGTGCTGATTCATGGTTCGGACCGTGCGCTCCAAGCGGTACCGGAACGGGTAGGAGTCGGCGAGCAGCTCGAAGCGGCGAGCGTTCTCCTGAAGCTGGTCGAATACAGCCCGTAGCACCGTCTCGGTCGAGTCGGGTGGGCCCGGGTTGGTGCATTGGCGCGCCGTGATCGTCACGGGAGGCAGCTCGATCGCGAGGTGCCGCAACGTGACCTGAACGGTCGTCGTGCTGTCGCCGCGGACGACGATTTGCGTGTCGAGCGGCGTGTAACCGATTTGGCGGACGCTGAGCACGTAGCCGCCGGACGTGATGCCGAAGACGAACGCCCCGGCGGCATCGGTGAATTGCCGCCCCCCGTTCGGGACCAGGGTGACGATGCTGAAGCCGAGCGGCTGCCCGGTTTCGGCGCTGACGACGGTGCCGCGGAGGGCGGGTTGCTGGGAAGCCAGGTGTGCGCCGGACACCCACAGGAGGCATGCCAGCACCAATGCCCGAGGAGAGAGTCGAACTCTCATGGGGTTGCCCCCGACGGATTTTGAGTCCGTTGCGTCTGCCATTCCGCCACTCGGGCCCAGGGGCGGAAATATAGACGCAGGCCCTGTACAGTGCGTTAGTGAATCGGCACAGGGCTCCAGACTTCCGTCCGCGCGCCCGCGCCCAGGGCGCCGCCGACCACGGCCCCCGCCCCAATCCCCACGGAAATTCCCGCGAGAATGTTGAGACTCGCCCATGGATCCCCGGAATCGGTGTTGGCACTGCCGATCAAGCCTCCGATGACTCCGCCGACGAGCAACCCAATCAACGCACCCTCCCGAGTATGCCGGTAGCTGCCGCGGCCTACAGCGAGGCTATCGAGAGCGCCGATTCGCAAGCCTCCCTCCAGAACCAGGCCGTCCGGGGTCACCCGGGCAACCCTGCCGATGAGAGGCGCGCTCGCACCCCGCGGTGTCGCCCGCACAAGCACCCCCGGCCATGGCCCGAGCGCGGTAGCGCTGAGCTGCGCGTCCATTGCCGCGAACACGCGAGGCGCGCGGTCGCGATGACCCATATCGAGCAGGGAGCCGGATTGCGAGACCACGCGGACCGCCATCAAGCCTCCACTGTCGCGGGAGATCCGTACACGCACGTACTCGCCATTGGAGAAGAGCCCGGGCGGCCGGCTGGCGATCATGACGCGGGTATCGGCATCCGGCCGGCTGGTGTCGGCGAGGCGCAGGTGCTGCTGCACGATCGCCTCCTCGGCCGCGGCGACCAGTGTATCGGTCGGCGCCGCATAGAGGGCGAGCCTGCCGACATCCGGAGGCAGTCCTTTCATCATACCAACCGTAGCGCAGCCAGCCAGCGCGGGCAGAAGTGCGAGGGACGACCATTTGGGGAGTTGCATGGCGGGGCGCCTTGAGAAGGACGCCGCAAGGTACGGGTGCTGCATCAAGAATCCGTCAAGCGGCCTTCGAAGCTGCGAGATGCTCCAACGCCTCCGAAAGTAACGCGGGAAATTCGCGCCGCGCGTGACCGGAAATTCTGTGGCCGCAAAACGCTTACGGCCAACACTCCAGTTGTCGCTGCCGCGCGACACCAATGTCGGTCGAGCTGACCACGCCCCGTCTCGGCATGTGCCTTGCCCAACCGTCGCCCGGCCGCACCGCCAAGTGTGCGACCGGAAGCTCTCGCAGTTCTGGCAACCATCCCCGTGCAAAGGAGAAGCGAATCATGCGTACGAGCACGTTCCTCGCCCTTGCGAGCGCCTTTCTCCTGACCGGCGCGTGTCGCGAGAATTCACCCCAGCCGGTCGCCCCGTTGTTTGCCTCCTCGTCATCCCTGCCCCACATCAACATCACCGAGTTGCCCTTGCCCGTGAGCGTGGACGCCGAGCTCACGGCGACGAACTGCAGCAACAACCCCGGCCCGAACATCACGCTCGATGGCGTGGCCGCGCTCGGCGGCTTCGGTGTGGAGATGACCTTCA
>Ga0137379_10004658_pt1 | contig 12904 bp, 6 predicted proteins | sample SagtaG_18_FD_104812 | JGI IMG/M metagenome (GOLD analysis project Ga0137379, IMG submission 104812) | Vadose zone soil microbial communities from Sagehorn Ranch, Mendocino, California, USA - Sage2_L_80_16 metaG | ecosystem: Environmental > Terrestrial > Soil > Vadose zone | place: USA...
CGATGCAATGAAAAAGTATGACCTCGCGGAGGAGCAACTAAAGAAGGTCCTTGAGGTTGAGCCCAACTTCGTCACTGCCCACGGCAACCTCTCCACGGTGCTCCTCCATCAACGGAAGTATGACGAACTTGAGAGAGAAGGAAGGGAAATATTACGACTCACGCACGACCGCCCTGTGTCAAAGGCCTGGATGGCCGTCGGTTATGCGTTCGCAGGTCGGAAGGAGGAAGCAAGGGCCATACTGAAGGAGGTGAATGCTCTGCTGCCCGAGACGTACGTTGGAGCACAACCTATTGTCTACACCTATCTAGGGCTGGGAGAAAAGGAAAAAGCAATTGAGCTAGTCGAGAAGGAGTGGGAACGGCACGCTGACTGGCTTCCAGACCTGATGCGGGATCCCCTCGCAGCAAGCATCAGGTTCGAACCCAGGGTCATCGAAGTCTTGAAGAAGATCGGACTAGAGAACTGACGCCACGTGGGTCCTGCAGGCTGCGGCGACGGCAGCCTGCGAAATGAATCCATGTATTGCAGAAGCTCTCGTCATGGCAGATGTAAAGATGATCATTGTTGGAGCACGATCAGCCTGACATTCAATGGTAACCTTGTGAACTCAGGCGGGCGCATCGGCAAAGGGACGGATTTGGGGAGATTCAAGAACTCGCCGTAAGTGGTGACAATCCAAGCTTATTTTTCCTTAAATTTGGGAAATCATTCAGTTCTAGACGAGAGCCAACATTCTTGGCTGATGAAAAAGGAGTCGGACTCAAGGGCTGGCTATCAGGGCCCAGACGAAAGACCCCGATTGACCAGACTGAAGTCGAGAAGCTTGTTCCCTTGGACAAGCATCGGATAGCCGTGCTTCCGATGACAAACATCAGCCCGGACCCGCGAGATGAATATTTTGCCGACGGAATAACCGATGAATTGATTTCCACAATCTCGAAGATTCCGGAACTTCACGTAATTGCGAGAACCTCCTCGGAGAAGTACAAGGGTTCGGGCAAAGGAATCTCTGAAATCAGTCATGAACTACGGATAGGCAGCATTCTCGAAGGGACTGTCAGAAAAGCCGGGAACCAACTGAGAGTTACAGCACAGCTCATCGACTCTCAGACCGAGGAGAGCCTCTGGTCCGAGAGCTATGATAGGGAATTCGGCGACGTCTTCACCATTCAAACCGATATCGCCCGAAACGTGGCAGAAGGCCTCAAAATTCGGCTTCATTCAAGACATCAACAATCTCAGAAGAAACCGACAGAGAATTCAGAGGCCTACACTCACTACCTCAAGGGGAGATATGTCTGGAACAGGGGAATGTTGGAGTACGAGAAAACTCTCAACCAGTTCGAACTTGCGATCCAGAAAGACCCTGCCTTTGCCCTCGGGTACTCCGCACTCGCAGACATCTATCTCATCATGAGCAGAAACGACTACGTCTCACCGAAGCTTGGTTATCCAAAAGCCATAGAGTTCGCGAGAAAGGCAATTTCCATTGATGAAACACTGGCGGAACCTCACGCCGTGCTGGCCGCGATCCGACAGGAGTACGAGTGGACGTGGAACGAGGCTCAGACAGGGTTCAGCCATGCAATAGAGTTGAACCCTAGCTACTCGACAGCTCACGCCTGGTATGCTTTGTACTTGGGTCACGTGGGACGATGTGAGCTAGGGATTCGCGAGGCCAAACGTGCAATAGAGTTGGACCCTTTAGGGCCTAGGGGGTATCAATCATTATCAGAGGAGTATCTCTTCGCCCACCAATACGACAAGGCGATAGAAGCGGCCGATAATATTATCGAACTTTCTCCAGAATCCAGAATACCGTATGGATTTCGTGCGAGAGCCGAGGTCGAGAAAGGAATGTATGATGAGGCTATTGCTGATTTCCAAAAAGCACGCAAACAGCTTGGCCCTGGAGAACCGGCGGGAAGACTGATCGGAAGACTCGGCCATGCCTACGCGATTTCAGGGAGAATCGCGGATGCGAATAGGATTCTTCATGAGCTCGAAAGCCAACCAGTCCCCGCTGGTCCAAAAAGCCCGTTTCTTCCTCCTCCCACCAAGGCAATGGGAATGGGACTTGTGCACCTTGGATTGGGCAATAATCAACTTGCACTTGAATGGCTGGAGAAAGCTGCTGATGAACGCATCTCCGAAATCGTCCATCTCAAATGCGAACCCGTCTTTTCGAGCATAAAAGGAGAGCCCGCTTACGAGGCCCTCCTCCGCAAGATGGGTTTGGATCGCGCGAGCATTGGAAACTGAGCCTGTCTTGTTCCGCAGGATTCCGTCCTCAGACGGAACAAAGCACAAGTCTGAGATTCTCCTGAAGCGATGCCCTTGGAAGGGAACCGAACTCAGGTTTGGACTCCCAGCCGTTCAGACCCTGTTAGATGGTTTGAACAAGGACCGCTCGGGCGTGCTTGCAAATGCAAGTTCAAACCCCCCACTCTCGTCCGGAGTAGGCTTGCAGTATTGACAATTTCGAAAGGAGGGGCGACCCTAGTCATGGGCCCGAACCCACCCCCCGCAATTCACAACTCCCCTCAACCGCGTCTTTCGACTAGTTGCTTACGATTAGGGTATCCCCTATTCGTAGAGGTGTTGCTGGCCGGGTTACTTGGGTCCCTTGAGCCAACCCGAGATTCCGAGTTCCCTTACGACCACGGCGATCGGCCGGAACTCGAAAGAGCCTAAAACGCCTCTTTCATCCACGAAGAGAACTTTGGGCTTTACCTCGAACGTCCCCTTGTGTTTCGCCCTCAAAAGTATCCTGACTTCATGACTGCTCATGTAATCCAGTCTCTTTCCTTTCAGTTCTATATCACCGTCCAAACGTCGAACAGATGCGTTTCCCTCTTCGAAGTCCAGCCCTTCCGAGAACACGCCTTCCAACTTCAACAGCATGGCCGGACTCTTCCCAACACTAACGATGTCCAGCTCCATCGTAACGCTGGAGCCAACCCCCAATTCTCTCTTAGACATTGCAAAGCTTCCGGCCACGGAGGCGCCCTGGAGGATTTCGATCCCGAGTGCCTGGTCTTGAGTAAGGGAAATGGGAGCCTCGGAAGCCGCTGGGCTTCCAGATAGAGCCTCCACGGGCGACATCAAAAGTTGTTTTTCGTCGCGTGCCCTGCCCAAGAGTTTTAGAGCCTCTTCCTTCTTTCTGGCAAATCCCGCCTTATCATACAAGCCAACGGCTCGTTCCAAGTGTTTCTCAGCTAGGTGGAAAAGCTTGGTCTTTTGCTCCGGGTTTCTCTCTGTTTCGGCCTCGGCAAGGTAGATTAGAGAGTCGAACAATTTTTGTGTTCCCTGGGTCCACGCTGTTGCTTTATTGAGCCCGGCCTGCCCGTAGAAATCGGCGGCGGTTTCGAGATGCTTCTTTATGTCCGAGTAGACCTTCGGGTCTCGAGTCCGACGGAAGATCGCGCCTTGGTGGAGGGCTTGGCAGATGGACTGGTTGGCGTGGGCGATCTGACGCCATCGTCGGCCAGTCGCCTGCCTCTCTGCTCTGTCGAAAAGTAGAGCCGCCTCGCCGTACTCGTCCGGCGACGATTTCATTTCGGCTTGGAGCATGTGTGTCCAGGCATCGCAAAAAATGGCAAGAGCTTCCAACTCGTTGCTTGTTTGATTGTGGACGGGTTTGGCGAGCAAATCTTTGATGATTTTTTGTGCCACACGATAATGCGTGATTGCAACATCGTCGTCTCCTGATTGCTCGCCGAACCTTGCGTTCTCGATGGCGACCCGAGCTTTGCAAAACTGTTCCCTCGAGAGAGATACGTCTAACCAATTCTCCAGCTCCGCTCTCCCCTGTTGCTGACTGTGGTCTGCTCCGAGTTTGTTCTTGAGCAGGCGCGCATGCTCGTCGAATTTGGCTTCGGCTCTGCCGAACGATCGGATCGCTTCCTGGTGATTCTCTTGCCTGCTAAGGTTCTCGCCCTCCTCTAGGTCGGCGCAGGCTTCGTAATGTCCCGAGAGGTGATTGTAAGTGTCCGTTGACCGAAGCTTCTCTGCCGCTGCACCGTAGGAGGCGCTGGCGGCCATGAATTTCTCCTCGGAGTGGTTGACCTGAGACTTTTCAATCATTTGCCATGTCTCCATGAAAGCACGGAGGTCGTCGAAAAATTGTCGGGAGGCGGGAATCTTTTCCGCCGCAGTACCGCAGTCCTTCCCCGCGTTACCAAACGCTTGGGAAGCTGCTTCATAATCTCCTAGGCTGTCTAGGACTTTCGCAATCTTCCACCGCACCAAAGGTATCGGTCCGAGATGCGACCGCCGCACAAGCTCGTTAACCACTTTTTCATACGCGGCGACTGCGTCTCGTCCCACAGTTGAGTCAGCAGTCGAAGAGTAGAGTTGTGCAAGAACGTCACCATAGTTTTCAGCATGATAGGAATAAAGCGTCGTAGATCCAGCCTCGACCGTTTTGGTCCATGCTTCAATGTTCTGAACATCGAGTTTGGCGTCGGAAGCAGCACTTCGGAGAAGACCTACCTTCACCGTTTCTTCCGCGCTAATTCTTGCGAGTTCCGACTTTAACCTCGACAAGGTCAGTCGACTGGTCGCTCGGTTCATAGAATCAGGATTATCGCGAAGGTCAGTTTCCTTTGCTTCCCCTTCAGCTATGGCCAATGCTTCCTTGAGAAGGCTTGTCTTTTCCTCGCTGTTCTCCATTAGCAAGGACAAGAAATACATGGGGTAGCTTGTCGACCCACTGAGCGAAAAATCGCCGAGGCTTTTGGATAGCCGAGCCAGCTCGATGGCGTTGTTGAACGCGGCCTGCTTGACCGAAGCCTCCGTCTCGACAAACCTCGCCATCTGCACGTAATAATTACTGAAAGTTGCATAACCCAACTGAAGAAGCTGGGGATGGCCAGAGATGTTGAGCAATGTGATTGCTTCCTCGCAAAGTTTTCTTGACCCTTCGAAAATAGTGCGACGAGTTTCGACATCATCGATGTGGTAGGCGCTTGTCATCCCCGTCCAAGCGGCGTTCAACGCAAACCGCGCGACAAGTAGCGAGTCGTTTAGCATTCGTGCATGTGATAAACCGTCTTGGAATAGTGTCGTGGCCTTTGAGTAGTCTCCCTCAAAGTTTATGGTGAGAAATGCGGACGCGTCCGATGCGGCAGCTAGAGACAACTGCCTTTTCGCCCGGTTAGAGACCTCGGTCAGCTTTTTGCCGATCGACTGTATTCTCGTGGCGACATCCTCGATTTCAGAGCGTGAGAAGCAATAGTCAAAGTACATTGCAGAGCAAACGACTGACTTCCAAAGACTCTCTAGTGCGTCTTCGACGTCCTGAGTCTGGTCCCAGTCTTTGGCTACGGATTCGCCGATATCAATGACAGATTGTAGCTGTTTCCTGAAATCGTTGTAATGTTTTGTTAGAGGTACTGACTCGAACAGATAGAGGAGAATGTTCCTTCGGGTTCGTGCTACGCCCGCCTTGTGTCTATCGCGCTGAAGAACGCCCAAAGCCTCTTGGGCGAGTGAGATGCATTTATCGAGTTTCCTCCTTTGCTCGTCGGCACCTCGAGTTAACCAGAAGTCTACAAACAATGATCGTGAAGCCATCAGCTTCGACTGACCATGCGACGCGGTCTCCTCGAGATGTACTGCCGCAATTTCGTAGTATTCCTTGGCCAGTCGCATCCTTCTCTCGAATTCCTTACGGTCGGGCGCCTGAAAGGCCGCTTTGAAGAAACAATCGCCGATCAGTGCTGTTGTTCCGGCTTGTTCCTTCTGGTCTTCCCGTATGGCGTCCAGCTTCAGAATCCTTTGGTAAAGCTCCGCGGCAGCCATCCACTCGTATCCGTCAAGTCTCGCCTTAGCCGCAGGCATCAGTTCTTCAATGGTAAGCGACGTGTCTGAGCCCAAGAATCCATACAATCCGAACGTTCATCGATTATTAAGCGATGCCAGAGGCGTGCACGCGAGATAACCTGACACTTGGGTTAACGCGTCTGTTATCTGATGCAGGGATTTGAACTCAATTGGGTATCAATTCTGCCGCGCCTCTGCACCAAGCGAACTCGTACCGTCAAGGCAACCGCGCTGTGCTTGCCGCCGAGAGCTTGCTAGGCGGAGATTTCTCGCGCGCTGGGTGATTTCGACGAGGGATTTAGGCTCCTCGAAAGAAGCTTCGAACAAAGGGAGGACGGTGTCTTGTACTTCGGTAGCATTTCCGAGTTCAAGAAGTATTGGTCGGATCCAAGATGGCTCCAGATAGAGGGAAGGATCGCCGGATTGCAGGGCTCGGAAAGATCATCATAAGCAAAAGCGATAGGAGTGCTAGGCAAGGCGCTTCGCCTCCTCCCTTTTCTCTTTTCGAATTGGACTAGAACTAGAAGACAAAAACTGGAAGGAGGAATCAGAGGCATGATCGATATAGCCAGGGTTCGAGGATGTTTGGACGCGAACTTCGTATTCATCCGATTTTAGTTAGGTAACGGAAAAAGGGGGGGTAGGCAGTCTCAGCGTTTGCGGAGCCGACGTCTTTCACCGCTGGCGGTCCGAATCTCTAAAGGCCCAAGTCTTGACTGGCGACTGCCTTCGACTTGCCTTCGAAACTGCGATTCTCAGCTCACGCTCTTTGCTTAAATTGAAGAAATTGGTTAACCATTTGCAGAGTCAGCATCGTGACTGAAGATAGAGGCGTCGGACTCAAGGGTTGGCTATCGGGGCCTAGACGAAAGACCCCGATTGACCGGTCTGAAGTAGAGAAGCTTGTTCCCTTGGATAAGCATCGGATTGCGGTCCTTCCGATGACAAACATCAGCCCGGACCCGCGAGATGAGTACTTTGCGGAAGGAATAACCGATGAATTGATTTCCACAATTTCGAAAATTCCGGAACTTCACGTAGTAGCAAGGACTTCCTCGGTGAAGTACAAAGGTTCAGGCAAAGGGATTTCTGAGATCAGCCAGGAGCTACGAATCGGCAGCATCCTTGAAGGAACTGTAAGAAAGGCCGGGAACCAACTGAGAGTCACAGCACAGCTCATTGACTCTCAGACAGAGGAGAGCCTCTGGTCCGAGAGCTATGACAGGGAATTCGGCGACGTCTTCAACATTCAAACCGACATCGCCCGAAAGGTGGCAGAAGGCCTCAAGATTCAGCTTCATTCAGGTCATCAACGCTATCAGAAGAAACCGACAGAAAACTCGGAGGCCTACACTCACTATCTCAAAGGGAGGTACATCTGGAACAGGGGAATGTTGGAGTACGAGAAAACTCTCAACCAGTTCGAACTCGCGATCCAAAAGGATCCTGACTTTGCTCTCGGATACGCTGCACTCGCAGAGACTTACCTCTTGATGAGCAGAAACGGTTACGTCGCACCACAACTTGGCTATCCGAAGGCCACAGAGTTCGCAAGGAAGGCAATTTCCATTGATGAAACGCTGGCGGAGCCTTACACCGTGCTCGCTACGATTCGACAAGAGTATGAGTGGAAGTGGGACGAGGCTCAGATGGGATTCAGACGTGCAATAGAGTTGAACCCTAGCTACGCGACGGCTCATGCGTGGTATGCTTTGTACTTGGGTCATGTGGGGCGATGTGAGGTAGGGATCGGCGAGGCCAAACGTGCAATAGAGTTGGACCCTTTAGGGCCGAGGGGACTTCAATCATTATCAGAGGAGTATCTCTTCGCTCACCAATATGACAAGGCGATAGAAGCGGCCGAGACTTTGATCGAGCTTTCTCCCGAATCTGGGATATCGTACCGCTTTCGCGCGGTTGCCGAGGTCGAGAAAGGAATGTATGATGAGGCTATTGCCGATTTCCAAAAAGCAGGCAAACAGTTTGGCCCGGAAGTACCGGTGGGAGGACTGATCGGAAGACTTGGGCATGCCTACGCGATCTCAGGGAGAATCTCGGATGCGAATAGGATTCTCCATGAGCTCGAAAGCCAACCAGTCCTCGCTGGCCCGAACAGCCGGTTTATTCCTACTGCCAACAGGGCAATGAAAATTGGACTTGTCCACATTGGATTGGGCAATAGTCAACTCGCACTTGAATGGCTGAAGAAAGCGGCTGATGAACGCACCACCGAGATCGTCCATCTCAAATGTGAGCCCGTCTTTTCGAGCATAAGAGGAGAGCCTGCTTACAAGACGCTACTCAACAAGATAGGTTTGGATCGCGTGAACCTTGGAAACTGACTGCGACGAGTAGCGAATCCACCATCCAAACGGGGGAAAAGTCCTCTCAGTTGGGCTGTGAGTTCTGAGGCCGAACTCCCAAGTTTGTTGCGAGCTTCTCAACCACTTCGTGTCTCGCCCAGTGGAGAAGGCGACCGACCGCTTACGGCAGTTCTCAACAAATAGACATGCTGAAAACACCTCTTGTTAAGAAGACTTCTCTCGCAACCGCGACAAGGTGTCTTGTTGTCCCAGTAGGCTCCGCATGCGAGTCGACCCGCCCACCCCCCGGCTCCACGACGTAGATGAAAATCTTGTAGAGAGGTGGGAATCTCAAACCGAAGGTTGAATCGTGGATGTATTGGATCGGGTCCACCTCATTCGCCTTCTTGCAATCCAGACGCCGGTCTCAACAATAGCCGCCGCCACTATTGCGTGATAATACGGCGGAAGCGACTATTGCTCCTGCGATCAACACAAACCCATACTCGGCGTACCAATAAGGATGGAGCGTCGCTTGCAGGATCTGCGGCGCGCCGCTAGCATCGAGCTGCAATTCGTACGAATAGCTTGCAGAAGGTTGCCTCATGAAGAGAGGTTTTTCTTGGGGAGTAATCTTCCGTTGCATGTTGATACTGCTCTTGGGCGTGGTGGAAGCGAGCTTCTTCGATTCTGCCGTTGGTCTAATCTCTCGGCCGTCCGAAGGAGACTCCTGGTCGATCAGTTTGAGGCCAAACCATGGGCTATGGGCACAACATAAATACAAAAAGCGAATAACAAGATGAGTATGTCTCAAACAGCAACGGAGAATCTTCGGCCTTGGACAACCAGAGAAAAACCACCTCTCGTGTCAGCCCTTAATGATGAACCATCTCCATTGGACACGATCCAAATCTTGGGAGCGGAATCTAAAAGGTACTTGACTCTACCGTTCCTTTACTCCTACGCGGTGTCCAGTCTTCCCCAAGAACTGACCCTTGAACTTTCTAGAACCTATACCTCCGCGGCTCTAAAGCCAGAATCTCGTTTTGATTCCATTTCGCGAACGATCATAGATTTCCTACGTGGTTCGACATTCGTCCGCTCGATCGGCTCACAGGAATCATTTGTGACATTTGCAGAGCTTCACAGACCGAAGATTGACGGATGCAAGGCATCCTGCACCCAAACATATACCACCTCAGTGGATTTTTCGTTTAGCGTTAAGGTTTTTGGAATAGGAGGTGGCTTAAGCAAGGGACGGACTTACAGTTTTGCGGATTCCACAGAAATTACCAAGGAGTGCATCGAGCTTACTCTACCAGTCATGATCAATTGGCAAGAATACAAGAGCAGAAGCGGAGCGACCTTCTACCGTGCGGACATAGAAACCATATCTGATGACTACGTAGAAAGGGTGTTGAAAGGTCCCTTGGACCGATGCGGGCTTGATGAGGACAAGGTCAAGAAAAGCGGTTGGTTGACCCATGATTTCGATGAGCCGAACGGTGTAACGCGTAAACGGGAACTCTACATTGAATCTGGGCAAAGTGCTGAGGCTAGCATTCTGCCCAAAATAGCTGGGGTAGAAATCGGACCCAAGGTATCGGTGAAGTACCTCAAGCGAGTTGACTATTCCTATGTTCTTGTTGGCCCCCACAAGTACGTCGCATACGTGCCCAAGAATAGTTTGTCTTACTATTGGAATTGGTCCTAGTATGCAGTGGCTCTCAGCAGCGCACTTGCTTGAAACCTGAACTCCAACCGGTTTCGGATACAGTTTCGCGATCCGGGAGCTCAAAGAAAGGTCAGTGATCACCTTTAGGGGACCCAGAACGAGCCTGCCTGCCCTGCTCGTAGAGTCTACGAAGTATTGGCGTTAAGGTTCTCGCAAAGAACTATCCTGGACTGTCAACTTACGTGACCCGGCAAAGTGGGCTGGGCAAAACACTGGCTGGTCGACAACCGTGCGAGAAACTGTGGGTGCTCACAACGAATCTAAGCTAGCTCTCCCTTCACGAATTCAATGTTATACTGGGTGAGGAATTTCTTGGCATCCTCTGAACACTCGCTTGGGCCAAGACAAATGAGTTTCAGCCCCCTGTTTCCCTTTTCCCCGTGGGTCTCCCAGAGATACTTGTAGAATAGCAACTGACCCAACGCCTTGTAAACCTCACCATCAGATGACTTGCTCTTGGCCTCGACTATCCAATCCTCGCTTTCGGTTTTAACGAGCAGGTCAAAGCCTCTACCCCAGACTCTAAACTGCGCTATCGGATCACTTCGCCAAGCTTTAGATGGTACCTTCTCTTTGGCAAACCAGTTTACTAGTTGTTTCTCGGTTGTATCGAGCCCGAAGTCCTCAGGCAGAACTATGTCTTCGACGGCCAATTCCCAGACCTGCAAGTTCCTCCGTCAAGCCTAACTAATCAAGGTAGTGCCTCTTGACAGAGCGACAGTCGTTTGCGGTACAAGTGGACACCGTCTATCATATCGTACTTCTCGTATCCCAGCGATTGACTCCGGAAGGACACCGTAAACGTGGAAGCACAGCTACTTGAACGAGACCTCTCGGGTCAGGCACCCACATACTCGACAGAACACCCTTAGCCTGGCGAACACCCCCGGACCTGCCACTTGTTCATGCTCGCTCGAATGGAGCGTGGTCTTTTTTGCAGTTCGGACACCATTCCTCGAAGTCCAAGTCAGACATGATGAGCCCCAGAAGGCTCCTGTAAGGTTTGAACGGTAGCTGAGCGTGAAAGTGAAAAGTAACAGTGATGCTAGACTACTTGTCCAACCATCCTCGGATAGAGAACTGCATCAAGAGGAGCGTCACACGAAATCCTCTTGGGCTGAGTTAGGAACCCTTAGACTAGGGCTGTTTTGATTTCGTACTGCCCCTGAGACTGTCGATCATCGAGAGTAGCAATGCGTTGTTGACAACCAGGATAACCAAGAGGACGATCACACGCCATTCCAGACCGAGTAATGAGGCTACGCTTAGCGTCAATCTCTGAAACACGCCGTTAACTATGCCGCCCAAAATGATGCCCACTTGGGCCACCATCGCGACGAAATATTTGAGCCAATCTCGGCGTTTCGAAATAATAAGCACCGCGAGGACAAATCCGATCCCGAAGACGGCGACGTCGATTTCTATCCAGTATGGACTCGCTACTAGTAGATTGGCCGAAAAGAGAATCACTAGGTTCAATATTGATAGTCCGAAATACTCTGCGGATCTTCGATTCCAGATGCTTGGAACTAGGCCTTTGAGACTGCGTTTGAGACTCCATGGTTGTCTCTCAGGGTCATCCTTCTCATCTGCGGTTGAGCGGATTATCTTGCGTAGATCCTCTTCTAGTACGGGGATGCCGAGTTGTCTCGCTATGGCTCTGCTGGCTTCGCCGAAATTGTCCGACAATTGTCGGAGATCAATCTTCTTTGCTTCCGGGCCGGGGCCTTGTTGCGGTGGAGCTCTCCGGGCTGCAAAGGCGAGGCTCGTCTGTATGAAGGAGCTGCGAGTTTTGAGAAGGCTCTCCTGAACCTTCGAGATCCAAATGCCGTTTCTCCTTGGTGAACCCTCAAACTTCACAAGATGTTTGCCGATTGCAGCTTCATGTTCGACATCATTCTTCAGTTCCTTGCCGAGGGCTTCGTGTAATGCGTAGAAACATTCCACCATTGCGGAATAGACTTCCTTCAGAGCATTCTGTCTGTCTTCAAGCGGCCGAAGCCTAACCGACTGCCTAGTTTCTCTGCCTCGAAGAAGGTAACCGATTACGATTCCAAGAATAGCTATGCTTCCGGCAAAAACCGTCTCGACGTCGCTCAACTATGTTTCTGTCGCTCTGGATGCTGCCGGTTCTGACTTTCTTAAAAGAACTGCCTACCAAGTGAGATCAAATTACGAGTTGAGCCGAGAGCAAGCGAAATTCTCCGTGAAGCCCGAAGCATCATGGCAATCGAACGAGTCAGCAAGAAACGTCGAACCTGTAGGGACTGCTCGGCTGGTTAAGGAATAGTCCTCCGCATGTTTGATTGACCATGACATTGCCTGAACCGATGAGGTTGATGCTGAACTGCCAATTGTTGGTAAGGTCGACACTATAGCATCCATTGCAACCCGTACTGATCAGGCTCACCACACAACTGCTCGTGTTTGAGCCGACAGTGGCGCTTGTCAACTGGGACGAGGTTTTGAAATCCAGCCGGTAAACATCTCCGCTGTAGAACCCTGATCCTGAGGAAACTGATCCACAAACAGTCAAGGTTCCTGGCGGGCCAGAGGGGGCAGGGGTTGCTGGACGGGTCTCAACATAGACGAGGGCAATAGTGACTACAACCGCGATGAGTACTATTCCCGCGACAATCGATGGAGTATTCGACTTCTGAATGGCTGGGGGCGGAGATTGGGATCCACTCAACTAGGATCGCCTCTTTCCAGTTTGCCTAGGCCTTGTGAGCTCCTGTCTTAATCGAGAACTGATCTCGTTGAGCATGCTTTCGAGAACCAGAGATTTCAACCGCAACATTCTTTCTAGTTCCATCGCTATTGTCAAAGTCGGGTTGACTTGGAGAACGGTCGGACATTTAGATTAATCGGCCGCTACCGCGAGACTGATCAGTTTTCGAAGTCGAACCTGAGTCCACAGCGAGGGCAGCTCGGGGTGAAGGGTTTGCCAGTGTCGACGTCAACTAGTCCGGTCGCAAGTCGCGACTGAGTATTGCATCTCGGGCATTCGACGTCAGAACCTTGGCCAACTCAATCA
>Ga0137379_10004659_pt1 | contig 12904 bp, 18 predicted proteins | sample SagtaG_18_FD_104812 | JGI IMG/M metagenome (GOLD analysis project Ga0137379, IMG submission 104812) | Vadose zone soil microbial communities from Sagehorn Ranch, Mendocino, California, USA - Sage2_L_80_16 metaG | ecosystem: Environmental > Terrestrial > Soil > Vadose zone | place: USA...
AAGAAAGTCGTCATCAAACGCTGCTTGCTATAGGCCACTATGGCGTGGAAGAAATCGCGGTACACGCCGACTTCTCCGATGGCAGTGCTATAACTTGTCATCCCGTCAATCACCATCCGCTGCACGTCATGCTCCTCGATCAACTGGACGATGCGCGCATAGTGCGCATCAATATCCAACTCTTGCGGACTCTCGAACAGGATCTGGATGGTTCCGTCGGCAACCTGCTCTTCCAGATTCAGCCCCAGAGTCTGAGCATTACGGATGATTTGCGCTGGATGCTCATCCAAGGAAACGAGCAAGCCCTTGGTCTTTTGTTTCAGCACTCCTTCCCGTAGAATCTGCGTGCCCAGCACTGTCTTTCCCACCCCCGAAATCCCAACCACCATCGTGGTGGACCCATCAAAAATGCCACCGCCGATGAGAGTGTCGACAGCGTCAACCCCGATGACCGACCGCATGGTGCTGGACGTGGGCTGCTTCGAACCAGCGCGGGAAGGCGCCTGAACGCGACGGAAGATCTGCACGCCTTGTCCCTCCGTGATATGCATTGTGTGCTCTCCGGTCTCATAATCTTGGCCCCGGCTCTTCAAGACCTCCAAGCTGCGCTGGATGCGCCGACCCTTCCGATCGCGGCCCAACTGTATGACTGTATCGGCAAGAAAATCAGTCATCTCCACAGTGGCCATCGAATTGGGTGCGCTGCCAACCTCGAGCGACATAATGGCAGTCAGATTCTCCCGGTCCAACGACTCGAACAGTTGCTGTAACATCTCACGGAACCCGGCGCGCTCGGGGGCATTGCCGCCTAGGTCACGGTTTAACAACCCAATGCCGTCTACGAAGATCCGCTGGGCACCGATCTCGTTCGCGGTTTCGAGTAGCAAGCTGTCCGTCGACCGCAATTCATGACGGAACACCTGCGGAGTGGTAAATACGATTTGCAGCTTCTTCTGTTCCTGCAGCTCCTCCAGATTCCAGCCAAAGGCGGCTGCGTCTCGGACTAGTTTGTTCGGGTTTGTCTCAAATACCACGATTATCCCTGGCTCGTTATATTGCACGATCCCATGGTAGATAACCTCCAGGCCCATCAGAGTTTTCCCGCTTCCGGTTACGCCCTGCAGCAAGACCACATTGGTCCTCGGAATTCCGCCCAGTAGGATGTCATCGAGCCCTGTGATGCCAGTCTTGATCAAGCCGTCTTTAGACATAACCCTTCCCTTCTGCTTATTCGATGGTTAGCTTATTCGATTGTTCTTCTCGTCCCGATTCGACCCGTCGGGCTTCAGTCGTTTTGCCAGCAGCAGCCGACCGACGCGAGTTTCCGCTAGGCTGACGATTTGCTGAAGGCGACGCTGACGCCCAGCATCGCTCGAGGCGAAGATTCGATAAAAACGCACTTCCTCAGAGGGCCGCGAGCGTTCGATGAGCTTCTCGCTTTCGAGTCGGTCGAGCGCAGCCTTAACTACTGTGCTTTCATAGCCTATAAGGTGCGCGATCTGGTCGCTGCTGGCGAGACTTGCTCCGTGGCGGTACACAAAAGCTAATACATCCCACTCACTGAGCAGGGAAATGCCCATGCCATCCAAGCAACTTTGGACTGTCGATTCAAGGGGTTTTCCACGCCCCATAGATGCGTTTTCCTCGTATTGGACTTGGCGTCCTACTCCACTCATAACACTCGCCGCCTGAAGTATCTGTACAAAAAAGATCAGTTCAACATTTGTCAATTTCGCAATGGGTTCAGCTATTCGCCGCCTGCAACGGCAATGAACCGTGAATTTCCAAAGAAGTACAGTCTCCTTCGCACAGGGCGATCAAGAGAGTCCGGTGACTGGCAGGAACGAATTGCGACCAAGATGCGGATTCGGCGCTTCACAAGACCCTACAGAGTTACGAGGAGCTTGGATCTAGGAGGTAGAGAACGAGTGGCAATAGGGAGAACTCTTTTTACGCTTGCGATACTCAGGGGTCTTATGCTCGTTCCCTGCTTCGTGATCGGTGCCCAATCTTATACCTGGTGGGAGAACATCCCCTTGGCGAAGAAGACCGAAGCCGAGAAACCGCTGAAAACACCCTTCTCCGAGAACCAGGCGCTACCATTTCGGCGCCAGTTTCAGAGTGTTGTAGCGTGCGGCAATATTCGATACGAAGAAGATCTAATTGCGGGGACACTTGTCAGAATGAAAGCGTTCGCAGGCTTACTATCCCAAGATTGTCCGTTTTACCCACGCAATTTACCTCAAACCCTGTTCAATTCTGAACAGTCACCAAATATGCCATCGTTGCAAGTTTCCAAAGGAGATGGCGGGCGCATTATGCGGCCAGGTCGTTTGTTCCTCTGAGGGCGCTACCGCTGCCCATATCTACTTTTTGGACGGGTTACATATGACCAGTCACGCACCATTGGCGCGTAGCACGCCTGACCCACATAAGGCACCCCTAGCCACCGAGGCCGCACCAACCACCAGACGACAAACCCGGCAAGCCGGTCTTAGTTCCCAGCAAGCCCAAGGCTGCTTTCCAGTGGCCGAGGGATTGTCTGTGGTCGTTCACCGACACTATCAGATACCACTGAGCTGCGGACCCTCAGTTAGGCCGCCGCTGGTCCCGTCAGCAGGTCGTGTACCTTCCGCGCGAGTTCATCGGGCCGGAACGGCTTCTCCAGAAAGGCACAACCGTGCGCCGAGAGATTTCCGGGGAGAATGATTTCTTCCGAGTAGCCAGACATAAAGAGGAATTTCGCTTCCGGGCAAAGTGTCGCAGCTCGCTCTCTCAGTTGCAAGCCATTCACGTGCGGCATCATGATGTCACTCAGCACCAGGTGGATCTGGCCAGGATTCCGCTGACAGATTTCTATGGCTTCTGTCCCGTCCTTTGCGGTCAGTACTTTATAGCCGCATCTCTCAAGAGATAAGCGAATCAGCCTGCGCAGCGCCATTTCGTCCTCGACGACCAAAATCGTCCCGTATGCTCGCGGCTTTTCGGCCGGCATCACAGTGGGTTCAGAGTGCGCCACCTGCCCGTGCGCGCGTGGCAGGTAGATGCGGAAAACCGAGCCTGCACCCAAGGAACTGTCTACGTCGATGCGGCCGCCGCTCTGCTTCACGATGCCATAAATGGTCGAGAGGCCAAGGCCCGTACCTTTACCTTGCTCTTTAGTCGTGAAGAAGGGCTCGAAGATGTGGCCCAGCGTCTCCCTGTCCATGCCGCAGCCTGAATCGCGAACTGTCAGCCGGACGTGGGTACCGGGCCGAATACCGGGGTGCTGATTACAGTAGAACTCGTCAAGTTCCCTGTTTGTGGTCTCGATGGTAATCTTACCGCCCAGTGGCATAGCATCTCGGGCATTTATCACCAAGTTGATCAGAATCTGTTGGATCTGGCCCGGATCCGCCTTGACCCGCCCCAAGGCAGGATCCAATAGCGGGACAATTTCGATGTTGGCAGGAACCAGACGATGCAGCAACTTATGCGCTTCCAATATTGCGTGATTGAGGTCAAGGATCGTGGGTTCCAAGACTTGCTTTCGGCTAAAGGCGAGCAGCGAGCGACTCAGCGAAGCAGCTCGGTGCGTGGCCGCCTTGATCTCGGCGACTGACCGGCGCAGACTCTGGTTCGTCCCAGCTTCTTCGACCAAGATCTCGCTGTATCCTAGGATAACGCCCAGATAATTGTTGAATTCATGGGCGATCCCGCCGGCAAGCTGGTCCACAGCTTCTATCTTCTGTACTTGCCGCAACTCTTGCTCCAAGGATCGTCGCTCGGTGACATCCTCGGCGATAAATTCGAACCCATGAACCGCGCCCCCTTCATCGGTCAAAGTTCGACCATTTAGGCGAACGGTAATGATGGTCCCATCCCGTCTACGCCACTTCACCTCGTCTTCAATTTTCGTTTCCTCTAGCCATTTCTGGAGCAAACGAGGTTTCTCTTGCGGATCTAGGTAGAGCTCAGTTGCGGGGTTCAGCTTCAGCACGTCACCCGCAGAGTTATAACCTAGCATCGCCACCAAGGCCGGGTTTACTTCCTGGAATTCGCCCTCCCGCCCGAGCCGATAGATGCCATGAACCATTCCCTCGAAAAGTGAGCGGTAGCGTTGTTCGGAAGAACGCAGGGCTTTTTCCTGTTCTTGTAGTTTCATCTCCACCAGCTTGCGATCCGTGATGTCGCGATCCACAGACGAAACGCCAGTGATCCTTCCGGCGTTGTCCCGGATGGGCGACACAGTCAGCGAAACATGGATACGCCTTCCATCCTTGGTGATGCGGACTGTCTCGTAGAGTTCGGCTCGCTCACCCCGTCTGAGCTTCTCCACGGTCTGCGGAAGCTCATTGGGTCGTTCCGGCGGTGTCAGAATGGAAATATGCTTGCCTAGAATTTCCTCTGCGCGGTACCCGTAGATCCGCTTCGCACCGGTGTTCCAGGTCGTAATAATGCCATCCAGATTTTTCCCGATGACAGCATCCTCTGAGGATTCCACGATGGCGGCCAGCTGGAACCGCTCATCTTCAATTCTTTTACGCTCCGTGACATCGCGACAGATACCCGTAAAGAGGCGCTTTCCACCGGCGACAAACTCGCCAAACGAAACCTCCAGACCAACTGCTTGGCCGCTCTTGTGAATCGCGGGAACCACTTGTTGCCAAGAAATATGTTTTTCTCCGGTTTCCAGAGACTCCCGCATCGCTTGCCTGCGGACCCGCTGTAGAGGGTCGGGCATGAACACCGTCAATTGCTGCCCCACAAGCTCCTCCGCACGGTATCCAAGAATCCTCTCGATTGAGCGGTTAGCGAACAAGATCGTGCTCTGCTCGTCAATAACGATGATGGCGTCCGACGCTGCTTGGCTGACTGCGCGATAAATGTCTGACTCAGACAGCGCGCTCCCGGCGGGTTTGGACTCCAGGCCACCGGTGAAGTCGTTCTGCGGTGCGACTTTCTGCCCTGATATTCGGCGTAAATCGAGTATGCTCATTACCTGCGAGGCTAATCGCAGCAACGCCTGCCTTTGCTCTCCGCTTAAATCACGCGGAACGGAATCCATAACGCAAAGTGTCCCTAGGGCATACCTCTCTGGCGTAAGCAGTGGAACTCCGGCGTAAAACCGCAAACCGCCGTGCGTGGCGAGAGGGCTGGTTTTCGTCGCCTCATCGGCCAGCGTATCGGAAACGACCACGACCTCCGACTGGAGGATGGTATGAGCGCAAAGGGAAACATTCCGAGGGATCTCGTCGACGTCCCACCCGACCTTTGACTTGAACCACTGACAGTCTTGGTCAATGAAGCTGATCAGAGCGATGGGCGTCCCACAGACGTATGCCGCCAAACGGGCGATGTCGTCGAACGCTTCTTCGGGAGGAGTGCCTAAGATCTGATATCGGTCAAGAACTTGGAGCCTTGCAACTTCGCTTTCCGGTGGAGGAAGCCGCATAACTGAATAACCCCCAACCCCTGATCCCGATCTGACTTAGTAGTGCTCTAGCACCCTTTATAGTCATGCTTCCCACGGGTTGCTATTACCGAATTGGGTACTGGCTACGTTAATCAACGCCGTCGGTGGTGACTTAGTTCGGCTCGTCCGCGGATTAAAGGCGGGGTCACCTGTTAACTACGCCGGGAGCGGGAATGCATTTCCGGATCCTCTCGTTAGGTCTGCGTAGAGATGGCCCGCCACCTCAGTTAAACCCGGCACTTCGGCCGTTGGCGAAAGCAGCCGGCATAAACCGCGAACCGTTCGAGAGTCTAAAGGCAGTGTCACTTCCCTTTTGTGGTCTCCGGTCAACGGACGCAGCGCTGCGGCCAGTCAGGTATCTTGAGATTTCGTTCCAACAGAATTCTTTCGCAGGCGCTCCCAAATAGCGGGTGCCTCACGAAGGCAATGGCGCATCAGGGCAAGCTGCAGAGTCTTGCGCTGACCACCGACGCAGTGTCCTCTCGGAGACTTCCGAGTACTCGTTTGACCGATCGAGCGGCCCTCATAGCCGGAAAAGGAAGTTTTGCAAATGTTGGTGACTGGAAGGATGAGAAATTGGCCGAGGAGCGGAAAAAAGGGAAACTCCGCAGAAAAGGGCCTTACTTTGGCAGGTCTAACCCGAAGTCCTCATTGGCGGTGTGGGGCGGTGGGTTACCAGCGATGATCGCTATAAACAACGCTGGTTTGAAATTCGATTTCCAGATTGTCAAGGTGCCTTGCTCTAGCCTTCAATGCTTGGTCCATCGCACGAATCAGTTCCCTGAACGTCTCAGGACGTGGCTGATTCTTATTCGGCGGCTCGCGACTCATCTCGCTCATTGGGAAGCCTCATGGTTCCTCCATTCTCCGCGCCACCGACAATTCTGTCTGGTCGGTTTTATACAGTAGGCTCAGTAGTGACGACTTTGAGGTGGTCGCGACCGTGCGCGAAGCCCTCAGTCGCATTGCTACGGAAAACGTTGACCTACTGCTTTCCGACCTGCACATGCCGCACGCCGGTGATGGTTTCACTGTCGTCAGCGCCATGCGACACACCCGCCCGGAGGCAGTGACGCTGGTGGCTTAGCGGCTATCCGCCCTCTTGAGTTGTTGCAGCTGGATTGGTCGAAGCACAGGGCAAGCTTCATACGACATCCAGTCGCAGCATTTTGTTCGATTCGAGACAGAGTGATAGCCCGAACGTAGACGAACGAATGTGTTGCCGATTATTTTCGTGAGCGCCGCTCGATGCGGGCCTGATTCCAGGCGACCGTGTCTCCCAGTCGGTCGGTATGTTGCGGAGGGCGTCTTTGAGCTGTTTAAGAACTTCGTTGAATTCGGGAGAATCGGGGGTTGAGGTCGCCTTCACGCAAAGTTCCTTGATTCGATCTTCCAAACGTCGAGAAATCAGTCGTCAACGCAATGGCCTTTTATCGTGCCATATTGCTCAGACTCGGTCTTGAATCCTGACTAGCTTGGTGAATATGGAGACTAGCGGGGACCCCGCTGGGGATGACAAACGTGTATGACGTGGATCACAGACGAACGCCAGAGACAGCAAGCTGACCGTGCAAGAACAATCGCCAACTACGTGTGTGCGAACAAGGAAACGTTACGATATCAAATGGTGGCCATGTGGGACCGAATTCTCGTTGCTATCGACAGCGATGTCCTCCAACTCAACGCTGTGGGAAAGCAGTTGATCGTAGAGCATGGCCCAACGATGATTCAGGTTCGCCGGGAAAACGAGATAGCACCGCTATTCATGATTGAAGTAGACCTTACCAAGGGAAGACTGCGCAGCTGCCCACTGCCACCGGGACAATTTGGAATACCACGTATCGTGGAATTTCAGATGCGGGTCGGAGTCAGCGAAACTGACATCATGGTGCAGGAGTATGCGAATGGGACAGTTGTAAGGTTCGCGCCGGAGCAAGTGTCACATGGCCTTCTCGACTCCGCTTTGTCCCTCAATGCAACTCGCAGCATGAAATGCGCTTAGCCGGTTCCAACGTAACACCCGACCCCACACACGACCGGTCCACTATTTCAGGTTTCGTTCGAAAACATTGCGAATTTTTCTGTTAACAATGCCAGCCGCGCCACGGGACCGGGGCGGGCTGGAAATGGCACCGGTCGGCAATGAGCAACAGCGGCGTGTTGGTTGAGTGCCATGGCCGCTTGGGTGCGAAGGTTGCCATTTGTGGTCTGGAACGAGCGCGTGGTAACGCTGTGCTCACAACGCGTACACTTGAATAAGGTACGGCCCTTCATCGCTTTGGTCGTGTAGCATCTCACTCTGCCATCCTAGTCCGTTCTGTCGGTACCGTCCTGAACCAAAAGGCATAGAACGTTTTACTTCACGAACTGAGCCGTTTTGAACAGTCACTGAATATGTCACAGTTTGTAATTGTGTTTCCCGGAAGAGACGTGCGGGAACTATGCAACCCACGCGGTCGTTTGTGCCTCCGGTGGCACAGCAGCCTTATACCATTGTTACATCCTCCCCACGCTTCGCCACTGTTCCTCTTGACGATGTCACGTACACATGAGGCTCACGATTCAAGAACACCCGTGGCCCGTCGGGATGCGTCAGGCTGGAGTCCTTCCATGATCCCTGATCCCTTTGCCGCCCAATCATGTCCGCTCCGAACGGCTCTTGTCTAAGCAAGACGAACTCCGGGCGGATACCTCGGCTGTGCGAAAGGACTGCTGCCCCCATCGCGACGAGGCTAACAATTGTGGGAGTGCGGGCCGGCGGGCAGAGCGTGGACCCCATTGCGGAGAAATCTATCTCTGCGCGAAGGCGAGAGTCTCTCCGACCATGTTCTCTCCCAGTGAGAGCCAGCCGTTCGGAATGAGCTTCCCCTTGTTGCTGATGATGAACTGGGAAACCGTGCCATCTACCCCCGCTGTGAAGACAAACCTCCCAGACGAATCAACCCCTCCCCCGAGAGCGCCATTAGGGAGGCTCATCGTGCCGTTGCGGGTGAGGGCGCCGGTGGGCCCATCCACCATAAATTGTGCTATTTCGGCGAGATTGCCAACGTAAGCATAGGTTCCAGTGGGATCGAAGCTGATCCACAACGGGCCAGGCTGTGGCTCTACCCATATCGGATAGTTGTTAACCAGAGTGAGCGCTCCGGTAGATGCATCGATCGAAAACTCCGTGACCGAGCGCGACGTAACGTTCGCACAGTAGAGAAACCCTTTAGGGGAAACTACGAGGGCACGCGGATTGTCTCCGCCGGTCGGAATGGAACCGTTGGGCGCAAGTATGCCGCTCGCGGAAATCGTGTACTCCGAAACTGTGTGATCTTTCCAACTGGTGACATAAGCGAACTTTCCCCATCCATCAACAACTACGTATTGGGGAAAGCTGCCCGTCGCCACGCTGTTGACCGGAGTCAACACCCCCGAGGAGCTCAGCGTGTATGAACCCAGCGTGGCACTCGTCGGATTCGCAATGACGGCAACTTCCCCGTTGGGTGTAAAGGCGACCGAGCTGCCGGTGGCGCCTGGAGCTGCATTCGGTGTGAGTGTTCCATCGCTGCCGATCCCAAACTCGCTGATTGGCCCGTTGAGAATGAAAAGGTGCTGTCTCGAGGGAGCAACTGCAGCGGCAAAGAAGGGGATGACGCTCTGGACCGTAGTCGATGGGTTAAGCGCTGTGAGGGTTCCGTCGGTTTCCACTCGAAACTGGGCTACAGAGCCTATTCGGACCCGGCTCACAGGGGGCACGAAGACCTGTCCCACGTAAAGATAATTGTTCTGTGGCGTGCTCCTAACACCGCAGCCAAGTGTACACAGCAATGCGACCGCGATTCCAATCGATAGCGCAGCTCTAGATGGCCGCGTGTTATTCTGCACAGCAAACCCTCCCAAACGAGTAGAAGCTTGTTGGAAGAGCCCCGCGTCCCCGAGGTTTTTCCACCTACTCTAAACAGTACCGATGGAATGAGGGAGCACATAATTACGAAAGTGCGCGCGTTCGGAGACTGATGTGAGCTTTATAGCTCAGACACTCCACTCCCAATCCAGTAAAGGTATACTCAACCCGCAGACTTTGTTGAACATCGCCTACACGTTCACGGTTGCGGATCAACTCTTTACTCTGATGCGATCCCTTGAAAACACTCCCATGTTTATTTGGCTCTTGGGAGCCTTGAATCGGCGAAAGTATTAGGTGCAAACTCTTATTATCATGAAAACGAACCTGAGCCTGAGGGAAGGTAGCAGCCTGGTAACAGGACGCGGAAGGCATGCTTTCACACAGACGGTCGCTGGTCTCCCTGAAGGCCAAGAAGCCCGGATCGTGAATCATGGTACAGAAACACACTCAGACTGGCACTTCAGCAGAAGAGCAAAACGATGTGAGGAGATTGTTGAAAACCAAACAAGCTATAAGACCGCGGAGGAAGCACTTACGGCGCTGAGGCACGAAGTCGGCTAGTACCGTCGATTCGGCGGTATGAGGATTTCTGCAATAGAAATGCTCGAGTCTATGTCGGGTTCCCGACCAGCGTAACGCACGATACCAAGTGCTCGCGCGAATCGAAATCCTTTTATTCTGGTCACGAAACCTGCCGGTAATTGGGGCCGTGGAACTCTGGCTAAGCGTGCAGTTTTGTCTTGGTTTAGCTTCGCACCTGGCACCAGGGACGGACAAAATGTATCCCAACGTGCGTTTCGCGGGTCTCATCCCCAGTATTCTTCGAAATCGCCGATTTGAGAGACGGTCAATTTTGCTCTTTCGGATTTCATCAGCACCAAACAGGAATCCATTCGAGCTTATCCGCTTGGGCTCAGCCGACGGGCCTGTTCTGTTTTTTCCAGAGACACCACCCGATTTATCGGAATGGCCAAGGTGGGTGTGTTTGGACTTTTCGCACCACCTACTCGAAGGGTTGCCGTTCCTTGCACTTCTTCCAGGAATACGTAAAATCCGTCTCTTCCAATGACCTTTACGAAATCTCCCTGTTTCATGATCTTCCGCTTCGGCGGCTGACGGGCTGCAGACAAGAGAAATGCAATGCCGTAGCATGCTGGTTTATTATTGCTGCCGCTTGAGTGCGGCGGTTGCCATTCGTGCTGTTGAAATCCACTGCGTTGACGCTATGCTTCGAGAAACCGAATTTGAACGCGGTGCCGCCAGTCATCGGTTCAGTTGTATGGTACCTCACTGTTTCATCGTATTCCCTGCTTGTCGCTACATCCCGAACCAAAAGACATAGAACGTTAGCTTGTGTAACCACTCGCTGCCGCGCGGTCAATACTGACCAGTCTCTGAATCGAGTTCGGAGTAGCTTGATGACATTGCTACCGAAACTTGAAGAACCAGAGACTCCCCCAAGCCTTGAGTGAGGAACCACGAACTGCCCAAGTACCGGTAATCGTCTTGGGCAGTCTGTGCCAAAGGAACGGGAACAGATTGAAGAGGGCAGGCCGACAGCATGTGCTGAAAGATCAACATCGAACTGTACCAGCCCCTAGGACTCCCGTGACGAGAACGTTTGGGGGGGCGCCCGACGACAAACTCGCTCCCTTACCTGAAGACTCACATGACACCTGATATGGCCTTTGAGTGCTTGTTCATTTGCCGTGATCCGGCGGTGTTTTCTGCTATGGATGGCCTGCTGCGAGATTTGTCGGTTTGTACAAATCTCTGCTTGAGCTCTTCCCATGCCCTTGGCATGTTGGCCGAAGGGAGCACTGACCTGCTCGTGATTGACTGGGAGGGCGACGCTTCTTCGGATCTGTTGCAGGACATCTGGAAGTCCGGTATGAAGCACAAACCGACTATCGTAGCGATTTCTGCCCTGGATTCTGATATACGAGGCGCCCATGTTACTCTCCGCAAACCCATCACCACTGAGTCCGGGACGAAATCATTGAAAATTGCTTACTCGAGAATGCTGATGGACCATCGTCTGCATGCGCGGTACGCCCTCATGCTCTCTGTCCGCGCAACGGACGACAACAATCGGAGTATTGCGCTGACTGTGACGAATATCGGCGACGGCGGAATCGGGCTCAGTGTTAAGCAGGAGGTCACCATCGGACAGGTCTTAGCCTTCCGGCTCCTGTTGCCTGGGGCAAAGAGAGAAATCTACATTCAGGCGCGGGTCCTCTGGACCCGGCAACACGGTGCTGCCGGTTGCGAATTTGTCCGCATTCCTCCTGTAGATCTCAGTATTCTGCAGGACTGGCTCAAATCCAGGGCGCGGGTCAAGAAGCCATTGATCCCAATGTGAAACACTGGAAATGTAAGGGCTGCGCGCAGAATGCTCGCCCTTCTGCAGTCGCGTTCCGGACGACGGTACATTCCAGCTTACGCCATTGCGTTGCTATACGCGGGCTTGGGAGAAAAAGACAACGCATTCATCTGGCTCGGAAAAGTGGCCTACTTGAGGTGGATCCCGTCCCAAACAACCTCCGTTCCGATCCAAGATTTGTTGGTCTGGTTCAGCGTATTTCTAGCGTTCAGATGACTTCCCTGCCCCGTCCGGTTTCCCCAGCTCAAGTCTTGCACCCGCCGGCACAAACTATCCGAACCCGTCTCCCCGCTTGGCTTTTGGCCGTGGATTATTTACGGCTTGCGCGTAATTCGCGGAGAGGCAAGGGTCCCAGCCTTTGACTCGCATTCTATCGGCGTGGATTCGCACATGATTTTCTATAGCGAAGCGGTAGCGCATGCCCATTGCCTGTAGCCTCCCGTTCGGTTGGTCACAAGTATCTTGATAAAAAGAATCCTTATGTAAGGATAATCATCCCATCGGGTGTCTTGTGCCCCATCCGGGCAGCGAGCTTGCTATGGAGGAATTTCTATGATTCGTAAACTGATAGCCACCGACAACGACACTGCAACAGCCATTCTTCGGTTGGTACTCGGAGTCATCTTCTTGGCGCACGGCGCCCAGAAGATGCTCGGTTGGTTCGGCGGATACGGCTTCACCGGCACCATGGGCTTCTTCACCGACGTCATGCACATTCCGGCCCCATTCGCGTTTCTGGCAATTGCGGCGGAATTCTTCGGCGGACTTGGTCTTCTCTTCGGACTGCTCACTCGCGTTGCATCCTTTGGAATCCTGGCCAACATGGTCGTGGCGGTCACGATGGTTCATCGTCACTTCGGCTTTTTTATGAACTGGACCGGGGCACAGAAGGGTGAAGGTTATGAGTACCACTTTCTCGTCTTGGCGATTACCGCCTTTCTAATGATTCACGGCGCAGGAGCAGCTTCCGTCGATCGCCGGTTGTTTTCCTCTTTTCCGAACGCCAGAACCAAGGCCTGACTGGGCAAAGGACCATGAAAAACAGCGATCGCATTACAGCACCTCGGCTCTGGATGGTGCTCATGAGAAGCCAGCGCGCGCTAGCCCTCCTGGCTGAGGAGAGCATCGCCAAGGTGGGACTATGCCGGACGGATTTCGCCGCGCTCGAAGCCCT
>Ga0137379_10004660_pt1 | contig 12902 bp, 10 predicted proteins | sample SagtaG_18_FD_104812 | JGI IMG/M metagenome (GOLD analysis project Ga0137379, IMG submission 104812) | Vadose zone soil microbial communities from Sagehorn Ranch, Mendocino, California, USA - Sage2_L_80_16 metaG | ecosystem: Environmental > Terrestrial > Soil > Vadose zone | place: USA...
CCACCCCGACCTGCGCGCCTGCTCCGTCGATCGCCTCGCCATGTCTGGCCTCCGGCGCGCGAGCCTGCACGAGGCTGCTCAGGCATGCAGCCGGGAACTAGGTGCGGTCTGGCGGACGGACACCTCCCGACGGACGAGTCGTGACACACCCAACACACGCGTGGAAGTACGCGAAAGAGGAGTACCTCCGGCACGTCGAGGAGAAGCGGCTCTGGTGGGCAGCCTCGGGCGAAGGTGTCTTCCCGCGAAAGAAGATCTACTTGGGCGAAGCGGACGGGATGGTTCCGATCGATCTCTGGGACTACAAGACGACCGGCACTACGGACGAGGGCGGAAACGAAGTGAAGACCCTGTTCGATGGCGTCGCCGCGTTCGACAACCCGAAACCTACCAAGCTCATACGGCGGATGCTCGGGCTCGCCACCAACCCTTCCGGTGACGACATCGTCCTCGATTTCTTTGCAGGGTCGGGCACGACGGGCCACGCTCTATGGCTTGAGAATGCAGAGGACGGCGGCAATCGCCGGTTCATCCTCGTGCAGGTCCCCGAGAAGGCCAACTCGCCCGTCGGCCTCGACACCATCGACAAGATCACATGCGAGCGGCTGCGCCGTGTATCCAAGGCGATGAAGGCCGAGGGCGTGAAGGGCGATCTCGGCTTCCGGGTCTTCCAGGAGGACTCGCCCGCGCTCGCGCGCCCACTGTACCTCGCTGCCGAGCAGCTCGAGGAGGGCCAGCTCGCGATGTTCAAGGAGAAGCTCGCGCACCTGCAGCCCGCCGACCTCTTCACCGAGGTGCTGCTGCTCCTCGGGTTCCCTCTCGACGCCAAGCGAGAGCAGGTGCCCCAGGACTCGGCCAACACGCTCTGGCGTTTCGAGCACCCGCGCGTCCCGCAGGCGCTCCTCCTCTGTCTCGATCAGAAGATTGACGATGACCTCCTCGGCGCGCTCCGCGCCCGCCAGAACCACATCTTCGTCTGCCGGGACGAGGCGCTCACCGACGTGGCCAAGGCCCGCTTCTACGACGCGCTCAAGCTCGCGGACTCCACGTTCAAGGTCCTCTGAGGTGGCGCGCGCATGAGCTTCTTCACCTTCCAAGCGGACCTCCCGCACCAGCTCGCGGCGGTGAACAACGTCGCCGAGCTCTTCGACGGGCTCGACAAGCGCGCCGCAGCGTCGTTCCTCAACGTAGAGGACATCATCGGCAACGCCGACGAGTGGGACGATCTCGCCGACGATCTCATCGAGGAGAACCTCCACCGCATCCAGAACGCCCACAACGCCGAGCAGCCCGAGGCTTCGCTCGTCGTGGGCCGCCTAACCCGCGACGACGGCGCGATGCTCGACGGCGTCAGCGTCGATGCGCACTCGTGCCCGCACTTCACCATCGAGATGGAGACGGGCGCCGGCAAGACCTACGTATACCTGCGCACAATGCTCGAGCTGCACCGGCGCTACGGCTTCACGAAGTTCATCGTCGTCGTGCCGTCGGTCGCCATCCTCGAGGGCGTGAAGAAGGCGTTCGACGACATGAGGGACCACTTCAAGGCCCTCTTCGGCACGACCAATTTCTCACGCCGCGTCTATGACGGCAGCAAGCCCGCCATCGCCCCAGCGTTCGCGCGCGACGTGTTCCCATCGCTGCTAATCATGACGCAGCAGTCGTTCAACCGCGCGAGCAACAACCTCTACAAGGCGAACGACAGCGTCATCAGCGAGCTGAAGCCGTACCAGTGGATTCAGAGCACGCGCCCCATCGTCATCCTCGACGAGCCCCAGAATATGGGCTCGGAGAAGTCGAAGGAGGCGATCCGCACGCTGCGCCCGCTCTTCGTCCTGCGCTACTCGGCGACCCACAAGGCAGACGATCAGCCGAACCCGGTCTACCGCCTCACGCCGGTGCAGGCGTTCCGCCTCGGCCTCGTGAAGCACGTGCAGGTCACGGGTATCGCGGAGCTGGGCATCACTGGCAAGTCCACGCTGCGGCTGCTCGACGTGATCCGAGACGGAACGAAACCCATCGCCAAGGTGCGCGCGCTGTGCCTCGAGAGGAACAACGAGACCCGCGCAAAGGATCTGACCTTCAAGCAGGGCGAGAGCATCTTCAAGCAGACCAAGCTCTCCGAGCATGAGGGGCTCAAGGTCGCCAACATCCGCGCGGCTGGCGAAGGGCTCCCAGCCGCCATCGAGCTGGATGGCGGCGGCGATGGCGGGCGCATGCTCACCACCGAGGACGACCTTCAGGGCTCATCGGAGCAAACGTGGAAGCTCCAGATCGAGGAGACCATCAGGAGCCACCTCGCGAGGCAGCGCGAGCTGACAAAGCACGGTGTGAAGGTGCTCTCGCTGTTCTTCATCGACCGCGTAGCGAACTACACGGGCGACACCCCGCGCATCAAGAACCTCTTCGACGAGTGCTTCAATGCGCTGAAGAAGAAGGAGGCCGACTTCAAGCATCTGGACGCCGAGGAGGTCCGCGAGGCCTACTTCGCCAGGACCACCAAGAAGAAGAAGGGCGGCGCCGAGGAGGAGGTTTATCTCGACGAGGTCGGCGACGACTCGAAGGAGGCCAAGGAGGCCTTCGAGCTCATCATGCGCCGCAAGGAGGTACTGCTCTCGTTTCCCAACGAGAAGGACCCGGGCTCGAAGGTCGCGTTCATCTTCGCGCACTCGGCGCTCCGCGAGGGCTGGGACAACCCGAACGTCTTCCAGATCTGCACGCTTAACCAGACGGTAAGCGTTATGAAGAAGCGCCAGGAGATCGGGCGCGGTCTTCGCCTCTGCGTGAACCAGAAGGGCGAGCGGCTCACGGACCCTGCGCTCAACGTGCTCACCGTCATCGCCAATGAAAGCTACGAGAACTACGTCCGCACGCTGCAGACCGAGTACCGCGAGGCGGGCGACCAGGCACCTCCAGCGCCGACGCGCCCGGGCAAGGCGGTCGCGAGGCGCCGAGACCCGCTGGCGCAGAACGTTGCGTTCAAACAGTTCTGGGAAAAGCTCTGCCAGCGGCTCGAGTACACGATCGACGTCGACACCGAGGCGCTCATCACGGAGGCGACCGCCCTACTCAACAACCCGGCCGCGACGCCGTTCCCGAAGCCGATGCTGGCGGTCACGCGCGGCCGCTTCGTGGTCGTCGAGTACACGCTGGAGTTCGTGAGAGCGTTGGGGACCGACCGCGCGCAGCTCCGCATGCGCGAGCTGTCGTCGGAGGGCGAGGAACTGCACATGGGGCTGGTTCCGTCCGAGGAGAAGCTCATCAACGTCGAGGTGGACACCGACCTCGCGCAGGTTACTCGTAACCCGCACCTGCGTGGTTTCAAGGTGATGGAGATCGGGCGCCACCTCGGCGAGATGCGCGTCCGCTTCACGAACGAGGTGCAGATCAGCGAGAGCGAGGTCCATCACTTCTCCGGCACGCGCCTCGACAACAATCCGACGCGCGAGGTCGCCGCCGCACACGTCGACCAGCCGATCCCCGACTTTTTCGGGCGCGCCGCCGAGGAGACGTTCCTCACCCGCGCGACGCTTTGGCGGATCTTCCAGGGCGTCAGCAGGGCGCAGAAGGAGACCCTGCACGCGCACCCGGAGGGCTGGGCCAACACCTTCGTGCGTGTCGTCGGCGACACGGTGAAGGGCCACATCGTCGACCGACTTCGCTTCCGCGACACCGGCACGCGCGACGACGACATCGGGCCGATCGAAGAGGCGTTCCCGATCGAGACGTTCCCGGTGCAGCGCGAGCTGATCGACGGCGGCCCAACCTCGCTCTACGACAAGGTGCAGGTCGACTCCGACGTCGAGCGCAAGTTCGTCAACGAGCACCTCCGCCCGGATGAGGACAACCTCGTCGTCTACTTCAAGTTCCCGCCGCGCTTCCGCATCGGTCTGCCGCGCATCATCGGCAACTACAACCCGGACTGGGGTGTGCTCCGGCACGAGAAGGGAGCCCCGGTCTCGCTCGAGCTCGTGCGCGAGACGAAGGGTGGCGATGACCTCAACAAGCTCCGCTTCCTCAACGAGGGCCGCAAGCTGGTGCTCGCCGAGCGCTACTTCGCGACGCTCGGCATCGACTACCGCTTCGTCAGCCCGCAGGTCGACACGTACTGGCACTCGCGCGGCGCAGCGGTGAAGCAGAAGAAGCTGGCCGTCGCGGGCGAGCCGACAGGCGTCGCGGTGCTCGTCTACGACCTCAAAGCCGCGGCGACGGCGTTCACGGAGGGCCAAGACCCGGAGAGGCTCGGGCGCGTCTACCTCGAGTCCCGGAAAGCGAAGCGGCCCGGTCTCTTTGTTGCCAAGGTCGTCGGCAACTCGATGAACCGTGTGGCGCCTGAGGGTGCGTGGTGTCTGTGGCAGCACATCGGCGCGGCGGGCGTGCCCGCGCCTGCGCCCGGTGAGTACCTCCTCGTGCGCCGCGAGGACCCGGACGATCCGCGCCTCGGTGGCTTCACCTTCAAGCGGTGGGAGCGGACGGAGACCGGGGCTTGCCTGTCGCCGGTCAGCCGGGACCCGAAGTTCAAGTCCATCCTGCTCACGCCCGACGACGAGGAGACGACCACGCATCTCGCGCGGTTCATCGAGGTGCTGCACCTCGACGATGCGGAGGTGTCGTCATGACGAAGTCGCTGCCGCCGCCTGTTCCGCTTCCTTCGCCACCCGCCCCGCAAGCGGGCGTCTCGGCGGACGTCGTTCTGGCTGGGCAGCCCATTCCCGCGATCGACCGGATCAAGCTGTTCAGCGACAAGCAGTGGGAGGACTTCGTCCTCGAGTGGGCCGACTCGCTTCGCGACCAGTACGGGCGCGTGGAGCGGTGTGGCGGTGCTGGAGACATGGGCCGCGACGTGATCGCAACCGTCAAGGATGGGAACGGCGCGTGGGACAACTACCAGTGCAAGCACTACAAGGAGTCCATCAAGCCGACCGACGTCTGGATCGAGTTGGGGAAGCTCGCGTTTTACACAAAACGGGGCGACTACACGTACCCTCGCCGGTACTACTTCATCGCGCCGCAGGGGGCTGGCACCAAGCTATCGAACCTCCTGAAGAAGCCCGAGGATCTTCGCGCGGGGCTCATCGTGAACTGGGACGCGTACTGCCGCGATGCGATCACGTCGACGCAGACGGTTGAACTCGATGCCGACCTGAAGGCACATATCGAGGGCCTCGACTTCTCCATCTTCGACGCGACGCCACCGCTGCGGATAATCGACGGCCACTCAAAGACCCGGTGGCACGTCGCGCGTTTCGGAGGTGGGCTTCCCCCGCGGCCGACGCCGGCCACGCCTCCCATTCAACCCGGGGACACCGAGACCGCCTTCGTGCGTGAGCTGCTCAATGCGTACAGCGACCACCTGAAGCAGCCCGTGAAGGGCGTTGCAGATCTCGCCCAGGCCGATGACCTCAGCGAGCATTTCGGCGACTCCCGACTGGAGTTCTACAGCGCGGAGTCACTGCGCACGTTCTCGCGCGACACACTGCCTCCGGGGGAGTTCGAGAAACTCCAGGAGGAGGTGCACAGCGGCATCAGGGACGAGGTTCGCGGCGATCACGCTGATGGCTACAGGCGCGTCGTGGCGGTGGTGAAGACCGCGCGAACGCTTCCCCTGGGAGGACACGCTCTGCACGGGCGCATGGCGGTGCGCGACCACGGCGGCATCTGCCATCAGCTTGCAAACGACGGGAAGGTTCGGTGGGTCAAGTGACTCCGGAGGGGCCGAACCATGTCGCGGTACCGTTCAACGGCGCCGTCGAGATCGGCCTGCGCTCGCTCTGCGTTCTCACCGCGGCGTACCCGTCCTCGTACTCGCTCCAGCGACTCGTCGTGTTTGACTACGTGCTCGTCCACTCCGACGACATGCCGGGCGGGCCCGCGGGGCTTCATCCCCAGACTCCCCATCGCGGCGGCGAGATTCTTGTGCGGCGTGGAGTGCTCCAGGAGGGCCTGCTCCTCTACCAGAGCAGAGGACTCATCGAGCGCGTCTACCAGGATGGAGGAGTCTTCTTCTCGGCCACCGACAGATCGGCGGGCTTCCTTGATGCCCTCAGCACGGAGTACGTCGCCGGCCTGAGGGAGAGAGCAGACTGGGTCGTCGACAGCTTCGGGCTGCTCGACGACGCCGAGCTCGACGCGATGGTTCGCGAGAGGATCGGCAAGTGGGGCGCCGAGTTCGCGATGCAGTCCGTGCTCTGGGCAGAGGAGGCGTCGTGAAGTTCGGGTTCGTGCTTCGGCAGCTGACTCTCACGGGGCCCGGGGTGGCGAATGCGGAGCTGCGCTTCACACGTGGGCTGAACGTGATCGCCGGGCCCTCGGACACCGGAAAGACCTTCATCGCTCAGTGCATCGACTTCGCGATGGGCAGCGGCTCCGCGCCGAAGGAGATTCCCGAGGCTGCTCAGTACACTTCCGTTCTCCTGGAGATCGAGTCGCAGGATGCGGATCGTGTCTTCGTCCTCGAGAGAAGCCTGCGCGGCGGTGACGTTCGACTCTCGACGCAGGGCGAAGCGGATCGCGTTCTCGCGGCGAAACACCAGGCGGACAAGGAAGACACGGTCTCGCGGTTCCTGCTCGAGCTATCGGGACTCGACGGCAAGAAGGTTCGGACGAACCAGCAGGGGAAGACTCGGCCGCTGAGCTTCCGTGACATCGCGCCACTGATCCTCGTCGACGAGGAGTCGGTTATCAGCGCGACGTCGCCCGTTCTCAGCGGGCAGTACACGACGCGGACCGCAGAGAGCGGAGTGTTTCGCCTGTTGCTCACGGGCACGGACGATTCTTCGGTTATCGCGAAGGAGGACCCCAAGGTCGCGAAGGGACGGCAGGAGGGCAAGGCCGAGGTCCTGGAGGTCTTCCTGCAGCGGAATCGCGAGCAGCTCGCCATGTTGAAGATCGTTGAGAGCGTCGCAGAGGTGCGCGATCAGCTCGCGCGACTGGATGCTGCATTCGACGCGGCCTCCGCGGACCTGGCCGTCGAACAGAGCAGCGCTGCGTCGTTGGAGGAGAGACGTCGCAGTGCGTGGACCCGACTTCGACAATCGGAGTCGAGGGCAGACGTGCTGTCGGAACTTCAGAAGCGTTTCGAGCTTCTCCAGGAACAGTATTCCTCCGATCTACGGCGCCTCGAGGCCACAACCGAAGCCGGTGTCCGGCTCGGACAGATGAAGGAGGAACGATGCCCTGTCTGCGGTGCACCAGCTGAGCATCACGAAAGCGAGCATCAGCAGGAACGTGCCGCGCCAGCTGATGTGGCGCAGGCGTGCAAGGCCGAAGCGGCGAAGACGACGAAGCTCCTCCAAGACCTTCAGACGACGCTTGCGTCGAATGCGGCAGAGGTCGAGCGGCTCGGCGTCGAGCGAAGCGCTCGGCAAGGTGAACTTGAAGCGACCGGAACCGAGCTGACGACCCTGCTCCAGCCGCGCCTTCAGGTCGCGGTGCAGAAGGTTCGCGAGAGCCAGGCCGCGCGTGACGCATGCCGGCGCGGCTTGGAGTTGCTCGAACGCGCGCAAGAGCTGGAAGGACTGCTCGCGGAAGCCAATGCCCCTCGGAAGAAGGAACGCGCCGATGGTCCTTCGTCGGTCGTCAGCACCGGCGAGGCGGAGCAGTTCAGCAAGGACGTGGAGGCGCTGCTCCGGTCCTGGCACTTCCCGAACCTCGACCGCGTGACCTTCAGCGAGGACGACCAGGACATCGTCATCTCGAGCCGACCTCGAGGGAGTCACGGGAAGGGCGTGCGAGCGATCACGCGCGCGGCGTTCAACCTCGCGTTGCTTCGGCTCTGTGCCCGAGAGGGCAGGCCGTTCCCGGGCGTCGTGCTCATCGACTCGCCGCTCGTCGTCTATCGAGAACCGGACACCGACGAGGGTGCCTTCCCGCACGACGTGAAGGACGCGTTCTACGGGGCCCTCGCGGGGGGGTTCAATGACGTGCAGGTCATCATCCTGGAGAACGACGACCCGCCGGAGAGCGTCGGAGAGTCCGCGAACGTCGTCGCGTTCACGGGGACCAACCAAGGGCGTCGTGGCTTTATCCCGAGGGCGTAGTTCGTCGCTCGGCGGTGAGGCAGCCGGGTGGCGTTTGCCCCGGGCTCGCCGTGCTGGCGTAAGCGGGCCCCGGACAGGGTCGGCTGTTAACCGCCTCCCTCTCGCCCGGCCCGACCTGTTAACCGCTCTCTGCCGCTCTCGACCCGGGCGGCCCTTCAGAGAGCACGGTCTCGTCTCCGAGAGCCCGTCTTCGCGCCCGCCCGCGTTCTCAGCGACGCGCACCGCGACCACGCCGCGAACGTCGCCCTCGCGCAGAATCCCGCGAACACTGGCGCTTTCAAGACGAAGCCCCGCGAGTTGCCTCGCGGGGCTTCGGTTAAGCGCCCCCTCGCCGCCGGTTGGTGGCGAAGGAAGATGGCTCCCCAGCGTGGACTCGAACCACGGACAAGCGGATTAACAGTCCGCTGCTCTGCCAACTGAGCTACTGGGGAATGGCGGGCCGGAATCTAGAGAAGCCTCGGGCCCCCGTCAAGGGGCTGGAACTCCGCGCGGGGGCTATACTCCCGGGCCGTGATCCTCGCCGGTTTCGCGCACGAGCCGGGCGTGCACTGCGGCACGACGGCGCTCGCCGACGCGCTCCGGGTCCGCGGCGTCCGCATCTCGGAGCCCATGGTGCTCGGGCTCGGGGCAGGGCTCGGCTTCTACTACCTCGCCTCGCCCGCGCTCTCGCCCACGCACCTGTTCTGCGGCCGCACCCTCCAGCTCGAGGAGACCGCCTGCGAGGTGCTCGGCGCCCCGGTGGCGGTGCGCACCGAGGAGGACCCGGCGCGCGCCTGGGCGTCGGTCCGCTCGGCGCTCGACCGGGGCCTCGCGCCCATCCTCTCGACGGATCTGGCGGAGCTGCCCTACTGGAAGACCCGCACCCGGTTCGGCGGCCACCGGATCGTCCTCGCCGGCTACGACCCCGACCGCGAGGTGGCGCTCGTCGCGGACGGCGATCGGACCGGGCTCGAGGAGGTTTCGTTCGAGGCGCTCGACCGCGCGCGCGCCTCGATCGCGGCACCCTTCGGCCTCCCGGGCCGCCCCTGGCTCGAGGTGGACGCGCCCCGGGCGCTGCGCCCGATGGGCGAGGCGATCCGCGACGCGATCCGCCGCCAGGCTCGCGACTTCCTGCTCGATCAGGACGGCGCGGCGGGCATCTCGGCGCTCGAGCGGTTCGCGGCGGAGCTCGCGGAGTGGCCGGCCCGCGCGGCGGGCGAGGCCGACCGGGCCTGGTGCTTTCGCTATGCCTGGCAGGTCATCGAGAAGCGTGGGACGGGCGGCGGGAACTTCCGCGCGCTCTACGCCCGCTTCCTCGAGGAGGCGGAGGCGCACCTCCCCGGGCTCGCCAAGGCCGGCCTCGCGCCCCGGATGCGCGCGCTCGCCGCCGCGTGGACGCGGCTCGGCGAGATGCTGCGCGCGATCTCCGACGTGCCCGGCGGCCTCGTGCCGCCCCCGACGCGGGCGCTCGCGCGCGAGCTCGCCGACGGCGAGCGGCGGTACCACGAGGATGTCGCGGCGTCGGTGAGGTGACGAAGGTGAGCGCCGAGAACAGGGCCCGCACCCGCTTCGCCGCGCTCCTCGAGCGCGACCCGCCCCCGCTCGACGAGGCCTCGCTCGCGATCGCCGAGGAGGAGTATCCGGGCCTCGACGCGGACGAGTACCTCGTCCGGCTCGACGCGCTCGCCGAGCGGGTCCGGCGGAAGGCGCCCCTCGGTCGCTCCGCGACCGCGCTCCACGCGCTCCGGAAGGTCCTCTTCGAGGAGGAGGGGTACCGCGGGAACGAGGCCGACTACGGCGACCCGAGGAACTCGTTCCTGAACGAGGTCGTCGACCGGCGGCTCGGGCTCCCCATCACGCTCTCGATCCTGTACATCGAGGTCGCGCGGCGCGCCGGGCTCGAGCTGCAGGGCGTCGGCTTCCCGGGCCACTTCCTCGCGAAGTACGTGAGCGGGAGCGGCGCCGAGGTCTTCGTCGACGCGTTCCACGGCGGCGAGATGCTCTCCGCCGACGAGTGCGTCGCGCGCTACCGGGCCCGGACGGGCGGCCGCGATCTCGATCGCCGCCACCTCGCCGCGGTCGCCCCGCGGCAGATCCTGGCCCGCCTGCTGTTCAACCTGAAGCGGACCTACCTCGAGCGGCGCGACGACATCCGCGCGTGGTGGGTGCTCGACCGGATCCTGCTCGTCGCCCCCGGCCAGCTCGAGGCGCTGCGGGATCGGGGGCTCGTGACCGCTCGCCTCGGCGTGCCCGCCGCAGCGGAGCGCGACCTCGAGGCCTATCTCTCTCGCGCCACGTCCGCCAGCGACGTGCAGGAGGTGCGGCGCGTCCTCGCCGGCCTCCGCGGGCGGCGGCCGCTCGTGAATTGAGGGGGCCGCTTCACTCGCCACCGCGCCGAATTCGCAGCCGCTCGACGGGGATGCCGTTCACGAGGTGGCTCTCGACGATCTCCGGCACGTCCTCCACCCGGACGTGCCCGTACCAGACGCCCTCCGGGTAGACCACGATTGACGGACCGTCGGCGCAGGCGTCGAGACAACCCGCGGCGTTGGCGCGAACGGTCTTCTTGAGGCCTCGCCGGGCGAGCTCCGCCTTGAGCGCCTCGCGGATCGCCGGGCTGCCCTTCGCCGCGCAGCAGCCGCGTGGATCCTCGGGGGGGCGCACGTTCTCGCAGACGAAGACGTGGTGACGGAAGCGCACGCCCGTTCTCCTAGCGCCGGCGCCGCGCCGGCGCTCGCTGCGGACGCTGCGGCGGGGCGGCGAGGTCGAGCACCTGCACGAAGCTCGAGATCGCGAGCGGCCAGCGCGCCGCGGTCTCGTCCGCGACGTGGCGGCGCGTGACGGAGGCGGCCGAGATGATCGCGAGCCGCTCGCGGTACTCGCCGGAGACGTAGGTCCCGTACTCCGCCCAGACGCCGGTGACGCCGCACGCCTTGGCCACGGGCATGTCCTTCTTCACGTTGTCGCCGACGTAGAGGACCTCGCGCCCGGCGAGGTCGAAGTCCTCGAGGATCCGGGCGAGGCCGTCCGGGCTCGGCTTCTCCGCGTCGCGGGGCAGCTCCACCACGGGCGTCTTCGAGCGGTAGTGGCCCGCCTCCTCGCGCCGACGGATCTCCGGATCGACGTTCGCCGGCAGGGGGTAGCCCGGCATCGTGTAGAGCGCGTCGAAGTGGCCGTCGAGCCGCAGGTGCTTCAGCCGGAGCTCGGCGGCGTTCCGTGGTGCGTCGGTGAGCCCCACGACCTTCACGCCGCGCGTGCGCAGGCCGTCGAGGGTCTCGCGGACCCCGGGGAACGGGCGGAGGTACTTCTCCCGCGCCGCGCGGAACGCCTCTCGCGCCGGGCGGAGCACGAGCGCGTTGAACGAGTCGAAGTCGGCCTCGTACGGCTCGAAGATCCCGCTCTCCTGGATCGCGAACGGGTACTCGTTCGACTCGTACTTCGAGTACACGGCCTTGAGGGCCTGCACGATCCGGACGCGCGGGAGCCCGGTCGTGGCGGCGAGCGAGGCCACCATCGCCTCGAGGCTCGGGACGATGTAGTCCACCCACGGGTACAGGGTGTTGTCGAGGTCGGTGACGACGGCGCGGACGCGCGGCACGGCGGCATCCTAGTACGACCGGGGCCCGTCCGGGCGTCCCGCCTCGCCGCGGGTGTACCATCGTCACGTGGCCGATCCGTCCCGGTTCGCGATCGTCGCGCGCCTCGAGCCGCTCCGCGGGTTCCGCCGCGCGCTCGCGGTGGACCGCGAGCGCGAGCGGGGCGTCGTGGTCGAGACGGCGCCGCCCGAGGTCGCCTCCGATCCGACGGCGCGCGCGGCGCTGCTCGCCCGCGCCGGCGCCGCGTCGGCGCTGCGCCACCCGGGGGTGGCCGCCGTCCTCGGCGCCATCGAGGTGGAGGGCGCGCTCGCCGTGCTCGAGGAGCACCGGCCCGGGGTGACGCTCCGCGAGCTCCTGGACGCGGCGGGACGCCTCCCGACCGACGTCGCGGCGCGCGCCGTGCTCGACGCAGCGGAGGGGCTCGCGCGGGCGCACGCGGTGGACTCGGGCGCCGGCTCGCGGCTCGCCCACGGCGCGGTGGATCCCGCCACGGTCGTCGTCGGCGAGCAGGGCGCCGCGTTCGTCTGCGGGCTCGGCCTCGTCGCGGGCGCGGAGCCCTGGGACGACGTCCGCGCGCTCGGGGCCGTGCTCCACGAGTGCCTCGCGGGAGAGCCGGCCGGCCGGCCGCCCCAGCGGCTCGAGCTCCCCGGGCTCCCGGCCTCGCTCGCCGCGGTGGTGGACCGGTCCACGGGCGCCGACGGCCCGCCGTTCCCGTCGATCGCAGCGCTCGCCGAGGCGGTCGCCGCGGCGATCGTGCCGGCGACCCACCCCGCGCTCGCCGCCTACGCGGACGCGGTCGTGCAGCCGGACGAGGGCGCGCGCGCGGCGCTCCGCGGCGCGCTCGCCGCTGCGCTCCGCGACGGCGCGATCGAGGTCTCGGCGGAGCTCGTGGTCGATCCGGAGCCCCTGGAGGCCTCCGCGCCGTCGCGCTCCAAGGTGGCGGCGGCCGCCGCGGACGCGGTCCGGACGTTCGCGGCGCCGGCTCCGCCGCGCGCGAGCGCACGCCTCCCGATCGTGATCGGGGTGATCGCGCTCGCGGTGGGGTTCGCGGTGGGCTTCCTCGCGCAGCGCGCGGCGGACCCGCCCGCGCCCTCGCCGGTCACGACTCCGGCGGCCGTTGCGCCGGTCTCGGCCCCGCTCCCGCCGAAGTCGCCCTGAGCCCGGCGGAGGCAGGCATCGCGCTAGGGGCAATGCCGGTCACTTAGCGGCCGGCCGCTAACGGCGAACGCTCCCGTAGGGCCCGGGCATGGCCCCCGGTCCTCCTGCGCCGCCGCCAGGGTCGCAACCG
>Ga0137379_10004664_pt1 | contig 12895 bp, 21 predicted proteins | sample SagtaG_18_FD_104812 | JGI IMG/M metagenome (GOLD analysis project Ga0137379, IMG submission 104812) | Vadose zone soil microbial communities from Sagehorn Ranch, Mendocino, California, USA - Sage2_L_80_16 metaG | ecosystem: Environmental > Terrestrial > Soil > Vadose zone | place: USA...
AATAGTGGCGCACATCACAGCATTGGGGCTGGCATGGCCAGTCTGTCCGCCGGGACAGTGACTCGATTGCGTATGAGCGAGACCCGTGTTGTGAAGAGTCTCGTGCAACGCCGTGGTGTAGAGATCGTTGTATCCAATCAAAGGCCAATTGCTCAGACTGGTCCACCATGATCCACACGCGTTAGTGCCGCACGTCGCCCAGCCTCCGTTGATGAACCACTGACCATAGAATACCTGGCCATTCGTGTTGACGGACGGGACCGCGCACGCCAACCATGAAGCGTCGCTGCACTGATTGGCCCAGTAATAGACCCTCACGTAAGGCTGGCCCGGTGCGAAGTTGTAATCGTCGCACGTCACTCCCGTGAACGAGTAGTGGAGAGTGTTGGGCTCGTGCGCATTCACCCAGGTATTGATGGCTCCAAAGGCGGTCTGTATCGCTACCCACATCTGACCGCCGGAACCCCCGGGCACGGAATGAGCCGCATCCATGCAGAATGCGATCCATTTTGAGTAGGTCCCGCCGTTATAGGTGATCCAGCTAGAATGCCCCGTTCCACCCCCCGTTAGGGTGTTGTATCCCAGGGCGGGTGTTACGGCGGTGGTAGACACGGCCGTTGCCAGCAGAAGTGCTATGGCGGCCGAGGCGATTCTATGCTTCACTTTCCTTCTCCTCCTTGAGTTAGTGCTTGGGGCTGGAGATTGGGGCCGGTAACACGGCCCCTTTTGCTATCTAGGCCACCCTCCTCATGTCGATCTCATTGAGCTTGTCGCTGACACAGCGCCACAGGTAGCCGAGCGCGACGCCAATCAGCTCTTCGGCCCGCTCAGGCGTCATCTCCTGCTCGAGCGCTGCCCTTCGCGGTTCCATGTCCGCGACGATGACGAGCCTCACCAGCTCGGCGCAGGCCGGCGTCTCCCGGTGCTCGCGGTACAGCTCCGGCCGGGTGACATGCTTGCGCCGGCACCAGCCCGGGATGCGGCGTTCCATGGCATAGGCCCACGGAAAGATGGCGTAGTCGCCGGCGTCGACCGTCTGTGCGTCGCCCCAAACGGTGACGCCGCCGAACCGACGGTGAGCCTCCGGCGCCCATGACGGTGAGCCGAGTGCTCCATTGTCGAGAACCTCGATGATTTGCCCCTCGGGCATGGCGATCGGCTCCAGGCGGCCGGGGACGTACTGAACGTGAAGGCGGGCCGGGAGCTCCAGCCAGTACTCGCGGCGGATGGCCGCGATGAGGTCGGCGAGCTTCGCCGGCTTGGGTGGCATCGGATCGTGCTCGGGTCGCGGCGGCGTCTCGTGGCGATGCGGGTAGCCCTCGAGCGCTTCCTTGCCGCAGGTTCGGCAGGCGATGATCTCGCTCATCGCCGGTGAATGTCCCAGCCATGATCATTTAGACGGCGGATTATCGCTATGGCCCAAAGATGATCATTGGCCTGGAAGAGCGTTTCCCGATCGGCCAACATCAATGCCTCAGCGGCTTGGGCCTCGATCTCGTTATGCGTACAACCACACTCGCTACACAGGGACGGGTCGTGACAAGAACACCGCTGCCCATCGCAATCCCACTCCGCCATGGTCATCACCTTCGGCTCGGCGTGGCCTTCGGGCTAAGGGACAGGCTGAGATAGTGCTGCCGGCGGCAAGGCGGACAGAGTCGGGCGGGCGGGTACTTCCTTTTGATGACATGGCAGGTCCACCAGCGGTGCTCGGCGGAGCGCTCGGTCTGGCTACGGGGGTCGAGCGGGCAGCCGCACTGGAAGCTTGACGTCACCGCAGCATCTCCCCCGCCAGCCGTTCGGCCCAGGCCAGCGCGATGTCCGCCGACAGCATCCCACCGCCGCCCAGGACGAGCGGCTCGCTGTCGTCCGGCGGCAGGCCGACGATGTAGCGGAAACGGAGCTCCTGGAGTCGCAGGTTGCGCCGGCACCAGGCTCCCGGGTCGTCCTCGCCGAACGGGAAGCGGAAGCCGACGATCACGCCGGCTCCCGCCGATAGAATGTGTCGGGATCCAAGCGACTGATACTGCGCGCCAGGTCCCTGTTCAACCGAATGTCGGGCTCGATGTAGTCGAGGAACTCGGCGGCTAGGAAGAGCAGGCCCTTCTCTTCTCCCATCTCATCGAACTCAGCTGCAAACATCCGGAGGAATCGCCATGTGGCCGGGTCCAGGCGCAGTTCCGCGGGGATCAGGTGACCGAGGCTCGTGCCGAGCTCATACCGGATCCCACAGGAGGCGCAGCGGAAGAGTTGCCTTGGCGCCTTCTCGGCTTCATACCGCTGCTTGGCCTCTCGACACTCGCCGCAACGGCAGCCCTTGTTGTAGCGGGATAGGCGGCCATGGGTCGTAGGATTCAGCGGCCGGTGAATCTCATGCCCCACCCGGAATGGGCGAGGCGTAAGGGTCCCGGGCAGGAAGCGACCGAGGGCGTCGCGCTTCAGCGTCATGCCCTTGCGTCCCCGCGTAGAATCGGCTCATGCCCTGGGCGCGTATCCATTTCGGCGATGGCGGGACGTTGGACCTGCCCGCCGAGGTGCCGGAATCCGAGGCCGAGGCCGTCGAACGGCGCTGGCGCGAGGCGCACTGCCACGTCGAGTGGTTGCGCTCCCCCGGCGGCCGGTTGGACCGATCGCTTCCGCAAAACGTCATTGCCCCCCCCCCGCCGACTGCTCGTAGAAGGCAGGGACGATCGTACCGGTACCGGATCTAGCCCTTTCCCCTTCCGGGAGTAGATGTTATGTGACTCTGTGGTACGTGCGTACCGGGACGCCGGCCCAAGCTCGGGGTCGTGCTCAGGAGGACCCATATCCACGTTATGTGACTTAGACCGGCGACGGTTGAGGGCCTGTTCAGATCGAGTGGCCCACCGCACGTTACCCGGCTCGTAGTGGCCCTCCACATCGATGCGGTCAACGCTGTGGGTCGGGCTGGGACGTGGCCCCAGCACAGCATAGAACTGCTCGAAGGACTCGAACCTGAACTCGATCCCGCGGCCGCCATAGTTCCACCAAGTCCGGTTTTGTGGTAGTGGTCGACGACAACGTTGGCGAGCCTGGAAATACGCGGCCTTCTCGGGATGCCGTTCGCGCCATCGCTTCTGAGTCTCCGCGTTGCTCACGCCGCCTCCCGATGCATCTCGGCCAGCCTCACGGCGTAGCGCTACGCGAGCTCGACGTTGCTCCGCACTCCCTGCTCGCGGCGGAAGGCCATGAGGTGGTTCTTCACCGTCTGCCGGCTGCGGTTCAGGCTGATGGCGGCCGCATCATTGGATCCCCCACCGAACCACCAGGCGGCGAGCGCCTCGAGTTGCGCCGGCGTTGGCGGCCTCACGGCCGCTCCTCGGCTGCGAGGCGGGCGTCTGAGACTGCGATATCAAGCCCCATTGCCAAGTCCGGAATGGATACGTTCCGAAGAGCCGAATAACGGGCCTTCAGCGACTTAGCAATCTGCTCCACGTCGAGGGCTGGGGCGGCGGCAGGGAGGGCGGAGAGTGCTAGGGTCTCGATTCGATGAGCCGATGGCAGCAGCATTGAGTAGAACGTGAACGCCAACTTCTCCCAATTGGCAGCTTCTACGCTATCGCCAGTCACCTTTGACAGATCGCGGCGAAACACGAACCCGTGCTTACGGATGATCTGCTGCGCTTCCTCCATCTCAGCAGTCAGCACCGCGTCTATTCGTGGTCGCAGCGCCGACAGCGCCTCTGGCTCGTCAGTCATGGCCGGACGTACTCCTTGGGCACCCACTGCAAGGTGATGCCTCGCTTCTCGGCCCGTGTGTCGAAGCAGTCATGGCAGAACAGGCCGCCTGCCCGTTCACCATTGCGGCCCACACGTCCGGTGACGCGGCTGTACAGCTTGTCGTCGGCTCGCCACAGCGGATAGCGCCGCCCGCAGTCCTGACACACTTCGCTGATCCAGCCAATTACGTAAGCGAGCCACACCTGACGAGCGGCGGGTAAGAGGCGGCCTCGGCGTAGATACCACCCTATCCAACGCCAGCCGTTGCGGAAGGCATAGGCGCGGTCCATAGTCACGGCCGTGCTCTCTCATTGGCTAACAGCAGCCGCCGGTACTCTGCGACGATGGACGTGGCGTTATAGGCGCCCGCGACGGCATCTATCGCCTGGGCAAGCAGCCCTGCGTCGATGTCTCCGGGCTGGGCGTCGAGGGCTGGGGCGGCGGCAGGGAGGGCGGAGAGGAACTCCTTGGAGTCGTGGATCGCCGCGATGGAATCCTCTGGCACGGGATCGGCCCAATGCATCGACGCTGCGTCCACAACAGCAACGAGCCGCCGTAACAGTCGCAGCGCCGACAGCGCCTCTGGCTCGTCAGTCATGGCAGCCCTTCCTCGGCGTAGAGGCGAGCATCACTTCTCCTCCGTCGCGGCTAGGGCGGCACGGGCTCGGTCGTGTAAGTCCCACAGCAGTCCCGGCTCGGACAAGAAGGTAGTCACCGCATCGGTCGGCCAGTCCGCAATCTCTTGGGCCAGCGCACGCAGCGGAGCGGCGGCTTCGGCTTCGATGGCAGCGAGGGTGCGCTGCAGAGCCTCCATATCGACTTCCTCATCCTCCAGGGCGAGCATGAAAGCCTTAGCCATTTCGGTCCGTGGCTGCTGGGTGGTCATGCCTGCTCCCGGAGTGCGGCACGGATCGTTGCTTAGGAGGGCATCGAACCAAGACTGCGGAGCACCGCCCATCCTTACCCCATTGATTTCAGCCACAACGTCATCACGGCTAACTTCCAGTCCCTTTTGCAGACTGGCTAACGCCTGTCGCAGGCGCCGTACCTCGGAGATCAAGGCGAGGACGACGACCGGCTGCGCTTGAATATGCCATTCATCCCAATCGTCATCGCGGAACGAGTCTTTGGCCTTGAGGGCTGCGGCTTCTAGGGCGTCGAGGTCAGTCATCATCCGGCACTCCCCTCCCATACCAGGCCGCCCACTCGCTGAGGTCGAAGCTGATGACGCCCTCCCGCGGTCGACCGGCTCCTGGGGTGCTCACCGTGACCCAGGCGCGCAGCTGGTCGGAGCGTGCCGGCACGCTGCGGATCTTGGCTAGGAGCGATTGCTGGAAGGCGCCGCCGCTCTTGACCTGGACAACGAGCTGATCTTCGGATCCGCCGCCATCCTCGAGGCCGCCGAACTGGCCGACGCGCCGGATGCCGAGGAGCTTGCAGGCCCACAGCTCGATGGCGTTGCCGCGAGAGCGGTTCGTTCTGCCGCGATGTTGCCGGTCGACAACCTCTGGAAGTGAGAGTCCACAAGAGCACGGTCCCTCGTCGGTGAAGAGATGCCGATGCTTCTTGTGGGTGACGGAGGCCCACTGGAGGTTCACGACGCACCTTCCAGGTGCGCATCCACGCGTTTGAGCAGGTCTGGTCCCCCGCCCACCTCTTTGAGGGCGCGCACCAACTCGCGGCGGCTGAAACGCACATGGAGATCCTCGAGCCAGTTGCGCTCCTTCTGGCTTAGGCTCTTACGGTGGGCCAACTCTGCGTAGAGGTCCGCGGGTTCAACGAACGCCTCTTCGTTCTTACTCGATACTTCTGAAAGTATCGTGGACACGGATACGGGCGGGGCGTGGGTACGGGGAGCGCGAAGTTCTACCGAACTATTGCTCGGCTTCTCTCGAACGCGGCCCGAAGCCATGCGATCCTTCGCGGCCTGGCGGTCGGAAAGAATCTTCGCCCGGGGCGGATTGTAGTCCAGCCAATCGTGAAGCCTGTAGCCGCCGTCACAAAGTACGAACAAGCCGACGCCGACCATCTTCTCGGTCAGAGCTGCCGGGCCCTGGAGAATCAGAGCGGACCTGGGCACAAAGCCATCGGTCAAGTGGCGGGCCGTGTATGAAGCGGCCACATGCCACAAGCCAAGACCGCTCAGGCGATCCTTGCCGAGCGCCATGACCTTAGGATGGTCCGCAAAGTGATCGTCCACTCGGATCCAGGTCATGCGGCGGCCCACGCATAATTCAGGATGCGCTGCGGCACCCAATCGGCATACAGCACATCTGCATTGCGGAACCGGATGATTGTGAGACCCAATCGCTCCAGTCGTCCGTCTCGTAGGTCATCGCGCTCTAGTTGGGCGAGACTATTGTGAGAAGAACCATCGACCTCGATGCCGAGGCGAAACTGAGCCAGATAGAAGTCGAGAATGTAGCCACCCAGCACGTGTTGCGCCCGCCACTCCACATCAAGTGAAGAGAGAATGAGGGCCATCGCATCTTCGGCTTCCGTTGGGCGCAGGCGCATCTCTTGGGCCTTGTTGAGCAACCACCGATGACGCAGATTCTTGCTCCACACCCGGGCACCCCATTTGTTCTCCCGGATGTACTCGAAGAGGTCGAGGCCGCCCCCAAGAGCTTCGGCAAGATGAATCGGCTGCCCCGCGTCGCGCCGTAGATCAGTCAGACGCATCTCGCGGACGTCTTCGATCCTCACGCGTGAATCTCCAGCCACTTAGCGGCGTTGCCGGGCGTGATGTTGCAGAAGCCCTTCTTGTTGGCCCAGGCCGGCTCATCGGTCATGGACTGGCAGTACGGGCCATAACGGCCTTCGGTGAACGGCTTGTGGTGCTTGGGGCAGACGAGCAGGTGGCCCTCGGGCACGACGGGCGCGCCGGTCACGCGCTCTATCTCCGCGACGAGCTCCTTCTCGGCCGGAGTCCAAGTCGTGCCCTTATCGGATTCCGCCGGAGGTCGGATCGTGGCAGGCTGATGAACCGCACTAGGCGCAACCCGCTCCCCGACCTCCGGCGATTCAATGGCGAGGGCGATTTGCGTCACTCCCTCGGCGATGAGCTCGAGGCCCTTGACGAGGCGCGCTTTGTCGGTCACGCCGCCGCCTCCCATTCCCTCAGTTGGTGATATGTCTGGACGAGCCGCAGGAAATGCCGCTTGTCGGCGGCCGTCACGTCAAGCTGCACGAGCTCGTATTCCCCCGGACGCAGCAGGAGGACGTAGAAGTCCCGGAACCGCGGCAGCGGATGCTTCTCCGGGTCATCCTCGAAACCGATGAACTCTGCGGCGGCGTAGGCCGCCAGCTGGAGCCGGTGCGAGCTCTTGAGCTTCCCCGTCTTGATGTCGACGAGCGCCACCCGGCCGCGCATCTTGGCGCCGAAATCGAAGGTGCCGGCGTAGCGGTGTGTCAGGTTGGCAACCTTCTGCTCGACGCCGATGAACTCCGGCCGCTCGGCGGCCAGGAAGGAGCTGAAGGCGTAGATGTAGGGCGCCGTCTCCACGGTCGGCTTGACGGGCTGCTTGAGCAGAATTTTGGCGATGGCGTCGTGCGCGATCGTGCCGCGGTCCCGGGCCGCGGTGACGGCCTTCATGGCGTTCTCGCGCCACGGCTCGCCCGTCATGGTGTCGGAGGCATAGACGGCGTCGAGTGCCGTCCGGGCGCCCCAGGCAGCGAGGTCGCCGCCCATGAGGACATCCTGAATCTTGAGGACGGAGGTAACGCCGACGAGGGGCCCGTCCCCATTCCAGGTGTAACGGTGGTACTGGTCGCGGACGAGGCCGACGCTCATTCCTCCTTCAGCTCCCGCGCCGCTAAGCAGGCTTTCCGTGGCGTGGCGAACTCGAGGTCGGTGTATTCGCGCCGCAGCCCGACGAGCCAATAGATGCGCCAGGTGCCGCGGTCATGGGTAACGCCAGCGCACGCTCGCTCGCCGTCGACGACGGGGACGGGCGTCATGTCGCATCCCCGAAGATCGTGGTCCAGTCCCACGGACAGTCCGGGCATTCGGCTTCATGTGCCGTGGCCATGGCCTTGTCGTAGGCGGCCCGTGCCAGGCCACGGCCTTGTCGTAGGCGGCCCGTGCCGGGGCCATGGCCTTGAATGCCTCTTGCGAGGCGGGCCGGAACAGTCGCAGGCGGAGCGCCTGCTCCTTCTTGGGCTTCTGGCTCAGGATGTAGGCGATGCGCGCTGAGGCGGGCTGAGTCAGTTCCTCAATGAGTTGTTCGTGGTGCAGGTGCCAGGCATACTTGACGGTGGAACCTTCCCACGCCGCACGGCACGCTGCGGCTTCCTCGGCGCTGGAGCGCAGGGCAGGAGTCACAGCAGCGAGGCCGCCACGATTGCCGTGGCGTCGGCGGCGCCATTGCGTCGCGCGCGCAGGCGGCACTCGGGGCACTGCTGGTATTCGTCGCCGCCCATGACCAGGCCAGAGCCATCGCAGAGCTTGCAGTCGCCGAACTTCAGAATCCGCGTTGCCTCGAGCCGGCCGCAGCGTAGGCAGCGACCCTCGGCGAAGTCGTGGTCGTAAGTCGGGTGGATGGCGTTCATGCGGCGTCCGGGGGACCGTCGGGATAGAGGGCGATCGGGGCGTCCTCCCGCACCCCGGCCGCCTCATCGCGGTGGATTGGGCGTGATCGTCTCTCGATCGCGATCCCATGCTTTCGCATCCACCTGTACATGCTTTGGCGACTGACGTTGAAAGCCGCCGCCGCCTCGGTCACCGTCCCCTCGTGGCGGATCATTTGGCGGATCTCGGTGGCCGACGGGGCCCTCTCTGGCTTCACGGTGACGGAACGGTAACCCGACATTACCGTGGTGTCAAGTACCTAACACCGCAGCTATGCCGCAGTGACCCCACGATAGTGTTGACATGTGGCACCAGAAGGTTATGCTGTGTCACCCTAACGACCGTGGAACGGTTCGAGGACATGCCGGATATCGAGAGACGGGAACTGTCAGCGAAACTACTCTGGGCACTGCGGCCGGCGTGGGTGCTAGAGAACTTCCCCATGTCTAGGGAGAACCTCAAGCGTTGGCGAGACCACGGGATCCCGCCGCGGCATATTCCGGCCCTACTGACCGCCGTCAAGGGACTCGTCGCAATCAAAGAAGCCGCCCCGCCCGAATGGGCAGAGCGGCTTGCGACAAAGGATGACCTAGCAGCGGCTATCAGGATGCTTCTCGACCTCAGCCCCCAGGATCGGCAGACACTCGCTGACTACGAAGCCGAGCTAGGGCGGCTGTGGCAAGTGCCCGGCGAACCAGCTCCTCCGGGACTCCCGGACTGAGCAGGATGGCGAAAGGCAGCAGGCGCTCGATGAGCACCAAGAGCGCCGCCAAGATGTCGTCCGGGTCCACTGCCGCCCCAACCTGAATAGGGCCCGAGCCTAGCGGCTGGGCGGGTCCTGCGAATAGGACCATCGCCCCGGACCTTCGTACTGCGCTGGCGCTTGACGGCAACGCTTATACTCAGGCGGTCGGTACTAGCGACCTTTTTCGGTGCCCGTCGTCGTGCTAGTACCACGCGACGGGCGTCTTGTTAGGAGCGCACTTCGTGGAAGCTACACCAATCACCCTTGCCCCAGCAGCGGAAGAGAATCTGCATATGGTCCTCTGTTACACGATCCTCGCCGGTGTGATCACAAGCGGCATGTTTAGCGGCCTAATGTTTTGGGCTATTGCCCTCCGATGATCGGGAGATGCGTCGGGGTCCCGCTCTGCGCGGAGAGCCCCACGGTGCGCCCCTGATCGTCCAGGACGAGCGGCTTGCCCGGTCCCCCCACGAGATGGCGGATATCTCGTCTGCCTTCCTTGTCGGGCTCCAAGGCCTGTATGGCGGCCATCAGGAGTGCGCGCTCACGGCGGTAGCCGCTGGTCTTGTGGACGAGCGCGGCGATGCGCTTGTCGGGGCCGAGCTCGACCCTGAAGCTGTGGGCCTGGCTGCCGAGCCATTCGGGCCAGGTACCGGAGCCGCTGGCATCTTGGATGCCCCAGATGTCTCGCAGCTTGCCGCCGGCGAGCTCGTGAGCCTCGAAGTCGATCAGACCGACGACGTTGCCATGTTCATCCCGCGCCACCATGTGGTCGAGCGTGGCGATCACGCTGCCGGCGGCGTCGTAGGCGATCAACATGGCGAGCATCAGATGGCCGTCTGCGCTAACACGTAGTACCGGTCATAGAAAGTCACTGCCTGCGCCGCCTTGTTGTTGCAGGAAAGCGTGACAGTTTGGAAGTTGCTGCCATCCAATGCTCCGTGAACCTCAGACATGGTGTAGATACCGGGGAAGGCGAAGTTGGGCGATCCTCCGCTTGTCGTAGCGGCGAACAGATCGTGGAGGTTGAATACGTCCATCAGGATCGAAAGGTGGCGGTTTGATCCAGCCGTATTCGTCGATGACAGGAAGCCCATGACGACTAGACCATTCGTCAGGGGTCCAAGCCCGGAGAGAGTCACGACGTCCGATACGCCGTAGTTGCCGTCGACCGTCGCCTTACTGTGTGTGCCGGTGGCAGCAATGCGGAACATATCGGATGACCCGTCGATGATGACCGTCGAACCGTCCGAGCTGATGACCTTCAGCCCGTAGCTGGACCCATTCTTGGCGGCCGAGATGTCGCCCAGCTGGACGCGGCTGTTCGTGCCGTCGGCAACTTCGATGCCGCGGTCGGTGATTTGGGTTGACTTGGAGAAGGCGCGGATCGGGGCGGCCATCAGTTCTGTCCTTGCAGGGTGCCGCCGACCGCACCGGCAACGGCAGCGCCGACCGTGGCGCGGTTCTTGGTTAAGGCTGCTCGCATGTACTGCACGTAGCGGACGGGGTTATAGCCGCAGGTGATCGTGTACCTCCGGATCCCCGTACCGCTCATGACCTCGGTGTCAACGGCGCTGATGACGTACTGCACGCTCACCAAGGCCAGGACGACGCTCGTCACCTGTACCGTCTGGCCCTTGGCCCAGCCGTCGTACCCAGTAACGACTAAGGTGACGCGGACCGCGCTGTTGCGGGCGGCGCGCTCGATCGTGGCCGCATTCTGAGCGGCGGCCGAGGTTGTCAGGTCTGGGTTGTCGAGTGACGCGACGAGGTACGGGTCATGGCTTGTGCCGCCCCCGAACTGGCGCGAGGCGTCCGGACTGCCGCCATAGACATAGATCCCGTCCGCATCGGCCTGGCCGTCGCTCTCCAAGGTGACCTTGGCCGGGACCAGGTAGATAAAGTTGCGCAGGTAGAGGTCGGATTCGGTAGCGCTGATCTCGAGGGCGTAGAGGCAGGCGATGAAACCGCCGGGGACGGCCACCATCGCCGCGTACTCCATCGTCGTTCCCTGGTTGTCGAGGTGGCCGGCTCCGGGATAGCCGGCATCCGGCACGGTCCAGGTGATGCCGTCATCGGCGCTTGTCCGGTAGTCGCAGGTACCCGGAGCAGCGGTCGGCCGGAAGACGCACAGGATGACGCCCGCTGGCGTGACAATCATTCCTGGCCTGCCGGTTGCGCTTCCGAAGGCGGTCGTAGGCGCACTCCACGTCGCACCGCTATCGATCGAGATCGAGCGCAGGATGCTGGTAGAAGTATCGGAACGGATGAGCGCCAGCAGATAGCCGCGCTGAGTGCGGACGACCTGCGTCTCGGAGTACATGATTGTCGAGGGCGCGGAGGCGATCGTCTTCTGGTTGCCCCACGTCGCGCCGCCATCGGTAGAAGTAACGATCGCCGCGGTGTCCTGCGTATCGCCCGTGTTCTGGCCGTAGATCGGCAGGAGCAACGTCCCGCCCGGGGTGAGCTCGAGGACGGCCGCCGTCGTGGCGGCCTTGGCGGTGAAGGTCGTGCTGACGGTGACAGGCGCGGACCAGGTGCCGCCGTTGTCGGAAGAGGTGATGACCTTGACGGCGTAGGTCGTGCTGCCGTTCCAGGTAAAAGTGGAGACGATCAGCTTGCCCGAGGCCAGACAGGTGATGCCGGAGTCTCGGATATCAAGGCTGGCGTCGTCATAGATCAGCTGCTCAGCGCCCCAGGTCGCCCCCCCATCGGGAGAGATTCGGCAGTAGAGGTTGCCGTCGGTCGTGGTGGCGTGGTCGGTCCCCCGCCGATACGTGGTGATAAGGCGACCATCCGACATCCGAGCCAGACCCGGCCAGGCGCGATAGCCTGTGCCGGACGCGATGGTTACGCGGGCGATCGGAGATGGGGTGGCCGCCTGATTCTGAAGGTTGTCTGTGATGCCCAGCGGGGCCGGTGCATCACCGTTGATGCCGGTGTGGAGGTAGCCCAGCGAATCGGTCCAGGACACCGCGCCCGTCACGCCGGTCGCTGCGATGTACTGCTCGATGGCGTTGCGCAGGGTCGTATGAGACGGCAGCACGGGGCCAATGGTGCCCAGCGATTGAATGAAGCCGCAGCCCATCCAGGGTAGGCCATACAGGTAGGAGCCAAGTGCCCCCTGAATGGCGTCCTGGTCTGTCGTACCGCGCTGCACGGATTCGGCCACCACCGGCCGGGCCGAATCTAAGACGGTCGAGAAGTCGTAGCACTCGACCTGCCAATCAGCCTTGGGGCCCTCGACCGTGGGCGTGATGACGCGAACGAAGCCGCCGAACAGGACCCTGGCGGCGATGTTGTCGATCCAATAGACCCACTGGTGCTTGGCGATCTTGGTCCCGACGTTATTCAGCCGGTCGGCGACCGTGAAGCTGAGGGTGGCCGGAGAATTGAAGCCTGGGTCGGAGAGGCGTATGGACCCCGCCGTCACGTAGACAGTAAGATCCTGCCAGCCGACCCATAGGCTCCATGGCCGCTGGGCGGGCGTTTGGGGAGTCATGAGCGAGACCATCGAGCCGAACGCTGCGGCTGGCACTAGAAGGCGGCCTCAAAGAATTCAAGCTCCACGGTCACGGTGGCCGTGGCGATGCCGGTATCGTTCTGAACGGCCAGTCCATTCGCCGCACCAACGGGAATGCGGAAGGCCTTGAGATAGTCGTCTCCGAACTCAAAGAAGGCGATGAGGGAGGCCGTCGGGCCCCCGGCCGTGGGCCATGCGGATAGATAGGTGGCCGTGCGGTAGAAGATAGGGTTACCCACCGTGCCCTTGACCGTGGGCAAGGTCATGCCAGTGGCACCCGCGGCACCGTCGGTCGTGTCGAGCTGGATGGGCGTGA
>Ga0137379_10004674_pt1 | contig 12882 bp, 9 predicted proteins | sample SagtaG_18_FD_104812 | JGI IMG/M metagenome (GOLD analysis project Ga0137379, IMG submission 104812) | Vadose zone soil microbial communities from Sagehorn Ranch, Mendocino, California, USA - Sage2_L_80_16 metaG | ecosystem: Environmental > Terrestrial > Soil > Vadose zone | place: USA...
CACGGATTTGCACGGATTTTACGGATTTGGATCACGCGGATCTGATTCTCTACCTGTTTTGTTTTATCCGTCAGATCCGTGAAAATCCGTGGCCGTCTGGCCCCGCGCGTACTTGATCACACCTAACTTAAGCCTCTCTTGAACGTCTAAACTGCTTCGGCTTAGAATCGGCAGTCCTATCTCAGCGAGGTTTCCTATGCGCGTGACTGTTCGAGTGCTCTGCTCCGTCCTTCTGATCGCCGCGTTTTGTGTGGGCCAGACTTCCCAACCACAGCCAGCGGCTGCCGGCTTCAGTATTGACAACATAGATAAAGCGACAGATCCGTGCGTTGATTTCTACCAATACGCTTGCGGAAATTGGGAGAAGAAAGCGGAGATTCCGGCCGACAGGCCCGGGTGGGCCAGCTTTAACGAAGTGGATGAGCGGAACCTGGTCACCTTGCGTGGCATTTTGGAGAAGGCTGCTGCGGCCAGTGGACCGAATCGCAATCCCATTGACCAGAAAATTGGCGACTACTATGGCGCGTGTATGGATGAGAAGTCGGTCGAGAGCAAGGGACTCGATCCTCTGAAGCCCGAACTGGACCGCATCGCCGACGCAAAAGACAAGACCGCGCTTATTGACGCGATCGCCCGCATCCATCTGATTGGGCCAAATCCACTGTTCAATTTTTATTCAGCGCCTGACTTGCACAACGCAGATATGGTGATCGCTAACATTGACCAGGGCGGCCTGACATTGCCGGACCGGAATTACTACATTAAAGATGATCCGAAGATGGTTGAGCTGCGCAAGAGCCTCACTGACTACGTGACTGGGTTGTTCACTCTGGCTGGTCAATCGGCGCGGCGAGCGGCTGATTCCGCGCAAATCGTGTTACGAATTGAAACCGCGCTGGCCAAGGCTTCGATGGACCGTACGCTGAGGCGTGATCCGAAGAACCGCGACCACAAGATGACTCGCGATGACGCGGTGGCGTTGGCGCCGAATTTCTATCTGACCCGCTACTTCACGGATGTGAACACACCGAGTTTTTCTGACCTGAATGTGGCTAATCCTGATTTCTTCAAGCAGGTGAATGGGGTTGTTGAGTCCGAATCGCTGGATGCATTGAAGACCTATGTGCAGTGGCACATGCTGAACGCCTCGGCACCGTGGCTCTCGAAAACTTATGTTGATACCAATTTTAAATTTCGCCATGCTCTAACCGGTCAAGCCGAAATTCAGCCACGCTGGAAACGATGCGTCGAGGCCACTGATCGGGAATTAGGCGAGGCTCTGGGCCAACGATATGTGGAACAGACATTCGGGCCAGAGGGCAAAACGCGAATGCTGAAAATGGTGGATGCGCTGGAGAAAGCGCTGGACCAGGACATCGGTACACTGCCCTGGATGACCGACGAAACCAAGAAGCAGGCGAAGATCAAGCTGCAGGCCATCCGCAACAAGATCGGTTATCCCGATGTGTGGCGCGACTATAGCAAGGTGAACATCGTGCCGGGAGACCTGATGGGAAATTTTCTGCGCGCGAACGAATTTGAATCACGCCGCCAGATTGCGAAGATCAGCAAGCCGCTGGATCGCAAGGAATGGGGTATGACTCCGCCGACGGTCAACGCGTATTACAGCGGGTCATATAACGAAGTGGTGTTTCCTGCTGGAATTCTGCAGCCGCCATTCTTCGACAAAACAATAGATGACAGCGTCAATTTTGGCTCCATTGGGGCGGTCATCGGGCATGAATTGACCCACGGTTTCGACGATCAGGGCCGCAAGTACGATCCGCAAGGCAACTTGCGCGACTGGTGGACGGAGCAGGATGGCAAGGAATTCGAGACGCGCGCCAGTTGCGTAGCTGATGAGTACAGCAACTTCGTCGCGATTGATGACCTGAAGCTGAATGGCAAGCTTACGCTTGGGGAAAACACCGCGGATAACGGCGGAGCACGCATTGCTTTGATGGCGCTTGAAAACATGATCGCCGAAGACAAATCGAGAAAAGCTGCCGAAAAGATTGATGGTTACACTCCTGAACAGCGCTTCTTCTTGGGATTCGGCCGAGTGTGGTGTGAGAAGCGGCAGCCCGAATATTCACGCATGCTAGTGACTGTGGATCCGCATTCGCCGGGACGGTTCCGCGCCAACGGCGTAGTTCAGAATATGCCGGAATTTCAGAAGGCGTGGGGGTGCAAGGCCGGGCAGCCGATGGTTAGTGAGAACATGTGCCGGGTGTGGTGAAGATGTTGAGTAGAGTCGTCGTCGTAGGCGGCGTTTGTATTGTTGCTGTCTCGTTCGCGATCTGTAGCTGGTTCTTTCTGTACTCTGCCGACGTGCCTCAACTCAAGGAGGCGGCACGATACGCTCCGTCAGAACCCCAGACGATTTCAGCGGAATGTTCAGAAACTCCCGTAATGGCCGTTCCCTACTCATCAATTGCAAAGGATCTGCGAAATGCACTAACAACTGCCGAGTCTCCGCGCGGTACCGTCACACTGCGAGTTCAACTCGCGCGCCTGTTCCTGTGCAACGAGCATGGCCGGATATTGAACCGACACGTGAAGGAACTGCGGTTGGCCAGTCAGTTGGCTTTGCACTTTAGCTCCGACCAGATTCTCACTATGTACGCCAACAGAATTTACTTAGGCGATGGCATCACCGGCGTGCAAGCAGCTTCTCAACATTATTTCAGAAAATCAGCTAGCCAATTGAACTTGGCAGAATCCGCAATGATTGGTGGTCTCGCGAGATCTCCTAACATCTACTCGCCGCGGAAGCATCCGGACAGAGCGGTAACGCGACGAAATCAAGTCATTGATGCAATGCTCTCTGCTCATGCGGTCACAGAAGACGAAGCCGCAAAGGCCAAGTCAGAGGTCCCTAACATCATCCAGTGAACCGCAGAATCACTACTAAGTCGCTCGGAAACGCCTGCCTTATAATAGAAAGATTCGGCAGCCCTAGCGGAAGCGTCTGATGGCCTGTAGCAGCGGGAATCCCTTCTGACGGGGCGCTTCCAGACCACCCCGGCGAGGGCGTCCGGGGCTACATTTGATGTCCGACTTGAATTCCAATGACAGCATTGTGGTGCGCGGGGCGCGCACTCACAACCTCAAGAACATTGATTTTGAGATTCCGCACAATGCCATGACGGTTGTGACTGGGGTCTCGGGGTCGGGGAAGTCTTCGCTTGCCTTTGACACTATCTATGCCGAGGGGCAGCGGCGCTATGTGGAATCTCTGTCGGCGTATGCGCGTCAGTTTCTGGAGCGAATCGAGAAACCGGACGCAGATCACATTGAGGGCATCGCCCCGGCGGTGGCCATTCGCCAGAAGAACACGACCCGGAGTCCACGGTCCACGGTGGGTACGGCGACGGAGATCTACGACTATCTCCGGCTGCTGTTTGCGCGAGTGGGGAGAACGTATTGCCTGCAATGCGGCGCGGAAGTTAAGAAAGATACCGTGGACGAGGTTGCCGAGCGTGTGCTGGCGCTTGGAAAAGCCACGCGTTTGACTGTTCTTTTCCCACTCCTGCCAGCGGGATGGGTCGCGCAGAGTACCCCAGCGGCTAAAGCCGTAAATCAAGACGGAATGCTTGTCGGCACGACTGGAAGTCGTGCCCTTCCCAGTGATGTCGCTTCCACTAAGACCCGCCGACTTACGAAAAAACCGAAGAAGGAGAAACCTGACACGGCAGTTCCTCTAGACGCCATCAAGGCGCGGCTGTTCGAGCTGAGGCAGCGAGGATTCAACCGGTTATTTCAGCGCGGGCAGATTTTCGAGTTTTCCGCCCCGGAGTCGCTGCTAGAGATCAACTTTGCGGAACCGGTGTTTGTGCTGGTGGATCGGCTGGTGGTCTCGCCCGAATCCCGTGCTCGCATTGTGGACGCTACCGAAATCAGTTTTCGCGAAAGCGGAGAAGTAATTTTTCAAACTGCGCCGCGGGAGGATCAGCCGCAACAGGAGTTACGTTTCTCGCAACGCTTTGAATGCAAGCGGTGCGGGATCCGTTACGAAGAGCCGGAACCAAGGTTGTTCTCGTTCAATAATCCGTTCGGGGCGTGTCCACGCTGTCAGGGCTTTGGGAACACGATTGATTTCGATCTCGACCTGGTGATCCCGGATAAATTGAAGACGCTCAGCGAAGGCGTGATCGAGCCCTGGACCAAACCGAAGTACCAGACGCTGGCTACGGAGATGAAGCGGTTCGCAAAGCAGGCGGGCATTCCTCTCGATGTCAGATGGGCGGAACTTGAAGCGGAACAACGGCAGAAGATCATAGACGGCGACAAAGGGTTCATGGGAGTGCGGGGTTTCTTTCAGTACCTGGAACGCAAGAAGTACAAGCTGCACGTTCGTGTTTTCCTGAGCCGGTATCGCGGTTATACCGTTTGCGGAGATTGTAATGGCGCGAGGCTGCGGCTCGAAGCTCGCCAGGTGCGGGTAGCTGGAAAAAACATTTGTGAAGTTTGCGCGATGACAGTGGGGGATGCAGCGGTGTTTTTTGATTCGGTTGCTGAGGGAACGTCCCCGCCCTATCTCTCCACAGAACGGAGAGATAAGGACGGGGCACCCCCATTCGAGGTCGAAGACCCCGCCCTTTCCCGCCACGGCGGGCGAAAAAATGGGGCACCCGAGCATAAGGATCGGACCGACGGTCTGACGGCAGAGGAACTTGAAGTCGGTGAAAGGCTTTTCGAGGAAATTCGTTCGCGGTTGCGGTTTCTGAACGATGTAGGGCTCGAATACTTGGCGCTTGACCGGCTTACTTCTACGCTCTCCGGGGGCGAGGCCCAGCGCATTCAACTGGCAACATCGCTGGGCTCGCGGTTAGTGGGGACGCTGTACGTTCTCGACGAGCCTTCGATTGGACTGCACAGCCGCGATACGCACCGGCTGATCGGAATTCTGCACGGGCTGCGCGACCTGGGAAATACCGTGCTCGTGGTTGAACACGATCCAGATGTCATGCGGGCCAGTGACCGCATTCTAGACCTGGGGCCCGGAGCGGGGGAGCATGGCGGGAAGGTGATCGCGACCGGAACTTACGAACAGATCAAGCGCATCCCGGCGTCGCTCACGGGGCGTTATTTGGCGAACGATCTCCATATCCAAGTTCCCAGTAAGCGGCGCAAGCCGGGCGTGCAGCAGATCACAATTCGAGGGGCGCGCGCACACAACTTAAAAAATATTGATGTGACCGTACCGCTGGGAATGCTGGTTGCGATCACGGGGGTGTCGGGATCGGGGAAATCTACGCTTCTGCACGATGTGCTGTATCGGGCGCTGGCTGCGGCGAAGAATCAGACAGGCGAAAATCCCCGCCTTGTCCCTCCAAAAGACGGAGGGACAAGGACGGGGCACCCTTTCAGCTTCCCTTTTCTGCGGGAAATCGAGGGTGATCAGTTCATTGATGAAGTGGTGCTGGTGGACCAGTCTCCCATTGGGCGCACGCCGCGATCGAATCCGGTCACTTACATCAAGGCATTTGATGGAATTCGCGACCTGTTTGCAAGCACTCCAGAGGCGCACAAGCGCGGGTTTGCTGCCGGCCATTTTTCGTTCAACGTTCCCGGCGGACGATGTGAGGTTTGCCAGGGCGATGGCACAGTCGTGGTTGAAATGCAATTCCTCGCAGATGTTGAACTCACCTGCGAGGAGTGCAAAGGGCAACGTTTCAAGCCTGAAGTATTGGAAGTTAGATACCGCGGAAAGAACATTCACGAAGTCCTGGCGATGACGGTGCGGGAGGCGATGCACTTTTTTGCGGGTGCGCCGAAAGTTGCGGACAAATTGAGGATGCTGGATGAAGTTGGGCTGGGCTATCTGCGACTCGGGCAGTCGGCGACGACGCTCTCAGGTGGCGAAGCCCAACGAGTCAAGTTGGCGGCCCATCTGCAACCTGCCAGGGCCGTCTCTCGCGCTGGCAATGGTGCGTCGCGGCGGCGGCGAATGCTCTACATTTTCGACGAGCCGACGACCGGATTGCACTTCGATGACATCAGTAAACTACTCTCCGCTTTCCGCCGTCTAATCGAAGTAGGTGGCTCGATTTTATTGATTGAGCATAATCTGGAAGTGATCAAGACGGCCGACTGGGTCATTGATCTTGGACCTGAAGGCGGCGAGCGTGGTGGCTATGTTGTCGGCGAGGGTCCACCGGAAAAGATCGCCAGGTTGCCGGATTCGCACACGGGCAAATTCTTGGCTCGGGTTTTGGATCAACACGAGGCTGTGAGTTCCAATGGGAATCAGTGACCCGGACGATGGCATGAACAGCGAAAAGACACCGTGCGCAATCCGTGTTCTCGTTTTCACGATTGCTACGATTGTTCTCGCGTTGTCCGGATTAGGGCAGGCGCAGTCGAGCGGCAGGACGGTTCGGCATCATCGAATTGAAGAGCAAGATCCCGCAGCCGCGAGTCTGGCTGAAGCTGAAACAAAAATTGAAAAGGGCGACTACGCCGGTGCCGAGCCGCTACTGAAAAAATTTGTTGAAGCGCATCCGGAAAACTATTCAGCATGGTATGACCTGGGATTTCTCTATCATGCGCTCGATCAGCGGGACGATTCCATTGCCGCATACCGTAAGTCTGTCGCCGCCAATCCAAATATTTTTGAAGCGAATTTTAATCTTGGCCTGGCTTTGGCCGACGCTCAACAGCCCGAGGCCGAGCAATTCCTTCGCGCTGCCACAAAGTTGAAGCCAACATCCGATCCTGCGCAGGGCCAGAAGCGCGCGTGCATGGCTCTCGGGCGATTTGTGCAAACGAGCAAGCCCGACGACGCGGTCAGCGCCTTCCAGCAAGCTGCGAGCCTTGACCCGCATGATCCTGAGCCGCGACTGCTGGCGGGTTCCCTGCTCGAAAAGCAGCATCCGTTGGACGCTGAAAAGGAGTATCAGCAGGCGCTCGCCATCTCTCCCGATTCTTCCGATACGGTCACGGCGCTGGCCAATCTCTATATGCGCCAGCAGCGCTTTTCGGATGCGGAGGCGCTGTTGAGGAAATTGACTGTTCTTCGTCCCAATGACGCGGCCGTACACCTGCAACTGGGGCGTATGCTGGCGATCGCGGGTAAGAACGAAGAGGCTGTGGCAGAGCTCGAAGCCGGATTGAAGCTCGATCCTTCGGACAGCAAGGCCCAACGCGATCTCGCCGACCTCTCTGCCGACGCGGGAAAATTCCAACGGGCGCAGCACATCTATGCCGCTCTTCTGGCCTCATATCCGAATGACGCCAGCTTGCACCACGGTTTCGGGCGAGCCCTCCTGAAGCAAAGAAAGTTTGCGGAAGCTGAGCCTGAATTACTGAAGGCTGTGCAGCTACAGCCAGACCTCGGAGCGGCGTATGGAGACCTGGCCGTCGCCGCGAATGAGAACAAAGACTATGCAATGGCGATAAAGGCCACCGACCTTCGAGCCAAATACTTGCCGGAGATTCCGATGAGCTATTTTCTGCGCGCCACCGCTTACGACCACCTCCGTGACGCGAAACAAGCGGCCAAGTATTATCATCAGTTCCTGGCGGTCGCTGCCGGCCAATATCCTGACCAGGAGTGGCAGGCGAAACACCGGCTCATAGCAATTGAGCCGAAGAAGTAACGCCAAAGAAATAATAATGACGACGGTTGGGGCGATGAAGACGTCTGGAGCGATTCTGATCTTTCTGCTTGCGGCATGCCTACTCTCCCTGAGTCGGGACGAGAGTCTCGAACGATTGATCGCTCGCGCCGAATCCGCGCAACCTGCCCAACAGCCGGATCTTTATGTCCAGATTGCAGATCGCGAGCTGAAGGTTGTGGTCGAAGCCTACAAGGAGAACAAACCGGAAGACGGCCGCGCCGCACTCGAACCTCTGGTGACGTACGCCGATAAGGCCCACGCTGCTGCCATACAAGCTCGCAAACGGGTCAAGCACACGGAGATCAAGCTGCGCCAGATCACCGGCCGGCTGCGGGACTTGAAGCTCAACGTAGGTATGGACGATCAGCCGAATGTGCAGACTGCGATTGATAAGGTGGAGACTTTCCGGACCGAGTTGCTTAAGAGTATGTTTGGATCAAAGAACAATGATTAGACCATCGCTCACAATTCCGCTGCTGGCGGTAATGGCGTCACTTTCGTTTGCCCAGCAGCATCATCGGGACCCGCTGACTGATCCGGAGGTTAACAAGGTCCGGGATGCCGCTCAGGAACCTGAAATCCGCCTGAAGCTTTACGTTGAGTTTGCGCGCGCCCGGCTGGATAAACTGCAGCAGGTCCATTCCGATCCGAAGGCCCCAGACCGGGAGCGGCAAACGCGCGACGCGATCCAAGACTTCGCAGATGTTTACGACGAGCTAACCTTGAACGTGGATACTTTTGCAGACCGAGGCGAAGACCTTCGCAAGGCTTTGAAGCCGGTCATCGAGGCAGACACTGAGTTTGGATCAAAGTTGCGCGCATTCAAGTCTTCGCTAACCGGCAACGAGGCAGAAAGTTACGAATTCTTGCTAGGCAGTGCTCTGGGAGCGGTGGACTCTGGGGCTAAGGACCACCGCGATCTTCTTGCCGAACAGGAAGAAACTTTCAAGCACAAGAAAAAGCAAGAGCACAAGGTCGCGACCCATCGCCCGGAATAGGTACGGCGAAAAAGACCCTGCTGACGATTGTCGGCCTCGTGCTAATCTGACTTACCTTCTGTGCAACGCGGCCTGATCCAACTGTTTGAGGAAACCTATCGCGAGCTCCGCCCGCGGTCTGCGGTACCGGAATTGCAAGTCGAATTTTTCCAATTTTCCAATATCAACAATACCGTCCGCCTGCGGGAGGGCAGGTTGCTGGTACGGGTCTCTGACCTACTCGAAGGAGCGCCAGATTACGTTCTGCGCGCAATCGCGCACATTCTGTTGGCGAAGATGTATCGCAAGCCTATTGATCGCGAACACGCTACGCGCTACCGGCGCTACATTTCGGCGCAGCACATGTCACGTAAAGCTCATCTTGTCCGGCAACTGCGTGGCCGGAAGCGGATCGGATCGCCTCAGGGACACACTTATGATCTTGAGGCTATCTTCGAACAATTGAATACGACGTTCTTTCATGGACTGCTAGCGCGTCCGCAGATGACCTGGAGCAGCGAGCACGCGCGCAATCGCCTGGGCCACTACGATCCTGCGCACAATACCATTGTGGTGAGCCGGATCTTTGATCATCCTCGAATTCCCCGCTCCGCCGTCGAGTACATCGTGTACCACGAAATGCTGCACCTGAAGCATCCTGTGAAACTGCGCGGCAGCCGACGTTGCGTACATTCCTCAGAGTTCCAGGCGGAAGAGAGAATGTTTCCGCAGTTGGAGCAGGCTAGACAGTTTCTGAAGTTGTTATAGGAAGGATCCCCGCCCAGTCTCTCTGACGATCCCTGTCTTATCTCCCCAAAGAATGGAGAGACCAGAACGAGGTACCAGCCACATTGTGACGACCTCCATGACATCCCTACCGTGATATTCTTAGAGAAGATCAGTAGTTGCAACTCAGTTGCAACTAATTGCATCGAGGACTCTTCTCTTGCTCCAGGCTTTTATCGTTACATTGCGTGAAGGTGTTGAGGCCGCCCTGATCGTCGGCATTACGCTCTCCTATCTGAACAAGATTCAACGCCTCGACCTGCGCAAATCGGTCTTTGCGGCGCTTGTTTCTGCATTCCTGGCGAGCATCGGCGTGGCCATCGCCCTTTCCAGACTACAGTTTAACGAAGATCTGTTTGAAGGCTGGGTGATGCTGGCGGCGGCCTTCTTCGTTGTAACTATGGTTGTCTTCATGATGAAGACTGGGCGAAAGTTGAAGGGGCAGATTGAGGGCAAGGTCGGGTCGCTGGCTGGCCGCGGATCTCAAATCGGGATCTTCGTTTTCATCTTTCTGATGGTGCTGCGGGAGGGCGCTGAAACCGTGCTGATACTTTCGGCGGTCTCCCTGAACTCAAGCGCGCTGTTGAGTTTTTTGGGTACCCTGCTGGGTGTGCTGGTTGCGATTCTATTCGGAGTGGTGTTCGTAAAAGGAAGTGTGCGCATCAACCTGCAAAAGTTCTTTCGCGTGACCACAGTGATTTTGTTTTTTGTTGCGGCGCAGTTACTCGTTTCAGGACTGCATGAGCTCTCAGAAAATGGAGTGCTCGGCTCTTCGAAGAAAGAAATGGCAATTGTTGGACCGATCGTGCGCAACGATTCGTTTTTCTTTGTTGCGATACTCGCGTTAGCCGGACTTATGGTTCTTTTTGACGCCCGACGCCGGCAGCCCGTACCTCTGGCTGAGTCGGCTGCTGACAAACGCAAAGCCATGTGGAGCGCTCGCCGCGAACGGCTGTGGATGACGGCCGTCTTCGCGAGTTCGTTCACTTTCATTTTGTTGGTCACCGCCGAATTCATTTATGCCAAGGGAGTGAATTCCCTTTCTCCTGCGACCCAGGTCAGTTTCACGAACGGTGCGATCAGCATTCCTCTGGCTCAGGTTTCTGACGGCGATCTTCATCGCTACGCGGCGCGCGAGGGCGAGACAGAGATTCGATTTCTGCTCTATCAGAAGCCTGATGGCAAGGTTGCCGCGATCTTTGACGCCTGTGAAATTTGTGGTGCGGTTGGTTTCTACAAGGGACAAAACGGGCTGGTGTGCAAGAACTGCTCTTCTCCTATCAATTCACAGTCGGTGGGAACCCCTGGCGGCTGCAATCCGGTGCCGCTGGCTTCGAGCATCCGCGGAGATGCAATTGTGATTCAAGAAGCTGACCTTGCCGGGAGGGCGCGCCTGTTCCAGCGCTGAGATATGTTTGTTCGTCTGGTTTACGAGTCATTCCGCCGTCAGAAGCGGCGGAAAGTGCTGGTCGCAGTGGCCGTAACTCTGGGTGCGACGGTCTCGACCGCGATGCTGGCGATCGCAACGGATGTCGGGGACAAGATCAGTCGCGAACTCCGCAGCTATGGCGCGAACCTGGTGGTGACTCCCGAGGAAGACAGCCTGGATGTGCAGATTGGGAGTGTGAACCTGAAGCCTGCGGGGGATGGCGCGTTTTTGAGCGAGTCTGATCTGCCGAAGATCAAGGGGATTTTCTGGCGGAACAACATTGTGGGTTTCGCGCCTACATTTCCCGTTGATGTTCAGATTGCCGGGGATTCGCGGGCGGGGTCCCCATTCGACTTCGCTCAGGGCGGGTCCGCGCCACACGAGCTCACGCTTGTCGGTACCTACTTCTCGAGGACTCTCAAATTTGGCACGCAGACGTTTACAACCGGAGCACGGGCCACTTTCCCCTGGTGGAAGGTAACTGGCGCGTGGCCTGGCGATGATTCTGAAGATGTTCTCGTCGGAGAAAGGCTGGCTGCGGCGCTAGCGATGAAATTCGGTTCCACGATCACGATCAATGGTAAGCCGCATCGGGTGTCGGGGATTCTTTCGACCGGGGGAGTGGAGGACAACCAGGTTGTCGCGCCTCTGGCAATCGCGCAGGCGATTGCGAATAAGCCAGGCTCGGTCCGCCGGATTTTTGTTAGCGCCGTGACTAAGCCGGAGGATGCTTTTGCTCGCCGCAATCCCGATTCCCTCAGTCCAGCCGACCGCGATCGCTGGTACTGCTCGCCGTATCCGCAGGCGATTGCCTATCAGTTACAGGAAGTGATTCCACATTCTCATGCCGAGCAGATTCGCCAAGTCGCGCAGAACGAAGGCAACGTGCTCTCGCGTATTGAAGGATTGATGCTGTTGATCACATTGGCGGCGCTATTTACCTCTGGACTAGCGGTGTCTGCCGCCATGGCGACCGCAATGTTGGAGCGGCGCACTGAGGTTGGACTGATGAAGGCGCTCGGCGCGGGAGAGTTTTCGTTATCAGCAATTTTCGTCACCGAAGCTGTTTTGCTGGCATGCCTGGGAGGCCTTGCAGGTTATGCGACAGGCGCATTTCTGGCGCGCGAACTTGGGCGGACGATCTTCGGCTCCAGCCTGGTGGTGGGCCCAATGCTGCTTCCAGTGGTCCTGTCCCTCGCGGTGATGGTCACATTTGTGGGCAGCGCGAGCGCGATCCGTCGGGCTGTGAAGTATGACCCCGTTGTCGCTTTGCGAGGAGAAGCGTGAGCGCCACTAGAGAACGCCGCGGGACCAGCATGTTTTTGCGCATGCTGCTGCGCGCCGCCATTCTTCGGAAGAGAAGCGCCGCCTCTGCGTTGATCGCTACGGTAGTCGCCGCGACGGCAGCGACTGCAATGCTTACTTTATTTGTGGACGTGCAGGCGAAGCTGCAGAAGGAGTTTCGTAATTTTGGCGCGAACATCATTGTCGAAGCCAAAGCTGGCCAGAGCTTCACGCCGGAAGCTCTGCATGAAATCGAATCTGCGGTCGCTGGGCGTGGGCTGGCTGTCCCTTTCGCGTATGCGGTGGCGCGCACTGAGAAAGACCAGCCAATTGTTATTGCGGGAACGGATCTTGATCTGGTTAGGAAGCTGAATCCGTGGTGGTCAGTTTCGTCGTGGCCGAAGGCTCCGGGGGAGGCGCTTCTGGGAGTACGAGCCGCAAGACTGGTTTCTCCTGTGGGCGGGGCATTTCTGTTGAAGTTCGATGGATACGAGATTCATCTCAATCCAGCTGGCGCGTTGCGCACCGGCGCCGGCGAAGACAGCCGAGTGTATGTTTCCTTGCAGGATTTTCGCGCCTGGACCGGACGAGAACCTTCGGTTGTGGAGATTGCCGCGTCCGGTCCTCCGGAAGACGTGACTTCCCTTCTCAGCAACCTCCAGCAATCCTTCCCTGCCGTAGAAGTCAGCGCGGTGCGGCAAGTCAATGAAGGCGAAGCCAACGTTTTGGGCAAGACTCGCTCGACTCTTCTCTCTTCGGCAGCGTTCATTGTGGTCACGGC
>Ga0137379_10004687_pt1 | contig 12864 bp, 10 predicted proteins | sample SagtaG_18_FD_104812 | JGI IMG/M metagenome (GOLD analysis project Ga0137379, IMG submission 104812) | Vadose zone soil microbial communities from Sagehorn Ranch, Mendocino, California, USA - Sage2_L_80_16 metaG | ecosystem: Environmental > Terrestrial > Soil > Vadose zone | place: USA...
ATGGTCGAAGTACAAAACGCGAATCCTCTTCGCCGTTGCTCCTGTGGAAGTCGCAAGTTCGCCGTATTCCTGCAATGCAGTGCTCATCTTTGAACCTTCCTCCTCGCATTGCAATCAAATTTGTTGAATGCGCGGTCAGGGTCTATAACCCTTCAGCTATAGCCGCGGAGGCCCAGAAAAAGAACGCCTCCGGAGCGACAAAAGGAATATTCGACCAGAAATGCAATATCGTGCTCACAGCAATTGTGGTCAGCATTGCTGCCGTTGCCATGTCCTTGGCTTTGTGCCGTAACATCGCCACCAGCACCATTCCGACCCCAAGTAGATAGGCGAGTGCACCCAGAAAACCCAAGTCAAAAAACATCCCCACGAGTGCTAGATCACCGCCAGCAGCTCCGGACGAAAACGACATGGGTGTTGCATCGTATTCAGGACTGTCGAGAAAGCCCAGACCCGTGCCAAATGGCAGATCCTTCAGCATGCTCATTGCCTGACTCATCGCCGTGGCGCGGGAGGAATAGCTCTCATCTCGGGCGCCTCGGCTCATTCCCGATATTCGGTCAGTGAGCTTTCCTATCATTTCTGGTTGGGTTGCTCCAATGGTTGAGCCCGCAACGATCAGAACACAGCCCGCCGCCACGATTGCTCGTACAATTGGACCGCGATGCTTGCCGCTCAACATCAGCATCAGCATTACCGATGCAGGCAGACACAGCCACTCTGTGCGAACCATCGTCAAGAAAAGCGCAGCAATCACAATCGCGAGTGCCGGGAATCGCCATTTGCTCTTTGAGCCTAACCACGCGATTGCGCCAATACCCAGGATCGGAGCTGCTACACCGCAACTGTTCAGGGTTGCAAATAGACGAAAGCCGAAAGGCGAAGTGTCGACTCCAAAGGAAGCCGTCGTTCCACTCTCTAATTGCCCTTTCAGCCACAGTAGGTCCCAGGGCGGAGTGAATGCGACCTGCACCAATCCATAGATTGCGCAGATAAGAGTGGCCCACCGCAGTGTGTTGACGAGTGTGGTTCCTAAACTGGTCTGGTCCTCGTGCTTCTGCACAAGGTAAAGACCCCACACAAGTGGATTAGACCACCGCAGCAGCGAGATGAACATGGAACTGGAGATATGATTCGAGATCAACCCGATCATGAATCCATACAGAATCCCCATGCCTGCCAGCATGAACGGAAGCTCTTTCTTCCCAAGCAGATCGCGATATCGAATCGATCGCAGACTCGCAAAAGGAGCCAGGAGCGGCGCAACCAACAGCGGGCTCGGATCGGTATAGACCGAAGCCCAGTCCGCAAGTCGCCTCACAAACGGCGTGAACACAAGCGTGATAATCAGCAGCCGAACATAAGCTTTCGGTGATTGCCTTTGAAACACAAGAGCCATGCCAAAGGTCATCACGGGAAAGCTGTACGTCAGCACGCGTCCTTGGTGCAGAGCAACGCACAGAACGGTTACAAACACCAACACACACCAGAGGATCTTCTCGTTGGTGGCTTTGCTTGTCGCAAATTCCTGTGGGGCCGGCGAAATAATGGCGGATGTTGTCACTGAGCTTCTGCTCCCTTCATGCCGCCGACGGTCGGCGAATCGCAGCAAACCGATTTGCGAATGATCGAAACAGGCTCATCGCTTCGGCAATCACATCGTGTCTCCAGTGCACCACCTTTGGAAGCACCCTGGCATAGCACACTCCAAGAAGCAAGATCCGGACGCACGCCGAGAGAACGAGAGCAATACATGCTCCCTCGGTTCCGAATCGAGGTACCAGCACCAGAATTAGAGGAATCGAAGTTAGAAGCCCCGTTATCTGGAGTACTGTCACCACGCCCGGACGTCCCAATGCCATAAACGGCTGCGACATTACAGTGATGGCTCCTGACAGGATGGCTTCGATGATCAAGATGTTCAGTGTCAACGTTGCCGCCATATACTCGCGTCCGTATAAGTAGTGCAATGCTGTACCGCCTAAAAGGATCATTGCAGTCCCACCGAACCCAGCCATCACACAAACTGCAATTTCAGTGCGTATCGCCGTAAGCACGGCATTTCTGGGTGAGGTCCCGACAGTTCTCGGGAACAATACTGTTGAGGCCGCCACAGCAAAGACATTCAGTATTCGGGAAAGACTCAGCGCAACGGTATATGTCCCCATGTCCGCTGACGTCAGCATCCCAAGCACAAGAGCCTGATCTATGTATTGTGAGAGCGCTCCGCAAAGGTCAATTCCATACGATCGAAGTCCGTACACCAGCATGGACCGCCCGGCCGACACCATCGCTTTCACATCCCATTCCGCTAACGGCAGAATCACCCAAAGCATCCACGAGATCGTCGGGATTCCGGCCAGGAGATAGGTATAAGCGGCGGTGACTGAACTAAGTCGGTGCATCGACGCAAGTCCGATCAGCGAAACCAACGTGAGCGCGCGCGTCATGATCAAGGAGAGCGCAGATCTTCCGAATTCGCCAAACGATTCCCAGATCCCGCGCAGAATCATCACCGCCATCGACACCGGCGCGAACCACATGAACCATTGCGAATGTCGCACAATGTTTGGGTCGTAATGCGTGAGCCAGCGAGGCAGCACGAGGAATCCGAAAAGAACCGTGATCAGACTGGTGACGAGCGACAACGTCATCGCTCCTGAGATCGTTGCTCCGATGCGTCCTGGTTTACTGCGAATGCTGAAGATGGTCGCGGAGGGAATGCCTAATGTGAATATCTGGCATAGGAAAACCGGCCAAAGAATCATCGCCGAAAGTTCGCCACGGCCTTGCGGCTTGAGAATCCGCGCACACACAATGCCGGTCATGCTCTCAAGAATCAGCAGTCCGACTCGGCCGGTCAACGCCTTGCTCAAAGCGTTGGTCGTGCTCACCGGAGCACTCTTCGGAACTACACTCACGCTTCCGAGGTCTTCGGTCACCGCCTCGACAACACCGCTCTCGCTCATCGCTACATTCCTCTTTTCATCACGGACGTTACTGAATGTGCGGTGCTTTGGAAGGTGCGAGTTCCAGCACTGATAAACAGTCTCCGACTGGGACAGTTATCGTCTTTCCCGCCGAGGGCTCTGTGGTTTCCACATCGCCGTTTGCCGTCCAGTGATGCAGGTGCACTGAGCTCGGCTCCCACGGTAAGCGCAGTGTTGCGGCGTGCGATTCAACGGCAACACTGCGTTTCGCGTTCACATCGTAGGAGGGCGTCTCGATCCACATCGCCAGAAAGAATCTCCCATCGGACTTTTGAAAAAGCAAATGCTGCATATCGTGGCTGTCTGAACTCAGCTCATAGGCCAGGTCATCTGCTTTTGCTCGCCTGTCATGGTCATCGAGCATCTCCATCAACGACTTGACCGCCCGAAAGGCTGGCTTCCTCTCGCAGTCGCGGGTCATAAGGCCATAGTCTTCTTTTCCGCTGCTAAGTAACTCGTAGATGTAGGTACGCTTGATCCCACTGAGGAACTGAAACAGCAATAACCGCGGAAAATACTTTGCTGCGACTGACTCAGGCACGGAGTTCGCCACATTCTGATCGTTGGTGTATCCCGTCTCAGTGGTGATAATTGGAAGGCCGCCCGCGTACTGTTGCACGTTCCTCTGGTGGTACGGCAAGCTTCCATATCCGTTTGCTCCCCAGCCGTGAGTCCCCGGGTTTCGTCCGCCTGGGTAGTTATGTAAATTCCCAACAGTAATCAGAGAGCTGACATCTCCGAGAGTTGCGTAGGATTCCCTCTTCACCAGGGACGGCCCGATTACCGGAAGTCCCTGATTTGCAGCTGCCCGATACAAGACCGGGAGGTACATGCGTAGCGTCTCATCCCAGCGCGGATCCTTCGAAGCGTCCAGCTCGTTTGGAGCTTCATATCCTTCAACTAGATTCGGAACTTTTGCATGGAAGGCACTCATCACCCCGGCGTCATCTCGCGGCTCGGTAATCATTATTGATTTCATGCCCAATGTGCCGAGTTCGTTGAGATGTGCATAGTACCCTGCATGCGGAGATAGGACGAGGCCTTCCCGAAGATGACGCACATGCAGGTCCTGCAATGCAGCGCGGACCTCTGCAAAACGCAATGAATACGCAGAGTCGGCGTAATTAAGGTGAATATTGATACCTACCGAATCTACAAATTTCTCGGCCTTTTCCGCTGTTTCCGCTGCAGTAATGCAAGTCGCCGGCAATCCAAGTGCAAATAGAGCCATGCACCACCGCAATGCTCTTAAACAGCGACTGGATACTCTATTGGCCTCCAATCCAGCGGATGCCGCACCTGCGCACAAGACAGATGGATTCACCTCACACTTGTTGAATTCCGGCTGGATGACTCCTTGGGCGCCTCCGAGACTGAGAATCCCACGCAGCTCCAAGTTTTCGCCCAATCCAAAGTTCAGTCTCTTCACGTTGCGGTCCTCTCGCCGATTTGGGATTGCGCACTTGAGCTGGATCCGTCGTTGTTAGAAACGGATCTCCTGACGGCATTCCGCCGTACCAATGGCCCCAGAAACCTTCTTGACAACTCAGAATTCGACCGGAAGATCGTGGCGGTTCGCCCCGTGGTCGGAGTTTGTTCGACCGCTAACGCCCTTTATGGATCACCGGTCCTTTTCTTTCTAGTGGACAGTAGCCGCAATGTTTGCGGCTGGACTCGCATAGCCTGCGAACGGTGTAATAATGCTCGTCCATTGTTGAAGGTTGGTAATCCGATTGCGTGGCACGAACACGATATCGCCGGATGCGATGATGGGATTCTCGCCAACTGTCTTGGAGGTTAGATGTTTCATGTTGAGAAGGCGCACGGTTGGATTTCCGGAGGCCGCACCATGAACGAGTAACACCTGCTGTTGTTTTCCCGAAATCCGAATCCCGCCTGCCATCATCACCGCCTGTAATGCGGTGATCTCTTCCCGCAAGTCATATCTATTTGGGCTATTCACCTCGCCCGCCACCACGAAGTACGGATGCTGAAAGTCCAGCAGGACCAGATGTACCTCTGGATCGTTCAGTCGGACCGATGCGTGCTTCTTGATAACCCCGGTAGCTTCATCAAGCGTCAGTCCGCCAAGTTTGGCTTCCCCACCCGCAGTGAGAACAACATACCCGTCTGGCTCCAACGTAACCTGCTGGTCGAACTCAGGAGTTAATGGGAAGTGCACCGCAACCTGGTCTCCGGCAAGCAACTTGTAACGAGGCCTTGTTTGCAGTTGCTGAGCGCTCATTACGCTGCACGCAATCACACTGACCATCGTGAGGATGAATAATGACTTCGCCTTTGCAAATGAATGCATGATGGTTACCTCCCGAGCAATCGGTTTAAGAATCGAGGAGTAGGTGAAGTCTGGCGATTCAAGCAGCAGCCTTCGATCTTGCCTCCAGAATTCTCTATGATCTGTTGGGCTTGCAGGATCTGATGACGCGTGGTGCGCCCCGCAGATACAACAAGCAGGACCCCATCCACCAGAGTGGCCAACTGAGTCACGTCTGGCGATGCGTCAACGGCCGGGCAATCGATTACTAGATAATCAAACAAATCTCTTAACGTCTCGAGCAGAGCTCTCCGAAATGCATCCTGCGTTGCCCAACGCCCGCTGCCCAGGGCGTGTTGTGATGACCTGATTTCAAGGCTCCACGTTCCGATCGCTGGATTCTTCCGAAGAAGATTCTTCACTTCGATTGGATCGCTCGTGCAGACTTGCTCGAGTTGTGCCGGCGACACGACGAGCACACGGCAGCCAGTATTTCTGGCAAGCTGCATCGCCAGCAGAGAGCTTACCGTTGTCACTCCTTCTCCACCCGTTGCAGAAGTAACTGCCACCACTCTCGTCCGGTCGGATCTCAGTCCGTGTTCCCGGGTCAAGAAAAGCGACGTCGCAAGTGCAGTTATCGCCAATGCAAGGTCCTTGGGTGGCAGCGGAGGGGCACTTTCGCGCGTAACTGAAGCTACATCAGCTCCTGTAGCCATCGTGGCCATCATTGTCTCCTTTGTGGTTCGCCCTGCGATTCAGTGGCATTGTTAGGAACGCAGGTTCTGCTATCGGCGTCGTTTCAATTGCGATTGGCAATAGAGAACTCTCGGGAATCGCGGCTAGTGCGCGGATTCCGACTCCAGCGGTCAGTTCAAATGGAGTGTAGAATGTGCCTCGATTGGACTCAATCGTGAATAGGAACATTCCGCACAGTGCGACTGCTGTGAGAAGGCCAAGGGCTATATTCAAAGGCACCTTTGGGCTCACCGGATGTTGAGAATAGGTTGGCTCCATTGCCACAGCTATATTCCCCAACTTATCCCGATCGAGCTGATCTTCCAACAATTCGCTGTCGAGCTTGTCCGAGTAGAGTTTCTGGTTTTCTTTCAGTGCATCTACCGTTCGTTCGAGGTGATCGTTATCCGCGGTGATGTTTTCCAATTGATTGATACGGCCCTCGATCTTGGCCAGTTGTCCATTGAGTGTCCTTGTCTTGGCCATGCTTGCTGCAGCCGCTACATTTGCCGATGCTAGCTGTTGTTGTGTTTGCAGCCAAACTGGGTTGTTATCTGTGTCCTTTTCGACCGTGGGATCGTTCCTCAGTTTTTGTAAGCGAGCATCGGTATCCGCAATCTGCTTGTCCAGTTCAGTCACTAACCTGTCGGTTGGCTGGTACCGTGTCAGCATTTGCGTTCGCTTGTTTTGGAGGTCAACGAGCACGCCAGTGACTTGCTGCATCGAGTAGGAGTTCGCTGTCTCACGAGCGGTCGTTGGTATTCGACTGGGCGTCTTCTTCAATGCTGAATTCAGCGCAGCCACTTGCGCCAGGTCAGTCGCCAGCGCAGCCTGCTCCTGGAGGAGCGCGCTCCGTGTAGCGTCACGATCTTTGCTGAGAGAGTCCTTCTCTCCGGACAAGGTAAGGAATTTGTTTTGAATGCGAAACGAAGATAGTTGTCCTTCAGCTTGCGCCAAGCGCTCATCAAATGTGCGGGAAAGGTCTGCGAACACCTTGGACGTACCGGACGGGCGCAGCACCTTCAGGTGTTTCTCGAGATCCGCGCGTTGCACTTCCTGCAACACTTGTTGCGCTGCCTCAGGCGTGACGTCGCGGTACGTAACATCAATGACCGGCGTCTTGCGTACGGGCGTGATCTTCAGACGGCCAGACATCTTCTTCATCTCCTTCGCCATTTCCTGGCTGCCTGGTTCAGGGTTTGGGGCGCCGGGCACTACCTTGGCTCGAAACATCACCGCCCGCTGCAAAATGTCGTCAGCGGAAAGCATCTCGAATTCGGCTTCGGCATGAGATTCGATCAGCTCTTGACTCGAGTCAGGAGATGACTCAGGCGTTGCCTTATCCGCGACAACAAGGGGCTTTTCTCGCGCGTCCCTGACGATGATCTGCATCGTCGATGCATATTGCTTCTTCGTCAGGAGGGTAACAGCAACTGTGATGCTGACGACAGAAATGAAGATCACGAGCAGCCAGACTCTGAATCTGAACGCTGCGTCAACGATCTTGATCATCAGAGAAGAGTGCTCCTCCATATTCAAAACTCCTTTGCTGATTCGGTTAGAAAAGTCCGCGGAGCGCTAAGGCGCCTGTGTCTTCTTCCTGCGATCAGGCGGCTGGGCGGGGAGCTCCCGGCAAGACAGACTTGACAATAGCGATGCGACCCTTTTTGGGCAACTCGGGTTTGCTCGGGTTTCGTGCAAGCCTCTCGCGAAAATGGGAGTTCGCGTGGTTGTTAAGAGTGAAGTTTAGAGAATGCCGATGTACGAAGACCAGAAGAGTCATGCGATCTTCCACCTCGAGCTTGCTGAAGACGGAGCTTAAATGATGGCATACGGTGGTCTCTGCGATTCGCAGTTCCAGCGCAATTCGCTTATTTCGATATCCACGGCAGACCAGCTCCACTATTTGGCGCTCGCGGCGGGTGAGCCACTCTATCCTGCGCCGGTCTATATCCAAGGGGCTCGATGGCGATAGTGCATATTCGAGCACGGCCTCTGCTGCAGCCCGATCAACCCAGAGGCCTCCCTTGGAAACTTTCCAGATAGCCTTGCGAATGGTTGCTGCGGGGCTCGTTTTTGCCAACGCCCCACGCGCTCCAATCTCAAGTGCCACGCGGCAATCGCGCGGTCCTGGCATCTGCATGAGGAAGAGAATCTGAGTTGAACCACTGGTCCGACGGATCAACTCAATCGCTTCCGGGCTTTGCGACATGAGGTCCCAATCGATAAGTGTTACGTCCGGCGTTGCAGTCGCCAGTAGTTGCTCGAGGCCAGCCAGTGAGGGTATTTCTTCTACGATTTTCAGTCGGGAATCATCTTCAAACATTCGGGCCAGTCCATAGGTAATGAGCGGCTGTGGGCAGATGATCGCCAGCCGGACGTCAGCTTCTTGAGTTAGCATTTCTGCGCTTCTCCTTGGGCCATGTTCGAGTGAAAGGTTGTGGATAGTGTTCTCCTCAGCATCGAACGCGCGCCTGATTTGTTTTTCTCGCGGAGGCTATTCTTCTTGGTATCCCTGCAGAGACAAGGGTTCGTTTGCACGGTCGCAATGGATGTGATCCACGGTTAGCCGAAGCACTTGCCCAATGGTTGACGTTCGCGTTTGTTTCAATCGCAGGCAGGGAAAAGAAATCTGGGATCTGAGTCCCAGTGACCCAAAAGTAACCCGCCCTCGGTTTTAGCACAATAGGGCAGAAGTACTAGGCAATTCGAGTCACTGGTCCAACACCATCCAGAGCCTTGGAGAGAATATGGACCCAGCGGAGGCACCTATCTTCTTGCGCTTGTTCACTTCACAGCAAATGGGTGTCGAACGAATTGAGTGGATGGTACGCATCTGACTCGCGTCAGATTGGAGAGGTTCTGCCAGTCAATATGGCAGATTACTGCCGGATTAATTTATTGTGACAATGGATATTGCTCCAGAAAAATCCGCGGAAAGCATAATGCGAGACAGTCGCATTGCGCAGTCTATCCAAGTAAACACATGTCAAAGTGTGAGTAAACACATGTCAAAGTGTGACCACAAAGTAGCTGGCGCGAGTTGTCGCAGTAACCTGGCATCGGATCGATCGCCAAGCAAAACGCGTGTTCAGTGACCTTTCGTTCCAGGAGACACATGTCTCAAGAGCCGGTGCCGGCGAATACTACCCCAACCGTGCGCAAAAGGATTTTGAAGTCGAGCCAGATGCTCCAGTTTTCGATGTACGTCACGTCAAGCGAGATATAGCTATCGAAGGAGGGATCTCGGCGGCCCTGAACCTGCCATAGTCCCGTAATCCCGGGGGTTACATCGAGTCGGCGCAAATGACTGAGCTTATATTCGCGCACTTCGCTGGCAATGGGTGGGCGAGGACCGACCACGCTCATTTCTCCCCGCAGGACATTAAAAAACTGAGGCAGTTCGTCTAGAGAATACTTGCGCAAGAAGCGACCTACTTTGGTGATGCGCGGATCATTGCTGATTTTGAACAGGACGCCATCGCGCTCGTTCATGTGCATAATGTCGGCACGCCGCTTCTCCGCATCCCTAACCATGGTTCGGAACTTGATACAGCGGAAGACATGGCCCCTTTTGCCGATACGTTCGGAAGAGTAGAGGACCGGGCCGCGCGAGTCGAGCTTCACGGCAATAGCGATTGCCAGCAGCACCGGCGAGAGAAGAATCAGCGCGAGGCTGGAAAATGCGATGTCGAGAGTGCGTTTCAGCACCAGCGCTATCTCTGGAACATGACCGCAATGCAGCGATATCGTGGGGAACTCCCCAACATATTCAAGAGGACTATTCCATGCCAATCCGTCATACATATCGGGAACAACACGCAAGTCCACGCCATGCGCCCGGGCGTTTTCCAGCACATCGTGCATAACCCCGTGTTCACAGGGAGCAGTGAAGAAAATCTCATCGACAAAATGCTTGCGCGCATGCTGAAAGAGCGTATCGAGCGTACCCACCACATCCCTGGAAATCGTCGCAAAGCGCGAGGTTGAACCTGGAAAGTCGATGAAGCCCTTAAATGTGTAGCCAAGCTGTCGCATATTCTCGACGTGATGACGGAGAGCTTGTGCCTCTGGCCCGGTACCTACGATCAGAATATTGCGCGTGCCGATCCCGCGTTCGAATCGCCGATAGAGCATGGCGCGATACAGCAGACGCCGCAGGCTTAGTGAGATGGTGACCAGCCCTAGCGTAAGCGTTACGATGCTCCGTGGGATGTCCGCGGCGTGAACGATATATAGTGTTCCTGTCAGGAGGAGACCCGAACTAAAGCATGCTTGTAGGGTGAGTCGCTGCTCATGCAGGAAGCCACTAAGCTGTGTCGGATTGTATAGATGAAGACGCCGGCTCGTAAGAACTAGCGACACAATGAACCCGCATAACAGTGCCAGTAATATCTCCATCGATCGACCTGGAATCAGGGTCCCCCGCCAAAAGCCTTTCACCCCGGCGATGGGACTGGTGTTCAGCTCGACTAACGTAGCTATAACCGCCGCATCAAGTACCGTAATCGCGTCTACGAGCATCCAGAGCTTCGACACGCTGCGCGTTTTACGTGTACGCCCCGCCGTCGCCCCCGGTGAACTCTCCGGTAAATCGTCTGAAGGGGATATACTTTGCCAGAAATTCGATATCGCCATATGTATTGCCATCCCTCAACGGTTCGCGTTGTAAAGGTCAGTTGGGAGTTCGTGGTGACAACCACCTGTTTCACATGCTTAGGAAGAGTGCTTTCGCGAGCGTGTCCGGTACAAGTACGGAACTACGCGCTTTGGTTGTGCAGCACTGGGGAAGGCCGATTGATCCGTCGTTGCTTTTCGTCTGTCATGGTGGCAACCAATTGGAGAAAGCGTTCTGCAAAGACACTACTGTCGAATCTCCTGGCGTGTGCGTGCAGCCGCTGAGGATCCCAGTTGATTTGTTCGACTTTCAGCAATCCCTCAGCGAGAGATTCTGCTGTCGGCTCCGAGAAAAGGATTCCCGTTTGACCGTCGATTACCGAGTCGAGGGCCCCGCCGGAGCGGTAGGCCACGCAGGGTTTTCCCGCAGCATTCGCTTCCAGTGGTGTCATCCCGAAATCTTCTTCGCCAGGAAACAGAAGCGCACGACAATTCTCAAGTGCCGACGTCACCTCCGTGTCGGGCAGACGCCCGAGGAATGTTGTATTCGGCCCTGCGATGGATTCGAGGCGCTTGCGATCTGTGCCGTCTCCGATGATAATGAGCCGTCGCTTCGCCTTCTCGCAGGCAGCGATTGCCAGATCAATCCGCTTGTACGCTATCAGACGTGAAACAATCAGATAGTAGTCCTCGGAGTTATAGCTAACAGAAAATCGCGAACAATCGATTGGCGGATGGAGAACAATCGAATCTCGGCCATAAAAGCTGCGGATCCTGTCCGCCACGTTTCTTGAATTGGCAATGAAATAGTCGGGATTACCGGACGCACGCAGATCAAGATTCCGCAGCACGCGAATCAGTGCGCGCAGAATGGCTTTTGTGACAGGGGAGAACCCCTCTCGAGCTGCATAATCATCGAAGCGCCAGATCCAGCGCGTCGGTGTGTGGCAGTAGCAAATATGGACGGCATCTTGCCGTGCTCGCGCCATCTTCGCAAACCCACAGCAACTCGTGATAATCACGTTGTATGACGAGAGCCGCAAACTGAGGACTGCCAACGGATAGAGAAGAAAGTAGTGTCTGTAGTATTTGCGCAATCCAGGAACATGACGAAGAAACGTATCTCGAATTGGTCGGTCTCTGAAGTAGGGAGAGAGCTTATCGCGCAGAACCGCTGTAGAAAACATATGGGCCTCGGGGAGACTCTTGGCGATCTCTTCGGCCACGCGCTCGGCGCCCCCAGCCTGGAGGAAATTGTCATGCACAAAGGCAATGAGCGGATTGTCGGGGAAATCAACGCTGTTGCGGACCGCAATACTCGCAGACGTCATGATTCGACTCCTCGTGCTCGATTCACTCAAAGCGTGTGGCGAGCATAGAAAAAATCGAATTGTTCCGCATCGGGCGTAGCTGCCCCTTCTCGGCCACTATCTCCTGCCGCTTAAAGTGGCAGGAATCCGCCATTTCCAGGTGTTGTACGCTCGAGCTTTTAAGTTTCCGATGTACAGGTGTACAAAGAAACGGTTATCCTGAGGAGGGCATTTTTATATCCCATGAGGTGCTTCCAGATGAGCGATACGGCCAATCGTCCTGCGGCTATCAAGGCTTGTGTCGTCTTGGCAGGTAAGATTCTTGGCGAGTTGCTACCCCACGGTTTGCCGGACGGAGACGATTGTCCCACGATCAGCGTAGCTGTCGACCCGGATGGCGCACTCGAAGAACTCTCCCGGTCCCCATATGACGTTCTGGTTACGAACTTTCATCTGAATGGAGTGCGTAATTCCGGCCTGCAATTACTTTCTCGGGCTATCGTCGCACATCGTGGATTGCGAGGAATCGTGCTCGGACAGTCTGGAGACCGTGACGATGTTTTGGCTTCTTTTAGGGCTGGAGCCCGCGGGTATTTGGTTGAAAGCGACTGCAGTGTCGCCACCCTCTTGAAAGCTATCCGTTGCATTCATGAAGGGCAGGTGTGGGCGTCAAGCCGCCACTTGAATTTTATTCTCGACGAGTTCGCTGCACACAAGAAGCAAAGCCAGGCTTCTCCGCATTTCAACGACGTTCTGAGTAGCAGGGAGTGGGAGGTGGCTCAACTGATCATTAGGGGCAAGAGCAACAAGGAGATCGCTGCGGCCCTGCATGTAAGTCAACATACAGTGAAAAATCACATCGTTAAGATCTTTGTGAAGCTGGGTGTCACCAGCAGGTCAGCGGCGGTCTTTCATATTTACAAGCACTCGCTCATTCGAG
>Ga0137379_10004691_pt1 | contig 12861 bp, 14 predicted proteins | sample SagtaG_18_FD_104812 | JGI IMG/M metagenome (GOLD analysis project Ga0137379, IMG submission 104812) | Vadose zone soil microbial communities from Sagehorn Ranch, Mendocino, California, USA - Sage2_L_80_16 metaG | ecosystem: Environmental > Terrestrial > Soil > Vadose zone | place: USA...
CCCCTGGGAATACGACCGCGCTCTCTACAAGAAGCGCAATGAGATCGAGCGGCTCTTCCGGCGCCTCAAAGGCTTCCGCAGAATCTTCTCCCGCTTCGAGAAGCTCGACCTGCTGTTCCTCGGCTTCCTCACCTTCGCCCTCATCGTCGAAGCGCTCCGTTAGTGTGAACACGCCCTAGTTAGTTCGGTTGTCTCGATCTGGAGGATCGACGACATGATGAAGATACTTCGTTCCACCGCAAGTCCTGTACATAGACAAGGGCCATTTGTGATCAGGCGCATACGACCTGGAAGTATTCTCGGCCGTGATGCTGACCCGGCGTTTGGACCTCTGAGTGTGATTGATCATGCCAATCTCGCTAAGGGAACCCTCGTGAGCATGCACCAGCACAGAAACGACGAGATTCTTAGCTACATGTGGCGCGGCTCGATGGTGCATGAAGATTCCGCAGGGAACAGGATCGTCGTTTCACCTGAAAAGCTGATGATGATGAATGCCGGGAAAGGCTTCTGGCATGAGGAATCAACGCCTGATACCGAAGTTGAGATGTTGCAGATATTTGTTCGGCCGCGCGAAGCAGATCTGCCAGGTATGGTGCATTTTCATGATCGGGCCGGGGCGCTTGCGCAGGGAACATGGCACATGATTGGAGGACCCGAGGATGGCGGTGCTCCGTTGAAGATTCGCCAACTGGTGATCTTTTATGAAGCGCGTCTCGTCAAAGGGCAGGAAGTAAGGGTTCCAGTTGCCGAGGGTATGACGCCATGGCTGTACGTCATGGATGGCGCGGTCCGTGCGGGAAGTGTGGAGCTTGGCAAAGGCGATGCGCTAACGGATCTCGACGCGCCTTTACCAGCAATTCGCGCCGAGGGCCAGACGACGCTTGTCGCGTTCCTGGTGGATCAGTCTGCCCCAGCTTCAGCAGCCGGAACCATCAGTGGTCGGTGAGGCTCGCCGCCATTCGGCGATGGCGTCGATAGGAAACCCAAGTGCTGCGCGAGCACAGACGAAGGATGAGGTGAACATGAAATCGGATATTAAGATCGGCCAGCGCTTTCAGTTCGTAACCTCGGAAGCCGAGCCTCGGATAACAGATTCGGCAACGGTGACCCGTATTTTATCTAATCGCGAAGAGGGTTTAGGCCCCGAGGAAGATTTTTACATTGCGGATTGGATTGAGGCAGAAACACGCTCGTCAACTGGCTCAACGCTAACGCTGACCTTCGGACTTGGGACTGACGGAAACGTGTATCTGGGCGGGCGTCGGACTGAAATCACGTTGATGTCATCCTAAGCAAGCATGGTTTCTCCTCGGATCTGTAAGAGACGCCCCTTGCAGTAACTAATGGGATGGTCCGTCGCCTTTAACCTCAGCGGAGGTATAAGGGGTGAACAGGAGGCGTCCCATGGAGATTCACACGATTGGCATCGATCTGGCGAAAACAGTCTTTCACCTGGTTGGGCTAAATGCGCACGGTGATGTGGTGGTACAGAGGAAGTGTTCGCGAAGCCAGCTGCTTCGGTTCACCTCGAACCTTCGTGTTTGTTTGATCGGCATGGAGGCTTGCGGAGGTGCCCATTTTCTAGGTCGGGCTCTTCGCGATCAAGGGCATGATGTACGCCTGATGCCTGCGCAGTACGTGAAGCCGTACGTGAAGACCAACAAGAACGACTACATCGATGCGGAAGCCATCGCCGAGGCAGTTGGTCGTCCCAGGATGCGCTTTGTGCCCATCAAAACGGATGATCAGTTGGATCTACAGTCATTGCACAGGATTCGCGAGCGGTGGGTGGTGCGGCGCACCGCAGTGATCAACCAGATCCGCGGATTGCTGCTGGAGCGCGGCATCACCATCCGCAAGGGACGACTGTATATCGAAGCTTCGCTGCCTGCGATTCTGGAAGACGCCGACAACAGGCTCTCGGGCATATTGCGAGCGCTACTCGCACAACTGCAGTTGGAGATGCAGTATCTGGGAAGACAGATCGAGGAGTCCGATAAGCTGATCCTCGAAATCGCCAAGGGAATGGACTCTTGCCGGCGGCTGATCGCGATCCCCGGAATCGGGCCGCTCACTGCAACTGCCACGATCGCCGCGATCGGTAACGGAGTGGCTTTCAAAAAGGGCCGCGGGTTCGCTGCCTGGCTGGGAGTCGTTCCTGGCGAGCATTCCACCGGCGGCAAGCAGAAGCTGACCGGGCACCAGCAAGCGTGGGAACAAGTATCTGCGCAAACTGTTCGTGCAGGGAGCGCACACGGTCTTGCTGCAGAAGAACAAGCAATCGGCTGGCCTGAGTACGTGGTTGGCTGATCTCACAGCACGCAAACGCAAGCAGGTAGCGACGGTCGCGATGGCCAACAAGATGGCTCGCATGGTTTGGGCGGTGTTGACAAAAGGAGAAGCCTATCGCCCGCCACTGTTGCTCCAACCCGCCGAAATGGTTTGCAGATGACGCCTGTCGAACGACAGGCTTGGAAATCGCAACGCGATTCCCACATCCGCAAACCATCTACTGCGGCTGACTGATCTGACTTTTCCAAGTTTCTGCCAGGTTTGCTGACGAACCACGAGATGGCACAACGGTCGATCCCGGCGCTCTCGAAACCTGTGCCCGTCAAAAGCCTTCAAAGGCCGTGTAACTAAATAGGACGAGGGCGCAGCGCATTCCATCCAGGCCAGGAGTTCACCTCCAATCAAAGGCCGTATACATGTGCGCAGACCATTCCGCCAACCTCATTCTTCGCTTGCAAAACGGCGGCGGACCATACATGACAGGTGGCGCTCCCACGACCCGTTTGAATGCTTTGCTAAAGGTGGCGTTCGATTCGTAGCCGACTGACTGTGCGATTTCTATAAGCTTCTTGTCCCCTTTTTGCATCAACTGGATTGCCTTCTGCATGCGCCACTCTGTGACATAGTCAAGCGGTGTTTGGCCGAGCAGTTCCTTGAACCGCAGTGCGAATGCAGATCGAGACATGCCGGCAGTACCAGCCAATGATTCGACCGTCCAAACTTTGTTCACGTCCTCGTGAATCGCTCTGAGAGCTGCGCCAATCTGCGGATCGAAGATCGCGCGGAGCCATCCTTGCTTGTGACTCTCGGCTCCCGATGCAATATGGGTGCGAAGAATCTGGATGAACAGAACTTCTGCCAGACGTTGCGCGACCATTTCCGATCCCGGAGTCGGTTCTGCCATTTCTGAGGCAAGCAACTGCAACGTACTGTGCAACGCAAGCGTGCGCGCCTGGTCGGCCTTGACCAGAATCAAGCTCGGCAAGAGCTGGGCCATTGGTTTCAGGCTCAAACTATCAAAACTAGAAGCCCCGTGATGATCGTTGTGGGCGCGCCGCCCCCTCCATAGTGGACAACGGAGTTTGTGGTTTTCGGAGCCACCTCACAGAAGCTTCTGGGACGCGTGCGCGGATTGTCTCGCAAAATAAACGGAGTCTGCGGCGCGACCAGGAAACAATCACCTCCAGTAAGCGGAATCGGCTCTCGGATCGCATCTGTGCTCAGCCAGCAATTGCCGCGCGAAATCATCCCAAGGTGAGCCAACTCCGATGGAGACACCATCCTGCCTGAGATCGTTGCTTTCTTTTCAGCCTGCACCTCCCGCGCTAGGCCCCATGGTGCCGTGGCCTCGATTCGGGAATGGATGACAGTCATCACGTGCATCGTGTTGAAAATGTCGGTTATCGGGTCCAAGCGGCCCACCTCCCCAGTTTTGGACGAATAGACAACAAATCAGGACTCTAGAACAGTTCTGGTCCACGGTCGTGGACATCTACTCCTTTGTAGATGATACCGGCGGCTGCGCGGATGCAGATGAAATCGATGGAAGACCGCAACGCCTGTTCTTACTGCGATGTTTTTTCCTTGAGAACGCTCGGCCGCAGATCAGGTATTTAGCAGGTGGAGCAGGGCTGATGGGTCTCAACGCACATTCGGTGGGCTACACATCATCCAGGTTCGACAGGGCCTGAAATCTATACCGCTGGGGGATGGACATGCTGAAGATCGCCATTGTGACAGGGAGTACAAGGCCAGGACGGAACAATGAAGCTGTTTCCAACTGGGTATATCACATCGCCAAAGAGCGCAAGGATGCCGAGTTCGAGCTCGTCGACATCGCCAGTTATAACCTGCCCTTGCTCGATGAGCCGATGCCTCCTCTGTGGGGCCGATACGCTCACGAACATACGAAAGTGTGGTCAGACAAGATCGCATCCTTCGATGCGTATGTGTTTGTCACGCCAGAGTACAACCACAGCACATCGGCTGCACTTAAGAATGCCATCGATTACCTATACCGCGAGTGGAACGATAAGGTGGCCGGATTTGTCAGCTATGGCGGACATGGGGGTGGCGTGCGCGCTGTAGAGCATTTGCGACTCATCGTGGCTGAGGTCATGGTGGCGACAGTACGTGCCCAGGTCTTGCTGTCGCTGTTTGCCAATTTTGAGAACTTCCGCACTTTCAAGCCTGCCCCACAGCACGAGAAAGAACTAAACGCCATGCTCGATCAGGTAATTGCCTGGGGCGGGGCTCTTAAAGGACTGCGCTTCGAAACTGCGGAGAAAGCAGCGCTGGCAGGAGAGTGAGAGGCAAGAAGCGAGACGAAATCTGTTGAGGGAAATTGCGTTATGGACAATCAACCACAAATCGAAATTCTTGCCTTTACGGACCCTGTGTGCACTTGGTGCTGGGTGCAGAGCCCGTACTGAGAAAGCTTCAGGTTTGGTACAAGGATCAGATTCGCATAACGCCCGTTATGGGTGGACTTGTGAAGGATATCCGCGACTTTCGCGATCAAGCCAACGACATTGGCGGAGATCCTGAAAAGTCCAATGAACAGATTGCGCGTCATTGGCTGGAAGCATCCGAACGCCACCACATGCCGGTCCGCACGGAAGGATTCAGGCTCTTTTCTGCTGAAACCTTTTCCACCTATCCGCAGAATATTGCCTATAAGGCCGTTGAACTTGATGATCCCGAGTTGGCTCTACGGTACTTGCGGCGCATGCGCGAAGCTTCGGCGGCAGAAGCCAGAGAGACCGGAAGACGCGAGGTCCTGATCGAGCTGCAGTGAGGTGGGTGCAGATATTGCGGCCATGATCGAGCACCTCGAAAACGGGAGTGCGAGACTGGCATTTAGCAATGATCTGGAGATAGTCCAGAAGTATGGTGTGCGGGGCTTTCCGACATTCCTGTTCCACTATGACGGAAAGGAGATGCTGCTCCGTGGGTTTCAGAGCTACAGCAGCATGCGGGCCGCCCTTGGCTCTTTGACAGACAATCGCCTGCAAGAACACCCGCCTGAGAAGACCCAGGAAGCTATCCTGAACTTTCTTCAGGTCAGTGGGCGTGCTGCGCCAATCGAATTGGGGACCATATTCGACCTTTCGACAGCTGAGTTGGAGCTTATGCTGATCAACCTGAAATCGCAGCAGCGCATTCGTCAAGTACCAGCCGGCAATGGAAGCTTCTGGGAATCCGTGGCTACAGGAGCGTCCTGTGATCCTGTCTCTGGCATTTGTACTGTGTAAGCGAGGCGATATGGTCATCGATGAATCGTGGCAAAACCTGCTCGGCGCGGTCGAGTCCAAGGGCAAGGAATTGCAGCACGCTTCCTAAGCGGTGAGGTTCTGCCCAGCATTTGAGCCACCCGTTTCTCGACGGAGGGGCAGAGGTCTACAGGGCAGAGGTCGTGGGTTTGATATGGGTTCGATAACGGTTCCTGATCGTTTCTTACAGCGCCAAAAGAAGCCATCCGTGACGCTTGTTTTCTGTAAGTTACGACCTTCCTTTTCGCTGTCACGGCAGAGGTGGCGGGTTCAAGCCCCGTCGTCCCCGCCACACATTCCAAATGACTTACGGAACGTATGGCGTCAGAATTCACGGCGAAATTGGGTGCAAATTGTGTGAAGTGTGCACCCAGTTTTGCTTACCAAATCGATCTTGCACTTGATCGTTAATGACTTCCGGCCTAGATTTCTGCGCCCACGTCACGGGAAGCGAAAACTAGTGACATCACCGCCGCTTATGCACTGTGTTTCGCGGGCTAACGGCTTGCGTATAGACATCCAGGGTTGATCACAAAGTGGAGTGCCGTAGTAATTCCTGCATCACCTTGAACTCGGTGCCAACACTTCTCAAGAGTGTTGAGTAGGTGTGTCGAAATGTGTGCAACCCAAACCCTGTTTCAATTCCAAGTTCCCGAGCTGTGGTCTCAGATACTTCTGTAGGATCGGTTGTCCCCAATACGACTGCACTCTATGGCTATGCCGGCTAGCGAAGACCCAGTCTTCCGGCCGGCAATACGACGATTGTGATCTCCACTTGACCAATGCTTCTGCTACTAGTGGATGGATGGGTACAGGCTTCTGAGAGGATTCTGTTTTGCACGGGCCCACGAAACCGTGAACGATTGAACGCGCCACGCTCATTGTTCCCGCTGAAAAATTGAAATCTCCCCATTTCAAAGCGAACAGCTCGCTCTGCCGAATGCCAGTTGAAGCCGCGATGAAGACCAAAGTCGTCTCGCGGATCTTTAACCCTTCTAAAAGGGTTCTGATTTCCCCAGGAGTCAGCACTACTGGCGGTGACCGGCGCTTCGCGCTCTGGCGCACGAGTCGAATAGGGTTTCGGTCGAAGAACTCGTACGGGCGGGCGTGATTGAACAACACCGACATTACGTTGCGGATCTTCGCACAAGTACTTCTCGCGATGGATAGACCTCGAGGCCACGGCTCTACCTCAATCGTCTTGATGTCGTTTATGCTCTATTCACTCCATCTTGGAATGATCCATCGTCGGATGTAGACCTCGTAGATGTGCTTGGTTGAGTAGCTTCGCCACGTATTAGCCACACACAATTCGCGTTGCTCAAAATGGCTGAAAGCTTGGCGATTGTCATCGAAGCCAATTCTGATCTCGCCTTTCGTGCATTGAGGTCCGGCACAAGAAGGCTTGCCGCTTTACGCGCGGTTTCCAAATCTGGAATCCGGTCGACTGTTCCGATTTCCCTCCGTCTATAGATTCTTGTTCCGTCGGATGTCTTTTCCCACCAGCAAAACTGCCGGAAATCGGAGTGCTTCTTGCGGCTTCTTCGTATGACGCTCTCGTTTTGCATGATGACCTCCAGCTGCGGTTGCAGGCAGAGATACCTTCTCCGAAAACGGAAAAGGGAAGGGCAATCTCGGTCATGAATCATCGTCCGATTGAGCGCAAATCTTCGACAATGTTGCTGCGTTGCGGCGGCAGTGATATGCCTAGCGTCGAGCAGTGGCCCTGGTACTCTGAGCCGTCCGCAGTTTTACCTCCTCATGCGTCCCCAAGGTTAGTGCATTCAGCCACTGGTCTGGATCTATAGAATTGGAACGCATGCTCCAGTGGACCAGAGATTTGCAGCAACTGAAAGGCAATTCGGAAGATTATGCCAGAAAAGCGGATCGACGATCGGGCACGCGCATCCCGAGCGATGGTGGACGGGGCACAGCAGATTCTCCGAGAGCATCTGACCCGGCTTGGACTGAAGCAGAGTTCGCAGCGGGACGCGATCCTGCGCATTTTTCTTGCGACGCGTGAGCATCTCTCCACCGAGGAGCTGCACGGCCTAGTCAAGAAGAAGCAGCCGACCATCGGCTACACCACTGTTTATCGTGCACTGAGACTCTTTACTCAGTGCGGACTTGCTGCAGAAGTTGAGTTTCACGACGGCGTAGCCCGTTACGAAGGTTGCCTCAACCGCCGAAACCATCACCATATGGTCTGTACCGTCTGCGGAGATTCGGTTGAATTCTTCTCACCTGAAGTGGAACAACTAGAGCGCAGCATTGGGACGAAGTTTCGGTATGCAACCACGCGGCACAGCTTTCAGATCTACGGCACGTGCGAGACCTGTCAAAAGAAACAGGAGGAGAATCCTCGCAAAATACCCAATAGGGTGCGGTGATCCTCGACTCGCGTCCTCAACTCAGAAGAAGAACTTTGCAGCAAGCTGTATTTGGCGTGGCGCATTCGCGTTAATGATCTTCCCAAAGTTCGTACTGTCAGGGTTTCCGTTTACCGCTTCCGGACCGAAGAACTGCGCATGATTGAATACGTTGAAGGATTCTACCCGCAGCAGAAGGGTACGCGACTCGCCCATCGCCAATTTCTTTTCGAGCGACAAGTCGAAGTTCTCCACACCAGGCCCGTAAAAGAATCGCCGACGTGCTGTGCCCATCGCGCCCAATTCCGGAATGGCTATCAGCGGTGTGTTGAAGGCCGCTTGCCCGTTCCGTGGATTGCGGTTCAGTTTCAGGTCTCCACCTGCGAAATTGGGTGTATCCACGCCATTGTTGTTGATGCCGTTGGGCATCGAGCCGAGCAGGGAAGAGTCGTCATTGTTAAAGAGTGTCACCGGCATTCCAGTACTGAACCGCGTAATGCCAGAGAGCGTCCAGTCATCGCTCCAGCGGTTGGAGCGTCGCGTCAGCATTTGGAGGGGCAGAGGGGCGTTGTAACTCAAAACAAAGTTGTGCCTTACATCGAAGGCCGAAATCGCTCGACTGAGCAGGGGATCAATCGGGTTCACCTCTTCAGATAGACTTGATGAGTTATCGATCGACTTGGCATACGTGTAGGCGGCGAGCACATCTCCGTTGCGTCCGTGATGCTTTAGCGTCAGTTCTAGAGCGTTATAGCTGCTGCCGCCAATTGTCTTTTGATACGTGATTCCATCAAACTCCGACCGAACGGACCGCGCACTTGTACGGAGGTTCCGTCAGCCTTGGTGAACAAGCCACCTTCGCTGAACGGTCCACAGGTGTTCGTTCCCGGCTTTACTTTGGTCGGATCGCTCACGCTCAGACACTTTGCGGCATCGCCCGGAGAGGCCGGGGTCAGCACGAGAAGATGGTGCGCCTGTGATCCTACGTAGCCCATCTCGAGAACCGTTCCAGAGCGAAGCTCACGCTGAATCGAAAAAGTATAGCTCTCGGTATAAGGCGACGTGTTGCGATAGTAGAACGCGGGATCGCCGGTGATGGGGCTGTATTTCGTCCAATCCACGGTCGAGTTCGGATGAATGGTCGACGCGCCGAATGTTGGGATCGGCGATGGAAAAGGTTGCCCATTCGTGCTGCCCGTACTTGCGGACACAAATGGCTCATCAAACAGCGGATGCCCGACGGTACTGTCGTAGTCATATCCATACGGAGGGCAAGCGCTCATGATTCCCGCCGAGAGTCCTTCGAACGCCGTATAAAAGATGCCATACCCAGCGCGAATGCTGCTCTTACCGCACCGCCGAAGATTCTGTTCGCCCAGCCATTGCTTCTACTAGGTGAATATGCGAAGCCCAAACGAGGAGAAAAATCTGCCCATTTAGTTGGCGTGAGCGTGGAGGGAACGCCGCGATCGCCGGGAAACACCATACCCCTCGGCGCTCCGGGATAGACCGCGGATTGCTGGCCGAGCACAAACGTCTGCAATTGGTTGTACTTCTCACGCCACGGAGGAAGCCTGTCCCATCGCAAACCATAGTTGAGTGTCAGATTGCTCCGAGCCTGCCAACTGTCTTGCGCGAATATTCCGGCGTATTTATTGCGAATGTAAAACCCGCTCGCGTCTCCCTGTTCATAAGTGCTGGCGACGCCGATCAGGTAGTCGGCGAAGTCTACGCCCGTCTCGGCTCCCTGAAAGACGAAGGCGCCATTATTGATTGAATTCGAGTCAATATTCACCTGGTCGAAGTGGAGGTTCGCGCCGAGCTTGAGTGTGTGTTTGCCGAGCACTTTAGAAAGGGTTTCGGTCCACTGGTAGGTGTTGTTCACCTGGCGCTCGCTGGTTACGTCGACACCGATTGTGAAGTCGTTGAATGACACATTTTCTATTCCTTCGACACTCGGGTTCAAAGGGACGATACCCAAAGTCCCTTCGCCTTCGACAAATCCTTGCGATGCTAGGGAAGGCCCAACGCCTCCGATCGGCTGGCCGATCTTGTTTGCATTTCGTAAGTAGCTGAAGTGAAGTTCGTTCACCAGGGTTGCGCCCGACGGCCTCATCCAGCCCAGGTTCACGAGTTGAGCGCGGCCGCGCGATTCCGCATTGAATCCCGGGACGTTCGCGCCACCCTGTGCAGTGGGATATGGATTATCCAGATCGTATCCATCGCGGAAATAGTATGCCGACAGATTGCCGACTCGAGTGGTCCAGTCGAGACGCAGCGCGGCTTTGTTATCGCCAAGCGTTTGGTTTTGGCTTGAATCGGAGAAGGTATTGGTATCGACATTTGGTTTCGGAATGTAATTCAACAGAGCCTTAGCTGGTGCCGACCACGCCGCTTTGGAAATTACTCCGCCAGGGAAGACACAATTTCCCGAGGATTCAGTACATGTCGGCGTGTAGTAGGGTTCACCTGTGGTCACTGTGCGGCCCAGCCTCTCGGTGAGAAGCGCGGCCAGATAATCCCCGCTAACCTTGCCCGTAAGTTGTGACGAAAGATTCTGAAGATCTCCCGACCGGTTGGCCAGGGAAGGAACGGCGATGTGTCCTGTTTCGACGCCCTGAGTCACCTTGGTTCCCTGGTAATCGGCGAAGAAGAACAGGCGGCCACGCATGACTGGTCCGCCAACAGTTCCGCCATACTGGTGCCTGTCGTACGCAGAGCGCTCGCGCCCGAGATAGTTGGTCGCATCGAAGTTGGTGTTGCGAAAGAATTCGAAGCCACTTCCATGCAGTTGATTGGTGCCTGTTTTGGTGGCTACCAAAACCTGACCGCCGCTGAAGTTGCCATACTCGGCGTCGAAATTGCTCGTAAGCACGCGGAACTCTGCAATGGAATCCAGGTTAGGTACCACACTAGCGGCGTTGTTGAAGTCCTCCTCAACGGAACTGCCGTTCACGACAAATCCATTCGCCGTCTCGCGCTGTCCACTGACTGACACATCGCCGGGATTCAAATCGCCAGAGGGTGGCGTGCTGGTACAGCCGGACATCACGATAGCGTTCGATTGCTTTGAGCTGGCCGGAATCACACCCGCCTGCAGCCCCAACAGATCCGTAAAACTGCGTCCATTCAGTGGAACTGTGGTCATCTTGTCCTGCGAGATGCCCTCGCCGACTTGCGTGCTTGCGGTGTCTAATTGGAATCCCGACGTGCTCACCTCGACGGTCTCCTGCTGCGACTCCAATTGCAGAACAAAATCGGAGCGGAGAGAAGCTGTGGGACCGAGAGCCAGGCCGTCGCGAGTGTAGGCACTGAATCCGTTCGCTGCTATCTCTATACGATAGGTCCCAGCTGGTAGGAGAAATTCGTACCATCCCTGCTCGTTGGACTGGGTGGTTCGTTGTAGACCTGTTCCTTTGTTTATCGCTTTAATCGCGACATTGGGGACAAGTGCTCCAGTGGGATCCGTCACAACGCCAGACATGCTGAGAGCATCTCCGGCAAATGACCTCACTGAGAAGATCGCCAGCAGGGTAATAATAAAGCAACCCCGAATAATTCCGCTGAATAAATGGCGCACGCAAGTCATTTCACTCCCCGATCGACTTTCGTTATCTGCCAGGATGAATCGCGGCGTAGCTTGTGACAGTACCGCCGTCCCCGAACATGAACCTGAAAATCATGTTCACAATAGTTCGAACTAGAGAATATGGACGTGACCGTCGTCACATATGCGACCAATATGATCGGGATTAGCTTTAGTGAAGGCAATTCTGTACCAAATCGCGAGACCCCAACGAGGAAGCACCAGTGAAAGCGAGCGCGATGACCGGCAACTTGACGGCCGGGGCTTCCGCCTGCTTGGCCCGTGAACTTACACTCGCGTTCGGAATGCGAGATCGCGGCTGAGGAGTTAAGACATTTTCATCTGGGTTGGGGCAAGGGGTGATCGTGCACTGAGCTTCGTTCGTTGGAGTAGTTCTGGTGTAATTATGTGAAAATCAGCATCACCTGGAACTACATAAATGATGACTGAACGTCCGAGCCCATACTCAATGCCACACGCCTAGCTGAAGCAACATGGGCTTCCAACGGAGGCGGGTCTCCATGATTGAAGGATTCAGGGCCATCTCTGGCTGGAATGAAGTACCATGCGTGAGTATCGTGTCCGCCGCGGATTCATCTCCGACCTTGGCCCCGCTCAATGGCTCCGTTCTGGTGCTGATCCAATTCGACGTGTGCGAAGAACTTCGCCTGGATCGTCTGCAACAAACAGTCAATGCCCGCACGGTGCAGCAGCCGAGCATGAAACACTCGGTGCCTGCGTATGTCCGTTACCAGAGACCGCCGGTCGTTGAGCCGCTGGAAGCCCTTCTGCTCGATAGCGGAGAGCGCCTGGAAGGAGAGATCAAGTACTACGACTATGGCGTCGTGAGCGTGGTTTACCAGCTACCTTTCTCGGGCGATTGGGAAGGCCTGGTGCATCTGGCTAGCCGCTGGGTATGGGACGTTGATTTCGCTTCTCGCGTCGAGCCTATCGTAAGGCAGAAGCTGGAGCGTGAAGCGTCATCGATGGTGAAGCCTTATTCACGGTGGCTCAGCGAGGACTATTTCATTTTCCACATTCGAGAAGCAGCCGGAGCGCCCACTGCAGCCGAATTAACCCGGGATCACGTGCTACAGATTGCTCAGATCGTTCGCGGCGACAGGTTTGACTTGTCCGCAGGCGAGTGCACTGAGGTGTTGCATTCGCAGATCTCCTACTATTCGAATGACGTGGCTGTGATTGGCTGGAATGCAGCCTTCCTGTACGACAGTACGACGGGAGCCGAGACCGCCATTCAACTTCTCGAGTATGCCAACTCGCAGCTTCTGGAATTCCGACATTACGATGAGCTGTTGACGGGAATCCTTGACAGCGTTTA
>Ga0137379_10004692_pt1 | contig 12861 bp, 14 predicted proteins | sample SagtaG_18_FD_104812 | JGI IMG/M metagenome (GOLD analysis project Ga0137379, IMG submission 104812) | Vadose zone soil microbial communities from Sagehorn Ranch, Mendocino, California, USA - Sage2_L_80_16 metaG | ecosystem: Environmental > Terrestrial > Soil > Vadose zone | place: USA...
CAGGATTACCGCCTCAGCGTTCCCTGGGCGGCCCGCCAGGTGATCACCCCGACGGGCGAGCACGGGACCTCCCGGTTCTCGCGCACGGAGTTTCCGTGCATGCCATGGTTCTCCGACCGCGCGGGGTCCGCCGGCGGCTCGCGCACTATCGCCGCTGACGGTGTTGCCTTCCGCTCTGCGTTACGGCGTCGGCACCCCGGTGACGCACATTTCGCGGCTCTATAGCCCGGCCTGCACGTACCCCTGTCAACGCTTCGCTGCGCCCTCACGGGCCACCAACGCATGACTCGGGGCCATCGTGGTTCGCTACTCCTTCGATGTAAGGCTCTTTCATCCTCAACTCCGTGCCGGTTTATCCCGGCGCTTTCAACGCGTAGTGCATGAAAACGTTAGCCAGCAAGGGGGAAATCGGGGATCCCTGTGGCGTCCCCTTCTCCCGAGCGACCAGGGTCCCGTCCGGCATCTGCATCGGGGGCTTTCAGCCACCGCGCGATGTAGAGCAGGGCCCATCGCTCCTGGGTGTGGTGCGCTACCGCCTTGAGTAGCAGATCATGTGGAACGCTGTCGAAAAAAGGCCCGAACATCAAGATCTAAAATCCAGCCCTGCTTCCAGCAGCGTCGACGTATCACCGCCAGCGCGTCATGGGCGGAGCGCCCAGGACGGTAGCCGTAACTGTCCGGGTGGAAGATCGGCTCCAACTTCTCCTCCAGCAGCATCGCTGCCGCGGTCTGGGCGATGCGGTCCGCCACATTGGGCACACCCAACACCCTGACCCCCTGATCCTTCGGTATCTCCACCGCGCGCACCGGCGCGGGCAGGTAGCTGCCCGCGCTCATCCTGTTCCACAGCTTGTAGAGGTTGTTCCTGGCCTGGCTGTCGAACTCGGCGATGCTCACGGCGTCCACGCCCGGCGCCCCTTGATTGGCCCGGACCCGCTCCCACGCCCCATAGACGAGGCGCTTGTCGATCTCAAACGACTTCACCTTCGGCTGTGGCCCACCCATCAGCTCCTCCCCCATCGGGTTGGCCGCTGGGCGACCTGGCCTGCCCGGCCCCTTCGCTCCAGCCCCATTACAGGACCTTCATCACTACTATGAGCCGGTCCGCCCCTGTGCCTCGCGGTACTCTGCCCCTCACGGTTTCCGCCGCTCGAAGGTCTCCCTCTCGCGACCAGCCCACATCGCTGGCCATCGGTATCGAGGCGACAGGTTCTCCTGTTCCATGCCAGCGCCTGCGACGAGCTCACGCCACCTTTACACCGAGCACCACCGGGTCCACACGCAGGTCGCTCCCCGGCTGAGGCACGCCACACCGGCACGCCTTTGTCCCAGAGGTTCGGCACATCCTCCGGTTTCGATGCCAACCTTGCCGATTTCGATGCGTCAGCAGTGGTTCACACACGTTCGTCTTCTCGTCGCTCACCTGACCCGCTGACAGCGGGCCTTTTCCACAGTCGCTTCCCACCCCGGCTCTTGACCGGCATGACACTGCGGCGGTTTGGGCTCTCCGCCTGCACGGCGAACCCGAAGGACCTACCTCCATCACTGGCACAGCACGGTTCGTGCCGACGATCTTCTACATCGCCGCCACTCTCCTTTCAGGACACACTGCCGACGTCGGCATAACGTGCACCTGCTGCGCAACAGCTTCCGCTACGCCAGCCGGCGGGACTGGGCCGCCATCGCCCGCGATCTCAAGCCGGTCTACACCGCCGCCAACGAGGCCGAGGCCTTGGAGCGGTTCGCTGAGTTCAGCGGCACCTGGGAGGCCCGCTACCCGGCCATCGTGCGGCTGTGGGAGCACGCCTGGGCCGAGTTCGTGCCCTTCTTGGCCTTCGACCGGGAGATCCGCGCCGTGATCTGCACCACCAACGCCATCGAGTCGCTCAATGCCCGCTTTCGCCGCTCGGTGAAGGCCCGCGGCTACTTCCCTTGCGAGCAGGCCGCCCTCAAGCACCTGTACCTGGTCATCATCAGCCTGGACCCCACCGGACGAGGCCGCCAGCGGTGGAGCAACCGCTGGAAGGCGGCCCTCAACGCCTTCGACATCACCTTCGACGGGCGCGTCAGCGCCGGCAGGAAGTAGCCCTATCCACACCAGTTACACCGTTCGCTTAACAGACCCACGCCTCGCGCTGCTCGCGCTCGCCGCACACTGAAGCGTCTCCTTACGAGCGTTGCGGGTGTGGTCGGGGCAGGACGCGGACAGTAGTGTCCTTCGTCGCGTGGTCACGGAGCTGCTGGTTTTCGACCTCAAGCACATGCACGACCCGGGCGAACCGGGCGTTGGCCTGCTGGAGCTGGTCGCGTTCCTGGCTGACCTTGGCCAGCTTGGCGCGCAGCTCGTCGTTGTCGCGCTGGAGGTCCTCGACGATCGCCGGGCGGGCGTGCTGGGCCTTGACCAGGGCGTAGAACAGGTCCTTGAGGCCGGTGTGCTTGTGGGTGAGGTTGTTGCGCTTCAACCCTGCCTCGGCGGCCAGGGACTTGATGGTGAGTTGCCCATCGGAGCGCAGCGGGACCCCCAGCAGCAGCCGGACCATCGCGTCGGTGATCGCGGAGATCTCCTCGGCGTCGGCGTCGCCGCGGACACCCGGAGTGCTGGCCTGGGCGAGCAGGGGGCTGATGGCCGTGGCGATGCTGGCGGCCGGGGTGGGCTCGGCGGGTCCGGTCATGGCGGTCAGGATGCGGGCGGGTGGGGTGTGGGGCGGGGTGCGCTCGTGCGCGGCGATGATCTCCCGCAGGGTCTCTTGGCGTTGGCGGTGGCGCTGGGTGATGGGATGCGGGTTGAGTCCGGAGTCGATCTCGGCCTGCAGGGCGTCGGCCTCGGCGCGGGCGCGGGCGATGTGGGTGTCGGTCCGGGCGATGTTGCCGCAGGCGCGGTCGCAGCGGTCAAAGCTGGGGGTGACCGCAGCACGCTGTGTGCCGCGGTTGGGGTCGCACAGCGCGGTCAGCGGGTTGTGGTTGCACGCCAGCAGGGCGTCTGGGTGGTCGAACACGCGCAGCCGGCGGTTGTGCAGCAGCGCCCGAGCCTGCCGCTTGGACAGCACCGCACCCTGGTAGGCGGCGGTGAACTCTCGAGCGCTGGCGCGGTAGCGTTCGGCCGCGGGGCCGCTGACGTGCTCACCGTCCTGCAGCCGGTCGGGGGCCTCGGTGAGGGTGTCGGCCAGGGTGCGGGCGCGTTCTAGGTCCAGGAGCTCCAGCATGTCGGTGCGGCCTCTGGAGCCGTAGGCTTCTGCCATGGTCAACTGCAGGTGCCCGTACTGGATGCCGAGCGCGACCCGGCCGCCGGGGCGGCGGTTGATGAACCAGGCTACGGTCTGCCGGAACCTTGAGAGGGCGATCGGCCCGTCGGGGTCCTCGGGGATCAGTTCGTGATCCCGGCCGTGGGCGCGGGCGAGGGTGTTGGCGAAGGCGACGAACCGGCGGATGCGATGGTTGGCGGTGTCAGGCAGCAGGGCCTGGCCGCTGTAGGCGGGGTCGGCGCGGCGTTCCCGCCGAACCCCGGGGAGGCTGCGGGGAAACAGCAGCCGCTCGTGCTCGCCGAGCGCCTCCAGCCCGCTGATCGTGGCGGCCACCGGGGCGATGACGACCCAGGGCTGCTCGCGGATCTCCCCGTCGGAGCGGGTGTTGCCGTCTGGGTCGTTGATGCCTTTGAAGTGCCGCCCGGTGAGCTGGTAGCGCACGACCCCGCTGGCGCTGGGCTCGGTGCGGGTGCAGCAGCCGCGTTCTAGGTGCAAGACCTCCTCCGGGCGCATACCTGAGAGGTAGACGACCACGGTTAGCGCGGCGGTGGCCAGGTGCCGCAGCAACAGCGAGGTCTCGTCGATGTCGATCCCCGGCGTCCAGGGGTGGGCGTCGATGCGGCCGCGGATCGTGGATGGCAGGTCCGCGCGGTTGGTGATCTCCAGGCCCTCCAGCAGTTCGGGGCAGCGGTGCAGGAGGTGTTGGACCTGGTTGATCGCGGTGCCGGTGACCCCGGCGATGTAGCGGGCGTTGAGCGCCTCGGTGCGTCCCGGGCGGGGGCGGATCATGTACCGGCGGCGGTAGTCGTGGAACGGGCTGATGCCGGGCAGCGGCTGCCCGGTTGCGCGGCGCTGGGCGAACCAGACGCGCAGGTCGTCCACCCCACCGGGCCGAGCATGCGGCCGGACGTTGCCCTGCAGGCGTTGGCGTTCGGCGCGGGCGGTGAGGATGTCGGTGGCGAACTCGGTCACGAACCGCAGCGCCCACACCAGCAGCGGCGACATGGTGGCCGGGTGGATGGGGAGCCGTGCGTTGTGGCCGGTGACGGTGTCGGGGGCCGGCAGGTAGTCCTCGGTGCCGTGCTCGTCCCACGGCGGCATGGGGATGCGATCTTCGGGCTGGAAGTAGGGCGCGTAGGCCCACATGCGGGTCAGCGCGAGCAACTGGCGGGCGTGGTAGTTGCGGGAGCGCTGCTGGGTGCGCAGGCTGACCGCGTAGTCGGCCAGCAGGCCGCGGTCGACCTGGGCCAGGGCGGTGACTCCGCGGTCCTGCAGCCAGGTGCAGAACGCCTTCCAGCCCTTGAGGGTGTGGTGGATGCTGCTGGTGCTCAGTCGGGCGCGGCTGGTCGACCATGGGCGCGACAGGATCACCTCGGGGGTGGGGAGGTTGAGCAGCGCCCACGCCAGCCGCTTGAGCGAGCCGCGGAACGTAGCTGGGTAGGCGGGCCAGTGGATCGGCTTGCTGCCGGCGGTCTGCTTGGCGTCCAGGAAGGCCAACTGCCACACCGCATCCCCGAACCGCGGAAGCTGCCGTGCGTCCACGCCAGGGCGGACACGGTCGGGCGGGAGCACCGGCGCGTCGGGGGCCGGGTCGACCAGGGCGACGTGGCCGCGCTCCTGGTCGGCCACCGTCTGCTGTGGGGTCACGGGTCCAGCCTCCGTTGGAGCATCTGGTCGATCAGGGCGCGGTCGCGGTCGGCCAGGTCGCCGCGGAGTGCGTGCCGTTCGGCCTCGGTGGTGTGCGCGGCCAGCAGGTCGTTCACGCGGGCGTGATGGGCGGCCCAGTCGGTTGCCCATGCGGCCGGGCTGACCGCCGACTGCAGAGCGGTCAACGCCTCGTGCAGGTAGATGATCCGCGGCAGGTGCCGCGGCATCGCCAGCGCGTTCGGGCAGGCGAAACACAGCAGGAACGACGCCGAGCACGGCCCGGACGGGGTGAAGGGGCTGTGCTCGAAGTCCACGCATGCGCCCGCCACGGTGTCTTGCTGCCCGGCCACCAGTTCGCGCATCCGCTCCAGGGGGACGCCGGCTTGGTCGGCCAACGCCGCGACCTCGGCCGGGTCGGGGTTGGCCGAGGCGCGCAGCAGGCGCATGCGGACCTGGGCGGCGGCGTGGTCGGCGGCGTCCTGCAGCCCTTGGGCGATGACCTCGGCGGACTCGGCCAGGACCTGCTCGTTGCGCAGCAGGTAGACGTCCTCGTGGGTCTGCTGGGTGTTTTGCCGGGGGCCGCCGAACAGCGCTTGGTGGGTGCGTCGCAGCCGCTGGGCGCTGACGTGCAACGCCCCACCGTCTGGGGCCTCGAGGTCGAGCGTCTTGCTCCACTCCCAGATGCAGTGCTCCACCGCGCCGATCGTCCACAGCGAGGCGTCGTTGCCGTTGCGGTGCACGCGGCGGCCGATCAGCAGCCGCCGGGTGGGACGGCCCTGATGGGCGAGGCACTGGCGGGCCTCCTCGGTGATGGCCAGCACCTGCCGCATCGCCCGGCCAGGGCTGCCCGGTCCCAGGTCCACCAGGTTGTGGCTGGCGTGCCGCGCGCCGGCTGGTCGGCGGTGCTTGACGGTCGCGGCGCGGTAGATCGCCACCTCCCCGATGCCCCCGTCAGGACGGAAGTCGGGCACCTCCAGCTCCTCCAGCACCGACAGGTTCCAGCCCTCCTCGCAGATCAGCAGTGCGGCCAGGGCGCCCAGCTCCCCGGCGCTGGGAAACAGCAGCTTGTTCAGCCCGCGGTAGCCGCCCGGCACCAACGCGCAGACCTCTCTGACCCTGGTGTGGAGCTGCCCGTCCCGGTAGCGCGCGACATCCCCGGTGCGGCTCAACTCCGCAAGCACTGCGGCGATCCGCTCGTCGGTGCTGCCGGCGGCAAGCTCGCCGTCCTGGTAGCGGCGCAGCAGTGCCCGGCCGCGGCCGATGCGCTGCTCGATCTCGCGGGCCTGCTGGCGAGCCGCCGCGCGGATGCGATTGAACTCCTCGACGGCGTAGGCGGCCACCCTCCGTTGCGGCTTGCGCTGGCGGCCGCGGGCGTGCATGGCGGTGCGGGTGGTCTCCGGCAGCGCGGCGACCCTGGCCAGGACCTTACGCACCGCCGCGACGCCATCGGCGCCATGGGTGTCGCCGGTGAGCTTCCACTCCGCCCAGACGCCCGGGGTCAGGTCCGCGACCCGCTGCAACCTGGGGGTTCGTCTGTCGGCGAAGGCCAGGAACTTGCCCAGGACCGCGGCGTACTTCTCGCACGTGCGCCACCGCCGCCAGCTCCCCGCCGCCGAGCACTGCCGCGCGAACCCGGCGACCAGCTCCCGGCGCAGCGGCTCCGGCCCAGCCACCTCGCGGAAGTCGAGGATCCCCAGGTGCGTGCCGTCCTCGCCCACGACGCTGACCTGGAGCCCGTCGGCGCTCAGGTTGCTGGGCGGCTGGTAGTCCGCCGGCGGCAGCGACGCTCGGCGCGGCCCTTTGGGTGGGCTCATGCCGGCAGCAGCCGCGGGGCGTCCAGCACCAGCCCGGTCTGCTCGGCCAGCCGGGTCAGCAGTTCCTCGGCGCTGTCGTCGTCGACCTCGTTGAGCAGGGTGTCCAACTGCAACCCGGTGACCGGCTCCAGGTACACCGCCCGGGTGGTCTCCTCCGAGGCGTGCCCGAGCAGGTCTTTGACCAGCGTCCACACGTTGCCGTAGACGCTCTGGTAGTACCGGCGCTCGGCCGGGGTCAGCCCCATGCGGCGGTCCAGCGCGTAGTGCAGCGCGATCAGCATCGACAGCGCCATGCTGTGCCGAAGCATGTGCGGCGAGCATCCCAGCTCGAGTCGCTGCTGCTGGCAGCGCTGGTTGGCCTGGGCGAACACCTTGTTCCACGAGCCCGGCCGCATCGGCAGCCCCGCCTCGGTCAGCCACACCGCCAGCGGCTCCAACCCGCCCTCGCCCTCCTGGTAGAGGTGACGCCGGTCGGCCTCATCCAGCACGTCCAGCAGCGCCTTGTGCTCCTGGCCGTCCTGGTCGACCCAGCGCACCATGCCCCGCCGGTCGATCCCGCGCACCACCCACCGCACCGGCATCCTGGCGTAGGTGCCCTGCCGCTGGGCGCGGGCGACCGCAGCGGCCCGGGTGGTGACCCGGTAGGTCTCCACCGCCTTGAGCGCGGCCTGGCTGACGTAGAAGTACCGGCCGCGGCGCTTGGCCACCGCCACGGCGATCCGGCCCGAACTGTACCGCTGCCGGGCGTTGGCCTCGGGCAGCTCGGCCAGCAGCAGCGTGGCCGCCTCCCGGCGCCGCAGCCCACTGCTGAGCAGCAGGTCGGCGAAGGCCGCATCCCGTCCCTCGTTGCGGCCCCGCCAGGCGTCATCCAGGAGCCCGTCGGCGCGGTAGCCGCGCAGCCCCACGTCCCGCCACAGCCGGTAGGCCCTCGGGGTCAGCCACTTCACGTTGGTGCTGCGCACATCCCTGGGTGCCAGCTCAGCGACCTCCACCGTCCGGCCGTCCCGCCGCTGGTGGGTGTGCACCACCACCGGGCTGCCCGGGACATGCCCGTGCCGCGCGGCCCAGGTATACAGCAGCCGGAACGCGGCCAGCTCCCGAGCCCACTTCGCGCCGCCCACACGAACGGGATTCCGCTGGTCCTTGCGGCGCCAGTACTCGTAGTCCTCCAGGTCCTCCGGGCGGGCCTGGTCCCAGTAGCGGCCCTGGCGCCACAGGAAGGTAAACAGCAGCCGGTAGTCCAGCGCATAGGACTCCTGCGTGCCAGGTGCGCGGGTCGCAAACCGTGAGCGGCGGAAGAACTCGCTCAGCCGCGGGTCGACCCGGTAGTCCGGATCCACCAGGATCGGCTGCCGGTCGCGGAACCCGAGCCGGGCCTCCCGTTCCTCCAGGTCAGGCCACACCGCCCGCCCCGGAGGGCTCGGCGCTCTCGCGTCAGGGCTGCCAACCCAGTACAGCATCCACTCGTCGGGCATCCGCCTGCGCTCCGCGGTCCTCGGCAACACGGTCTCGGACAACACGCGGAACGTACACGGAACTCAGCCACGCCAAGGTCGGCATGGACCGCGACCATGCGGTCCAGCACCCCCTTCGGCGCGGGCGCAGGCGACCAGGTAGGCCAGCATCGCCGAGCTGTCCTTGCCCCCGCTCGTCGAGGCCAAGTTCACGTCGTAGGCGGCCAGCGCGACCTCGATGGACGCCTCGTCCCACAGGGTTCCCTGGGCGACCTGGGTGCCGCTCACGTCTTGGCCGCCGAAGTGACCCGCTGTTCAATCTCGGCGTCCCAGGCCAGGCACAGCAACTCGTAGGCCGAGGGGTCATGGTCCTCGGCGAGCAGCAGGAAGCCGTGGTCGACCTGGCCGTGCAGACTCAGGCCAAGCCGCTCCACATAGGCGTCGTAGGCGCGGTCGCCGCCCTCATCGGCGCCGCTGAGCTGCCCGATGATGCAGTTGTGCAAGCTGGCTATGTTGAGCCGGCCGCGGTCGACGCGCGCGGCCCAGCCAGGGTCGTTCTCGTCAAGCAGTGTGGCTCCGGCCCGCGCCCGCCGTGCGGCCCATCCGACCGTGACGTTCGCCATGAGCGGTCCTCCTTCGCCAGGGCGTCTTGGGCAGGCCGCTGCTTTGCCTGCCGGCCCTGGCCGGGGCAGTGCCGGGGGCCCCGGGCCCGGAAAGGCCCGCCGTAGGCGGCCGCGTGAGCGGCGCGAGTACCGACCGCAAGGGAGGACGGAGCGGCCTTGCAGGGCCCGGGGTGACACTAGGCTGGAAGACGCCGGCGGGCAGTCCCTATAGGGGTCGGCTGTGCGCCCGGAGGGTTGCCACGCCTGCCGAGGCAGTCCCGGCGGGTGCGCAGGGGTAGTTGCTTCCAGGGCGTAGCGGAAAGCGCCCGGCAGGCTGCGACGAAGTCGGCGCAGGAGTCCTCGGTCTGGGCGAAGGCGAGGCCGCCGTCCACCAGTCCGTCGGCGGCCAGGGCGGCACTGGCGGCGGAAGCCGGGAGTCCTCAGAAGGTAGAGGCATACCCGCACGCGCCACAGATGGTCACCGAGACCCGGGTTTCCCCACCGGGGCTGATGAACGCCTGGTACCGGCCACGGACCGCATGGCAGGCTGCACACGGGGTCGACTCGGCGACCTGCTGGTCAAGTGCCTCCCCATCGGCGGACACGTCAGGGCCGTGCGGCGCGCCATGCTGGTAGCCCTCGGCCTCGAGGAAGTTGTGCAGGCCTCCCCCACCGGCCCAGGGACCGCTGATGACGCCAGCGTCGTCGAAGGACAGGCGCGGCCAGACCGTCGTTGACGTCATCGCACAACCTCCTGCAAGTGGCTCGATTATCCATTGGCGGCCTGCTGATGCGGCCGCCAGGAGAGCACGCAGCGTGGGAGCTGGATTGCAAGGACTTCAGGCGGATACGTCCCGGTCACAGCCCATCGCGTGCAGCACCACCGGGAACTCGCTCAACTCCTCGATGGCCTCAAACAGTTCGGTGGGCGGGTCACCCCAAGTGAGCCCGCCCGTGAACAGCACTCGCCGGCCGAACAAGCCGAGGACGGCCATGTCACGCCAGGCCTCTTCGTCGGTGTAACCGGCGCGCAGCTCGTCGATGCGCCGGTGCAGCCGCCGCTGAACGCCGACGAGGAGGTCCTGCTGGGTTGGCCATTCGTCGCTGGCATTGGCGGGGGGTGGGCCAGCGGTCAGCTCTTCCTCGACCGCGTCGATGATCGAATCGGCCGTGTCGAGGTCGGCCACGGTCAGCCGGTCGACCGCCGCGTGGCCGGCTGGGTAGTCGGGATCGCCCCCGGCGGGCACCTGCAGGTAGGTCAAGACGAGGCTGTGGCCCATGGGTTGGCACTCCTCAAGCGTTGACTCCGGGTGGCAAGGTCCGACCCCAGACGACGTCAGGTAGCCGGCCGCCCGAGTTTGCTGCCGGCGACTCCGGGACGGATCGTCGCCTCACGGCAGCAGGTGGCCGAACTGACCCTCGGTCGCCACGTCGAGCTCGTCCAGCTCCTCCAGCGTCAGCTCGACGTCTCGCTGGCGATCCGGTCGGCCATAGCAGGACGGGCAGCCCAGCCCGCCGACGACGAACTGATACCACCCCTGTTCGCCGGCCTTGGCGACCTCCGGCGGCACCTGGCCGTTGTCGGCCGGCTCGATCTGTAGCCGCGGGTTGCGGTCATCGCAGTCGCTGGCGGCCTCTCGGTAGCTGTGCTTGCGGTGACGCCATCCGGCTGGGTGGTGCTGCACGGTCCGGCTGTGCCGGCAGGTGTACCAGGCGACCTCGTGGCGCAGGTAGGCCACCTCCCACGGCTCGCCGCACTTGCGGCAGGTGATGTCCATGCGTGTGCTCCTTTCGGCGCTGGGCGCGGTGGCAGGGCAGGTTGTGCCGCTGCGCCGGCGGCCAGCGGGGTACTTGGCGGGCAGGGGCGCGGCCGCCTTGCGCAGACGGGGTGGCGCCCCTGCTCCGGGCCGGATGGTCTGCCGGTCTGCGACCGGGCAGTGCCGGGGTCCCCGGCGCCGGAGGGGCCGGCCGCAGGCCGTCGCGCCAGCGGCGGGAGTACCGGAGCGAGCGCAGCGAGGGAGGAACGGATCGGCCTTGCAGGCGCCGGGGTGGCACTACGCTGGGAGGATCGGCAGAAGGATTCCTCTCGGGGAACGGTGCCTGGCCGGTGGCACGCGGCGCGTGACTGCGCGGGAATCAGCGTGTCTGCGCGGGAGCATGACCGGGACTGGGCCGTGGTCGTCTCGGACTGCGCCTACAGCGGCCAGTCGGCGGTGAAGTAGGGCCGATGCGGGGCGTTCTCGGCCCGCACGGCGACCGTGTACGGGTGGCTGCCCTCGGTCCAGGTCATGGTGCCCTGAGCCTGGTCGAAACGGAACTCGTACTGGATGGCCAGCGCATCGGGTTCTTGGCGTGCTCGGTGTGCTGATGCTCGGCCAGATCCTGGTCAGGGCGGGCGAGGGTGCGCACGCCCTTGCCGTGCGGACGGCTCGGCGTTCCACCTGGAAGGTGGTCCGCCCACGTCGGCGACTGACTCGGCGCCGGTCAGGTCCAGCGGGTCGACGAACGCCTGCGCTTTGCGGCCATCCGCCTACTCAGGCGCTCCTGCTCGTCGGCGGTCAGGTCAGGGTGAAGCTGGCCTTGTGCCGCACGCCGACCACGTCCCAACCGTCCAGGAAGCTGCGGTCGTGGGCCTGCCCCCAGGCGTCGGCCTCGGCCTCGGCGGCGAAGCCGGTGTAGACCGCGGCGATGACCTCGCCCTCGCCGTACTCCACCACCCCGAAACCCACCGCGGGGCGCAGGTGGCCCTGGAGGATGGTCTCCTCCAGCTCGTAGCGCTCCTCGCCCTGCTCGAAGAACCGCCGCACGGCCTCGTCCTCGTCGTCGGGCATCGGTTGGCCGCGCCTGTCCTGCTCCCACGCCTGCACCACGAACGCCCGTAGCGCCGCTCGCCCGTCCTCCTCGCTGTGATGCACCGAGAGGTCCGCGCCGTAGCGGGATTCGATCGACAGCACCCACACCTGCTCGGCGGCGGGCTCGGGCGCCTGGCAGACGGTGACGGTGGCGCCCTGCTCGCCAGCGGCCCGCGCCAGCGCCTCGAGGTCGCCAAGCTCGGGGTGGGCGTTGCCGGGGTCAAATGGATGTGGGCCCTCGACGATGATGGTGTAGACGGTACGGTGCATCAGCCCTCCTTGCTGCGGTCGCCGTAGCCGCACACGCACGGCGCGTTGTCGTCGTCCTGGCAGTCGGCGCAGCGCACCTGACCGAGGTCGAAGGGCTCCCCGCACGCCGGGCAGCCAGGCGGGCCGGTCGCCGGGGTGATGCCGCCGATCAGCATCTCGGCGGTCACCGTGACCTCGATCGGGAGGCCGTCCACGGTCGCGCTGACCTCGGGGTCGTTGACCCCGTCGCCGTGCTCGGTGATGACCAGGGTGTGGGTGTGGTGGGCGCCGATGAAGTTGGCGGTGAAGGTCCGCGTCCAGGTGTCGATGGTGCCTCCGGCCATGTCTGCTCCTTGTGTCCCCTCGGGCGTTGTCGGGCGCGGCGGGTGTCAGCCGGCGTAGACGGTGAACGGCTCGCCGCCCAAGCGAGGGCCGCTGCGGACGAACACGGTCACTCCGTTGTTGAGCGCCCGGTACACCACCGTCGGCAGACTGGCCTGGATCGTGTCGGCGAGCACGCGCCCCAGCGGCACCGGGCAGGCGACCGGGTCGGCGGCCGCCGGGTCGTCGTCGTTGCGGACCTCGTCGGGCAGGCCGTCGAGCACCCCGCTGATCTCGGCGTGTTGGACGGCCCCGTCGACCAGGTGCAGAGCCACGACCGCGCCGATGTAGTAGACGGTGCAGCTGCCGCGCAGGTCCTGGGGGATCGCAGGGTCACTGTCGCTCACAGAGCTCCTCCTTGGCATGGGCGTTGAAGATCTCGGCCGGCCGCTCCAGCTCCCCACGGGTGAACATCCGGCCACTTCCACAGGACCTTGAGTTGTCACCTGGTGCCCTCACACCAGGCATATCTGGGGTGGAGCCGGTATTCCTGCGAAATCACCGTGGGAACCAGCCGGGTCGCTCGTGTCAGCCTCAGTGGGCCCCATGAGGCTCGCCGGCCGGGTACCAGTCTTTGCTGTCGACGTCGCCGAACTCGATGATCCGTGCCAGCGACTCGA
>Ga0137379_10004699_pt1 | contig 12853 bp, 8 predicted proteins | sample SagtaG_18_FD_104812 | JGI IMG/M metagenome (GOLD analysis project Ga0137379, IMG submission 104812) | Vadose zone soil microbial communities from Sagehorn Ranch, Mendocino, California, USA - Sage2_L_80_16 metaG | ecosystem: Environmental > Terrestrial > Soil > Vadose zone | place: USA...
GAGGCCTGTAATGAATTGGGCCAGGACATGTTCCAGCAAACTCTACGGTTCACGAAGCGCGAGCCTGACAGACCAGCGCCAGGCGTCGGAGTTGCGCCAGGAGTTCTCTGTCATCGTACGAGCCCAGGACACTCCCGCATAAAACTACGGGCCCCGGTAATACGAGATTAGTGGAGGATGCTCTGGATCGTCAGGGGTCATGAAGCGCTCATTTATTTCGATACCGTGGAACTCCGGAGGATAATATTCCTTATCGACAATCACAAACTGCACAGATCTCAGCGGTCCAGTAGCCAATTTGTATAGGTAACTATAGAAGGAGCGGAATAAGTCTTCATTAACGTCCTCTCCGATGTTCTTCATAGGAGTGTCGATGATCAGAAACCGAGGCAGAGGTAGGTCGTTGTGCGCTGCCACCGTATGCACAGCGAGTGCATAGCAGACCTTGAACAGAGTCTTCTTTCCGCCGCTCCCCGCGTTGTCGAAACTCCAGCGTAACGCTTCGTCACCCGCAGGCAGTACGAACGGGATCCAGGTCTTGATGTCGATCCTCACTGCGTCTTCAGGTCCCACACCTGGCACGCCAACTGCAGTCAATGCCTCTAAGAACCTTTGCTCGATCTCTCTTATGTACAGACCAGCCTGGGTGAGACGCCCTCGTTCTTCCTCCATCTCTCGCCTAACATTGATGATTTCACCTTGTAGCCGAGTGGCCTCTGCCTCCAATGATCGCACCATCTCCGGCAATCTCCGCATCCGCTCAAGGCCACGTATCTGTTCCTCTCGTGTTGCGATTCTCCTTTCTATCTCACGAGATCGAGCGAGAAAATTTGAGTCGTACGTGTGCGACTCAACATCCAACTGGCGGTCGAGATCAGCCTTTTGTCTCCGAAGCATTTCTACTACATCCCGCTGTTTTTTGAGGGCTTGCCGGTGTCTCTCCAGTGCAGCTGTGACATCATCGACTCGCGAATCGAGATCCTTCTGCAACGCTTCCGCCCTGCCTGCGAGTACTTCATCCCGTTAGCATAGAGCCCTCCCGGTTGTTGCGAATTCTCTTGCGCAGCAAGGCATTCGCCGCGAACGACGACGCGGAGGTGTTCATAGTATCTCTGTGTTTGTTCGCGCCCAAACATGTAAAACCACTGCCGAAGCAAATATTCGGTAGAGAACTTCAAGTCTTTGAGGTGCTCGATCTCTCTGACGGAGAGGCCTCCAGCCGCCATCTTCAGTTCCATCTTATTCATCCCAGTTGGCAAATCAGCGATCGGGACCGGCTGCGACATCCGCAGCAGCGTCGCCGAAGACAACTCGCGATCTAACAGCTCGCTGACGACCGTTTTGCTGATGCGTTTGGACTGAATGACACTCTGATCCCGGAGCGACTCAGATGTGTCGGAACAGACAGCTAGGTATTCCGGAAAGTCGCTTAGGCCAACGAGAGAGCTCGCTTCAAAGATTCGATTGCGAAGACTGTCGGATGCCGCTTTCAGCTCGTCATATCGACGCCCTCTGAATTTGGGTATCTGCGCAAGTTGCTCGCGAAGCTTTGGCTCTACGTCATCGAGCCCGGGAGTAACCCCCAGTTGAACCTTACGGAGCGCGGCTACGACTACGGCGCGATCAATCGCCGGTTTCGTCTCAGCGATCTTCTTCACAAGCGCTACGGAAGACTTACCACTATCGATGCGAAGTTCACTAAGTACATGATCCAGATTGCTGCCGTTCTTTTTCTCGCGCCAAAATCCCACGTTCGAGGCTAACAGATAGGATTCGAATCGCCCCGGAAATGTGGCGTCCAACGCAGCAAACTTTCGCAGAGAACTGATGATTTCGTCGTCTCCGGATTTGAAAGGTACGCCACCAATCAGCCGGGTCTTTAGTTGAATGGCTTTGAAAGCGCCTGACTTCATCCGCAAAACAACATCATCGTGGTGCTCACAAAACAACTCCTGAAGCGGACCGTCGTCGTCCAAGAGTCCCAATGAGAGCATGGCCGTGTAGCATGCTTGATGTCGGAAGCGACGCTGCGTGTCCGCGCCTACGTCCTCGGCAGGAGGAGTTGACGCCGGACTCCCTGATGGTTCTTCGATTTCGGACATTTGGGTAGTGCGATCTCGAGAATTGATGCCGTTCGTTATATATCATGTCACTGGTATGTAATACTACCCTCCTCGGGCATGGTCAGCGACTGGGAAACCATCCACAAACGGGGTTCGAGGAGATGAGAACGTGAGCGACGTTCGACGAACCTCATTTCCCCCAACCGGACTTGTGGCCCGCAATAACTTCTGAATCCGTCCAGGATCAATGGCAAGCGAGGAGATCGCTTCCTACAAGCCGATTTCGCGCCTGCGCCCGGAACGCGGTCGTTTAGCGAACAAGCACGTGAAGCAGCTTGGCTCCAAAGAGCGCTGCGGGCCGATGCTGCTGAAAAAGCCCTTTTTGACTTGAATCTTACCCCACAGCATTGACTTGCCGGGATTTTGTCGATCGATTGTTGATGCGAGCCCGTTGGACTCTCCCACCAAAGTGGTGCTGCGCTAGTACCAGAACGGCACCGGCCTCTTCACCAGGTCGAAGTCCTCGCGCCGGGGAAGTAAATCCATTTGTCGTCAAGCTGCAATAGCGGAACCACTATTTCTTTTTCTAGACCATCCCCAACCCGCACGGTGCACCAAGTTATACCATCCTTGACTTCGTTGGTTCTGACCGCATCGTCATCGAGCGAGTCCCGCAAGTCTCTTGTAGCTTCTGCCCGGAAAGAGGCAGGGATGCGCAAGCAATGCGGTAGCCCGACCATCATGGTGTGGGCAGACATGAACGCAATTGTCTCCAGGGACTCAGAATCCATGGCCACTTCGGTTTCAGCATCCTCGATGCCCTCCCGGTATCGTCTCGACGCAGAAACCGGCTGAGTGGCGGGGAATCGCTTGACCAACCGGGAAGGAAGCTCACGCAAGTCCCCACGGAGTTCAGTCTGCAGCGGTGCTATCAACCCCGGCTCGATGCAGCGAAAATAATGATCGGTTTTGTCTCGCCCCAAGGCGACGATTCGCGAATCGATGCAGCGGCAGGTGGGAACCAAATACCATCTCAGCGACCAGGGGTCGTCCAAGGAGGCTGCAAGTAGTTGGAGGCATCGAGGGCTTCGTGCTTTCCTGCAATCCGGGGATTGAGATTGCGACTGGCAGTCTGCGCATTGCTGCGACATAACAATGTCGATGCTGTCCTGAGCCGGAAAGCATTCCTTGCCACAAGCGGTCACTGCACATGTGGTGTGAGCCAATTTGCAGGATCCTTGGTCCGCATACGCCTCACGACGAGCTTCACCATCCGCCTTCGATATTGGCTGCAGTCTCTGGTCGAGATACGTATGACCATCTGGGAACATTTTCTCGAGTCGCTCGATTGAGACAGCGACCGAGACCCCGGGCCGCCCCTCACTTGACGTTAGGATTGCGACTACCGCCCCATCGGCATCAATCAAGGGTGAACCAGACTGGCCCTTAATCACAGAAAGACCGCTAACAAGCAAATTACCACGGTCGTCCTCACCCGCGAATGAGCCCGTGTTGTCCCCGCCACCTAGCGCGAGTGCGCCTGCCGTCAAGTCGCCAACGCGAACTCGGCCGTCCACATTCAGTTCAGCCCGGCCACTGACTATTAGAACTCCGAACAACGCTTCTTCAGATGGCTCCAGCGGCATCGAAAGAACCGCCACGTCGCGCACTGAATCGGCCAAACCAGTCAAAAGAGCCATGCGAGGCTGTGTTGCGCTCCAGGGGAGGCGCACTGTGATCGATGTCGCGGGCTGACCGCCCTCCGACCGTACGAGATGATTTGCTGTAACGATCAGCAGGCTTTTGGGGCGATGATCCCACAGCCACACATCGAAGCGTCCTACGATAAGGCCTCTACCTGATTCCATGTGCCCATCGCTGTGCTGCGCGTCAATGTCCACCACGAAATTCCACCAGAACTCCCCTTCCGCTGGCGCTGCGTCAGCGATGAACGGTGACAGGCACGAGATAAGGATCAAAACTACTCCCAACCGGCCCAAGAGACCGTGCGAACGCTTCTGGCAGAGAGATGGTCGCGTCAAGGTAGCCATATCCAATGCCCGTTGATGAACGCGAAACTCTCTAAAGTGTAGTTCTCGCCGGAGTCCGCAGCTTCCCAAGTAACTGAGCACTCGAGTCTTCCAGGCTTTCGTTGAAACTCGATAGAATTATATGATGGGGTGGCTCCCTCTTTTATCTTTGCAGGGATTTCGTAGCACTCGGTCACTACTCCGGCCCTGGACGGCGGAGGGCCTGGAGAGGACGCCTTTATCGCGAGAAGATTATCGTCTAATGCCTTTCGCGCTTTTTTGGCGCCAGTGGTGCCAAACAGTCCAACGAGATCAGCATCGCTTGCAGCGAACCCGCGTTGAATCTCGGGCCACGACCCCTGCGCAAGTACGTCTCGGACACGCCGCCGAAGCTCGTTGACGCTCCTTCCGATTGGAATCTGACTGTACAAACAATCGATAGTGGGCTCCATTAGCACGCGGATTATTAGAAATTTCGCAAGGAAGCGAATGAGATCGCTTGCGCTGACGACTGTGAGCAACAGATCGCTTTCACGGTTACTCACTTTGGTGACCAAGCCAACAACAGCGTCGCCAACCAGGACTGGAGCGCCCATCAGTTCGTCAACGCGTTGTGTGGATTGAGCGATCTGAACAACAGCATTTCCAGCATCAAACCCTTGCACAACCCTGCCCACAACCGAATTCAGCTCGCCGGTAGAGATGTCCCGTCGCAAGATGGTCACTTCGCCGCCTCCGGGCAGTTCGCTTGCTTGACACACGTATTCCGGCCTTTCGTCCCTTTCGTCAAACTTCTCGTGTGGGGCGAACAATAACCCTAAGTTCAGCTGACGGTCACGAATCTCAGCGAGAGGGATCGATGCGGTTTTCGTCTCGTCAAAGCTACGATACGTAACGGTAACGCTCACGGTCTTATTGTCAGGCTGGTCGCTTCGCACGACGCTGTTTGCAGTGACCGCCACAATACCGCCAAAATGATTCGCTACCGCAATGGCCTGCCCGCGGCGCGAACTCCCATCAGAAAACTGTGTTCTCACGGCATAGAGAGTGTTACTTATCGCTTCGCGTGCAGCATCGGGTCCATCGGCCATAGCAACGGCTTGAATCAAGGTCGTGCAGCAAATCAACGACCGAGCAAAAACCTTCACGCTCAGCCAGCCAAAAGACGCTTTCCGCTCCATAGCAGTCCCCACACAAAGAAAACCGAGGCCCACAGCAGACCGAGTTGCTTGTTGCTCCTTAGGAATTGGAGATACGAAGGGGTGAGATCTCGTTGATAGCCAAGGGGCCCGGAGAGAACCCGCGCAGCAGTACCTTCTGCCTGGACCTCTACTCTCTCACCGATCTTGATTTGGCGGAGTCTTCCAACGAACCCCGTAAGCTCCAGCAACGTGCCCGCGCCGAGAGACTCGGAGGCTCCGCTGTCCGGGAGAGATAGGTTGGCCGCGTAAATCGTGGAAACGAATTCCCGCTGTCCCAGTGAAGCACCAACCTCTCGCACGAAGCGAAGCGAGTCCACATTGATCTGCTTGAAAACGAGTTGCTCGCCCTGATCGAGCCGGAGCGCGAGTTGAACCGGTTGTGGTCCGCCAACTGTCGTCTCTACATAAAGTGTTTCGGCAAGGAGCGGGTTCAAGATCTGCGATGCGGCAGACTCTCCGCTAACACCGCAGGGCCCGCGCGCTAGACGTACTCGGCCCCAGAGACGCAGATCAACTTGAGCTGAGCCGCCTCGCAAGTAGAACGTGGGAGATTCCTTCTCGGTGAGCTGGATGTCTAGAAAGCGACCGTCTGCCTCCACTTTAGGGGTTGGCTGAGTTTCATCGAGATCTATCGTCAACTTATCGATAACGAAGTGGCCTTGGCAAAGATGAAGTGAATCGCCCCCTTTTCTGGTTGTTGGAAGTCGGAGACCAGGTGAAGCGCGTACCGCGCTAACGCCACTGATATAAATACCCGTCCCCTTGATCTTCGCTTCGGACAAATCGGACAGATCAGAGATTGCCAACGGCTGTTTAGCAGCGATCTGCACACCGGATGCCTCGACCACAAGCAGCACTCTCGTGGGCGATCTGGAAACCGTGCAAAGCAACCCGACAAGAGTCACGCTTAAACCCGCGACGGCTAATGGTACCGCTAGCCGGCGAATCCAAGGCACTGGGAGCTGGCTTAAGAGGTCCTGATAGACCTTGAGGTGCCGCGCTCGCGATTCAAACTCCTGTGATTCGCTTTCAGGCACATCCTCGCAGAGGCGGGAACGTTCTGCCGCAATGCGTTGCTCAAGTGCGCGTCGCATATTTGTGCTCATCGCCGGCCCGCTTTCAGAACCTCAGCTGCACGGTTAATCTTTCCGGCACGTCCCGGTTCTCCGGCATCGCACGCACGTCCACGGTGTAGGGACCGGTGAGGCCCATTGGCATTCGAATCTCAATCGGCCAACCCGGTGGGAAGCTGCTACCTGGCACGTCCCTCCACTTCGTCTGTTCGGCTGGTTCGTCTAATCGATAGAGCCGCCACTTTACCCATTCGAGCGGGAACGGGGATCGAACTACCAGGACAGTGAAAGCGTCCGCGGACGCTCCAGATGTGCTCTCCTTCACCCCAAGTGGAACGAACTGGCGTTCCTTACCTGCCTCTCGCCAGCCCAAGAAGCCAAGCTCCTTTGATGTGAGTCCGACGTGATCAAGAACTTCGGATGTGGGCCATCCGATGGTTGTCCCAGCTGAAGTGATGGCGTCCAGCTGGTAATAGACGTCTTCCTTCAAGGCCGAAACCCGGATAGCGATTCTGGCTGGACTGGTTGGACTGGCCGGTACGTCTACTTCAATTCGTCCTTTCGTTCCGCTGGGGAGCCTTCTCGCGAATGAAATCAGTTCGATTCCACCGCTGGTAGGCGCTCGGTAGAGGCCTTCGCACCGAATCGGGTCCCGCTGCTTGTAGCCGAGAGCATCGGGCGTAGCCCGAACCGTGGGATCGCATGGGCTTACCTTCTGGGCAAAGGTCTGCGCCGAACATCCAGCGTCAAGGATGAACGCAATCACACAGCATGCAGCGCGACGAGATGCAGCATCCAGCAACTCTGTCCTCCCGAAAGTTGTATTCAGGAAGGTCCTTCAGCATCTATTAACACAAACCATAAACCAAGTACACAGGAGCCCGGAGTGATCGCGATCAGGATAAACAATAAATGAAAATGGTAAACGGTCCAGAAACGGGGTTCGGGGAAATTACTTGATGAAGGTCATTTTGGGCCTTCGTCGGTGGTTGCCCAAAAACCCTTCCTCCCCGTTGATCCCAAATAGCTGATTCTATGGCGAGTAAGATTTGTTGGTTTCGCTGCCCACAAACAGATGTTTTTAACCACTTTTGCTGTTGCGGCGCTATCGTGGGGCGACAGGTAAATAAGTTTAGAGAGGCGAAATCCTTGTCTTGTCGTGGCCGTTGACGCGTAGTTGTTAAGTCGTTTGGATGCTGGAGGTTGGAAGAGAGATCCTTCGCCCCGCAAAAGCATCCAGGGCTCAGGATGATTATCCTCATCGGATAATCAATTGTTACCGGACATGCCGTTGGTCACGATACTCTTTAGCCGTGTGTTTGTTGAGGGATAGCGGAACGGAAGACGTCCCGTTCTGTGCAGAATTCCTGTCTCAGAATCCCCCCGGTACTCTCTTGTGCATGGTATTTATGTATGGGTCGCACCCCAGTTGAGCCTTAGGCGTCGTCTGGCATAGTCGACCAATATGCCAATCAGATACCACTGCAAAAACGAGAGCACAAACACAGTGATAAGGTAATAGCCCCCGGCAGAGACTCCCCAGAAGAGGTCATCCACAAGCTTACCTCGCGAGCTAAAGAAGTAGTTCACTGGAATTGCTAGAAAGAAGCTGGGATGCTCCAGGAATTTCACAGTTTGCATCACGGTGCTCGCGTATGCTTCCAGGGGGAAGGCCCTGCCCCAGAAGATATAAGGCGGTGAGTGTTCGTCGAAGACTTTATTGTGTGGCGCATACGGTTTGCTGAGGATAAGAAAATTAGCAATCCAAACAAGCCATAATATGCCGTTGCCGGCCATGAGAACTGACGTCGCGCGCAATGGTTGAAATAGCTTCAAGGTTTACCCCCCGGGTTCGTGATTCTGGGCACGTCGCTCGGCCCAATAAGTGCTTTACCATAATCGTGATGGTAGATCTTTATCCCTCTGGAAGGGTCAGTTCTCCTCACTCGGTCTTCGGCAATGAGAGCCTCCTTTAAGTTCGCGGGGTTAACTTGGTGGTTCACAAACGCTGGTTGGCCGCCCACAAGTTCGGCCCACACGTGCCCAAGGAATTCGTGAGCTGCGGCTTCTTCAATGTCTGCACCGGGTATTTCTCCTGGGGTGGCACTTTGTCCATCTGCGCTTAAGAAGTAGCCTCCTTTTGCGTCTTCATCCGCTTGGGAAGGGTCAGAATTGACAACCGACCAAGTTGATGAATACTCCTCTGATGGAGTGCCACTGAGACCGCCCTTAACCGCCTGCGTTTGTCTAGCTTCCACGCCAGGGGCTTTGTCTCCGATCCAGAAGCTGGCCGTCTTGTCGGAGTCTACCATTTGCTTGAGTCTGAGTGCGTTTCCCCCTTTGATTTTACTCAGGTCACCCTTCAAAACGAGATTTCCATTCTTGTCGACCTCTGCCGTGACCCCTTTCGGCAGTTGCGCAGCGTTTATCAGCACCTGAAGGCACCTGTTTTGGTCTTGGCAGTTCGATAACGATACCGTGTTCCCCGTGGGATCGACATACAGGAGAGGGTTATTTAGGGCATAGGCGTATAGGTTCCAGCTTTGGGGATTTATCGGCTTCACGTACGCAGTCGAGTCTGGGGATATGAAGCGGCCCATGCTGGAGGAATCGTAGCGAGCGCCGAAGTTGTCGAGGCCGGATTCGGAGTCGCGTTCTTTGGAGGTGAATTTATAGGAGTTGCCACTGCCGGGTGGCATAGTACAGCCCGGGGCGCCATTGGGTTCGCAGGCTGGGCGCTCGCCGCCGAAAGGGTAGAAGTCGGAGTCATCGAGAATGCTGCCGGAGGCGTTGGTGACGACGCGGGCGGTGCCGAGGTGGTCGGCAAAGTAGTAGTTGACGTTGTTTTGGTAGTCGCGGGAGGCGATGCGCTTGCCACCGAAGAAGACATATTCTTTGAACCCGGAGTTGGTTGTTACCCCTGTGAGGTCGGTTTCGTCGAGAGGGTCACTGGCCATGCCATACCAGTAGAGTTTGCCGTTGGACTTCATGACGCGCTTGCCGTCGCCGTCGTACGTGTATGTGACACCTGCCGTCGACGTCAGTTGATTCTCGGCGTTGTAGGTGTTCTGGAAGCCAGAAGGGGGGCAAGTGGAGGGTGCTGCAACGGTATGAATCAGATTTCCGGCGCTATCGTAGCAATAATTTGTGACGGTCCCGGCGACGGTGTTCGTGCTGATGCGGTTTGAGGTGGCAACAGCGACGTTCAGGGGAAGCGGCTCAGGGCAGCCCGCAGGCCCTGTGATGCTGGATTGAAGCTGGTTCCCCCACGCATCGTAACCGAAGGTCAAGCCCCAGCAATTGTAGTTGGGAATGGTGACACCGGTGGTTTGGGTCTGGGCCGTGGCGAGACGATTGAGGAAATCATACGTGAAGTTTTGGGAGCGAGTATTGTCGCGGTTGTTGGTGATGCTGGCGACGTTGCCGTTATCCGCGGACCCGAGATTGAAGCCGTAGGTGAAATCGAGAATGCCGCCAATATTCGCGGTGTCAGTGCAGGAGCTAGGGGCTGTGCCGGTGTTCTTGACGGAGATGCGGCAGGGTTGGAGGCGGGAGTTGTAGTAAAGAGTGGAGACGAGGCTGGCATCGTTGGTGAGCGAAGAGAGCGCGCCGGTGGGCGCGTAGGCTGCGGCGGTGGAGTAGTTGATGGGGCCGGTGGAATCGATAGCAGAAAGGGCACGGGCGGCGCCGTCGGAGGCGTAGTTGACGATGCGAGTGCTGGGGTACGTCAGTGAAACCAGGGAGCCGACGAAGTTGTCTTGGTAGATCGAAGTTTTGGGACTGAGGCCGTTAGTGATTCTGGCGTCTGTGGTTTTCCAGCCCGTGCCGGAAGTGATGTCGTAGCTCCATGCCTCGGAGCCCGCCGCGTCACACATGCCGGTTCGCTTGCCGATCCCGTTGTTGATGGTTAGCGTGGGAAGGGTGCAGCCGCTGGGAGAGACGGCGTCGTAGCCATACTTCACCGTGGAAGTGCCATCGGAAAAGGATTTTTGCGTAACGCGATTGCGCACGTCGTAGGTGTAGGTCGCAGTCACCGTGGCGGTGCTGGTCTGGTTGGGCGCGGGAGAGGTCTTGCTGCTGAGGTTGCTGTTGGCGTCGTAGGCATATGTAGTTGGAACGATCGCGCCTGTGGATGAGACAGTGTTGGACTCGGGATTTGTGGAGCTGGTGAGCCGAGAGAGTGAATCATATGCGAAGCTGCGCGGACGCCACTGCGTGGAATCGGTGCTGCCGCCCTTTTGCGTCACGCTAAGGAGATTGTTGAGAGCGTCGTAAGTGTAGAGGGTGACGAGAGGCGTAGTACCAAAGGTTGAGTCGCTGCCTCCGGTGAGGGCGGAAATGACCGGAGCTTGAAAATTGAAGGAGGCACTCGCGAAATTGCTCGTGTTCCAGGTTACGGAGGTCGAAACCGAGTAGTTGGTGGCCGAGCCAACGCCGACCGCGGTTAGGGTGATGGTGGCCCCGTTAGCGGTTGCGGCTACTGGCGAGCCGAACGCGGACAGGGCAGTTGTGAGAGCGGAGGCAAGTGTGCCGGGGGTGCTTGCGCTTCCAAAAGAAGCTGACGCGGGAAATCCGTTTACAGTAACAGTCAAAGTACCGCTGTCGTAGATTGTGTAGCTATCCGCTCCCCCGGACATTCCCGAATGGGAGCCCGTGAATCCCGACCAATTGATTCCGTAATTTGTGCCGTTACCGGTAGCGATGCTGGTGAGATTGACAACATTGCTTGAAGCAGTGGCGGTGACGAGATGTCCATTCAAGCAAGAAGCAACGGCGGATGCGGCTGATGACGCCGACGCGCTTGTGGGTAAACTCAAATGACATGTATAAGAGCCAACTGTAACAGACTGAGAATTTGGCGTGGAAACAGAGTTGATAGTAATGCTGCCCGTCGAGTGCGTTGCAGGAATCGTCTTTGACTGCTCCGTCCCAGTCACAGTCAGCTGTCCAGAGCCCGAAGACGCCAACTGTGCACCGGTTCCGGGTTCATCGACTTCGATGAGGCGACCGACGCCATCCGTGCAAGTCTTACGTGGTTTGCTGGCCTGGTCCGCGACCGTTGTGCAGTTGCCGGAGTACGAGATGGAAACGTTATTGGCAAAGGCTGAACCATCGGGCGGGATGACTTTCGTTGTGCGGCCCAGGGCGTCGTATGAGTAGGTGGTTGTGACATCGGTGGGTGAAGAGGCGGCGCGGTGGGGATTGGACTGCTTCCAAACACGGCCTGAATCATCAAAAGTGATATCAGTTTTTATCGGTTGCGTGCAGGCGGAACCGTCTTCGCAAAGCCGGTTTTGGACGACATGGCCGAGGCCATCCATAGCTCCAAGTGTTACGAGATTGGAAGTGCCGGTTATCTTTTTCATAGTGGTGACGCTAGGGGAGGGCGTGGAAGCGTTGTAAGGCGAATCGTTGTAAGTGATGGTGGTTTGGCCGCCATCAGGGTAGTTAATCTGCGTTGGGCGAGCGAAGGAGTCGTTGTAAAGGTAGGTTGTTCCTGCTCTGCCGGCGTTGATGTCATTCTGATCTTGCGAAGCGGTGAGCTGGCCATTGTTGAAATCGTACTTGAAGTTTCTCGTGTGTCCGAGCGGATTGATGGTCTGGGTCAGGAATGTGTTTGTGGGGGCGCTCGGCGAGTAGGCTTGGTTCGTGCCGCCCGAGAGCACAGTATAGCTATCACCATAAGAGTAGGTTGTGATGTGGTTTGAGCCGGTCATGTCACTGCACGCGGTGTTGCCGCAAGGATCGGTCATTGAGCGGACCTGGCCAGTGTCGTCATACGCATATGTCGTTTTGGGGGAATTCGCAGCGCATGAGCCGGAAGTGATGATGCACTGGATCGCTGAGGTAAGATTGCGGCGGCCGACTACAACAGTGGACGAATAATTTGTGTAGTCATGATTAGTCACGCCAGAGGTTGGGGTAAGCCCGCTCGTCTGCTCGTCGTAATTGTAGTCAGCCTCGGCGACGAGTGCTCCGCCTCCGTCGAACATTTGCGTCTTGGTGACGGCATCGAAGACGCCATATTGCGAGGAATCTGCATAGCTGAAGTAGCTAAAAAGCTGCTTCTTCAGAAGCGGGCCTTTCGCTCCCGAGCCTCAGTCATAGTCGTCCTGCTCGAGGGGAAGCGACATATAGGTGTAGGTGTAATCCGTTTCGGAGACTTGGTTATTTTCGAGCGTGGTTTGCAGGCTGGAAAGCTGGTAGGGCGAACTGAAATTCTTGGTGACCGTGCGAAGCACAACGCCATTGGAATCTTTATAGACGACGGAGGACTCAAGCGGTACCGCGTCGATTGAGCCCGCAAGTTCACAGTCGTTGGGCGAGCAAGCCTGGTACCACGGACCGTAGTTGTAAACCGTAGTGAAGCTAGGAGCGCCACTGCAGTTGTAGTTGTTCCGGGCGCAATCCTTGGTGACAACGATGGTGGTCCTGCTGTCCCATATCCAGAAGTTGCTGGCATTCCAGAAGGTGCCAGCCGGGGA